>Ga0164242_10009546_pt1 | contig 10459 bp, 7 predicted proteins | sample OricomgcompostMG_FD_108783 | JGI IMG/M metagenome (GOLD analysis project Ga0164242, IMG submission 108783) | Miracle-Growth compost microbial communities from Emeryville, California, USA - Original compost - Miracle growth compost (MG) ... | reverse complement strand
GGTGACCGCGGTCGACGGCGCAGTGGTCTCGAAGCCGACCGCGAAGTACACCACCTCGGCGTCGGGGTTGTCGACCGCGATCTTCAGCGCGTCCAGCGGCGAGTACACGAACCGGACGTCGTCGCCGCGCGCCTTCGCATCGAGCAGGCTGCCGTTGCTGCCCGGCACCCGCATCATGTCGCCGAAGGAGGTGAAGATGACGCCGGGCTTGTCGGCAAGCCACATCGCGTCGTCGATGCGTCCCATCGGGATCACGCAGACCGGGCAGCCGGGCCCGTGCACGAGTTCTATGTTCGCGGGCAAGACGTGTTCGATGCCGTGCCGGTAGATGGTGTGGGTGTGGCCGCCGCAGACCTCCATGAATTTGAACTCGTCGTCGCCGGCCAGGTCGGTGATCGAGCTGACCAGCGCACGCGCCGCGGCCGGGTCACGGAACTCATCGACAAACTTCATATCGCCTCCTCGGCTGTCGGGATAGCTCGCCGCGCTAGATGATGGCCGTCCGATCGAACGCGGCCAGCTCGTCGTGGTAGGCCCGGCCCATCTTCCTGACCGCGTCCAGGGTGAGGTCGGCCTCGCGCTCGTCGATCTTGGACATCGCGAAGCCGACGTGCACGAGCACCCAGTCCTCGGCGGCGATGTCCTGCCCGGCGAGCAGCCGCAGGCTGATAGCCCGCTGCACACCGTTGACGTCGACTTTCGCCAAATGGTTGGCGGCATCGATGATCTCGACCACCCGACCGGGTATTCCGAGGCACATGATCGCTCCTTCGTATCAGGCCTTCTCGCCGAGGGCGTCGGCTGATCAGCAGATTCTGGGCAATGGGTCGCCGACCAGCATGTCGACGATCCGGCTGCCGCCGAACCCGGTGCGCAGCGCGACCACGCCTTGCGGTTCGGCGACGATCTCGCCGACGACCGTGGCGTCCTGCCCGATAGGCAGCGCTCGCAGCGCGGCGACGGCGGCCGCCGCCTCGTCCGGCGGCACGACCGCGATGAACTTGCCCTCGTTGGCCACGTAGATCGGATCTATGCCGAGCAGGTCGCAGGCTCCCTGGACCATCGGTTTGACCGGCAACGACTGCTCATCGAGGACGACCGCCAGCCCGCTGTCGGCCGCGAGCTCGTTGCAGATCGTGCCGAGGCCGCCGCGGGTCGGGTCGCGCATCCAGCGAGTGTTCGGCGCCGCGGCGAGCAGTGCGGCCACCGCACGGTGCACCGGCGCGGTGTCCGAGCGCACATCGCCCTCGATGGCCAGGTCGCCGCGAGCCAACATCACCGCCATCCCGTGATCGCCCAACGTGCCGGACAGCACGATCCGGTCACCGGGGCGCACCCTGCTCGCCGAGAGCTGCCGTCCGGCCGGGATGACGCCCACGCCGGAGGTGGTGATGTAGAGCCCGTCGGCGGCCGCGGCGGCCGGGACCACCTTGGTGTCGCCGGTGACCAGGCTGACGCCGGCGGCCTCGGCCGCGTCGGCCATATCGGCGACGATGTCGCGCAACGTCGCGATCTCGAAACCCTCGCCGATCACGAACGCGGCCGACAGCCAGCGCGGCGCCGCGCCGCTGACTGCCAGGTCGTTGACGGTGCCGTGCACAGCCAGCTGACCGATCGAGCCGCCCGGGAACCGCAGCGGGGACACGACGAACGAGTCGGTGCTCAGCGCCAGCCGCTCCCCGGACGGCAGCGTCAGCTCGGCGCTGTCGCCGAGGGGCTCCAGCTGTGGGTTGCGAAAGGCCTGCAGGAACACCGAGTCGACCAGCGCAGCCGAGGATTTGCCGCCCGCGCCGTGCGCCGACGTGATCCGCTCGTCGATCAGTCGCGGCCGGCGTTTGCGGAATCCCTCGATGCGCTCGATCACCCGCTCTTCGGCAGTCGTCACATCCGAACCTCCCGCCCGATCGTTGGACGCGTGGTCTCGGCCAGGTTGCGCTGCGTCGCCGCCCACAGCTCGTAGCCGACGAGCGCCTGGCTCTCTTGGATGCGATGCACGCTCTGCGAGGCCACCACGAAGCAGAAGTCCAGGAGACCAGAACCGGCCATCTCGCCGCCGTTGTACCCTGCGAGGCCGATCGTGAGCAGCCCGCGCTTGGACGCCTCGGCCAGCGCGGTCATCAGGTCGGCCGAGTTGCCGCTGGTCGAGAAGGCCACCGCGATGTCCGAGCCCGACGCGTGCGCGATCAACTGTCTGGAGAAGACGAGGTCGAAGCCGACGTCGTTGCCGAGCGCGGTGACGACGGCCTGGTCGGCAGCGAGGTTCATCGCGGGCAGCGGCCGGTGGCCGCCCGCCGGGCGGGCGAACAGCGCCGCGAGCGTCGCCGCGTCCGTCGCGCTGCCGCCGTTGCCGAAGCTGTACAGCCGCCCGCCCCGGTCGAAGCGTTGCGCCAATTGCGCGGCGGCGTCGGCGATCTGCTCGGCGCAGCCGGCCAGGGTCGAGCGTTGCAGCGCCGAACTCTCGCGCGCCTTGTCCCGCGCCGAGGCCGCCAGGTCGGCCAGCAGGGTGTCGGCGTCGCGCTCGTCACCGTCGATGAACGGATAGAGAAAACCGGTGTTCTCAGCCATCGCGGGTCACTGCCCCACCCGGGTGATCGCCGAGCCGGCGTGCACCAGCAGCAGGTCGCCGGCGGCCACCGGCGAAACCAGCGTCACGTCGACGGATTCCTCGCCGTCGGCGGTGCGCACCCGGGCCTGCGCGAACGCCCCGGCCGGCGACGCGAGCACCTCGGCCAACCGGCCCTCGTCGCTGCAGGTCACACAGACCTGCTGGCCGCAGTCGCCGGGCGGTTCGCCGAGCAGCCCCGGATGCTCGAAGCAGACATGGGTCAGCTCCCACAGCAAGTGGTACATCAGCACGAATCGCCCGGTGGCCGGCGCCAGCGGGTCGTCGTCGTCGATCCACAGCACGTGGTCGGCGCAACCGGCCTCCGGGCGGGCGCCGGAGCCGATCCAGACGCTCAACGCGCCCCAAGCAGGCGCGCGACGCATGATGTCGCGCACGGCGATGTCGGCTGCGCCGGCGACCGCGATCACGATGTCGCCGCTGCGAGCCGCGATCCTCGTCTGGGCGAGCAGGTCGGGCGCGGTGAGCGCGACCGCGGGCAACGCCCGCTTGCCGACGATCACCGGGTGCACGAACTCGACCGCCATGTGATGGGCGTGCGGTTCCCACTGCGGCGCCAGGCACCACATCGTCGCGCCATGGTGGAAACGTCTGGCCAGCGCCAGCGAGGCGGCCGACAGGTCGGCGGCCAGGCCATGGTCCAGGATGTCGGCGGTGATACCGATCGTCTCCGGCGAGTCAACGGACATCGTCGTCCCCCTCTGCCTCAGCGCGCTGCGCTGCCGCGCCATGCTGCTCCGACGGCCCGGTCTGCTCAGACTCTGCGGCCAAGGCGGCGATCACGGCCTGGCCGAGCGACAGACCGCCGTCGTTGGGCGGCACCACTCGATGGGTGAGCACCTCGAGTCCCCTGTCCTCGAGTCGCTGTCGGCACAGGCGCGAAAGCAGGACGTTTCCGAACACGCCTCCGGTAAGACCTGCCAGCCGGACCCCGGTTGCTTCGGTGATCCGCCGCGCGCACTCGGCCACTGCCTCGGCCACAGCGATATGAAAACCGTACGCCTGATTCGCCGCTGGCACACCCCGCCGCACGCCGGCGACCAGGCTCTGGATCAGCGGGCGGTGTTCGATCAGGCCGGCGGCGTCGACGGGCAACGACAATCGGACGCCCTCGGCCGTCGCGGAAACCTCGGCCAGGACCGCCAGGTTCTCAAGCTCGATCGCCGCCTGCGCCTCATAGCCGACACGTTGCCGAACACCGAGTAACGCCGACACCGCGTCGAACAGCCGGCCCATGCTGGTGCAGCGCACCGTCCCGACTCCGGACGCCAGTTGCGATCGCACCGCGGCGCGTTCAGCCGGCTGACACGCGGCCACGGGTGGCAGGTCGTCGTCCCAGGCCACGCCCGCAGCGTCCAGATACGCCAGCGCCATCCGGCACGGGTTGCGCACGGCCGCGTCGCCGCCGGGCAGCGTGATCGGCGCCAGGTGCCCCGCGCGCAGGTAGCGACTGCTGTCGGAGCCCAGCAGCAGGATCTCGCCGCCCCACACGGAGGCGTCGTCGCCATAGCCCGTTCCGTCGAAGGCGATTCCGATGATCGGCTGGCCGATCCTGCCGTGCTCGGCCAGCAACGACACGACATGCGCGTGATGGTGCTGCACCAGGCGCAATCCTGGCTCACCCGGTTCGCCGCTATGGCGCTGCGCCCAGTCGTTGGTGAGGTAGGCCGGATGCGCGTCTGCCGCCAGCACCTCCGGGGTGAGCCGGTGCAATGTCGTCAGTTGATCGACTGTGCGCTCGAAGGCCCTGAGCGTCGCGAGGTTGGCCATGTCGCCGACGTGCGCCGAGCAGAACGCGTTGTCGCCGTCGATGAGGCAGCAGGTGTTCTTCAGCTCCGCGCCCACCGCGAGGGTGGGCGGCAAGGGGCGCGGCAACCGCACCGGCAGCGGTGCGTAGCCGCGCGAGCGGCGGACCGGCAGTTCGTGGTCGCCGATCACCCTGACCACGCTGTCGTCGCACGGAACGTGGATGGGTCGGTCATGCGTCAGCAGCGCGTCGGCCAGCAGCGGTAGCCGTGCCGCTGCGTCGGAGTCGTCGAAGCACAGCGGCTCCTCGCTGAGGTTGGCGCTCGTCAGCACCAGGACGTCCGGCGGTTCGAGGCTCGCCCCGGGAACCTTTGCGAGCAGCAGGTGGTGCACCGGGGTGTAGGGCAGCAGCACGCCGAGCAGCGGATTGGCCGGCGCCACCGACTCGTCGACCGGCGCGCCAGCACGCCGCGGCAGCAACACGATCGGCCTCGCCGGGCTGGCGAGCACCCGGGCGCCAGCCCGGTCGAGATCGACCAGCCGAGCGGCGACCTCGAGGTCGCGGGCGAGCACGGCGAACGGCTTGTGCTCGCGGGCCTTGCGCGCGCGTAGCCGCTCGATCGCCGCGGCGTCGTCGGCGCGGCACGCGAGGTGGTAGCCGCCGACGCCTTTGACGGCCAGGATCAGCCCGTCGGCGATGGCCCGTTGGGCGGCCGCCAGCGCTGCGTCCGATCCGTCCACCCGACGACCGGCCTGCTCGAACCACAACACCGGCCCGCAATCGGGGCAGGCGACCGGCTGGGCGTGAAAGCGACGGTCCGCCGGGTCGTGATATTCGCGATGACAGCGGGGGCACATCGTGAAGCCGGCCATCGTGGTGACCGGCCGGTCATAGGGCAGATCCTGGATTATCGTCAGCCGCGGCCCGCAGTCGGTGCAGGTGATGAACGGGTGGCGATAGCGATGATCGGACGGGTCGAACAGTTCCGCCACGCACTTGTCGCACGTCGCGATATCGGGCGAGACCAGCGTGCGCGCCCCGGCGCCGCCCTCGCTGGCGACGATCCGGAAACCCGATTCAGGCAGCGGCGGCAGCTGCTCGCGCGCGATCGAGGTGATGACCGCCAGCGGCGGCGCGTCCAGCGGAATCCGGCGCTCGAACTCCGCGAGACGCTCGGATGGGCCCTGTACCTCTGCGAACACTGCCAGGGCGTCATTGCCGACGAACCCGGTCAGGCCGAGATCGGTCGCCAGGCGGTGCATGAACGGGCGAAAGCCAACGCCCTGCACCACGCCGGTGACCGCGAATCGCAGCCGCCGTTGCGCCACAATTGCCGATCATGCACCTGCTCCGGCGACGTTGGCTAGAGCCGGCCGGGAATGCTTAGCCGAACATGGCCGCCGTGGTCAGTTCTTCCTCCGGATCCTCAAGCGGCTCCGGCTTGTGTTTGGGCAGCACGACGATCGAGACGATCAAGGCTGCCACGACGAGTCCGACCGCCCACCAGAAAGTGTGCCCGAACGCGTCGGCCATCAGCGGCGCCAGTTTGTCCCTGGCCTCGGCAGGCAAGGCGCTGATCGCGCCCAGCCCGCCTCCGCCGCCGCCGGGCTGCGACGGCAACCGATCTGTCAAGGCGTTCGCCAGCAGCACGCTGAGCACCGCTGTGCCGATGGACGACCCCACCTGCTGGACGATATTGAGGGTGGTGCTCGCTTTGGCGATGTCGTTGCGCCGAAGCGTCTGCATAGCGCCGCTGAAGACCGGCATCATGGTCGCTCCCATACCCGCGCCCATCACGAAGACCCAGATGGCGAAGAGCCAGTACGAGGTGTCCGAGCCGAGTTGGGTCAGCCCGACGAATGCCACTACGACGGCGGCCAGCCCGAACGGCACGATCCGCCCCACCCCGGTGCGATCGCTCAACCTGCCGGCCAGCGGCATCGTGACCATCGCGCCGATGCCTTGCGGCGCCAGTAACAACCCGGTGTCGAAGGCGTTCTCGCCGCGCACCACCTGCAGGTACAGCGGCAGCAGCAGCATGCCGCCGAACACCGCGACGATCATCAGCGCCAGCGTGACGATGGAGCCGCTGAATACCTTGTTCGCGAACAGCCGAAGGTCGATCAGGGCATTGTCTGCGTGCAGCCCGTGCCAGATGAACGCGGCGATCGCGAGCGCGCCGGCGATGGCCGGCAAGTACACCTTCGGGACCCCGAAACCGCCCTCGGAGCTGGACTCGGCGAGACCGTAGATCAACAACGCGAGCCCGGGCGAGAGCAGGCACAGCCCCAGCAGGTCCAGCCGTTCGGCTGCCCGCGGCACATCGCGGGGCAGCACGCGCAGCGCCAACACCAGCGCGACGGCGCCGATCGGGATGTTGATGAAGAAGATCCACCGCCAGGAGAAGTCATCGACGAGCCAACCGCCCAGGATGGGCCCGAAGACCGGGCCCAGCAGCATCGGGACCCCCACCACGGCCATCACACGGCCGACCCGGTGCGGCCCTGCGGCACGCGTCAAGATCGTCATGCCGGCCGGCATCAACATGCCGCCGCCGAGGCCCTGCAGCACCCGGAACACAATCAGGGACGTGGCGCTCCAGGCCAGGCCGGACAGGACCGATCCGCACAGGAACAACACGATCGAGGTCAGGTAGAGGCGTTTGGTTCCGAAACGCTCGGCGCCCCAACCGGTCAGCGGGATGACGGTCGCCAGCGCCAGCGTGTAGCCGGTCACCACCCATTGGATGGTCGACAACTGCGCGTCGAAGTCCTCGGCGAGGGTCTTGACTGCGACGTTGACGACCGTCACGTCCAGGATCGACATCACCGCGCCGAGCACGACGACCGCAGAGACCAAGAGCAGGCCCCGATCTAGTTTGTCGCTGCTGGCGCTGGTCGTTGGTTGGCTCGCGGACATCCATCCACGCTAGCTCAGCCGCCGACGGCGCCGTCCCCGGCCTTCAGGTCGCGGAGTGAGAGGATGGACGGGTGACCTCACTGCGCACCGTCGAGGCGGATCGGGAGCCTGCCGCGCCGACGCGTCGCTTCACCGGGCTGTTGCCGGCCCGCATGCTCGTCTACCGCGCGCCCAGGTGGTGGCAAGAGGTCGCCCTGATCGCGGTCTGCTATTGGATCTACAGCCACGTGCGCAACCTGGTGCCCGACCAGGTGAGCCTCGCGATGCGGCACGGTCGCGGTGTGCAGCACCTGCAGGACTGGCTGCATCTGAACTTCGAACTGTCGGTCAACAAGTTCGTCGCCGCCCATGAGCCGCTGGCGCAGGTGGTCAACTACTACTACGCGACGCTGCACTTCGTTGTCACGATCGCCTGCCTCGTCTGGCTGTACCGCCAGCATCCGCGCATCTACCGTGGCGCCCGCACGGTGCTGTTCGCGCTGTCTCTGCTGGCATTGGCCGGTTTCTATCTGTACCCGCTGGCGCCGCCACGGCTGTTGCCGCAGTACGGCTATATCGACACGCTGTCGATGTTCCACACGTGGGGTTCGCTGGCCGACCCCAAGATCGCCGAGCATTCCAACCAGTTCGCTGCCATGCCCAGCCTGCACATCGGCTGGGCCGTCTGGTGCGGCGCTGCGATCCTGCTGTGCGCTCGGCGCGTCTGGTTACGCGCGCTCGGTGTCTGCTATCCGATCGCCACGCTCTTCGTCATCATCGGCACCGCGAACCACTTCATCATCGACGCCGTGGCCGGGCTGGCGGTGTTCGGCATCGGCATCGGCATTCAGTACCTGCTGTCTGGTCATGGGGCGTTTCGGCCGGTCGCCGATCCACCGCCGCTCCGGTTGCCCGAGCTGGCGACCGCCGGTCAACCCTCGGATTCGTAGAAGAGCCTCTCGACGACGTTGCGCGCGCGACGCGTCGCCCGCCGGTAGTCGTCGATCAGCCGGCCCGCCTCGAAGCCCGCTTCGTACCCCAGCACTCGCCCGACGGCGGTCAGCACCCGTCCGGGCCGGGGCAGTTGGTCGTCGGCCTTGTCCCGAACCAGCATGATCGCGTCGCGCGCCCGGCTGGCCAGCCGCCAGGCGTCTTCCAGCGCGCTCGCGTCGTCGGGCCCGAACAACCCGGTCTGCGCGGCGGCTCGCAGCGCCGGCAACGTCGAGGTGGTGCGCAGCGCGGCGACATCGGCGCCATGCCGCAACTGGGCCAGCTGGATCGTCCATTCGACGTCGGACAGTCCGCCTCGTCCCAACTTGGTATGGGTGTGCGGATCAGCCCCGCGTGGCAGCCGCTCGGCGTCGATCCGTCCCTTGATCCGGCGGATCTCGGTCACCGCCGCGCGCGGCAGCCCGTCGGGCGGGTAGCGCAGCGGGTCGATCAGCCGGACGAAGCGCTCGCCCAGTGCGGCGTCGCCGGCCACGAACCGGGCGCGCAGCAAGGCTTGCGCCTCCCAGACCGACGACCACCGCTGGTAGTACTCGGCGTAGGAGTCGATCGAGCGGACAAGCGGGCCGTTGCGCCCTTCCGGGCGTAGGTCGGCGTCCAGGACGAACGGTGGGTCGGTCGAGGGCCCGGCGAGCATCGCGCGCAGCCGCTCGGCGACCGCTTGCGCCGCCTCGACGTGCCCGGCGTCGCAGACGAAGATCACGTCGGCGTCTGAGCCGTAGCTGAGCTCGCGGCCGCCGAGGCGCCCCATCGCGATCACGACGAAGGCGAAATCCGGGCCGAGGGCGCCGGACTCGGCCTCGACCAGCGACCGGGCGGCAGCCACGCTCGCAGCCAAGGTGGCGTCGGCGAGGTCGCTGAGGGCGGCTCGCACCGCAGCGTCGTCGATGATCCCGATCAGGTCCGCGAAGGCGATCCGCAGCAACTCCGACCGGCGGCGGCTGCGAATGGCGTGCGCGGTCTTGGCCGGCCCGTCCTGGCGCCGGACGGCGGTGGCCATCAGCACGTCGAGTTCGGGTCGGGCGCGGGGCCGCAACTGGTCGTCGTCGGCGAGCAATTGCAGGGCCTCGGGCGCGCGCAGCAGCATGTTGGTCACGTATCGGGACGTGCCGAGCAGGCTCGCCAGCCGGCTGGCCACGGTGCCCTCGTCGCGTAACAGCCGCAGGAACCACGGTGTGCTGCCGAGCGCGTCGGAGACCTGCCGGTAACCAAGCAGACCGGCGTCCGGGTCCGGGGCGTCGGCCAGCTCGGACAGCATCACCGGCAGCAGCGCGCGCTGCAGCGCCGCGCGACGCGAAACGCCCTCGGTCAGCGCTTTGATGTGATGCAACGCACCGGTTGGGTCGTTGTACCCCAGCGCCTGGATCCGGCGGCGCGCCTCGTCCTCGGTCAGCCGCAGGCCCTCGCTGGGCACCCGCGCCACCGCCTCCAGGAGCGGGCGGTAGAACAGCTTCTCGTGCAGCCGCCGGACCTCGCGACCGTGCAGCGCCCACTCCTGGCGCCAGACGCGGCTGGCGTCGCCGCGGGCGTCCGGCCGAAAGCCCATCGCGCGCGCCAGCCGCGCCACCGCTGCCGCGTCCTCGGGCACCAGATGGGTGCGCCGCAGTTTGACCAGCTGCAGCCGGTGCTCGGCCTCGCGTAGAAAGACGTAGGCGTCGGCGAGGCTGATCGCGTCGTCGCGGCCCACGAACCCACCGTCGCGCAGCGCTGCGAGCGCGGGCAGCGTCGCCTGCACCCGCAGCGACTCATCCGCCCGGCCGTGCACGAGTTGCAACAGTTGCACCGCGAACTCGACGTCACGCAGGCCCCCGGGGCCGAGCTTGATCTCGCGCTCGGCGATGTCAGGCCGCAGGTGCTCGACGACGCGCCGGCGCATCGCCTGCACGTCGGCGACGAAGTCCGGCCGTTCGGCAGCCGTCCAGATCAAGGGCGTTACCGCCTCGATGTAGCGCCGGGCCAGCTCACGATCGCCGGCGATCGGTCGCGCCTTGAGCAGTGCCTGGAACTCCCAGGTCGAGGCCCAGCGCTGGTAGTAGGCCAGATGGCTTGCCACGGTGCGCACCAGCGCGCCGCTGCGGCCTTCCGGGCGCAGCGCCGCGTCGACCTCCCAAGCGGCCTGCCCGCAGATGCGCATCGTCTCGGACGCAAGCTTCGTCGCGGTGGCAAGCGCCGCCGTCTCGTCG
>Ga0164242_10009545_pt1 | contig 10459 bp, 11 predicted proteins | sample OricomgcompostMG_FD_108783 | JGI IMG/M metagenome (GOLD analysis project Ga0164242, IMG submission 108783) | Miracle-Growth compost microbial communities from Emeryville, California, USA - Original compost - Miracle growth compost (MG) ... | reverse complement strand
TCGTCGTCGTCATCATCATCGGCATCCTCGCCGCGATCGCGATTCCCGTTTACCTCGGTGTCCAGAAGAACTCGAAGGACTCCGCCGCACAGAGCGACGTCTCGAACGCCAAGACCGCCGTCGTGGCTTTCCAGTCCAGCAGCACCGACGGCAAGCTGCCCGACGACACGCAATACGGAAGCGCTGACGGCTGGCCGACCGATAATTCGGGCAAGGTCCTCACCTACACCACGAACGGCACCGACGCCTTCTGCGTTTCTGAGCAGAGCAACGGCAACGACGTTACGTACTACGCGACTAACAGCAAGTCGGTCACCAAGGTTACTGGCCTGACCACGTGTGGCGATAATGGCGCTGCGCCTGCCGGCGCGGGCGGCGGCGAGTAACCCGCACCATCCCTCGCGTGCGGGGCAGGGCGGTCGCCCTGCCCCGCACGCGGGCTTAGAGACTGGGGAGCGATCATCGTGTGGTCACGCGCGAAGTCGGATGAGTCCGGCATCGGCCTCATCGAGATCGTGGTCTCCATGTTCCTGCTCGCGATCCTGGCCGTCGCCGTTCTGCCCGTCCTGACAGCGGGGCTGAAGACGTCCGCCTCCAGCGCCGACCAGGCCACCGCGAGCCAGCTCGCTGGCTCGGCCATCGAGCACGCGCGCTCTCGCGCCCCCAAGTGCAGCGACCTCGCTGCATACATCGCCGCGTCGCCCGAGACCACCACTAGCCGCAGCAAGGTCCTGACGGCATCGGTCGCGACCGTCGACACGGCATTCACGTGCCCGACCGCGACCACGAGCTACCCCCTCACCGTCGCCCTGACCGTCAGGGTGAGTGACGCGACCGGCAAGGCCTACACGACCGCGTCGGCTCGCGTGCTGCTCACTCAGCCGTGACCACCATGCCGGCCCCAGACCTCACGGACGAAGACGGGTTCACGCTCGTCGAGCTCCTCATCTACACCCTGCTCCTGGCCGTCGTCCTCGCCATCGTCGGAGGATTCATGATCAACTCGATCAAGTCGTCGAACACCGTTCGAACGACCTCCGAGGCGTCCACAGAGGGGCAGCAGATCGCGGGCTCGCTGCAGGCCGGCATCCAGAACGCCACGGCCGTGACGGGAACTGACTATTCCGACGGGAGCGCGCTTGTGATCGCGCGGGTCGCGACTCGGGGAACGTCGCTGAACTGGGCCTGCGAGGCTTGGTACTACAGCGCCGAAGACAAGGCGGTCTACACCAAGACGAGCTACCCCGCTGCGGCGATCACTGTCCCGTCGGGCGGTCCGAAGGGCTCGTGGCAGTTGCTTGGCGACGGGGTCGTGCCTGTGCTCGGCGGCACGGGCCCGCTCGCTCTTCACGGCACGTCGTATTCGGCGAACCTCGACATCGACCTTCCGGTCACCAACGCGGCGCCGGTCCACTTCGAGCTCTCGGCCTACATGCGCACGGATCCCAGTGAGTTGGTGAGCGCCCCATGCTTCTGAGGCGTATGAACAGCCTCCGCGACCGTCGCAACGCTCGCGACGCTGAGCGCGGCAGCGCGCTGATCGCGGTGCTTGGCGTCATGGCAGTTTCTATGGTCGTTGTCGCGCTGATCGGCACCGTGACGATCCAGTCGCTCGGGTTCACGGGAGCGTCGAAAGCTGCGGTGCAGTCACAGGCATCGGCCGAGACGGGGATCGACGTTGTGGCATCCCTGCTCACCGCGGGAACCTGCTCGAGCCCCATCTACACGGCGCCGACCTCCAACAGCGACCCGAACTACCTCGCCGGCGCCACGTACACCGTGAAGATCTACTGGAGTCCCTCACTGACGGACGACTCCACTTGGTCTACGACGCCGCAGTGCCCCACGTCGGCCGCGCTCCGGGTCAAGCTCGATTCCACGGGAACCGCAGGCCACCCCGTGGCCGGCATTGGGACGGGCAACCAACGGACCGTCGAGGCGGTCTATGCGGCGCACAGCAACACCACGACCACCCCGAACTCGTCGCTCACCCCCAGCGGGCCAGCGATCTACGCGTACTCCGCCACGGGCTTCAGTGGCTCCGGCACGCTGTCGCCGGTGAGCGGGTCGATTCCGAGTGTGCGAATCAAGGTCGGTGACGTCACCTGCTCCGGCGGCAGCAACGTTCAAGGCGACCTCGTCGCTGGCAATGGGAATCTGACCGTGGGCGGCTCATGCAACGTCGGCGGCAGCGTCTGGACCAACAAGGCATTGAACATCTCCGGCAGCCTCACTGTCGGGGGCGACGCCACCGCGGACTCGATGGACCTCGCCGGCACCCAGCTGAAGGGCAGCGCGTGGGCGGCCAATGCCATGACACTCGAGTGGGGCACGAAGGTCTATCAGAACGCGACGGCGAAGGTGCTCAACCTCTCGGGTGGCAACGTGCTCGGCACAGCGTGGTCGCAGACCTCGGCCACCTACGCGGGTGGCGCGTCGATCGACGGCGCGCTGGTTGCGAAGTCGACCAATCAGACCGGCAATGCCGGAAAGGGCACGAAAATCGTCGCGTCCGGGCCCGGGCCCGGTCCGGCGGCGGGAGCCACCCCCACCGTTCCGAATTGGGTCGACTACGGGTTCAACCTGGCGGACTGGCCGGGATTCGACGTCCAGACGCTCCCGTCCGGAACTTGCACCTGGTCTCAGTTCCTCGCCGCAGACAACGCGCTCGCGGGTGGTAAGGGGATCATCGATGCCCGCAACTGCACCGGCGCGATCACAATCTCGACCGCCAGCGACAAGCTGCCCGTCAACAACGACCTCGTGATCCTCGGCAAGAGCTTCGACCTCGGCCACAGCTTCGGCTTCTCGGCCACCACGGCGCACCGGCTCTGGCTGATGACGCCCGACACGACAGCGAACGGAGTGCCGGACTGCCCTGGGTCCAACGGCGCGGGCAACTTCACCATCGAAGGCGGTGCAACGCTCGACCCGAAGATCAGCGTGATGATTTACAGCCCATGCTTCGTCAACATCACTTCGGGCATCGACTGGTACGGGCAGGTGTTCGCCGGCACGGTGCAGGTGAACGGTTCTGCAAACCTCCACTTCGTCGCAGTCGGACTGCCCGGCTACAACCTCGACACGGGTTCGCTTCTGCCGCCCACGGTCGTCACGTCGCCTAGCGTCGTCACCACCCGGCAGTCGATCCGGAACGTGAACGGGTGACGACCGTGCCCGCCATCGCCCTCGGAATCTTCGGCAGCCTCATCGGCTCCTTCCTCAATGTGGTTGTCTACCGCGTCCCCGCCGGCCTCAGCGTCGTCAGCCCGGCGAGCGCGTGCCCCCGCTGTGGAAAGCACATCAAGGGCTACGACAACATCCCGCTACTGTCATGGCTCGTGCTGCGTGGCAAGTGCCGGAACTGCTCAGAGCCCATCAGCGCGCGCTACCCGCTCGTTGAGCTCGGCACCGGGCTCGCGTTCGCCGCGGTGGCGGTCTGGTTTGCGCTGTCGCGCTGGCAGGCGGCGGATGCCTCGCACCTCACCGCCTCGATCCTGGAACTCGTCGCGTTCCTCTACCTCGCGGCCATTTCCATCTCGCTCGCCCTCATCGACCTCGACACCCACAAGCTGCCTAACAGCATCGTGCTGCCGAGTTATCTCGTAGGCGCGGTGCTGCTTGGCGCAGCATCCGTCATCACGCATAACTGGGTGCAACTGGTCACCATGCTCGTGGGTGCCGGCGCGCTGTTTGCCGTGTACTTCGCCATCGCGATGGTCTCGCCCCGAGGCATGGGCTTCGGCGACGTCAAGCTCGCGGGCCTGCTCGGGCTCTATCTCGCCCACTTGGGCATCGGCCAGCTGATCGTTGGCGCGTTCTCCGCGTTCCTGCTCGGCGGCCTGTTCGCGATCGTCCTGCTCATCTCGCGCCGTGTCGGCCGCAAGTCCGGCATTCCGTTCGGCCCGTGGATGCTCGCGGGCGCTTGGGTCGGCGCCATTGTGGGCGCTCCGATCGCTGCCGCCTATCTCTCGCTCTTCGGTCTGACCGCCTAACTCGAAGGAGTCAACCAATGCCTTCAACCATCGTCGGAATCGACATCGGCAGCGAATCCGTGCGTGCGGTCGAGCTCAGCGATTCGGGCAGGGGCCGACCGACCCTTCACCGCTTCCACGAGCTCAACATCCCGCCCGGCGCCGTCGTCCGCGGCGAGGTACAGCAGCCTCACACCATCGCCACCGCGCTGAAGCAGCTTTGGGCCCGCGGAAGCTTCAAGACCAAGAAGGCGGTGATCGGGGTCGGGAACCAGAAGGTCATCGCCCGGGATATCTCCGTGCCTCGCGCCCCCATCGATCGGATCCGCGAGACTCTTCCGCTTCAGGTGCAGGACATGCTTCCCGTGCCGGTGACCGATGCGCTACTCGATTTCTACCCCGTGAGCGAGTCGCACACCGAGCACGGACCTCAGGTTCACGGGCTGCTGATCGCGGCGATCAAAGAAGCGGTGTTCGACAACGTCAAGGCGGTGCAGGGCGCGGGTCTCTACGCGGACAATGTGGACTTGATCCCGTTCGCGCTCGTCCGCTCTTTGATCCCTCGAGCGACGCACGCGGGCACCGTTGCCATCGTCGATCTCGGTTCGAGCGCGACCACCGTAGTCGTTGCGACTGATGGCGTGCCGCAGTTCGTCCGAATCATCCCGTCGGGCAGCGGCGATCTCACGCTCGCGCTTGCTCAATCCCTCGAGGTCGCGAGTGACGAAGCCGAACGCGTCAAGCATCGGCTAGGCCTGGCCAAGGCGGTGGCCAACATGCAAGAGCACAAGGCGATTCAGGTGATCTACGAAGTGACCAATGAGGTGCTCGCAAGCTTGCGCAACACGGTGAGTTACTTCACGAATGTGCATCCGGAGACCCCCGTGCAGAGCATCGTGGTCACGGGCGGGGGGGCCGCTCTGCCTGGATTCATGAACGCGCTCGCCGACATCACCCGAATCCCCGTCTCCCTCGGCGATCCGTTCACCAATGTGGTGATCGGCAAGGGAATCGACCAAAATCAGCTGTTGTTCTCGCGCTCGACGCTCGCCGTTGCGGTCGGCCTCGCGCTCCGGAGCGCGGCATGAGCACGTCAGAACTTCCCGCACCCCTACCGGAACTGCTCGCGCCACCGCCGGGCCAGGCGGTAGGGCCATCTGTCAACGCCGCAGACGACAAGCGTCGGAACGCGCGGCGCCCGGCGCGGACCCGGAGGGCCGTGCGCGCTGATGAGTTGGTCGTCGCGGGTGTTCCGATTGCGCGCCTCCTTCCCCCCGAGGTCATTGCGAGCGGTAAAGCCCGTGCGACGCGCGACCTCATGGTGCTCGTTATCATCGCCGCCCTGGTGCTCGCTGTGGCCGCTACCGGCGGCTCGTACCTGTTCGCGCAAAGGGCGCAGGCGCAGCTCGATGTCGTCGACGCGCAGAATGCCTCCGTCGCCGCGCAGGAGTCGAAGTACGCCCCCGTGCGCACGGTCCAGGCCCACGTGAAGCTTGCCCAGGCGGCGCAGCATGTCGGTGCCGCAAGCGAGATCGACTGGAACCGGTATTTCGGCGAAGTCGCCGCCGCCATGCCGCCGCGGGTGGTGATCACGGGGATCACCGGAGAGACGGCGAGCCCGACGACCGCCGTGAGCCAGGAGTCCGCTCCGCTCTCGTCCAGCCGCGCCGCGACGGTGGTTGTGACCATCGCTGCGCCCACTGCCGACAGTGTCGCCGACACGCTGGATGCCCTTCAGCAGCTGCCCGGATACACGGGCGCGATGCCGGCGAGCATCACCCAGGGCGCGAGCACCGGCACCTCTCCAGGATCGTGGACCACCACGATCACCGTTTCGCTCACGGCTGGCGCGTTCGCCGACCAGGGCGGCGAAGGCTCGCACTAGGGGTATGACATGAACGCGAACAGAATGTGGCTGCTCGGCGGCCTCGCCGTCGTCGCCTTGATCGCCATCCTGGCGTGGGTGGTCGGCGTGAATCCGCGGCTGCAGCAGGCGAGCGCGGCCGACAGCCAGAAAATCGCCGCGCAGTCACAGCTCCAGCAGACCGAAGCGCAGCTCGCGCAGCTCAAGAAGGACTATGCGTCGATCGATCAGCTGAAGGCCCAATTGGCGGCCCTGCAGCAGTCGGTCCCGGGCACGAAGGACCTGACGACGTTCATGCGCCAACTCGCGCAGCAGTCCGCCGCGGCGCAGGTGTCCATGGGTTCGATCTCGATCAGCGACCCGACCGCGTACACGCCCACGGCGGCCGGTGCGGCGGCGCCCGCGTCTCCGACCCAGTCCACGCCAGCTCCGACGGCGTCGACTGCTGCGTCAACCGCGAGTTCACCACCGAGCTCGACGGCGCCACGGAGCGCGACTCCTACCCCGACGCCGAACGCAACCGCGGCACCCTCCGCGCCTCCACTGCCGACGGACCCCCAGATCACCAGCGCGAACTTTGTGATCCTGCCCGTCTCGCTCACCGTGGACGGCAGCTACCGGGGGGTGATGGCGTTCACCAGTGCGCTGCAGAATATCGGCCCGCGGTTGTTCCTGGTCAACAAGATCGAGGTCAAGCAGGATTCGTCCAGCGGAGATGCGAGCCTGGCCGGCGCATCCAACACCGCGACTCTGTCCGGTTTCATCTACGTTCTGCTCGGCAACGGCTGATCGGCTCGCGGGATGGCTCTCGACCTCGCGCTAGACCGCTCCGGCGCAGCGACTGCACCTGCGGCTTCAGCCGAAGTGGTTGCACGGCGCCCGCTTGCCAGGCTCCACATCCGCGTCGCTGCGGCCGCCATTCGCGAGCTGGCCGGTCTGGTGGGCGCAGTGACGTGGGGCGCCGTGGTGTTGGCGGTGCTGCTCAAGGGCCCGCGTGGCTACTGGTTCTTCTACGATGGCGACTCGGTGCTGATGCCCATGCTCAAGCGGTCGCTTGAACTGCACCAGCCCGCGCACTGGTCGATGTCGTCGGTCCTCTTCCTCTTCCCTGAGATCCCGGTCTATCTCCTTTTTTCAGCGGTGACAGACGGGCCGCGCGCGGCGCTGCTCGCGAATGCCCTGTTCAATCTGATGGCGCTGTATCTGCTCACGCGCGCCATCTCGCAGCTTCTGCGTCGACCTGGAGCGCCGAGCAGCCGCCCGATGATGGCCGCGCTCGCCGCGTTCGCTGCCGTGATCGGCTGCGCCCTACTCGAGCGCGGTCAGACGCAGACCAGCTTTCAGCTCGTGTCGATGTTCTTCACGACCACTTACTACTACGGGGCGATGCTCTGCCTCTTCGCCGTAGTCGCGCTCGCTCTCGTCATATTCAAGTCGCACTCAAGCTCGAGCCCCTACTGGTGGGCTTCGATCGGCATGGCCGCGGCAGTCGCCGTCTCGACCTGGTCCGACCCGACCACGGTTTACTGGGTGGCAGTTCCGGTTCCCATCGCGCTGGCGACGGCTCTCGTACTGCGCCGGTGCCCTCGGCGCGCGGCGGCTCAGGTGCTCATCTCGCTGGCATGCGGCTTCGGTGTGGGCATGATCGCTCGCATGCCCTTCGGGGCGATGATCTTCCAGCCCGTGACGGGGCACCTCAACCCGGGCGCGCAGAAGCAAGCCGCTGATCTGCTGTCGGCTTCGATGAGTGAGCAGGTGCTCACCGTGCCCGGCGTCGTCGAGATCGCCCTCCTCGCGGCGTTGCTGGTCCTTGCATGGCTTGGGCTGGCGCGCGCGCACCGCGCTGAGGTAGCTCCGGGGACGGCGTTCGCGGCAGCGATCGCTGCGACGGGGCCGGTGGTCCTTGTGATCGCATCGCTCCTGAGTGGCGACGGCTCAACACGTCACCTGCAGCCGATCTATTTCCTGCCCGCGATCGCGGTGGTCATCTGGGTCAACCATGTCGGCGCGGGGCATCCCCACCGCTCAGGTGCGCGACGGGTAAGGGCTTTGCTCTCGACCGCTGCTGCGCTGCTGATCGTGACAACCGCCGGGGCGGTTGGGCCGACGTTGTCGGCGGAAGCAGCACCGACCGCGTCGGGTGGAGGCGTCGGCTGCCTAGAGAACTGGATCGCCGGCAGGGACCTGCAGGGCGTCGGCGGATTCTGGACCTCGCGAGAGCTGTTGGCCTACGGCTCCGCCGATGTGAACCTGCTTCAGGTCACCTCTGGCTACCAGTCATACCTCTGGCTCGTGAACAGGTCTGCATACGCCGATGTGCACGTGAGCTACGTCGTAACGTCGAGCGTCGACCAGTGGCAACCGGGAGAGACGGTGCCGCTGCTCGGAAAACCGGCTGCGATTGTCCGGTGCCCCGGTTTCGACATCTACGACTTCGCGGGGACCGCGGGACAGGTGAAACTCAACGCGACAGTGGCGCAGACCGCGGCAACCGAGAAACGCCTGCACCGGCCATTCGTGATCGACCCGAGCGACAAGCGATTCCAGTGACGCAATAGCCTGGCTCCATGCCCCTCTACCTCCCCGACTTCCACGCCGGCCAGACCTTCACGACCCCCGGCCATACGGTCACCGAGTCGGAGGTCTACCAGTTCGCCAACCTGACGAACGACAACAACGAGGTGCACACCAACGCGGAGTTCGCCAAGCACACCCGCTACGGCCAGCGCATCGTGCACGGCATGTTCGGCGCCTCGCTCTGCCTCGGCCTGATCGCCCGCACCGGCGTCTTCGAGGGCAGCGCCGTCGCCCTGCTCGGCATCGACCAGTGGAAGTTCACGGCTCCCGTGTTCATCGGGGACACCCTCACCTGCACGGTTGAGATCCTCTCGGTCCGGCCGACGAGCTCGGGGGAGTACGGCGTCCTCGAGCGCCAGCTCACCCTCGTCAAGCAGACCGGCGAGGTCGTTCAGCAGGGCCGCATGGATCTGCTCGTCCTCGCCGCGCCGCTCGCCTGAAGGCCTGTCAATCCCTGGGTGCGTCCTGTGCGATTGCTACTGTGACCCCCATGAGCGACACGACGCCGACGCCGGGTTCCGAAGAGCCGACCCCTCTTGCTGAAGAGACGGCACGCGAGCCCGGCACCGGCGAGCAGCCCTTGACGACGAGCTCTGACCCGGCGGACCAGACCGACACCGGCGTGGCGCCGACCCTGCCCCCGGACTACCGGCCGGTCTCCGCCTCCAACCACGTCGCTCCCGAGCCCGAAGTTCCCGCGACCGAAGAGCCAGCCGGCGAGACGCACGAGCCGGCGGCCGAGCCGGAACCGACGCCCCACGTGCCGACCCCGCCAGCGGAGCCGGCACGTGCAGCGGAACAATCCGCCCCGGCCGCCTACGCCGGCCCCACCTACCTCCAGACCCCGACCGAGCCCAAGAAGCGCAGCAACCGCGGCTTGGGCATCCTGATCGCGGTGCTCGCCGCCGTCGTCTTCGCCGCGGCAGATCTGGCCGCGACCTACGGCATCCTGCTCATCCGCTACGGCGACAGCCGCGCGGTCGACTACCTCGAGAGCTACCTCAAGGGCTGGGACTTCTGGGTCCCGCTCGCGGTCTTCACGGCCGCTTTCATCGCCCTCGTCGCGATCGTGAACCGTGGCCGCTGGTGGGCCTACGTGCTGGGCAGCGTCTTCGTTGCGATCCTGGTGTTCGCGTCCTACTACGGCGCCGCGCTGCTCACCAGCAAGGCGTGGAATTTCACGCCGGCGGAGTTCAACGCGTTCACGCGCGACTTCTTCCAGTCGAACATCGTCTACCTCTGGGTCGCCACGGTCGTCAGCATCATCGCGCTCGAGATCGTCACGTGGTTCGGGGCGTGGATCTCCTTCCACGGCCAGGTCGCCAAGCGCCGCAACGCCGAGGCCCGCGCCGCCTACGAGGAAGAACTGGAACAGAGCACCAACCGCTGAGCCGCATGCAGGGCTTCCGCAAATACGCCGCAACGGTCGCGGTCTTCGCGAGCGGACTGTACCTCGCGCTCGTCATCGCCGTGTTCGGCATGATCTCGCTGCTCGCCGACATCGAGGTCATCGCCGACCCGCGGGCGGGCGCGTTGACCGGGCCCGTCGCGACTGCGGCGGCGACGTTGGTCGTGATCGGATGCCTGCTCCTGATCGCCCTCCGCATCCCTGAGTCGCGCCAGCGCATCTCCGCGCTCGCCGCCCTCGGGATCGGTGTCGGCGCGTACCTGGCCTGGGCCCTGTTCGCCGCGATCGCGTTCCTCTTCACGAGCGGCGACCCCGTCGGCGCGCTCATCTTCTTCGGCACCCTTCTGACGGGCCCCTTCGCCGTGGCATCCGGAATCATCGCCTTCGTCGTCGCCCTGCTCTACATGCTCGTGCTCGCGAGCCGCGTCGCCGACAAAGGCCGCCCCCGGTGGCCGTGGGAAAACGACCATGATGTGTAGGTGCCGAAAACCGCGCCCCTGCTGACTCGCCGTCAGCTCGCCGTCATCGTCATGGCGGTGCTGGCCCTCGCGGCTGCGGTCGCCGGGGCGGCCGTCATCGTGCCGCCGGCTGTCCGCGCAGCGGCCCCCGACCTGCCGGTGCGGGCCTATCTCAACG
>Ga0164242_10009544_pt1 | contig 10459 bp, 7 predicted proteins | sample OricomgcompostMG_FD_108783 | JGI IMG/M metagenome (GOLD analysis project Ga0164242, IMG submission 108783) | Miracle-Growth compost microbial communities from Emeryville, California, USA - Original compost - Miracle growth compost (MG) ... | reverse complement strand
GAAAGGCCGCGCACCTGCCTACGCAGGCGTTCGCGCTCGCGAATCGTCGTGCCGACCGTCGCCAATACTTCGGCCAGGTTTCCGCCGACCTCGCGCTGGATCCGGATCGCCATTACCACCCAGGCGAAATCCTGGCTCGCCATGCGGTTTGCGATGCCTTCGAGTGCATCCTCGGCGGGCATGCCGAGACGGGTCTCGACAAGTGCCCTGTTGAACTCCACCGAGACCGGTTGCAGGCCCTCGCGCACGACCGCGTCGATCGCTTGCGGCAACGAATGCCCGACCGACAGGCTGCCCGAGATGAGTTGCAAGGTGTCGGGGAGTTGCTCGAGGAATGCGCTCGATCGGCGTGATTCTTTGATGACGAGATATCCGATAGGCCCGCCGATTCCGGCGACCAGTCCGAGGACAGCAGCGGCCGGCGATCCACCGCTCAACAGCAGGAAAAGCAGCGCGAGTCCGAACGCCGAACCGGCCTGGATGACGATCCACTCGGCGGGTTTCAAAGGGACGCCCGCGCCGTCGAGGCGGCGTCCGACCTTGGCGTCGAAGTCGTGCGAGACGACCAAACGCCCGGCCAGTTGCACGGCCGAACGCGCGACCGAACTGTCACCTAGCGCTGTCGTCTGTGGTTCTGTTCGCGCGCTACGCCCTGTCAACGTGTAGAACGACAGGCGCCGGCGCACCCGCGTGTCGCGCGCGTCGACGACAGACGCATTCCATGCAAGGACTCCGAGCACGCCGACGATGCCGGCGAAGAGCGCGATCAGGCCGAAGCGCAGGCTCGTCGTCGAGGTGAGTGCAGTGGGATGAATCGCTGCGGGCACCGGCCCGGTGACGGCGGCCGGCGGCGACGCTGTTGGGGCTGCGGCGAGTGGGAAGAACGCGCTGTCACTGATCGTCTTGCCGCCGGCCGACACACTGACCGCAACGGTGACCGAGGTGCCGGCCAGTGCGGCCGGCACCTTTGCGGTGATCAGTACTTCGGTAGCGATGTCTTGCGCTGCTTGGAGAAATGCCGGTGCGAAGTCGCCGGCTTGGTCGGTCGCAAGGATGCGGCCGCCGGCTGCAATGGTGAGCTGTTGCAACGGGGCGACCTGGGCTGACGCGGTGCCGAACGAGATCGCGTCGAGTGTCACGCCATTGGAGTCGTGGATTGCCGACAGCACCTGCGGGAGGGTGTGCTTGCTGCCTTCGTCGTGTCCGTCGGTGAGTAGCACGATCGTGCGCGAGCCACTGATGCCGACAGCCTGCAAGGCGAGCAAAGTGCCGTCGTACAAGGCGGTATTGCCCGTTACTTGCAGCCCGGCAACGTCGTTGCGCACGACGTCGCGGTCGGTGGTCGGGGGAGCCACCAGCGTGGCAGTCGTCGAGACCGTCACGAGGCCGACCTTGACGTCGGCGGGCACGGCGGAAAGGAAAGCGTCGGCGGCCTGCTTGGCACCGTCGATCCCGGCACCCTTCATGCTGCCGCTGATGTCGACGACCAGCATCGCGGTGCGTACGACCTGCGGTGGTGGTTTCGCACCGAGCGGTTCTGCGGTTGCTGACAGCGGCGTCGAATTGGCGGTGACCTGTACCGACGCAGGGTCGATCGACTGTCCCTCACCCAACCCCGCCGCGCTAAAGAGCACCTGCAGCGATCCTGGTGCGGTCGTGAGTTGCACGATGCGCCCGGCGGGCGCGCCGCTTGCGGACGCCGGCGGTGTCGGTGCCGGTGTCGCGGAACCGGCGGCGAATGCGATCGAACCGAGGGCGCCGATGCCGAGCACGGCCGCCCCGAGCAGCGCAGTCGCAGCCTTGCCCACGGTCAGCGCCGCGGTGCTGAGCCGGCCGATTCTCATCGCCTGCGTGCCGTCATCCTGTGCTCGCCGCATCGCCGGGCGCGGCATTGTTCCCGGTGCTGTCTCCGGCGGTGTTGTTGGCAGCCGGGCCGGCACCGGCGAAGGTCACCAGCGTGGGTTGTAGATGAACGCCGGCCGCTGCGAGCTTGTCGACGAACTGAGGCAACTCGGCGGTGGGTCGCAGCTGGCCGAGTGGCCGGCCAGTGTCGTCGTAACCCGGAGAGTGGTCGAAGAGGAACAGTTCGCGCAGCTCGACTGAATCGGGAGTGTCCTTGTCGATCCCGACGACCTCGGTCACCTGCGTGATGAGTCGGCTGCCGTCCTTGAACCTTGCCTGGTGCACCACGAGGTCGAACGCGCTGGCCATCTGCTCGCGGATCGCCCGCACCGGCAACTCCATGCCGGCCATCAACACCATGGTCTCGACGCGGGCGAGCACATCTCGCGGCGAATTCGCGTGCACCGTGGAAATCGACCCGTCGTGGCCGGTGTTCATCGCCTGCAACATGTCGAGGGCGGCGGCGTCACGAACTTCGCCGACCACGATGCGATCGGGCCGCATGCGCAGCGCGTTACGCACCAGATCGCGAATGCGGATCTCGCCGCGGCCTTCGATGTTCGGTGGCCGGGCTTCGAGCCGGAGCACGTGGTCTTGGTGCAGTTGCAGCTCGGCGGCGTCCTCGATGGTGATGATGCGCTCGTCGGACGGGATGAACGACGACAACACGTTGAGCGTCGTGGTCTTGCCGGCACCCGTACCGCCCGACACCAAGATGTTGAGCCGCGCCAGCACACATCCGCGCAGCAACTCGGCGAGCTCGGGTGTCATCGTGCCGAAGCCCACGAGATCGTCGGCTTCGTAAGGGTCGGTCGCGAACTTGCGGATCGTCAGCAGCGAACCGTCGACCGCGACCGGCGCCACGACCGCGTTGATACGGCTGCCATCAGGGAGCCGCGCGTCGACCATCGGGCTCGACTCATCGACCCGGCGTCCGACCTGCGCGACGATCTTGTCGATAGTTCGTCGCAGGTGCGACTCGTCGATGAACGACGCTGCCACGAGGTGGAGCCGGCCCGCTCGTTCGACGTAGAGCCGGTCCGGCCCGTTGACCATGATCTCGGTAATTTCCGGGTCGCGCAGGAATGGCTCGAGCGGGCCGTAGCCGAGGATGTCGTCGGCTACTTCCTGCGCGATGCGGGTACGGTCGGCAACCGAGAGCGGCGTTTCTTCCTGGGCAAGTACTTCGTGCAGCGTGTGCCGCACCTTTTGTTCGAGGTCGGATTGAGTGACCTTCGCGTCGTACAACTGCGGGCCGAGGCTTTCCAGCAGCGACGCATGCAGGGTGCGTTTGAGATCGACGAAGGGATCGGCACTCCGGCGTCCGCTCGTGGGATGGGCGTCGAGAGAGGCCGAGTTCGGTACGGCGTCGGCGTCGCGCGATCGCTTCGCCTGCGCCAACCGGTCGGCAAGGCTCACGTCTTGGACCTCCTTCGCAGGAGTCCGCGCCGGTCGGAGCGCAGGTTCGACGGGATCGGCTCGCCCGCGGCGCGGGCCAGCGGCAGCACGTGCTCCTCGCCGAACCCGCGGATCGCCACGCTGACCGGGTGGTTGGGATCGTCGAGCAGGATCGGCACGCCGCGGTTGATGGAGGCGGGTACTGCGCGTGACGACGGAATGTGCAGCGCGATAGGCACTTTCAGGGTCTTCTCTACTTCTGACAACGCCAGCCCGACCTTGGAGTCGGCGCGGTTCAGCACCACCCGCAGTCGCTCGCGCGGATAGTTCAACAGGTCGAGCGTCTCGAGCGTGAGCTTCAGGTTTTTCAGCGCCGGGATATCGAGTGTGGCGAGGAGCGCGATCAGGTCGGACTGGTCGAACGCGGCGAGCACATGGTCGGTGAACGCGGGCGGGGTGTCGATCACGACATAGGCGAATTGCTCGCGTAGCAAGGAAATGATCGTGGTGATCAGCGACGCCGGGACGGTTTCCGCAGCACCCGGCTCGACCGGTGCCACGAGTGCAGACAGCCCAGGGGAGTGCGGTGTCAGCAGCGCGAGGACGGCCGGCAGGTCGAGAGTCTCGGCGAGCGGAACGGCGTCGGCCAGCGTGTGCGCCGGGAACAGCTGGAGCACGATCGCGACGTCACCGAAGTTGAGGTCGAGGTCGACGAGACACACCTCGCGGCGTCCGCCGTCGGCAAGCGCGGCGGCCAGGTTGCTCGCGAGCGTCGTCTTGCCGCAACCGCCTTTGGCGGAGAAGACCGTGACGACCACGCCGCGCCGGCCTTCGTCCGCACCGTCGGCGTGGTTTCGCTGGCGCATCGCGGCGGCGACGTCGCGCACCCGCTTCACCGCGTCGTTGACCCCGGCCAGGTTGCGCTCCTCGACGACCTCGCGGACGCCGGCTCGCAACGCGTCGACGAGCAGCGGCGTGTCGATGCGCCGGCGGACGAGCACGATGCCGAGGCTCGGCCGCGAGATGCGCATGTTGTCGCTCAGGACGAACGCGGTGTCCTGGTCGACCGAAGGGCCGAGCACGACCGCGTCTTCGCCCGGATGGGCATCGAGGTGGCGGCGCAAGTCGTCGATCGTGGTCAGCACGGGCACGCCGGGGCCGAGCGCCGACCGCAGCGTCTCCGCGCGGGTCGGGTCGGCTTCGACGATCACACTCACGGCGTCACCATCACGGGGTAGGGCTGGCGGGAGCGCTGGCCGACGTGCTCGCAGCGTCAGAGGCGGTGCCGCTGCTCGTATCGGATGTCAACAGGCCGAGGTACAGGGATCCGGTGGTTTGGGCGGTGATCAGTTTCTCCGCGTCGGCCTGGCTGACGCCGAACGTGACGATGTCGGACGTCGCCGCAGCGGCGCCCTGCCCCGAGGATGGCACGAGGGTGCGGCTACCGATCGCGATCACCTTCGCGTTGGGCAGCAACACCGTAGTGGTGTTCTTCGCGGTCAAGAACACCGTGACGTGCGAGCCGGGGACGACGAACCCGTTGACCCTGGCTGAGGCGCCGAGCGAGATGCTCACCGCGATCGTGCCCGGATCGGGAATGGAAAGGGCCGTGGAGTCGCCCGGCTTGCCGAACTTCGCCGCCAGGATCTGCTCGCCGGGAAAGATCGGCGCGTTCGTCACCAGATTGGCAACCTTGGTGATGTTGCTCAAGACATCCGACGACGCGACCGCGTCACGCGGGATCGTGGTCTCCGCGAGCGCTCCGTCGGCGGCGGCCGCGGCTCCCGTGGTGCCGGCGGGGATGATCTTCTTGGCGATCAGGACCTTGACCGGCTGCTGTTTGGCGAGGTTGTTCTTGTCGACGTTGTGGACGTACAACGTGACCAGCAGGGTACCGAGAGCGGCAACCAGAATCGCCGCGATGAGCAGGACGGTGCGGCGTGCCATGCGGCGTCCCCTGCTCCTTTCCGGCCTAGCGCCTCGCGGCGATCACCCGCCGCAGTCGTCGTCGTGCGCATACTCGCATCTTCGTGGGCAGCGAGCCCTCGAACGCGGCCGTGACACGAAGACTGTCGCACGGAAATAGTACGGATGCGGGCGAGTTGGGGCATGTTGCCTGTAGGGGTCGGCCGGGTGGAGAGCGCGTCAGCCACTGGAGACGGCGGCGACCACCGAGGCTCGCGATGCCGGATCGTCCCACCGGCGCAGGCTGCGCGCCAGGGATAGGCCACCCAACACGGTGATCGCGGTCGTGAAGACGGCCGGCACCAGCCAGGAATCGAGGCGGGCCGCCTGGCCGAACACCAGGCCGATCAGCGTCGTGACGGTGGCGAGCCGGATCGAGTAGACCGCCATCGCCGCCGGTGGCGCGGGAGTATCGCGATTGCCTCGCAACTCGGCCCGGCCCGGTCTGGTCAAGGACAGCCGCGCGCAGGTGGCGAGCACGAACATCGTGCACGACACCACGCAGCCGAGCAGGGCGGCGACGTCGGCGGCCGTAGGTGATCCTTGGGTGCGGAGGCTGCCGGCGATCGCGGCAATCAGCGCGCTCCCGACGACGGTCTCGCCCAAGACGACGATCTTCGAGACGATCGCGAGTCGCGGCCGGCAGGGCAACGACGCCAGCCAGGTCGCGCCACCGGCGTCCAGGCAAAACATGTTGACGCCGAAGAGCAACCCTGCGCCCGCGGTGACCAGCGCGGGCACGACCGCGAGCGACGCCCATTCCAGCGCGGCGCCCGCCGCCACCAGACCCGGCACGAGTGTCAGGACGAGGAGCCCGCGACGCAGTGGCGCCGACCTCCACACGTTGGCCCGGTCGACCTGAAGGAGTGCGGCGAGCTCACCTTTGCGGTCGGGACGTCGTTGCCTCGGTCGCGATTCGTGGGACCGGTGGCCGTCACCGGGACGCCGAAGCGCCCAGGCGCACGTCCGGTTGCCGACCCGCACGAACACGACGAGCAGTGCGGCGAGTGTCGCGGTGCACGATAGCCAGGGTCCGAGTTGTTCGTTGCCACCGGAAAGGACGGCGTGGACGACCGGCGCGGTCGGTGACCTGTCGAGCACGGCGCGGCCGGCGTGGTATCGGACGATCGCCACCGCCGCGACGGCGATCGCGGCCGCGAGCAGCCAGACGGCTTGTCGGCCGCGGGCGCGCTGGCGCACCCCGATCACTGCCCACGCAACCGCTTGCCCAGCGGTCGTGACGACGGAGACGTAGACGAGCGTCGTCACGAGCGCAAGACCGAGCCCGTAGTCGCCCCGTCCCGGCGCCGTGACGAAGGACGTCACGCCAAACAGCACGACGAACTGGCTCATCCAGGCCAGGTTCAGTGGCGCGACCAGCAGTGATGCCGCGAAGTCAGTTGACGGGCGCAGCGGAAACGCGACGAGCTGGTCGGGCGGGAACAACTCGTTGCCCCCGCCGGCCGCCAGTGGCGCGACCAGGGCCAGCACCGCGAACCCAAGAAATGCCGTGGGCGCAAGCAAAGTCGTGTCGAGTGATGCGCCGCGGGGAGCCAGCTGACCGGCGATCACCGCGCCGCACAGTAGGCCGGGCAGCAGCGCCGCGAGCAGCAGCAACCCGAGACGCACCCGTTCCGAGCGCACCATGCGCCAGCGCAGCCGCACCAACTCGGGCAGCTGGGCGCGGTTCACGACAGCAGGCTCCGGTAGTGCTGTTCGCCGACAGGTCCGGCGAGTTGTGTCGCAGGCGCCGCGCCGACGACTCGCCCGCCACGCAGCACCACCGCTTCGTCGCAGCACGCCACCGCCAGTGCGAGCAGGTGGGTCGAGACGACGACGGCGGCGCCGGCCGCTCGCGCTTCGGCAATCACCTCCAGTGTCGCTTCGACGCCGAGCGGGTCGACGCCGTCGAAGGGCTCGTCGAGCAGCAACACGGTGGGCGAGTGCAACGCGGCGAGGACGACGGACAGCCGGCGTCCCATCCCGTGCGAGAACCCGGCGGTGATGCGGTTGGCTGCGCCCAGCAGGTCGAACCGGTCGAGCAGCGAGGTGGCGCGCTCCTGCCAGCCGGGCCGCAGCCCACGCAGCTTTGCCGCGAGTGCAAGGTGTTCCCACGGGGTGGCGCGAGGGATCAGCCCGCCGACGTCCGGGCAGTAGCCGACCTGGGCTTTGGCGGCGGCCGGGTCGCGGGTGACGTCGATGCCGGCGATGCGCACCTCGCCCGCGGTGGGCGGGAGCACCCCGGCGAGCACCCGCAAGGTCGTCGACTTGCCGGCCCCGTTACGGCCGACCAGCGCGACCGCCGTGCCCGGCTGTACCGCGAGGTCGAGCTGCTCGACCGCGACGACGGGCCCGAACGCGACCCGCAGGCCGATCGTCTCGACTTGCGCGGGCACCATTTACCTCGGCTCGTACAGTGCTTCGATTTCTGCGGAATACTGCGCGACCACGATGTCACGTCGCAGCTTCAACGTGGGCGTCAACTGACCACCCTGCTCACTGAACGTGACGTCGAGGAGCCGGAACCGCCGGATCGATTCGGCGCGCGAGACGGCCCGGTTCGCCTCGTCGACCGCGCCTTGGATCTCGGCGAGCAGGTCGGGATCGTCGCGAAGTTCCGCGATGCCTTGGGCCGGATCCTTGCCGGCCTTCTTCTTCCAGCTGTCGAGCGCTTCAGGGTCGATGGTGACGAGTGCCGCGACGTAGGGTCGCCGGTCGCCGACGACCACACACTCGGCGATCAGCGGATGGCCGCGCAAGCGGTCTTCGAGGGCGGCGGGCGAGACGTTCTTCCCGCCCGCGGTGACGATGATTTCCTTCTTCCGGCCGGTGATGGCGACGAAGCCGTCGTCGTCGATCGTGCCGAGGTCGCCGCTGTGCAGCCAGCCGTCCGCGTCGAGCGCCGCCGCGGTGCCCTCGGGATCGGCCCAGTACCGGGCGAACACGTGATCGCCACGCACGAGCAACTCACCGTCGTCCGCGACCGCGATCGTCGTGCCCGCCAGTGGCGGGCCGACCGTTCCGATCCGCACTTTGTCGGGACGATTGACCGCTGCCGCCGCGGTCGTCTCGGTGAGGCCCCACCCTTCCAATACCGGAATACCGGCACCGCGGAAGAAGTGGCCGAGGCGCACGCCCAGCGGAGCGCCGCCCGAGACGACCCAGCGCACGTTTCCGCCGAGGGCCGCGCGCAACTTGCGGAACACCACGACGTCGAAAGCTGATCGAGCGATTCGCAGCCGGAGCGGTACATGTCCCGCGTCGCGGGCCGTGCTCGCGCTGATCGCGGCTTTCACCGCCGCCGCGAACACCCGGCCCTTGCCCGCGTCGGCCGCTCGTTGCTGTGCCACCGCGAAGAGCTTCTCGAACACATACGGGACGGCGAGCAGCAGAGTCGGCTTGAAGGTGGCCAGATCGTCTTGCAACGAATGGGTGTCGGGGCAGTGGCCGACCTCGATCGCCGCGTGGACCGCGGCGACCTGGATTTCGCGGGCCAGCACGTGGGCGAGCGGGAGGAACAGCAGCGCGCTCGTGTCGGGCTCGAACAGCGCGGGCAAGCTTTCGACCGCGCTGATCGAGCCGAACAGCAAGTTGCGATGGGTGAGCGCGCACCCCTTCGGCCGGCCCGTGGTTCCCGACGTGTAGATGATCGACGCGAGCGACGAGGCACCGACACAGGCGCGGGCCTGCTCGAGAGTCGCGCCGACCGCCGTGGTCCCGGCCGTCTCGAGGTCGTCGAGCCCACCGTCCTCGATGATCCAGAGGTGATGCAGGTCAGGCACCTGATCTCGGATCAACCGGATTAGGGACGCATGTTCCCGGCTTTCGACGACGACGCCGGCGCATTGCGAGTCGGCCAGGATCCACGCTGCCTGGTCGGGTGCCGAGGTCTCGTAGATCGGCACCGTGACCAGCCCGGCATGCCAGAGGGCGTAGTCGGTCAGGGTCCATTCGTAGCGGGTGCGCGAGAGCAGTCCGACCCGTTGCCCAGGTCGCAGGCCGGTGGCGAGAAAGCCGGCCGCGAGGGTCTCGACGTGTGCGAAGAACTCGGCGGCCGTCACAGGGGTCCAGACCGTGGGTGCCGCTTGTGTCGTGGGTGCAGGCGGTGCCGCCGGTCGTGGGGTGCGTGCTGGCGTAACCGGGCGGCGACGGAAGAGGACGGCGTCCGGCCGGTCGGTTGCGTGGCGGCGCACGACGTCCGTGAGTGTCGCGTCGTCGCGGACGCTCGTCACCGCAGGTGAGGCGATCTGGCGCACCGAATCCTCCATGCCGACACGGCCGACCGGCCCTCATCGCCGGCTGCCGCCGCAGCCGATGATGGACGGTATCTGGCGTTAGGCGTTCGATGCCACGCTGTCGGGCCGAGGGCAGCGGGGAGGGCAGCTCGCTACGCCATCCGGGCGTATCCGTGTCGGCCGATCGGCGTAACGCGCGCCGATTCGTGGGCGTTTCGTGGTCAAGCTTCCCGGCCCGGATGCCGAGTTCTATTGGCGTGAATGCCGACGTCGACAACGAGCGTTGTCCGCGCTGTGCGGCCCTTGTGCGCCACGGTTCGCAATGGTGCACTTTGTGCTATGCCGACCTTCGGCCGGCGCCCGTTCCTCCACCGCTCCAGGCCGTATCGCCGCCGGCGTCCGGCACCGTTGCGGGCGTCGTCAACGACATCGCGACGCGCGGGGCGACCGCCGGTGAGGCATTCGACCCGCTGACCGCGCCGCTGGCCTTGCTCGAACGGGTTTCGGGCGAACCGCTTTCCGACCGGGCCAGCTACGACGAATCGCCGGCCGAGTCGCCGGCGGTGACGAAGACCGCGTACTGGCCCTGTTTGCGCTGTGGCGCGAACGTCACGATCGAGGAGTCGGCCTGTACCTCGTGCGGCGCTGGTTTCCTGGAGAGCGCGGCGGATCCGGCGGTCGCGATCCGCGGCTTCAGCTTCGGGAGCGAGGGGCCCTCGAAGCAGACGAAGGTCCTGATCATGGTCGGCGGATCGTTCGGTCTACTGATCGTGTTGCTCGGCCTCATGTACCTGGTAGGCACGGTGTTTTGAGCGGTTCCGGTGTGGTCGGCGAGGCGGCTACGCTTCGCCGGATGGAGGGCCAGCGACCAGACGCACGCACCCGCTCGAGCGTGACGATCGCTGCCGACCCGGCCGTCGTGATGGCCGTCATCGCCGACGTTGGCGCGTATCCCGAGT
>Ga0164242_10009543_pt1 | contig 10460 bp, 12 predicted proteins | sample OricomgcompostMG_FD_108783 | JGI IMG/M metagenome (GOLD analysis project Ga0164242, IMG submission 108783) | Miracle-Growth compost microbial communities from Emeryville, California, USA - Original compost - Miracle growth compost (MG) ... | reverse complement strand
GACGCGGTCGCCGCGCTGGGCATCGAGGTGCGCGTCGGCATCCACGCCGGCGAGGTCGAGGTGCGCGGCGCCCGCAAGGACGACATCGCGGGCATGGCCGTGCACATCGGCGCGCGGGTGGCCGCGCTCGCGGGCCCGGGTGAGGTGCTGGTGTCGTCCACGCTGCGCGACATCGTCACCGGCTCGCGGCACCGGTTCGGCGACCGCGGCGAGACCGCGCTCAAGGGCGTGCCGGGACAGTGGCGGCTCTACCGCCTGCTGCGCGAGCACGCCGCCGCCGAGCGGTGAACACCCGCGACTCGGCGTAGGCTGCCAGCGGGGGATGCGCCGGCTCGGCGGCTTTCCGGTTTTTCTGGTCGATTCCGGCGTTCCCGCTTGGCTTTTCCGCGATGGAGTCCTCGAAGGAGTTAGGCATGACCGACGTGCACACCTCGCTGCCTCCCGCACTGCGACGGGCGCTCGACCTTCTCATCGATCCGCCGGCCGACCCCGACGTGAGCAAGGGCTATCTCGATCTGCTCGGCGGCGCGGCCGACGAGGACGCGGGCGTGCCGAGGAACACCGGCCCGATCCAGGCGGCCTGGGCGTCGCCGATCGGGTCGCTGCTCTACGACAACGCCCAGGCGTTGTCTCGCCGCTGGATCAGCGCCTGGCAGCTGCCGCTGGAGTGGCTGCAGATCCCCCGGGGCGGTGTCGCGCTGGACGTCGGATCGGGCCCGGGCAACGTGACGGCGTCACTGGCGCGGGCCGCCGGACCCGACGGGCTGGCGCTGGGCATCGACATCTCCGAGCCGATGCTCGCCCGCGCCGTGCGCAACGAGGCCGGGCCGCAGGTCGGCTTCATCAAGGCCGACGCGCAGCGACTTCCGTTGCGCGACAACACCGTCGACGCGGCCGTCTCGACCGCGGTGCTGCAGCTGGTCCCCAACCCACAGGCCGCGCTCGTCGAGATCGCGCGGGTGCTGCGACCGGGCGGCAGGCTGGCCGTCATGGTCCCGACCGCCGGCCGCCTGGCTCGCTATTGGCGGCTGTTGCCCAATGTGGGGGCGCATGCGTTCGACGACGACGAGATCGGTGACATCTTGGAGGAGAACGGATTCGCCAGCGTTCGGGTCAAGAACTTCGGCACCTTCCAGTGGGTGCGCGCCAAGCTGAGCTGAGCCCCCGGGCGCCGTTCAGTCGCCCGATTGCGCCAGCGTGGCGAGCCGGTCCATCGACTCGCGCAGCATCTCCGGCGTCGTGGCCCGGGCCCGCTGCAACCGGGTGGGATCGGTCAGCGCCGTCCAGTCGTAGGTGTGGGTCACCGTGGTCAGTTCGGCGTTGACCGGGCTCAGCTCCCAGCGCCACAGGTGACCGGGCGGCTGCTTGCCGGGTTCGGCTGGGCGCCAAGCGATTACGCTGCCCTCGACGAATTCGGTGACGTGGTTCTCGCGCACCGCGCCGTTGGTCAGCGTCATCTTGAACACGTCGCCCACCCGATGGACGCGCTGCCCGGGCGCGGCCGAAGCCAGGTTGTCGTTGCCGTCCCAGCCTGGCTGGCGGGCCGGGTCGGCGATCAGTTCGAAGATGCGGGCGGCGTTGGCCGCGATCACCCGGGTGGCGCTGACGATGCGTTCGGCTTCCGTGTCGGACATACCGCTATCCAAACACGCCGCCGCACGAGTTTCGCCACAGCAGCCGGTACCGGTAGTACACGCCGCGCCGGATGACGGCCCCGGGCAAGACGTCCTCGGCCGCCCGCCGGATTTCGTCCAGGCTCTCCCGGGGGTCGGCCACGGCCACGCCGATGTCGCGGGTCTCCCGGTGCAACAACCCCGCGGCCCGCACGACCGGCAGGCACAGACCCGCCCACAGCCAGTCGGCGACGCTTTTGTTGGCGGACAATCCGACGACCGCCAATTCGCCTGCCGGCCGCAGCATTTGACGCGCCTTGCCCAAGGCGTCGCGCAGCGGTAGGTGATGCAGGCTGGCCACGAAGGTGATCAGGTCGAAGGACCGGGCGGGCGCCTGGAAGTCCTGAAAGCGTGCCTGCTGGACGCAGGCGTTGTCGACGCGCTCGAGTCGCCGAGCGGCCCGCCGCACCGAGGCCGGGTCGGCGTCGATCCCGACGACGCTGCGCGACACCGGGGCCAAGCGCGCGGCCAGCAGGCCGTCGCCGCACCCGACGTCGAGCACATCCCCGCGGTGCCGCGCGGCGATCCCGGCCAGCCAGGGGTGGTAGGCGGAGTTGTGGTTCCAGTACTCACCGGGATTCGCGTCGTGATGCACAGGCGTCCAGTCTGCCCCGGCGGGTCAACAGCGTTCCACGCCCTTGGACATGAGGCGCGGCCCGCGAACGGCCGGGCGGCGGTTACCGGTGAGCACCGCGCGCACCGCCTGGCACGCGCGCGACGTCAGCGGCCCCACCGCGACGAGACGGACCGAACCCGGCGAGATCCGGGAGGTGAGAGTGGCCACGATTTGATCCTTCGGCTCGGAGTGGGAGTCCATTGAATTGCAGCACCGCCGTTTTGCGGGGATGCCGCGCCGCGGTGAACGCCGTGATAAGCCGCACTGTGGACTACCGCACACGCCGATCAGCGAAACCGGGTGAATCGGCGCAGATATCCGGGCAGCCGGCGCGCCGGTAGCACCTTGGGCCAGTCGTCGGCGCGGAAGTACGCGTCGGTGCCGCCGTCGACGAATACCACGCTGCCGCAAAGGAAGTCGGCGGCATCCGACAGCATGAAACACATCCACTCGGCCAGCTGGCCGGGGTCGCCGAAACCGCCGACCGGGACGGGGAACGACCGGACCGCCCGGGCCTGCCGGGGCGTGGACAACTGCTCCTGCAGCAGCGGTGTCATGATCGCCCCGGGCGACAGGGCGTTCAACCGCACCCCCGAGCCCGCCCACTCCGCCAGCACGGCATGGCGGCGCACCCAGCGGCTGACCGCGAGTTTGGACGCCCCGTACATCATGGTCGGCGCGGCCGGTCCGAACAGCCGCACCGATCGCAACGCCTTGTCGGCGTCGTGCGCCAGCAGCGCGTTGACCGTGCGGCGCGGCACCGTGGGCATCGTCGTAGCCGAATTACTGGCCACCACAACGACTTTGGCGTTCCCGGCGGCCGCCAGCGCCGGTCGCCAGGCCTGCAGCAGCTCGACGACGCCGAAATAGTTCACCGCGGCGATCTGGCGGACCCGGTCGCGCGCCGGGCTGGGTCCCAGCCCGGCCGCCAGCACCGCGCCGTCGAGCCGGTCACCGGCCTGCGAGAGCACCCGGGCGGCGGCGTCGGCGCGGCCTGCCGGGGTGGACAGGTCGGCGATGACGTCGGCGTCCTTGATGTCGACGCCGATGACGGTGTGGCCGCCGTCGCGGAGGCGTTGCGCGGTCTCGCGTCCCATTCCGGACGCCGATCCGGTGATCGCATAGGTTCCCATTCGGTCAGCTCCCCGCGGCGGCGCGCTCGACGTCGAGCAGTTGCTCGCCGCGCCGTTCGGCGTCGTAGGCCGCCCGCCCGCCGCGCAGGCCGAACAGCCGCTTGGAGATCAACAGGTAGATCACCGCGGCGACATTGATGGCGAAGGTCACCACCCGGGTCATCGTGATGCCCTTGGCCAGGTCGTGGATCTCCAGCGGCAGGAAGACCGAGGTGGCGATCACCGCGAAGTATTCGCCCCAGCGCTTGAGCAACCACAGGCCGACGCCCTCGACCACCTCCACCAGCGCGTAGCCGACCAGCATCAAGGTCAGCAGCGCCAGGGTGGACGGCTTGGTGGCCAGCGCCTTTTCCAGCTCGTGCACGATGGTCATCTGGTCGACCTTGAAGCCGGCGGCGCGAAAGATCGGCAGATCGCGGTCCAGGGTGGCCTGGATGGCGCCGCGGGCACCGCGGAACTTCCACACCGCGTAGGCGGCCAGCGCGATCACCAGCGCCCGGAACAACCGTTCCACCGCCAGCACCCGAATGATGATGGCCTGCCGTAATGCCTTGCCGCGCATGATCATCGGTGCGTCTTCGGCCGGGCCGCGCCGGTGCGCGGGGCCGACGGTGAACTCGCCGCAGCGCAGGCAGCGCCACACCTGGCCCAGCCCGGTGGTGCCGCTGAGCCGGTCGGCCAGCGCCGGCTCGTCGGGCGCGTAGGTGGCGTGCCCGGCCAGCGCGCAGGTGACCAACTCCCAGCGGTTGAGACCGCGATCTTTGGGCATGGCCGATCATCGACTGCCGGTGGTCGACGGCGCAAGTGCGCAGGGCGCGCGTGTCAGACGGCGGCGTCGACCGCGCCGGATGCCGGCCGCGACCGGCTCAGCGCCGTCGTTTCGTCGGTGAGATGTTTTCCGATGACCCGGATCTGGCGCGCGCTCAGTGGGCACAGCGGGTGCACGGCCACCATCAGCGACGCCCGCCCGCGGTGGTCGAAGACCGGCGCGGCGATGGTCACCACCGGTTGTTTGCGGCGGCCGGGGTTGTCGTCGGACAGGAACCCGATGGTGGTGAACTCGACCAGCAGCTGATCCATGATGTGGCGCACCGGCGTCGGCATCTCGCTGCTGTCCAGGGTGCCGACCACCTGGACGGCCTGGGCCAGCGCGGGCGTCGTCCAGTCGACGTCGAATCCGCGTTCCCGGGTGTGCTCCAGCACCTGTCGCAGGCGCTGGGCGCGGTCGGCGTTGCTGCCGGCGCCGCGCTGGATCCAGGCGCGCTGCTCCTCCTCGGTGTCCCAGGCCGCCATCGCCACCCCGAACGGCGGAGCGTAGGGGATGCGATCGCCCGGGATGCCCGACGGCTGGGTGGCGGGCTCGCCCTCGAAGGCGGTGACCACCAGGGAATCCCCGAACTTCTCCACCACCGAACAGGCGTAGCCGACCGCGCCGGACAGCCGCAGCGCCGCCGCGCGCGCCGCATGCGCCAGCGGCCGCGCCGTGTCGGTGCGCGCGGCCACCACCGCCAGCGCGGGTCCCAGGGCGAAGGTCTTGTCGACCGGGTCGCGGCTGGCCCAGCCGCGGTCGCACAGCGTCTTGAGGATGGCGTGCGCCGTCGCCTGGGTGAGGCCCAGCTCGCGCACCACGTCGGAGAACCGCAGCCGCGCGCTCGGCGACCGCGCCAGCAGCTCGACCACATCGAGCACCCGGGCGGTCGGCGCTGACGTCGATCCGCGAATCGCTTGACTCCTTCGGGCCAGGACTTACAGTGAAACGAACATTCGAGATTTTATATCGATTATTCGAGAAAGTGGACGCCGTTGCGCGCTGTGGTGTTACGCGACGACCGGTTGCAGGTGCGCGAGACACCGGACCCAGAACCGGGGCCGGGCGAGTTGTTGCTGCGCACCCTGAGCACCGCGATCTGCGCGTCCGACGTGCACTTCATGGACCACCCCGAGCTGGCCCTCGACGATCCGACCGGGCGCTCGCTGTACGACAGCGGTCGCGACATCGTGCTCGGTCACGAGTTCGTGGGCGAGGTCGTCGGGCACGGGCCGGGCTGCACCGGCCAGTTCGCCATCGGCACCCGCGTCACCGCCATGCCGGTGCGCCTGGTCGACGGCGGGGCAGGCGGCATGCGGATCATCGGCCAGCACCCGGACGCCCAGGGCAGTTTCGCTGAGCTGCTGGTGGTTTCCGAAGCGGCGGCCAAGCCCGTGCCCGGCGAGGTGTCCAGCGACGCCGTCGCCGTGACCGACGCGTTCGCGGTCGGCGAGTTCTACGTGCGCTCTGCGCGCCTGCAACCGGGCGAGGTGGCGATCGTCATTGGCGCGGGAGCGATCGGCCTCTCGGCCGTCGCCGCGCTCGCCGCGCGCGGCGTGGAGCCGATCATCGTGGCGGACTTCCGGGCCGACCGCCGCCGGTTGGCCGCCGACAGCTTCGGCGCGCACCTTCTGGTCGACCCGCGCGAGGAATCCCCGTTCGCGGCGTTCAACGCGGCCCGCGTGCGGTACGGAATACCCGGTCCGGCAGCGGTATTCGAGTGCGTCGGCGCGCCCGGACTGATCCAGAACCTGGTCGAATCCGCCGAGATGGGCACCCGCATCTACTGTGCCGGCGGCTGGTACACCGGCGACACCCTCGACATCACCACCGCCACCCGCCAGGGCGTCACCATCCAGTTCGGCGGCGGGCCGCACCCGCAGGACTGGTACGGCACGCTCGACGCGATCGTGGCGGGACGACTGGACCCGCTGCCGAGCGTGGGCAAGATCATCGGCCTCGACGAGGTACCCGACGCCCTGGAGCTGGCCCGCCGGTCCGACGGCCCGCCCCGCATCATCGTCCATCCGAACGGAGACACCCGATGAGCGAAAGAGAAGACCGGCAAGACATTTCCGAGCTGCTGGTGCGCTACGCCACCGGGATCGACCGCCGGGACTGGCCACTGTTCCGCACCGTGTTCACCGACGACTGCGTGCTCGACTACGGCGAGATCGGCCACTGGACCGGCGTCGACGCCGTCGCGGATTTCATGGAGCAGGTGCACGCGCTGGCCGGGCACACCCTGCACCGGCTGACCAACCAGGCCATCACGGTCGAGGGCGACCGCGCCACGGCGCGCACCTACATCGACGGGCTGATCATGGCCGGCGACAACAACTCCGGCGTCAACGCGATCGGTTTCTACGACGACGAAATGGTGCGCACCGCACACGGATGGCGCATCGCCCGCCGGCGCTACACCCAGGTGCGGCTGACCACCGTCGGGGCCGGGTCATGAGTTTCGCGGCCAGGTACGGGCCGTGGGCACTGGTGGCCGGCGCCTCGGACGGCGTGGGCGCGGCGTTCGCCGAAGGCCTGGCCGAGCGCGGCGTCAACGTGGTGCTGCTGGCCCGCCGGCAAGACGTTCTGGACCGGGTCGCCGCCCGGATCCGGGCCGGCACCTCGGCCCAAACCCGCACGCTGGCAATCGATCTCGCCCACCCCGGGGCGGCCAAGGCGATCGCTGCGGCCACCGCCGACGTGACGATCGGGATGCTGGTCTACTGCGCGGGCGCCGACCCGGACTTCAAACCGTTCCTTGCCAATCGGATCGAAGCCGCCGAGGCGATGGTGCAGCGCAACTGCATGGTGCCCATGCAGCTGTGTCACCACTACGCCCCGGCCATGGTCGAGCGGGGCGCCGGCGGCATCGTCCTGTTCGGTTCCGGCGCCGGGCTGGCCGGCGGGCCCAACATGGTCGCCTACGGCGCCTCCAAGGCATTCGACATGGTCTTCGCCGAGGCGCTGTGGGCCGAACTGCACGACAAGGGGGTCGACGTGCTGGGGCTCATCCTGGGCAAGACCGATACCCCGGCGTTGCGCGCCCTCGAATACAGCCGCGGCCAGATCGCGTCGCCCGACCAGGCGCCGTCGGACGCGGCGGCCGTGTCCGACGTCATCGCCGAGGCGTTCGAGAACCTCGGCAACGGGCCCACCCTGATGGTCGGCGACACCATGCGCGCCGCGGCGCAGCTGCTGGCATCGCTGAGCCGCAACCAGGCCGTCGAGCTGTTCGCCCAGGCCGCGGCGGCGGCCATGGGCCCGGACGACTAGCGGGAACCCAAGCCGTTCGCTGGGCGTCGTACTCCACAGCGGCGAGGTTTGCCAAAGTTCCAAATCAGGCAACCCTAACTTTTGCTTCCATAGGGCCCTGGACAGCAAATATAGGGGTCCGCTCGGTGCGGCTTTCGCCCGCCCGCCGCGTTGCTGACCGCTCGGGTCGCGGGTAGCTTGGGTAACCGGTTCGCCACGGCACCGAGCCGAATCACGATCGCCACCGCCTGCGAAGGATGACGATGCTCGCCATAGACAGGCCCGCCGCCGTCGCCACCACGGCGCGCTGGCGGCGGCGCACCCTGACGCGGTCCGGACTGATCACCGGCGCGTTCGTCGCCCCCGCGGTGGCCGTCCGGATCACCGGCGTGCACACCGGCGCGGTGGCCGCCCTGCTGATCTTCGGGGCCGCGGTGGTGGCGGCCAGCTTCCTGTTGGCGTGGGCCGCCGAGACCGCCCAGATCGACGTCTCCGGCGGGCTGGCCACGGCGCTGCTCGCCCTGATCGCGGTGCTGCCCGAATACGCGGTGGACCTCTACTACGCCTACGTGTCCGGCCACAACGCCGACTACACGCAGTACGCCGCGGCCAACATGACCGGATCCAACCGGCTGCTGATGGGCCTGGGCTGGCCGGTCGTGGTGCTGGTCAGCATCGTGGTGGCGCGCAGGTCCGGATCCGACAGGTCCACCGGCCTGGCGCTGCTGCCAGCAAACCGCGTCGAACTCGGCTTCCTGTTGATCGCCGGGGTGATCGCCTTCGCGATACCGGCCAGCGGCCAAATCCATTTCGGGCTGGGGTTGGCGTTGCTGGCCTGGTTCGGGTTCTACCTCTACAAGATCAGCCACGGCAACGTCGAGGAGCCGGACCTGATCGGCACCGCCGCCGCGCTGGGCGAGCTGCCCGACGGCCGCCGGCGGATCGCCGTGGTCGGCCTCTTCCTGGTGTCCGGTGCGGTGATCCTGTTGTGCGCCAAGCCGTTTGCCGACAACCTGGTGGCCGCCGGTACCGAACTGGGCGTCAACCGGTTCCTGCTGGTGCAGTGGCTGGCCCCGCTGGCCTCCGAGGCTCCGGAGTTCATCATCGCGACGATCTTCGCCAGCCGGGGCAAGGGCACGACGGCCATCGCCACCCTGATCTCGTCCAAGGTCAACCAGTGGACGCTGCTGATCGGCTCGTTGCCCCTCGCCCACCTGCTCGGTGGCGGCGGGTTCGCGCTTCACCTCGATTCGCGTCAGGTGGAGGAGGTGCTGCTCACGGCGACCCAGACGATGATGGGGGTGGCGCTGATCCTGGCGCTGCGCTTCCACCGGTCGGCGGCGCTGGCGCTGCTGGCGTTGTTCGTCGTGCAATTCCCGATCGTCTCCACCCAGGGGCGGCTGCTGCTGTGCGGCGTCTACACCGCGGTGGCCGTCGTGGCGCTGATCGGCTACCGGCGTCACCTGGCCGCCACGCTGCGGGCGCCGTTCTTCGGCACCGCGATCCGGCACAGCGGTCACCCGCACCATCCGGTGCCGGACCCCTGACCCGCGGCGGCCGTCCCGCCGTATACCGTCCAGGTATGAGTCGAGTGTCGGTGATCACGGGCGGCGCGGGCGGCATGGGAGTGGCCACCGCGAAAGTCGTCGGCCGCGATCACACCCTGGTGCTGTGCGACGTCCGGCAGGACCGGTTGACGGCCGCGACCGCCGCGCTGGCAGAGCTCGGGATGACGCCCACCGCGGTCAACTGCGACGTCACCGATCGGCGGGCCGTCGCGCAGCTGTTCGACACCGCGGCCGGGCTCGGCACCGTCGTCTCCGTTATCCACACCGCCGGGGTGAGCCCGAGCATGGGCCCGGCCGACTACGTGATGCGGACCAACGCGATCGGCACCCTCAACGTCAACGAGGCGTTCTACGCGGTCGCCGGCGACGGCTCGGTGATCGTCAACGTCGCGTCGATGGCGGCGCACATGCTGCCCGCGGAAATCGTTCCGACAGCGCAGTTTCCGCTCGCGCTTCGCGACGCCGACGCCTTCATGGACGCCATGCTGGCGGCGTGCGAGATCGCGCCCGAGCAGGCCCGCTCGGGGCTGGCCTACGCCGTGAGCAAGAGCTTCGTCAAGTGGTACAGCCAGTCGCAGGCCGAGCGCTTCAACGCGCGAGGCCTGCGCATCGTCTCGGTGTCCCCCGGCTCGATCGACACCGAAATGGGCCGGCTCGAGGAGAACGCCGGCGCCGGGGCGATGGTGGCCGACGCCGCGGTCCCGCGGTGGGGCAAGCCCGAGGAGATGGCCGAGCTGCTGGCCTTCTGCGCCAGCGACAAGGCCGGATACCTCACCGGCACGGACATTCTCAACGACGGCGGGGTGATCGCCTCGATGACCGAGCGGGCCAGGGTGGCCGCCGCCGGCTAGACCCGCACACCGTCGCGGCCCGCACCGAGCGTGGGCGCCATGGCCGGGTAGCAGTCAAAAATCCTGCGCAGCACCCACGGTCGCCGCGCTCGGCACGCACCGGTGATGGATCCAGTCGCGGCGTCGCAGCCGCCAGGTCCACCGCGCGTAGTCCAGCTCGGTGTAGGGCCATTGGGTGACGATGCGACCGGTCGGCGAGCGAAAGTAGCTGTCGCACCGCGTCCAGATGGTGCGTTCCAGGTCGGCGGAAAGCCGGTCGTTGAACCGCTTTTCGGCCTCGGGCCGCACCTCGAGGAATCCGCCGCGGCGGGCCAGCCGGCTCACCGCGCTGGCCACCAGCCGCGCGCCGGCCTCCAGAATGTAGACGATGGAGTTGCCGCCCTGATTGGTGTTGGGGCCGTAGAGCATGAAGAAGTTGGGGAACCCGCTGACGGCCACGCCCAGGTAGGCGGAGGGCTCCTCGCCCCAGTGCTCGTGCAGCCGGCGGCCCCCGGCGCCGACGACCTCGATGCCGGACAGGTAGCGCGACGTCTCGAATCCGGTTGCCAGCACGATG
>Ga0164242_10009542_pt1 | contig 10461 bp, 7 predicted proteins | sample OricomgcompostMG_FD_108783 | JGI IMG/M metagenome (GOLD analysis project Ga0164242, IMG submission 108783) | Miracle-Growth compost microbial communities from Emeryville, California, USA - Original compost - Miracle growth compost (MG) ... | reverse complement strand
TAAATAAGGATAAGTTTGTGATCTTTTTTGAAAAAAACAAGCAAAGAAATGAACTGGTTGTTTTAACTTAAAGCCTGTTTCCGGTGCAATATTACAACAAATATTTAATTGACAAATTATTTTAGACGTTAAAATTTTAGTGAAAATCGGGTATTTTTGAACAAAAGCACTTATGTATTTAGACGATATCCGGGATTATGCATTATCCCTTGATCCTGAAATAGATGAATGTTTCCCCTTTGGTCCGGAAACCTTTGTCTACAAGACTTCCGGTAAAATATTTTTGCTGATGCGCTTCGATGATGTAGATTTAAGGCTAAATCTTAAATGCAGTCCGGAAGAGGCGATTGAACTCAGGGAGAGATATCCGGCGATTATCCCCGGATATCATATGAATAAAAAGCACTGGAACACCCTGATTATAGACGGCAGCCTGAGTCAGGAACTGATTCAAACACAGATTCGGCAATCCTTTGACCTGGTGCATAAAAAACCGGCCAAAACTCCCAAAAAGGCATCCGGGACTCCAAAGTCAAAAAAATAAACGTTCAAACTAAGAAAATCCAATATACTCATGCAAAACCATGAAATAGACTATAAGATAATAGGGGAGGAGATGCAGTACGTAGAAATCGAACTGGATCCTGAGGAATCCGCTATTGCAGAGCCGGGCAGCTTTATGATGATGGAAGAAGGCATTCAGATGCAGACCATTTTCAGCGACGGCAGCGCGCAGAATGCCGGCATTTTAAATAAGCTCTTTTCCGCAGGCAAGCGGCTGCTTGCCGGTGAAAACCTGTTTATGACGGCCTATACCAATATCTCGGCTCCGGGTCAGAAAAAACATGTAAGTTTTGCGGCGCCCTATCCCGGCAAAATAATCCCGCTGGACCTTTATCAGCTGGGAGGCAGGATCATTTGCCAGAAAGACGCGTTTTTATGTGCCGCTAAAGGCGTCTCTGTCAGCATTGAGTTTCAGCGCCGCCTGGGGACCGGTCTATTCGGCGGTGAAGGCTTTATCATGGAAAAACTCGAAGGAGACGGCATGGCCTTTATGCATGCCGGCGGCCATATCGTAGAGAAAATATTAACGCCGGGCGAGCGATTAAAAGTGGATACCGGCTGTATTGTAGGCTTTACAGGTCAGGTCGATTATAATATTGAATTTATCGGCGGCATCAAAAACACGCTATTTGGCGGAGAGGGCGTATTTTTTGCCACTTTAACCGGTCCGGGCAAGGTCTGGATCCAGTCACTGCCGGTCAGTCGTCTGGCCAGCAGAATCCTCGCATACGGGACTTATAAACAAAAAGATGAAGGCAGCATATTAGGCGCCCTTGGCGGCTGGCTGGATGGAGACAACAGCAGATAACTCATTTTCAAACGCATATTAATCATACTCCCATATACTTCAATGCGGTCTATAACCTTATAAGTCAGCATAGAAGCACCAGGGGGTGGCATCATGATATCATAGAACTATAGAGCCCAGGAAGATCAAGGTGGATCAACATTCAATTCCGGATAAATTACAGATACTGGCAGCGGTCGCGGCAGGCGACCAGCTTGCCTTTAAAAAACTGGTTGACCTTTATAGTGACCCGTTAGGCCGTTTTATTGCCGCCATTACCAAAGACCATGGCCTGGCAGAAGAAATCGTGCAGGATGTCTTTTTAAAAATATGGCAAAACAGACAAACCCTGCCTGAAATCAAAAACTTTCACGGCTGGCTCTTTGTCATTGCCAAACATCAGGCGCTCAATGCGCTTAGAAACGCTTTGGTCATTCACTATGATTTACAGACACCCCTTTTCCAGCTAACAGATTCGAATGATTCCATAGAGCAACTGCAGGAAAAAGAACGCCGGCTGTCCCTGCTTGAAGCAGCCGTCCAAAGCCTGCCCAGTCAACAGAAAACCGCCTACCTGCTGAGTCGCAGAGCTGGCAAATCTTATAAACAGATCGCCCAGGAAATGGAGTTATCGCCTCAGACGGTCAAAAAATACCTGCAACTCGCTACCGGTCATATTATTAAATATATTGAGGCCGGCACCACTTTAACTTTATTTGCACTTTTTGTAAAATAATTAAATTTTTATACCCCCTTTTTTTAACGAATGGTGTCATATAGGTAGAGACACTGTTAAAAAAAGCGGAAAATGGAGCCAAGTTTAGACATCTTATTACAAAAATGGTTGGATGGCCGGCTATCTAAGCAGCAGGCGGAAACCCTGCTTGATTACAGCCGGGATCCCGCACTGCGTACGGCCTTTGACGCATGGATGGAACTGCACTATAATGAGCAAATGAGTGCAGCAGGGTTCTTTTTTTCAAAAAGACAGAAAAAGGATATTTATGCGTACGCCTTGGGCAGGACGCCTGATCATCCGGCAAGTCCCAGCCAGGCGCCGGATGATCTGGCAAAGCCCTTTGCTTTTGATGCTGAGCAGGTTCAAAAGCAGGTTCAAAGGCGCAAAAAGTCAAAACGGCTGTGGCGGGCGCTGGCCGTCATTACCACGATCAGCTGCCTGACCTTTCTTTTCTATAAAATAAACCGTCCTCCGGCCAGCGTAACGGCTGACACCGGGCACGGCTCTTCCGGTCAGGATATTACAGCTCCCAAACTGACTGCCCCCACCATCAGCTGGGGCGTACAGGGCCAGGCCCTGCACCTGGACCAGGCCCTGAAAGAACAGGCTACCCGTGTCAAAAGAGCCGCTGACGGACGGCTGGTCTTTTTAAAAACATCTGCGCTGGCGCCCCCTAGTGACATCACGGTTCCTAAAGGCTCCAGACCAGTGCATATCCAGCTTCCGGACAGCTCTGAAGTCTGGATCAATACCGGTTCCACCCTTAGTTTTCCAGGAGATTTTGCGCCGGATAAAAGAACAGTCCGGCTCACCGGAGAAGCTTATTTTGAGGTACGTCACAAGGACAAACAGCCTTTTGAAGTCCTCCAGGAATCCAACTCCGTTCTGGTACTGGGCACCCATTTTAATATTAATGGATATAAGGATAACGGACAAACCAAGATTACGCTGCTGGAAGGACTCGTGGAAGTAAATCACCATTCCTATCTTCACCCCTTAGAACAGGCTGCCATCCGAGATGGCAATATTCAGGTGCGAAGGGACATTGATCTGCAGGAGGTCATGGCCTGGAAAAACAATCAGTTCTATTTTAACGGGACCTCGGCCGAAGAGATTTTAAAACAGCTATCCCGGTGGTATAATATTGAAATTGTGTATAAAAGTCAAATACCCAAGGGTCATTATTCCGGTATTATCAGCAAAGACAACAGCCTCTCTCAGGTCTTATCCATTTTAGAGACCGGAGGGATAAAGTTTGAATTACATCAAAAAGCGCTCTGGATCTTATAAACTAAGACTTGATTTAAATTTTTCAAAGCCCTGAAACAATAAAATGGTCGGAACATGGCAGTGTTCCGACCGGCCTCGGGCTTATTGGATAAACATCGCGTATTTATTTTTTAACCCAAAACTTGATCAAAAGTATGACAAAGATTTTTAACCTTGTCTGGCGAAAATCCAGGCACAAAATCTGGCTAAAGATGCGACTTACCACACTCCTTGTAGTGGCCTGCTGTATGCAGCTCAGCGCCAAAGGCGTTGCACAAAATGTGTCTATCAAAGCAAAACAGCTGACGGTAGCTCAGTTCATCCGGGAAATCCACCGTCAAACAGGCTACCAGTTCTTTTTTAATGATGATCTGATCAAAAATGCGCCGGACATCAAAAACGTTCCGTTGATGAATGTGCCGCTTGAAGTGGCCCTGAAAAACGCCTTTGCCCATCAGGATTTTTCTTATAAAATAGTTGAGAAAACGATTACATTATTACCCGAAAAAAAGCAGGAACCTACTGAATCTCAAGCAGCTATTCAGCCTAAGCCCTGGCGCCTGACCGGCACTGTAACCGATTCCACAGCAAAGGCCTTGTCCGGGGTATCCGTCAGGCTTGCGGGAACAGGCAAAGGAACCATCAGTAACGGCTCCGGCGCTTTCTCCTTATTTGTCAACGAGGGCGATGTATTGGAGTTTTCCTATATCGGGTACAAAAATATATCCGTCACGCTGAATAGTGAAGCGTCCTACACCAGTGGCCTGCATATTACCTTACAGGCAGATCAGGCCAGTAGTTTAAACGACCTGGTGGTCGTCGGTTTCGGGAAGCAGAAAAAAATCAATCTGACCGGAGCGATTTCACAGATATCAGGCAAAGACCTGGAAAACAGGCCGGTCTCTAATATCGGTCAGGCTTTGCAGGGATTAATGCCCAATGTCAACATCAGTATTGCCAACGGAAGCCCCAATACAACACCCAGCATTAATATCCGCGGCGGTACTTCCTTTGCCAAAAACAGCAGTGGCGATTTTGAAATACAAACAGGCAGTCCTTATACTTTAGTGGATGGCATACCGATGGACATCAGTCAGGTAAATCCGGAAGACATAGAAACGGTTACCGTCCTTAAGGACGCGGCCTCATCGGCCATTTACGGGGCACGCGCCGCCTATGGCGTCATGCTGATTACAACCAAAAAAGGTACCCACACCGAAAAACCAGTACTCAGCTATTCCAATGATTTTCAGTGGAACAGGCCGGCGGCCAGACCTGACCTGCTGAATGCCTATGAGATCCAGCAGGCGTCTAATGACGCCTATGCCTTTACTGGTCAGAGTGTGCCTTCTGACCAGGTCACCAAACTGGAGGCTATTAAAGCCTACATGGCGGACCCTGTGCATAATTCCCCCTATATCATGAGTGTGCCTGGCAACGACTCCAGCTCCATCATCTGGGTAGGCAACCAAAACCCTTATGATGAGGCCGTCAAAAGCGCCACCCCTATGATGAAGCATAATCTGAGCATTTCCGGGGGGTCAGAAAAAACGACCTATTACGCCTCCGTCAGCTACCTGGGTCAGCAGGGTATCTACAAGATGAATACAGACAAGTTCCAGCGCTATAACGCCAACTTCAATCTAAACACCAAGGTTACGAACTGGTTTTCCATGGAGTTTAAAACCAACTATTATAACACGCAGTACAAACAACCCGTCTATCCTTCCGGCAAAGGCGGCTGGTGGCGCGCCCTGGCCCAGGAACCGGGACGTAATATCAATATGCCATTAAAAACACCGGCTGACGCTCCTTTTGGTATGGGCGGCCTGTATACGGATAACATCTTATCCTTTATGGATTACGGATCCTTAGACCAGGATAATACCGAGAATCTTCTACTGGCTGCCTCTCCTACCTTTCAGTTAACCAAAGACTGGAAAATTAAGGGAGACATCTCCTATACTTCAAACAATTACCGGGGCAAAACCATTATACCGGAACTCGACAGGGTGGAGAACTCATGGCTCAATACGGATAATGTATATACCAGTCCCAGTTCAGTTTCCAAAACCTATGATCATTTTAATCAATACCTGATTAACCTCTATTCTGATTATTCTTTCAGCAAAGGCGGTCATAATCTATATGGCCTGGTGGGTTTCAATCAGGAATGGTACAGTTATGATGAACTGGATGGCAGCGGCAATGATATTATTACCCCCGAAGTTCCGGCCATTGATCAGACCACCGGAGAGCGTACTGCCAGTGATGGGGTCTCTTCCTGGGCTGTACGGGGCGCGTTCTACCGTTTGACCTATAATTATAAGGGGAAATACTTACTGGAGTCCAACGGCCGCTATGATCTGACCAGTAAGTTTCCGACGGATTCCAGAGGGAAGTTCTTCCCCTCCATCTCCGCCGGCTGGCGTATCGGCCAGGAGGGCTTTATGCAGGGCTTAAAGCCTGCACTTACCGACCTTAAACTACGCGGTTCATATGGTAGCATCGGCAATCAAAATGTATCCAATTATATCTATATCCCCTCCTATGGGACGACCGCTAAGGTTTCCCAGCTTTTTGATGGCAAACGCCCGGTGGGCGTCTACCCTCCGGGTCTCGTAGACCCAAATATTACCTGGGAAACTGCAGCGACCCTTGACTTTGGTATGGATATGACCCTTTTTAATAAACTGGACATCAGCTTTGACTGGTATAACAGAACAACCAGTGATATCTTAGTAGACGGCGATAAATTTCCGGCCGTTTTAGGCGCCGCATCGCCTACTAAAAACTCCGGTGAATTAAAAACGGTCGGATGGGACCTGACAGTCGGATACAAGGACAGAACAGATTATGGACTGAACTATAGTCTGAACTTTGTGCTGTCAGACTATCAGACAGAAATCACCAAATTCGACAATAACCCCAATATGCTGTTGAGTACCCTTTATGTGGGTCAGAAAATGGGAGATATCTGGGGCTATCAATCAGTAGGCATCTTTCAAAATCAGGATCAGATCGATAAGGCGACCAGCCAGAAGTTAATAAATTCCGGAGTCTGGTATCCCGGTGATATGCAGTATGCCAATTTAAACGGAGATTCTGTTATCAGTGGCGGAGCCGGTACACTGGCCGATCACGGAGACCGGCGCATCATCGGCAACAGTACGCCCAGGTATCAATTCGGGCTCAACTCCAATTTTTCCTGGAACGGCTTTGACCTCAATATCTTCTTCCAGGGTGTGGGCAAAAGAGATGTCTATATCAGTGACAACTTATTCTGGGGCGCCATTGCCGGCGGTTCCGGCACCAGAGAAGTCTATGAAAATTCCTGGACCCCTGACAGGCCCAGCGCCCTGTATCCGGCTTATAGAAACGCCAGTAAAAACATCATTACGCAGACCCGTTTTTTACAAAACGCCGCGTATATCCGGCTTAAAAACCTGACGCTTGGCTATACCCTGCCTCAAAATACGGTCCGCAGGTTAGGCCTGCAAAAAATCAGGGTATATGGCGCCGCCTATAACCTGTGGCAATACAGTAAGGTGCCGGACATTTTTGATCCTGAGCTGTTAAGCGCCAACTATCCTATGATTAAATCCCTGGCGGTTGGTCTGCAGGTGAACTTTTAAAAGGCAAAAAGCCAAACAAAATTTTAAAAACTGATTTCTATAAAGTATAAACGAATTGATCATGAAACGACATTTTATCACCGCTGCTCTGGCTCTTTTAGTGCTTGGCAGCTGCAATAATAAATTTCTGGAAAAATATCCTGAGGACAAACTCAGCGATGCCACTTTCTGGACCACGGAGCAGGATTTAAAACTCTATTGTAATGACATTTATCCCGACTACATTGTAGGCTTTGGATACGGATTTGGAGATGCAACTGTCAGCCCTTATGGCTATACCCAGGCCGCGGTTGTCTATGGCGATGTCATTACCGATAATGCCGCACCCAGCAGCTATTCACTGGTGGCGGCCAATGAATATATCGGGTATCTGACAGGCGCCTCGGGCAGTGGCGGCTGGAACTTCGATAATATCCGCACCTTAAATCTTTTCCTGGAAAACTTCAGAAGAGCAGCCATCCCTACCGCTACTCAAAACATCTATGGTGGAGAGATTCTTTTTTTCAAAGCCTGGGATTATTTTAAAAAGGTAAGGTTATTCGGAGATGTTCCCTGGCTGACTAAAACACTCAATATTGATTCCCCTGAACTATACGGCCCCAGAACTCCCAGAAAAGAGGTGATGGACTCCGTTATGGCCTGCATTGATACGGCCATCGCCTGGCTGCCATCTAAAACGGATGCAGATTACCAGACCGACAGAATCAGCAAGGAAACCGCCCTGTTTTTAAAAATGCGTATTGGCCTTTATGAAGGTACCTACCGTAAATATCATAAGGACCTGAACCTGGACGGCACCTCCTTTTTACAAGCCTGTAAGGATGCATGTGAACAGTTAATGGGGGATGGCTATAGCCTGTACAGCACCGGCAAGCCCAAGGAGGATTACTTTAATCTCTTTGCCCAATACACTTACAAGGGCAATCCGGAGATTATCTTATCTAAGGAGTACGATGCCACCCTGGAGCTGGGCGTGGCTTTCAGCCGCTATTTTGCCCAGAACCTCCGTCACCGCTTCGGCGTTACCCGTAATCTGATGGACGCCTATCTGTGTACGGACGGTAAACCCATTAGCTCCAGCAGCGTATTTCTAGGCAGGGATTCTATTCAGGAAGAGTTACAATTTCGTGATCCGAGACTGAGTCAGACCGTAGCCAATTTTGGCACCTATGACCTGGCCACCGGTGTGATGGGTGCAGACAATGCCCCACGCCCCAATATACCAGGGCTGTCAGGGAATGCCTGCCCTACGGGATACCGGCTGGCCAAATGGTTTTTGAACGATCCTGAGGACTGGAACCGCGTCACCAACGGGATGCAGGCAGCGCCGATATTTCGGTATGCAGAAGTCTTACTGGATTATGCGGAAGTAAGTTACGAGCTGGGGCAGGCAACACAAGCGGTCATTGACGGCACGATCAATAAGCTTAGAGACCGGGTCGGTATGCCGCACTTAGACATCAGCAGTATTGCCGCAGACCCCGTGCTGGATGGCAATTACGCTAAATATTGCGGTTATACGCCAGCACCACTCCTCAGAGAGATCCGCAGGGAAAGAAGGGTAGAAATGGCCTTTGAAAACACACGCTGGGATGACCTGATGCGCTGGAAAGCCGGGCGTTTTTTAGAAATTCCGGTAGAAGGAATGAAATTTGTCCAAAGTCAGTTCCCGACCGTCAAAGTGAACAGCGATATCTATTTAAGTACAGATGGATTTATTCTGCCTTATTACAAGACACTGCCCGGTGGCAGAACCTTTGATGAGACCAAACAGTATCTTTTCCCGATTCCTATTGAAGATTTAGTGCTTAATAAAGCGCTCACCCAAAACCCGGGCTGGAAAAGCAATTAATAAAACCCGATATTCATACGGAATAAAATAATTGACCCTCCGCATCTATTACCAATAGGCGGAGGGTCATTTTTTTTGAGCCCCCTGTATTGTAACGCAGGTTTTTTAAAAATAGTTGTTTTAACTACGATATCCGTTGATTTGACTAATGGTACCCTGTCTGCTCTTTATAATTTTGCCTTATCAAATTAATCTTTAAAAATTCAAGAATGAAAACAAATAAAGTATGGTTCGTTACAGGAGCGTCTAAGGGTCTGGGGCTCGCCTTATCCAAGGCGCTGCTGGCAGCGGGCTACCCACTGGCAGCCACCTCCAGAAATAAGGAAGGCCTTAAGGAAATAGGGGGAGCCTCCCCTGGTTTTTTGCCTTTGGAAGTGGACTTAACAGATGAGCGCTCCGTTAAAGAGGCTGTTGAAAAAACAGTGGAAACATTCGGGCATATTGACGTCGTTGTCAATAATGCAGGCTACGGTCAATGGGGCACACTGGAAGAATTAACTCAGGCAGAGATCCGCCGGAATTTTGATGTCAATGTTTTTGGGGCCTTAAATGTCATTAAAAGCGTTATGCCGTATCTGCGGGATAAAAAATCCGGTCATATAATAAACATTGCCTCCACAGGCGGTTTTGTCGGCACCTTTCCCGGGTTCGGTATTTACATTGCCACCAAATTTGCCCTCGTCGGCCTGACGGAATCCTTGTCGGCAGAAGCAAAAGAGTTTGGCATTCAAGCGACCATTGTCTATCCGGGATATTTCCGGACCAACTTTTTGGAAAAAGGCTCTATTATGCTGCCAGGGCGGCAGATTGAGCAATATCAGGCCGCCAGGCAGTCCGGGAAATGGCATCTGGAAGAGATGAACGGGAATCAGTTAGGAGATCCCCAAAAAGCGGCCACCGCATTTATTCAGTTAGCCGAAACAGCGGAGCCGCCCTTACATTTTTTTATGGGAAGCGACGCTTTCCAATTAGCGCATCAAAAAATCGACTTACTGCAATATGAATTAGCCGCCTACGAATCCCTCACAAAATCAACAGACTTCTAGTCAGCAGCTAAGGCGATAGGATCCTGGCGATTCTATCGCTTTTTTTATAATTTTGAATAGACAATGACGCATAAAAAACACATATTCACCCGGATCAGCGACTTTCATACAATCAGCGGCTTACCTAAACCGGAGCATCCACTGGTCAGCCTGGTTGACTACGGCCGTGTAGATTATCAAACAGATGAAAGCGAGCTTAGCTGGGTGCAGCATTTTTATTCCATCGGACTAAAAAGATGCATGCCGCATGGCAAATTCAGGTACGGTCAGCAGCAATATGATTTCGATGAAGGCTTATTGTCTTTTATCGCACCCGGACAGGCCATGACGCTTGAGATCGATAAAAACCCCGGCGTTAAACCCACAGGCTGGCTGTTATTGATTCATCCTGACTTTATCTGGAATACGCCACTTGCAAAAAAAATAAAACAATATGAATTTTTCGGGTATGCCGTCCATGAAGCGCTTTTCCTTTCAGAAAAAGAAGAGCGTATTATCACCGACATTTTACTGAATATTCAACGGGAGTATCATTCCAATATCGACCGGTTCAGCCAGAACATCATTAT
>Ga0164242_10009541_pt1 | contig 10462 bp, 11 predicted proteins | sample OricomgcompostMG_FD_108783 | JGI IMG/M metagenome (GOLD analysis project Ga0164242, IMG submission 108783) | Miracle-Growth compost microbial communities from Emeryville, California, USA - Original compost - Miracle growth compost (MG) ... | reverse complement strand
TTGACAATGTATAGTAATAGGTATGGAAACGATGACAAAACCATCGATCGGCTGCGTCAAAGCGGCGACCCGTATCCTCGGAGACAAGTGGACACCGCAGCTCCTACGCTTCTTTCTCAACGAGAAGACGGTTCGTTTTTGCCAACTGCAAGATATGGTCGGCTCGATAAACCCGCGTACACTCTCCGCGCGACTGGCTACCTTGGAGCGCGAGGGTATCATCACGAAAACTTTTCCATTGAGCGAGAAGCGATGTGAATACAGGCTTACCGAAAAAGGGGAGGCGCTTTCCGGCATCATCCGCGATATGGAGTCGTGGTCAGAGCAATACGCCTAATCCCGCTGGCACATCTCAGTGATATCTCAGCGACCAAGGATACAATAAATACATGAGAATTTTAGTAGTAGAGGATGAACACAAGATTGCCCGCGCCTTGAAACGCGCGCTTGAGCAGGAAAGCTACGCTGTTGACGTCAGCTATGATGGCGATGATGGCTACGCTATGGCAACGACAGAGCCGTACGATGTGGTTATCCTTGACCGGATGCTGCCTGGTGAATATAACGGCCTCGACATCGTCAAGGCAATGCGCCAGGAAAAGATCCATACGCCCGTTCTTCTTCTCACTGCGCTTGGCCAAACGAAAGACAAGACAGAGGGGCTCGATAGTGGTGCCGATGACTATCTCGTAAAGCCATTCGCGATCGAAGAACTGCTCGCACGAGTCCGAGCTTTACTGCGCCGTCCACATGAGCAAGAGTCGACTGTCCTGAGCGCCAACGACCTTACGCTCGATCCTATCGCTTATACCGTCACCCGCGCCGGTAAAAATATTAGCCTGACGACAAAAGAATTTGGCCTGCTCGAATATCTCTTGCGTAATAAGGGCCGTATCCTCACAAAGGACACCATCATTGCTCATGTCTGGGATTATGACGCTGATATTTTGCCAAATACCGTCGAAGTATATATTAAATACCTGCGTAACAAGATCGACAAGCCCTTCAAGACCGATCTTATCGAGACAGTTCGCGGGTTTGGCTATCGGCTGAACGCGAGGTCATGAAGCAGCTCTTTGAGTCGGCGACTTTAAAACTTACCGGCTGGTATCTGTTGATCTTGATGGTCATCAGTCTGCTATTTAGTGTAACTATCTACGATATCTCGACCACCGAGCTAGGCGCACGGCTCGGTGTATTCCAAAACAAAGTCGAAAGCTCTTCTGATATCTTAGGTGGCGCCTACCGTGACTTTGATACCATTCGCACCAATCAGCTGCACGAGTCCGAGACAAGGCTGTTTTTGACGCTCTTTTACGCAAATATCATCATCCTTGCGCTAGGTGGTATCGCGAGTTACCTTTTGGCACGGCGGAGCTTGCGGCCAATCGAAGAGGCCCATGAAGCAGTGAGTCGGTTTACATCCGATGCGTCGCATGAGTTACGTACCCCTCTGGCTGTTATGAAGAGTGAGCTCGAAGTCGCCTTGCGTGATGTCAATCTGACTGAAGCTGACATGCGTGAAGTTCTCGAGAGCAACCTTGAGGAAGTGAACCGTCTGAGCAGTCTATCCCATATGCTGCTACAGTTATCGCGCCATGATTATACCGAGCTAAAGATTGAAAAGGTAAACCTCACTGAACTCACCAAGGCCTCGCTGAAAGTTCTCAACAAGCCTAAATCGCGCATTATACTTGAGGCACCAAAAAAGTCGATTACAGTCAAAGCGAACCGTACAAGTATTAACGAGTTATTGATGATCATTCTCGATAATGCCCTGCGTTATAGCCCGGCTACTTCAAAAATCCATCTAAAAATTGCAGGTATGAGAGGCGGCGCGTCAATTCTCGTGACCAACGAAGGCAAGGGTATATCAAGCACTGACTTGCCACACATATTCAAGCGGTTTTACCGTGGAGACAAATCACGAACATCCGGTGATGCTTCAGGCTACGGGCTAGGTCTTAGCCTCGCAAAAAAGATTGTCGAACTTCATGATGGCACGATCGAAATCACCAGCATTCCCGACAAGACGACTACTGTCGCCATTTTCCTGCCGCAATCTTCATGATTCTCAGAATTCCCTCAGTCAAGCAGGGTACAGTAAGGATATAGCACACTTAAAAATGCTATCAGACAGTAAGAAAAAGGAGGGACTACCATGAAAGCAATGGCACCAACCACCACACAATCGATTATTCTTCTCAGTAAAAAAGGCATGAAGGAGCTGAAAAAAGCCGTTGCCAAGCTTGAGCACCAGCGCGACGGGGCCCTCGCCGATATTCGCAACCTCGATAAGATTGACAATCACGAGCAACGACTCGAACGAGTGGAGAAGCTGGCACAGCTTGAGATTATCGAGAGTGAGCTAACCGACAAGAAGCAGCTACTCGAGCGCGCCAAGTTATTCCCTCGAAAGCGTGATGCCCTGAGAGCGGGCCTGGGATCCGTGGTCGAACTCATCGACATGCAGGGCAGGCTCTTCCGCTACACATTAGTCGATAGTATCGAGGCAAATCCTAGCGATGGCCGTATCTCAATCCATAGCCCGCTCGGACAGAATCTGATCGGCAAAAAGATTCGGGAAACTGTTCAATGGAGTAGTGGTTTCGCCAACCGACAGATGCAGCTCGTCCGAATTATGTAACTATCCCGTCCACGACAACAAAAGTCCGTCGCTTCCTTCCATCACGTGAAGCGGCGGACTTTTTAGTGGCAGCATACGTGAATTTATGCTATATTTATAGAGCTTTAACGCACACCCATACTGGGGTGTCGCCAAGTGGTAAGGCACCGGATTTTGGTTCCGGCATTCGGGGGTTCGAATCCCTCCACCCCAGCCACGCACAAGCTCGACCATTTGGTCGGGTTTTTGCGTGATTATGACGAGAGATCTCGAACCCCCAAATGGGTTTTGCCTTAGCAAAACATTCGGCGGGTTCGGCGGAGCGCAGCGAAGAAAAATTAGCTTGCTCATTTTTCGAGCAAGTGGAGGAGGCTTTAGCCGATATCCCTCCACCCCAGCGTAGTTTATAGACAAAATTTCACCTATCTGGTATTGTCTCAGTATGAACATCCAGCGGAGAGGTCGGGGTAGGAAACTGATCGCTAGCCTGGTTCTTGTCGCTCTCATCACCGCCGCTTTTACCGGCGGTATTTTTTTCCTCCATGATCATTTCGACGAACTCATAGCCAAGAAACCAGATACCCCTCCAGAACTCCAGCTCTTTTCGTTCGTTGATACGCCAGGTTGGTGGCGCGGCACAACCAGCGAAACGTCGATGGCGGTTTCTGAGAGCAACGATACTCACGACTGCTTCATATCGATCGAATACAAAAGAGGGACGGTGAATGCCACGGCCAGCCTCAAAAACATCCAGCAAAAGCTAGCGCGAAACGGCAACTACACTATGAACCAGCTGGGAACTGTCGCCCTCACACTACACACCGTAGCCGGACCTAAATCATACGAACTACACCAGTTTTCTATCGTCACTCCAAACGATGCGGAGAAGGTGAAAGAAGGGCAAGAGTTCGGGTATGTCCAGCTCGCACACGGCTATGTCGCTCTATCTGGCTATTGCGACCTTTCGAATCAGCTCGTTGCAACGATTCCTGCTCTCAAAGCGATCCAACTCAACGGTAAATAATAGATTTTTGATAATTTCTCTTGACATAACGATATATCGTTAATTATACTGAGTGATAGATAACGATATATCGTTACTATGAAAGGAAAGCTACATGTACGCACGAGAATTTAATGAATTTGGCCCGCTCGGCCGCAGTGGCAGTCCGTTCCGCGCTGGACGTGGCATGATGGAGCCGGCAATCCTGCAGGCACTCCACGAGAAGCCAATGCATGGCTACGAGATCATTTCATACCTCGAAGAAAAAAGCCACGGCGTATGGCGCCCGAGTCCCGGCTCCGTCTACCCCACATTGCAGCTCCTCGAAGAGAAAGATTTGGTTGAGTACACCGAGCAAGCTGGTAAGAAAACATACCAGTTAACGAATGAAGGTAAACACGAGGCAGAAGCAGCTAAAGAGCACTTGCGCAAAGCGTTTGAGCGTTTCTCTGATATCGATCAACTCGAGGGACGACGTATGAATCTGCGCCACGACTACCAGAGACAATTCCACAAACAGGCCGGCGAAATTTTCAAACTATTACGTCGGATCTTTCGCAAAGGAAGCACCCACCAAAAGGCCGATATGGATGAAGCAATTAACGATTTTAAAGATCGTCTCGAACAAATTTGGAAAGGAGAAATAGAGTGAAAAAACCAACCTATGCCATCGAGGTAAAAGGTCTCAAAAAGTCCTTCGGCGACAACAAGGCAGTCGACAATCTCGACCTCAAAGTCCCCGAAGGCATGATCTACGGAGTCTTGGGACCAAATGGAGCAGGCAAGAGTACCACCATCAATATGCTAGCGACTTTGATGCGCCCCGATGGCGGCAGTGCTAAGATCTTTGGCCATGACGTCGTCAAGGAAGCACAAGTTGTCCGCCAGCTAATCGGTGTGACTGGCCAGGATGCCAGCGTTGACGAGGCGTTATCGGCAACGGAAAACCTCGTGATCTTCGGCCGCTTGCTTGGCCTCAGCCCGCGCGACGCGAGGAAAAAAGCCGCCCAGCTGCTCGAAGAATTCGGCCTGACAAAAGCCGCGAAACGTCCGCTGTCAAAATTTTCCGGCGGTATGCGCCGCCGGCTCGATCTAGCAGCCAGCCTGATCGCCCAGCCACCACTTATTTTCCTCGATGAACCAACTACCGGCCTCGATCCGCGCACGCGCAATCAAATGTGGGATACGATCCGACGGCTCGTCAAAAACGGCTCAACCGTCCTGCTGACGACTCAGTACCTCGATGAAGCCGACCAACTCGCTGACCGTATCGCCGTCATCGACCACGGCAAAGTCGTCGCCGAGGGCACCGCCGACGAACTAAAAACCAGCATTGGTACGGCTACCTTGCAGCTACGACTGAAAAACAAAGAGGATACCAAGAAAGCGACCGCTATCATACGCGAAATACTAAAAACCAAACTGACCAATCCAGAGCCAGCACTTCTCGCCGCGCCGCTTGCCGACCCTGACACCGTCACCGATTTACTAGTTGCTCTACGCAAAAACAGCGTCCACCTTCTCGAAGTAAGTGTTCAAAAACCAACGCTGGATGAAGTATTCCTCACTATCACTGGTAAACCTGCCGAAGAGGCAAAGGAGACAGCATAATGAACGACGAAACAACTTTAGCACCAATACAAAAGCGCGTACTGAGAAACCATGCATCGTTTACACAAACAATCCGTGACACGCTCACGATGGCCTGGCGAAACTTGCTGAAAATGCGGCGTACGCCAGAACAATTCGCCGACGTACTGATCCAGCCAATTCTTTTTCCGGTCATGTTTGGCTATCTTTTCGGCGGCGCGATTTCAGGAAATGTCAGCGCTTATTTGCCAGCCTTAATCCCCGGCATCCTTGCTATGTCGATCCTCACTACTAGCCAGGTGACAGGCCAGCAGCTACGCGAAGACATGGACAAAGGGGTCTTTAACCGCTTTAAAAGCCTGCCGATTGCACGGATTGCTCCGTTAGCTGGCGCATTGCTGGCTGACACGACACGGTACTTTATCGTCGCTGTTTTGACCTTCGCAACCGGTTTCTTCATGGGTTACCACCCAGGCGGCGGCTTCTGGGGCGCAGCGGCTGGCAGCCTGCTTGCTATCGCAGTCGCGTGGTGCCTGAGCTGGGTATTTGCCCTCATCGGCGTGATGGCGCGTAGTGCGGCGAGTGTACAAGCCATTGCCTTTCTATTTATCTTTCCGCTGACTTTTCTCTCAAATGCCTTTGTGCCGGTAGACACTCTGCCAAACTGGCTGCAAGTCTTCGTAAAGATTAATCCGATTTCACACCTCGTGGCGGCCGTCCGCGACCTGGCAAACCACGGCGCTATCGGCACTGATTTCTGGCTCTGTATATTGACCGCCGGTATCATCGTGGCCATCTTCGCGCCATTGACAGTTCGTGCTTATATGCGAAAAGCATAGGTGAAAAGAAAATAGCAAATGACTCTGTCGACTGAGCGGAGTCATTCTATTAGCGGATTGAACGACGGAATTTCTTTTCAGCAACTGGATCCGCAAACCGTGCAGTCGGTTCATACACGAACAGTTTTTCTGACTTTTTCTTGCCTTCATCAATTTCCTTGAGCGCATTGATAAAAAAGCTCTCGACCAGCCACTCGCGTCCAGGCGCAATCCGGGCTTGAACAGTAATATGCCACAAGTCATTACTCCATTCTTCAACAGCGCCGATTTTTAGTGGATTCCGCACCAACGCGGAGCTCGACGGCACTGCTTCGACAACTTCCTGTATCGCAGCCTGGGCGATATCCGGCTGACGCGTAAAAATATCGACGACATACGTCCGGGTGGTATTTCGCGTCACATGTGCCGCCTGGATGTATTGATTGTGTATCCAGGTAACCTCGCCGCTAAGGCTACGAATCTTGGTCGAGCGCAACGTAAAACGTTCGACTACTCCTGCTACTTCTAGAAATGGTTCGATCTTCACGTAATCACCGACATGAAACCACCCTTCGGTGATCATCGTCGCGCCAACCATAATGTCACGTAAGAAAATCCCGAGCGTCTGGCCGGCAAATACAATAAAGAGCGTACTCGCCCCGACAACCGCAGCAAAATTTGCCGACGGCCGGGCAACAAGTCTCCAAACGACATAAGCGACGACTGCCACAACCAACGCACGCACTAGTGCGATAGCAATACTTAAATAAGTCTCGATCTGACGATACCGAATGAGTTTCTCACGATTTGAAACGGATTCCGAGCGTGTGCCAATCCACTGGGCTAACTTTACAATGCCGAGCGCTAGAAACCGGCTTACTACATAGGCGACGACTATCGCAACTACAAAAATCAATAGCGACCGATAGCTATTTGGCCGAGCAAAAAAGTCCGCTACTTCGGAGTTAAATTGTGGTGTCACATCCATCATTCCTATTGTATAGATTTGTCGTCCGAATGAGAAGCATGTGTATACTTAATAGTATGTCATCTAGCCATCCACTGCGAATTTTCTTCATCACAGGCCTCATCACCATCATAAGCCTCGCTGGCGTATGGGCTGGGCTTGGTCCATCGGCGCTATTCCTCACTTTCGTCTTGATTCTGATCGAGGTAACGTTTAGCTTCGACAACGCTATCATCAACGCGCGCATCCTCACCGGCATGAGCGCATTCTGGCAGCAAATGTTTATGACCGTGGGTATGGTGATCGCCGTGTTTGGCATGCGCCTCGTTTTTCCGATCGTCCTCGTCATGCTGACAGCCCATCTTGGCGCCGGCCAAGTCATCGATCTGACACTCCACCATCCTGAAGAATACGCCGCGAAACTCATCCACGCCCATCCTTACATCGCATCGTTCGGCGGTATGTTCCTATTGATGCTGGCGCTAGCATTTTTCTTTGATCCTGGCAGAAAAGTGCACTGGATCGCGATCATCGAACGGCCGCTCCAACAGCTAGGAAGGTGGTGGATATACACCCTTATCTCTATCGTTACTCTACTCGTAGTGGCTATAACACCGTTCAATACACACCCTAGTGAGACGCTGGTTGCAGGAAGTATCGGTATCGTTCTATTTCTTGCCCTCAACCTTCTCACGAGCAGTATCGATATATCGGAAGACACGAAGAGTAAGCGCAAAAAGCAAACCGCTTGGAGTGGCCTAGTCGCATTCCTCTACTTGCAGGTGCTCGATAGTAGCTTTAGCCTTGACGGCGTCATCGGTGCGTTCGCCATCACCCAGGACGTCATTCTCATTACCATAGGCCTAGGTGTCGGTGCCTTATGGGTACGCAGCCTAACGCTCTTTATGGTGCGGCGACAAACGTTGAGTGTCTATCGCTATCTCGAACATGGTGCGCACTATACCATCCTGGTGCTTGCGTTGGTCCTCCTGTGCAGCCTATTTTTCGATATTCCTGAATTCATCGCGGGCGGTGCGGGCCTCATTATCGTCGGCCTCTCGGTAGCTGGATCAATCGCAGAATCAAAGGCTGGGAAATAATTATGCTTAAAATCGATTATTTATGATACACTGTATTACAAATAGTACATGGAGGGGGAGCAGGCGTGAATAGGTTGCATGGTCATCGGCCAAAACGCGGTTTTACGATAGTAGAAGTACTTGTGGTGTTGGTGGTAATCGCCATTTTGACCGGCATCGCGACGTATGTTTACACCGGCTACCAAGCTACCTCTCGAAACAACTCCCGTAGCACGCAAGCCCATATCATTGCCGATAGTCTGGAAGATTACTATAACAAAAATGGTGAGTACCCGAGCGTGCCGTCGATCGTCAATCAACAAGGTATCGCCAGCCAGCCAGGATCGGTTGTCCAAAATACTCTCAGTCTTCCAGACCCTAAGGTTCTCATTTTACCTGGGTCAAGCTCCACGACAACAAACTCACTCACGCAAACAGACCCTTCGACCACGCAGCTAGCCTATAACGGTGATAGTGACGATGATGAAGATAAATGTACCACCGACGTCAATACCGGATGCGACGAGTTTACTCTACAGTGGGAAGATGAGGGCGGTAACATAAAAGAAATCCCGAGCAACCACCAGGGCCGTACGGTGGCTAGCCAAACCCCTCCAACTGCTCCAAACGCACCCACGGTTTCGATCACATTCACCTCGCCAAATATTGTCGCCACCGCTAGTGCTGTCAGTTGCGACCCGGGCTCATCCGCTGAATATAAAATCCTCGGAGATTCGAACACGACAGGAGACGACCCTAATTTTGCTGACTGGTCGACAGTATCATGGCAATCAGGACGAAGCGTCACCAAAACTGCAGTCCAGGGTACCTACTACTATTACAAAGCTATCGCACACTGTGTCAACGAAGCTGGAGCAAGCGATGATTCAGACGAGAGTGATGTTGCGACCTACTTCTATGCTACGACTGGCACTCCCGTTGTCGATGCCACTATTTCAGGAACTACGGTCACAGTAACCATCGCTGCTGTCGCCTGTCCGTCCGGCTCAACTGCCAAGTATCAGTTGTGGGAGAGAAAAGACACGACATCCGCTTCGGGAACCTATGCAGTCGTCTCCGGCATGAACTTTACAACAACCAGAACATACACCGGAACAGCCGGCGGCACCTCATCACCGACCAAAAACTCATATAAGGCATACACCCGCTGTGATACCGGTAGTACACAGGGCACTGCCAGCCCCGCCAGTGGAGTTGCTTCGGTGACATCCGCTCCTGTTGCGCCGACTATCAGTAATACGACGTCCGGTGATAATACGACATGGAGCTGGTCACTACCCGCATCGGCCTGTCCAGTAGGAACTACCATCAACTATCACCGCGTCTGGACAGGCGACTACATCAACGAGGGAGATGGAGCTGTAACAACTGCCACGAGCTTTACGTTGCAAGATACCAGCCAACAAGGCTACCAATACGGTATGCACGTCCAAGCTTCCTGTGGCACCTACTTAGCAGGCAAAATACTATACGGTTCTTTCAGTAGTGACTCCACCTATCTCCGCCCGGTCACGAGCCAAATCTGGGTTTATAAGGGCAGCGTCCGTATCAAACGCCCTAGCTCATCATCACCAAATTACGTATTCGGACAAGGACAGGCGACGGCTTCTCGTAACACAAACAGCGACGTGGGTCTCTTAGGTAGCGGTGCTTATCCCTCAGCGGCAAACTGTGCCTCCGGACTCACCAGACAGATTCGTTGGCAATGGGCCTATGATAACGTTGGAGGCAGTTCGTTTGGATACGGTAGTCCTACTAATGGTAACTGGTCTCCAATTGAGAACTGGGCTGACGGTATATCAAAGACTCTGCCTAGAGGTAGCTCGACGTCTGATTATACAGCTGGTGAAGCCGATCTGGATGGTGGAGACACCTATGAGATTGCATTCCAAACTCGTTGCATTAATCCCCACACTAATCGAGCCGGTGACTGGGGAAGATCTGATAATTTTGGCAATGTGTATCTAACTAACGGTGATGGACACTACCACACGTACTGCAATGCAGTAGATCCCGTACCGTGGTGTCAGGCTTGGCATGCCAGAAATAGCGACCCCCATACTGGACGAAATGATAGCGACAGCGCGACGGGAACTTGCAGTTGGTGGGATGAGGCACATAAGTCCTATTGCTGGACACCGATATATTCACCAAATAATTACCCTTGGGGATGGGACGCATATTCTAGCTGACCAGGGCGGAACCAATAGTAGTCTCGACGACAGAAAGTAAGATATATGGAACCACAAATTACATTCAAAAATGACACTTCAAAGCGTACCTGGATACTGTATGCCGTCATCGCAGCAGTCATCATAACAGGAGGCGGATACTTTATATGGCGATCCATACCCCAGG
>Ga0164242_10009540_pt1 | contig 10462 bp, 10 predicted proteins | sample OricomgcompostMG_FD_108783 | JGI IMG/M metagenome (GOLD analysis project Ga0164242, IMG submission 108783) | Miracle-Growth compost microbial communities from Emeryville, California, USA - Original compost - Miracle growth compost (MG) ... | reverse complement strand
TTCTGATATTAGCCCAGGTGATCGGCCCCAAACGCCGCACCCCCGTCAAGCTGATGCCGTACGAGTCGGGGATGGACCCGATCCACTCGGCCCGGCAGCGGTTTAACATCGGGTTTTACCTGCTGGCGATCGAGTTTCTGGTGTTTGACGTGGAACTGCTGGTGCTGTACCCGTGGGCAGTGGCCACGGGGGCCGACCCGGCCGCACCGCTGGGACGCGGGGTGTTCTGGGTGGTGATGGCGTTCCTGACCATCCTGACGGTGGGGTTCGTCTACACCTGGAGAAAAGGAGTGTTCAAATGGAATTAGAAGTTCCCGATAACGTCGCTCTCAGCAAGCTGGATGAACTGGCAAGCTGGTGCCGCAAAAACAGCCTGTGGCCGATGCCGTTCGCCACGGCCTGCTGCGGAATCGAGCTGATGGCCACCGGTGCCAGCCGGCACGACATTGCCCGGTTTGGGGCCGAGGTGTTCCGATTTTCGCCCCGGCAGTGCGACCTGATGATTGTCGCCGGTCGGGTGGTGATGAAAATGCTGCCGGTGCTGCAGCGGATCTGGCAACAGATGCCCGAGCCGAAGTGGTGCATTTCGATGGGGGCCTGTGCCTCGACGGGGGGCGTGTTCGATACGTACTGCGTGGTGCAGGGGATCGATCGATTCGTGCCGGTCGACATGTATATCCCCGGGTGCCCGCCCCGTCCCGAGCAACTGATTCAGGCAGTCATCGACCTGCAGGACAAAATTCAGCGGGAAGGGACGATTACGGGGACCGAGTTCCTGACTTCGCAGCGGCAGGCCGACAAGCGGGCGCTGATGCAGTTTCCCGCCGAAAACCCGATTCCCCGCCTCCGTCCGCTGGAAATTATCACCAACACACACTGACCTCCGGATGTTCTTCCGGGCCTTCGGGTCCCGGGGAATTCCGCATTAATTTTCCGTTATCAACTGAGGCGGTCCGACACCCCGGTCGGGCTGGCCGCAGTCTTTCAGAATGTCACTATGGACGTCTCCTCCGACACGCTGCAGAAACTCGCCGCCCGGTTTGGTGAAGCGGCCTGGAAGCTGACCGAATACGCCACGGGTCAGCCCCGGCAGGTCGTGGTTCCCGCCCCGCAGTTGCGGGCGTACCTCGAATTTCTGAAGACCGACTGCGGCTTCGACATGCTGGTGGATGTGACCGCGGTCGACTACCTGTATTACCGCGGCAGCACCGACCGGTTCGGGCTGGTGTACCTGCTGGCGAATACGGCGAGCGGCGAGCGGGCGACGATCCGCTGTTTTCTGAACGAGCCCGACCTGACCGTGGCCAGTGCCGTCCCGCTGTGGGAAGGTGCCAACTGGCTCGAACGGGAAGTGTACGACATGTTCGGCATCGAGTTTGAAGGGCATCCGGATCTGCGGCGGATTCTGCTGCCCGAGGAATTCGCCGCTTTCCCGTTGCGGAAAGATTATCCGTTGCGGGGGCGTGGCGAACGGCATAACTTTCAGCGACTCACGCGTGACCAGAGTTGACGGTCGCGGCTTCGGAGAGTCCAGGCAGACGGTAATCTCCGGCGACGTTTCGATATCTCCGGCGACGTTTTGAAGCGGGGTCACCGCTTCGGGCCGATCAGAACGCCGGACACAAGACTTCACGTAATACTTCAATCCGCGACAAGCAAGGTGGTGTGAACCACGATGGCCACAGGCGCATTCCCCTCTCCCGTCCCGCTGCTCGATCCGGTCGAGCAGGAGTATCGCTGGACGCTGAACTTTGGTCCGCAACACCCGGCGACGCACACCACGTTGCGAATCGTGCTGGAGATCGAGGGAGAGCACGTGATTTCGGCGCGGCCGGACATCGGGTACCTGCACAGCGGGTTCGAAAAAATCGGCGAGCATCTGAACTACAATCAGTATGTGACCGTCACCGACCGCATGAACTACATTTCGCCGATGGCCAACAACGTGGCCTGGCACCAGGCGGTCGAAAAGCTGATGGGGATCGAAGTCACTCCCCGGTGCAAATACATCCGGACGATCCTTGCCGAACTGGCGCGGATCAGCGACCACCTGTTATGTAACGGAGCGGTGGGGCTGGATACCGGGGCGTTCACCGCGTTCCTGTACGCGTTCAACCAGCGGGAAGCGCTGTACAACATTTTCGAGACGATCTGCGGAGCCCGGTTCACCAACAGCTACACCCGTGTCGGGGGGCTGATGTACGACGCCACCCCCAGGTTCATCGAACAGGTGCGGGCGTTCGTGAAAGAGTTTCCGAAGGTTCACACCGACATCTGCCGGCTGCTGAACCGCAACCGGATCTTCGTGGAGCGGACGAAGGGGATCGGGGTGCTGACGAAAGAAGAAGCGATCAACCGCAGCGCCAGCGGACCGATTGCCCGGGCCAGTGGAGTCACCCGCGACTTGCGGAAAGACGAACCCTACCTGGCGTACTCCGACTTCGATTTCGACATCTGCTGCTCGACGGCGGGAGACAGCTTTCACCGCTACCTCGTCCGCATGGATGAAATGCTCGAAAGCCTGAAGATCGTCGAGCAGGCGATCGAAAATCTGCCCGCCGGGCCCGTCAATGTTCCGATGGCCGACCGGGCGATTCTGCCCGACAAATACCAGGTCTACAACACCATCGAAGGGCTGATTTCGCACTTCGAAGTGGTGATGACCAACCGGGGCTTTCATACGCCGAAAGCCGAATGCTACTCGGCGATCGAAGCCCCGAATGGCGAACTGGGCTTCTACCTGGTGGGGGATGGCAGCGATATCGGGTACCGTGCCCGTTGCCGGCCCCCGAGTTTTATTCATTTTGCAATGTTCCCGCACCTGATCCGGGGACACATGGTCAGCGATATCGTGGCTGTTCTGGGAAGCCTGAATGTCATCGCTGCCGAACTTGACCGGTGACCACGACAGGTGATGACGCTGCGAGATGCTACGGATCTCGCCTGGGAGAAAACGAGACATGAGTTCTGCGACCGCAAATGCCCCGGCGTCTTCGGGGCCAGTTCTGACACCGCAGATGCGGGCCGAAATCGAGGCCTTTCTGCCCCGTTACCCGACGAAGCAGGCGGTGACGTTGCCGGCGCTGCATGTCGTCAACGCGCATCTTCGATGCGTGCCAATGGCGGCCATCCCCGAGATCGCCGAGATACTGGACCTTTCCCCTGCCCAGGTGTACGATACGCTCTCATTCTATGGATTCTTCAAGCCCGAACCGTGTGGAACCGTCCGTGCCTGGGTCTGTCGGTCGATTAGCTGCGCTCTTCGCGGTGGTGAAGAAGTGCTGGCTGCATTGTCTGGAAAGCTGGGTGTGGAACCCGGTGGAACCACACCCGACGGGAAAATTACGCTCGAATTCGGCGAATGCCTCGGGCTGTGCGACTTCGCACCTGCGATGCTGGCTGGGGACCGGGTCTACAAAAACCTGTCCGTCGAGCAGGTCGATGAGGTGGCAGGTGCACTGCAGCAGCAGGCCGATGAAAAGCCGGGCTGATGTCTGAGCGGATCCGCCGGCGGATTGCCCGCCCGTGGAACCGGCCGAGATGTGACTCCGTAGTTCTCCTCCTCTTCGAGACAAAATAGCCGTGGCTGAATTCGAACCCGTTCTGACTGCCAACGTTCACAAACCCGACAGCCACACGCTGCGCGTGTATCGCGAGTCGGGGGGCTATACGGCTCTTAAAAAAGTGCTCGACGGAATGTCGTCGGCCGAAGTGGTCGATGCCGTCAAGGCCTCGAACCTGCGGGGGCGCGGCGGCGCGGGGTTCCCCTGCGGCCTGAAGTGGAGCTTTCTGCCGAAAGACCACCCCGGCCCCGTCTACATGTGCGTCAACGCCGACGAAAGCGAACCGGGGACGTTCAACAACCGCCTGCTGATGGAAGACGACCCGCACCAGGTGATCGAAGGCATTATCATCGGCTGCTACGCCACCCGCGCCCAGACCGCCTATATCTACCTGCGCTACGAATACCCGACGTCCTACAACCGGCTGCAGGCGGCCATCGACGAATGTTATGCCAATAACCTGCTGGGGAAAAACATTCTCGGCAGCGAATTCTCGCTGGACATTTATCTGCACCGCGGAGCGGCGGCGTATATCTGCGGTGAAGAAACCGGGCTGATCGAAAGCCTGGAAGGCAAGCGGGCCTGGCCCCGCATCAAGCCTCCGTTTCCGGCGATCGAAGGGGCCTTCCGCAAGCCGACCGTGGTCAACAATATCGAGACCATGGCCTGCGTGCCGCACATCATCAACCGGGGTGCCGACTGGTTCAAGTCGATGGGCGTTCCGTCCACCGGCCCGCGCGACGCGGGGAGCTACGGCCCGAAGCTGTACTGCCTGAGCGGACATATCGAAAAGCCCGGCATCTACGAAGCCCCGCTGGGAATCACCTGCCGCGAGCTGATCGAGAAATTCGGCGGCGGGGTGTGGAAAGGCCGCAAAGGAAAGGCGGCCATCCCCGGCGGAATCAGCATGGGGTTGCTGACCGAGGCCGAATGGGACACTCCGCTGGACTTCGCCGGGCCGGGGAAAGCCGGCTGCCTGGGGCTGGGGACTGCGGCGGTGGTGGTGCTCGACGAGACCGTTTCGATGGTCGACTTTCTGCACAATTCCTGCCGGTTTTTTGCCCACGAATCCTGTGGTCAATGTACCCCCTGCCGGGAAGGAACGAGCTGGTCGGAACGGATTCTGGCCCGTATCAAGGCTGGCAAAGGCCGGCTGAAAGATCTGGAGTTGATTCTGAACATCTCGGCGTCGATCGGCATCATGCCGGGGACGACGATCTGCGGTCTGGCCGACGGCGCCGCCTGGCCGATGAAAAACGCAGTCAACAAATTCCGCGCCGAATTCGAAGAGTACATTAAACGGACCAATCCCTCGGGCTACGCGCAGGAAGATGCGGTCGAAGCTCTGGAGCTGGTCGGGCTGGGAGTGCATTAGCAATGGCAACCATCATCATTGATGGTCAAGAGATCGAAATTGACGACAACGAGCGGCTGAACGTCATTCAGGCGGCGGACCGCGCCGGGGTTGCGATCCCCTTTTACTGCTGGCACCCGGGGCTCAGCGTCGTGGCCAGTTGCCGGATGTGCCTCGTCGAGACCGGAACGAAAAACAAAGAGACCGGCAAAATCGACATGGTGCCGAAACTCGTTCCGGCCTGTCAGACCCCCGCCAAAGATGGGACGGTCGTCGTCACCAACAGCGACAAGGTGAAGGCCAAACAGCAGTTCGTGCAGGAAGGGCTGCTGCTCGACCACCCCGTCGACTGCCCGATCTGCGATCAGGCCGGTGAATGCTGGCTGCAGGATTATTACTTCAACTACGGACACCAGCAGCGGCGGGCCGACGTCCGCCCGTTCACCAGTCAGCGACGCGACCTGGGCGAACATGTCACGCTGTTTGTCGACCGTTGCGTGATGTGCAGCCGCTGTGTCCGGTTCACCCGCGAAATTTCCGGTGGAGGCGAACTGCAGGTCGTCAACCGCGGCAGCCATGCGGAAATCGATATTTTTCCGGGCTTTCCGCTGGACGACAAACTGTCGGGGAACGTCAACGACCTGTGCCCGGTCGGAGCGCTGTGCTCGAAAGACTTCCTGTACGAACAGCGGACCTGGTTCCTCGAACCGCACAATTCCGTCTGTACCCGCTGCAGCACCGGTTGCAGTATCCAGCAGCATGTCAACCAGAACCATCTGTACCGCATTCAGCCCCGGTACAACCCGAACGCCAACGACTGGTGGATGTGCGACATCGGCCGGAACGAAAACGACCACGTCCACGCCCCCGAACGGCTGACCTCGATCAAACGCCGGGGAGACGGAGGCTGGGAAGACCTGCTGTGGCCGCAGGGCCTGATGGCGATTCACGAGACCCTGATCGCAACGGCTAAAGAGCAGGGGGGGGCGAAACTGGCCTTCGTGCTTTCGCCGTTCCTCACCTGCGAAGAAGCCTTCCTGCTGGCCAGCTATGCCCGCGAACTCGCTCCGGAAACCTGGCTGGTGCTGGGCAAGGTGCCGGTCACCGGCGAAGACGAAGTCTTCAAGTCCGGGTTCACCATCCGGGCGGAACGCTGCCCCAACCGGAAGGGGATTGAAGAAATCCTCAAACATTTCGGCGGCAACACCTGCGACTGGGCCGGCCTGCTGACGAAAGTCGACTCGGGAGAACTTGCGGCCGCGTACATTACGGGGGACTACCCCGATCCGTGGATCGACGATGCCGAGGCCGCCCGGTTCGAGAAGCTGGCCTGGCTGATCGTGCACGACATTCTGCCGACGCCGCTGGCGCGCAGAGCCCGGTTTGTGATTCCGGGGGCCTGTTCGGCGGAGAAAGACGGCTGCTACGTCAATCACGCTGGTCTGCTGCAGGCGACCGAATGGGGGGTTCGTCCGCCGGAAGGCTCGCATGTTGACGGACAGACATTTGGCGATCTGCTGGGGCGTAAAGGACTGTACCAGGCCGCGGCGGTCATCCGCGAACTGGCCCATGCCGTCCCGTTTTTCGCCCGGGCTGCCGAAGGCGTTCCCGAAGCGGGTCTGAACCTGGTGACGGGGACGGAGCAGCAGCCGCGGACGACGGCTTTGGGAACTGTCACGCATCCGCTACCGACGTTCCGGTCGATGGCAGCCCCGTTTCTGGAAGTTGAATCCACGACCTGAAAGGCCCCCTCGGGCCGGAACAGCCGGCCTTTCGTAGTGAACAAACGACAGTGAACAACCACGTTCAGGCTTTGGGGCTGCCTGGGCGAACATTCTTCAGAGCGTGAAACCGCCATGCAAGCCTGGCTTGAGCCACTCATTAAAATTCTGGTCATCGTGGGCGTCATTCAGGGGGCCGTTGCCTACCTGATTCTCGTCGAGCGGAAGGTGGCTGCGTACATTCAGGACCGGCTGGGGCCGAACCGTGTGGGGCCTTACGGACTGTTGCAGCCGCTGGCCGACGGTCTGAAGTTTCTGCTCAAAGAAGAAATCATTCCCGCCGGGGCCGACAAGGCCGTGTTTCTGATTGCACCGGTCTCGATTCTGGCGTCGGCGACGCTGGCGTTTGCGGCGATACCGTTCGGGTACTATGTCCCCTTCCAGGGGGAACCGATCTCGCTGACGATTGCCCCCAACCTCGATATCGGTCTGCTGTTCGTGTTTGCCATCAGCAGCCTGGGGGTGTACGGGGTGATTCTGGGGGGCTGGGCCTCCAACAGTAAATACAGCTTTCTGGGAGGGCTGCGTTCCAGTGCGCAGCTCATCAGTTACGAAATTCCGCTGGGGCTGTCGGTCATCGGCGTGTTGCTGCTGTCGCATTCAATGAACCTCGAAAAGATCATCGTGGCCCAGGCCGAAACCGGCTGGTGGTGGGTGGCGCTGCAGCCGCTGGGGTTCTGCGTGTTTCTGATCAGCGGTTGTGCGGAGAGTGCCCGGCTGCCGTTCGACCTGCCCGAGTGCGAGCAGGAACTGGTGGGAGGCTACCACACCGAATACACGGCGATGAAGTTCGGGATGTTCGCGCTGTCGGAATACATGCACATGATTACGGTGGCGATGCTGGCCGCGGTGCTGTATTTCGGGGGCTGGCATTTCTGGGGACTGGCACCTTACACCGCCGCCAACGAAGTGACCTTGCTGGGGGCGATCATCCGGGTGGGGGTGCTGGCGGTCAAAGTGCTGCTGATGGTCATGGGCTTCATGTGGATCCGCTGGAGCTGGCCGCGGTTCCGCTACGATCAGTTGATGGCATTGGCCTGGAAAATCATGATTCCGCTGGGGCTGGTGAACCTCGTGCTGAGTGCCGTGGCGGAAGAATTTCTGCGGCCCGACGATTACCTGACGCGGTGCATTCTGGGCTGGGTGGCTTTGGGGGCCTGCGTGGTATTTGCGATGTTTTCAAAACCCGCCGTGCGGCATGCCGTGCCGCTGGGGGATACCGCCCGGCAGGTTCGGACCTGATCTGCACTGGCAGACGACAGATTTCAACACGGCGTCCGGATGACCGACGACCGGTAAGACAAGACGACAATCAGACAGCTTCAGCAGGATATCACCGTGAAGTCCGACGACAAAAACATCAAGTGGGTCAAAGAGCCGCAGCTCGGGCTGGCCGGGCGGATGTACCTGACGCCGGTCATTGAAGGGCTGACGACCACGGCGAAGCACTTCTTCAAAACCGTTCGCGGGGAAGAAATGACGGTGCAGTTCCCCGAGCAGCGGCCGACGTTCGGCAACCCGCTGATTTACCGGGGCGTGCATCGGCTGAACAAGGATGAACAGGGGCGGGTCAAGTGCGTGGCCTGTTTTCTGTGTGCGACGGCCTGCCCGGCCCACTGCATCGACATCATCGGAACCGAGGCTCCCTGGGAAGACCGCGAGAAGTATCCGCAGAGCTTTGTGATCGACGAACTGCGGTGCATTTACTGCGGGATGTGCGAAGAAGCCTGCCCGGTGGATGCCATCGAGCTGACCAGCCTGTTTGACTTGACCGGTGCCAGCCGCGAAGAAATGATCTTCGACAAAGAGAAGCTGTTGTCGGTCTACGACATCACCATCGACGAGGAGCCGATGCGCTCCCGCCGGGGACAGCTCGCGTTCGACCAGACCGAGCCGAAGGACAATTGAAACGACATGGACCAATATCATCTCATCCTGCGGGCGTTGCTGGTGCTGCTGGCCGGCGGTGTCGGGCTGTACCTGATGCTGCCCCGGGGGCCGGTTTCGCAGATTCCGTTTTTCCGCTGGGGGGGCGCGGCGCTTGTGACGCTGTCGTTCCTGCTGCTGATCTGTATGCCGATGTCTCCGGGCCTCGCCAAAGATCTACCCACCACGTTTTTCTGGAAGATCCCCGGAGGGGCCACAAACCTCACCTTCTGGCTGCTGGCCGTGGTCACGCTGTCGTCGGCAGTGCTGATGATCACCAGCCGGAATCCGGTGTACACCGCCCTCTGGTTTGCGCTGGTGCTGCTGTCGAACTCGGGGCTGTACCTGCTGCAGAATGCCTCGTTTCTGGCCGGAGCGACCATTATCGTGTACGCCGGAGCAATTATTATCACGTTTCTGTTCGTCATCATGCTGGCACAGCCGGGGGGGGCCGCCCCTTACGATCATGTGTCGCGTGAGCCGTTGCTGGCCTGTACGGCGGGGGTGCTGCTGGCCGGTATTCTGCTGGGGACGATTCATTTCGGCATGACCGCCGAGGCGGAAACGGGAATCGGACAGACGATTGTGTCGGCACGTCCCTCCCATCAACTGGTGGAACGGTCGCTGGAAGCGGGCTCGCCAAGCTGGCGGATCGACCCGCAGCGGCCGCATGTGGAATCGCTGGGGCGGACGTTGTTTCTCGATCACTATGTGAGTGTCGAGGTGATTGGTGTGCTGCTGCTGTCGGCGGTGGTGGGGGCCATGCTGATTGCTACGCACCGTATAGAAGGCCCGGCAGGGAAGGGCGGCAAATAGGGCAGCGAATGCCCTGGTGCGGCTGAAAAGCCGCGTGGATGACGTTCATTCAAAGCTGATATTGAAGGATGTGGCGGATGCCCGGCAGCGACCCGGCTTTAAATAACTATCTGATGGTGGGAGCCCTGTTGTTCTCACTCGGGCTGGTGGGGTTCCTGACCCGACGGAACCTGATCATCATGTTCCTCTGCGCCGAAATGATGCTGCAGGGGGTCTCGGTGACGCTGGTCGGCTTCAGTGCCTACCACGGGACCTGGGCCGGTCAGGTGTTCACCATTTTCAGCCTGGCGCTGGCCGCTGCCGAGGCCGCCATTGCCCTGGCAATGTTTGTGGTGCTGTTCCGGCGGGGGGACTCGCTGGATGTTTCACTCTGGCAGGATCTGCGGGAGCCGAACCAGCCCCCGATTATCGACGACCCCCTCCCGGAAGAACCTGTGTCCGGGCAGAACTGGCCGCAACTGACTCCTGCCGGACGTCTGCCCGTCGGTCGTCGCCCGGGCCAGCGAAATGGCAGCCCGCTGCAGGGAGAGCCGGTCCAACCCGTGGTCGGCGAGCCGTCGGAGGTGCAGCATGGTTAGAACACTCATCTGCCTGATTCCCCTGTTTCCGTTGCTCTCGGCACTGCTGACATTGGTGCTGGGGCCGAAGCTGCTCAAAGAACGCAGCCACTGGCCGACCATCGTTGCCTGCCTGCTGTCGTGGGTCTGCTCGATGGGTCTGCTGTTTTCGGTCGGGCAGCTTCCCGACTACTCCGAGACGGTCAACCTGTACACCTGGGCCGCGGTCGGAGGCGAATACCCGCTGTCGATCGAAATGGCTTTGCACGCCGACTCGCTGGCGGCGATCATGCTGTCGATGCTGACGTTTGTGTCGTCGATGGTGGCGATTTACGCCAGCGGATACATGCACGGCGACCGGGGCTACTTCCGGTTCTTCACCGAAGTTTCGCTGTTCGTGTTTTCGATGATCATGCTGGTGCTGTCCGCCAACTTCGTCCAGATGTACATGTTCTGGGAAGGGGT
>Ga0164242_10009539_pt1 | contig 10462 bp, 7 predicted proteins | sample OricomgcompostMG_FD_108783 | JGI IMG/M metagenome (GOLD analysis project Ga0164242, IMG submission 108783) | Miracle-Growth compost microbial communities from Emeryville, California, USA - Original compost - Miracle growth compost (MG) ... | reverse complement strand
GGGGTGATCGGCATCATCTACGAAAGCCGGCCCAACGTCACCGCCGACGCCGCGGCCTTGTGCGTCAAGTCGGGCAATGCGGTGATCCTGCGCGGCGGATCCGAGGCGATCGAGAGCAACCGCGCGATCCACAAGGCGCTGGCCGAGGGGCTGACGCGCGCCGGGTTGCCGGCGGACGCGGTGCAGCTTGTCCCGACCACCGACCGCGCCGCGGTGGGCGCGATGCTGACCGCCGACGGCGCGATCGACATGATCGTGCCGCGCGGCGGCAAGAGCTTGGTCGCGCGCGTCCAGAACGAGGCGCGCGTGCCGGTGCTCGCGCATCTCGACGGGATCAATCACGTGTTCGTCCACGCCTCGGCCGATCCGGCGATGGCGGAAAAGCTGGTGGTCAACGCCAAGATGCGGCGCACCGGCATCTGCGGCGCGATGGAGACGCTGCTGATCGACACCGCCTATCCGGCCGCGCCGGCGCTGATCGCCGCGCTCGGCGCCACCGGCTGCGAGCTGCGCGGCGACGCCGCCGCACGCGCGATCGACCCGGCGGTCGGCGAGGCGAAATCGGAGGATTGGGACACCGAATATCTCGAGGCGATCGCCTCGGTGGCGATGGTCGACGGACTCGACGGCGCGCTCGCGCATATCGCGGCGCATTCGTCGGGCCATACCGATGCGATCGTCGCGGCGGACGAAAGCGTCGCCGAAGCATTCCTCGCGGCGGTCGATTCGGCGATCGTGATGTGGAACGCCTCGACCCAGTTCGCCGATGGCGGCGAATTCGGGCTGGGCGCGGAGATCGGCATCGCCACGGGACGGCTCCACGCCCGCGGGCCGGTCGCGCTCGAGGGGCTCACCACCTACAAGTGGATCGTGCGCGGGACGGGGCAGGCGCGGCCATAAGGCGGCGTATTCTTGCGCAAGCGGGAATCCCTGGTGCCCCTCATTCGCCATCCCGGCGAAGGCGGGGGATCCAGCTATCCTCGGCACTCCTTCGCATCGTAGGCGATCCTGGATTCCTGCCTTTGCGGAATGACGGATCGAGGGTTTCGCAAAGGTCGCACGAAAACGAAAGCACCGGGGGGCGTTGCGGCTTCGAGCCCGCATCCCCATTTCCCGACCGCGGCGGGGGCCGTTCGAGTCAGGGAATCCACGCGATGCGCTACAATCCGCTCGGCCGCACCGGCCTGTTCGTTTCGGAACTGTGCCTCGGCACCATGACCTTCGGCGGCGAAGGCTTCTTCGCCTATATGGGCGCAGTGAAGCAGGACGCGGCCGACGCGCTGGTCAGGCGCGCGGTCGAGGCGGGAATCAACTTCATCGACACCGCCAACGTCTATTCGCAGGGCCTTTCCGAGCAGATCACCGGCCAGGCGATCCGCAACCTGGGGCTGAAGCGCGAGGACGTCGTGCTGGCGACCAAGGTGCTGGGGCCGATGGGCGAAGGGCCGAACAGCCGCGGCGCCTCGCGCGCGCACATCATGGACCAGGTCAAGGCGAGCCTGACGCGGCTCCAGACCGACCATATCGACCTGTATCAGATCCACGGCTTCGATCCCGCCACCCCGGTCGAGGAGACGGTGCGCGCGCTCGACGACCTCGTGCGGCAAGGGCACGTCCGCTACGTCGGCGTGTCGAACTGGGCGGCGTGGCAGATCATGAAGGCGCTCGGCGTTGCGGAGCGGCTGGGGCTGGAGCGGTTCCAGTCGGTGCAGAGCTATTACACGATCGCCGGACGCGATCTCGAGCGCGAGCTGGCGCCGATGATGCGCGCCGAGGGGCTGGGGCTGATGGTGTGGAGCCCGCTCGCCGGCGGCTATCTGTCGGGCAAGTATCGCGAGGGCGGCGAAGGGCGGCGGTCGGAACGCGCCTTCCCGCCGGTGGACGAAGCGCGCGGCAACGCGGTGCTCGACGCGATGGCGCCGATCGCGGCGCGGCACGGCGTGTCGGTGGCGCGGATCGCGCTCGCCTGGCTGCTCCACCAGCCGCACGTCACCAGCGTGATCGTCGGGGCCAAGCGCCCCGACCAGCTCGACGACAATCTCGGCGCGGTGGAGGTGGCGCTGAGCGCCGACGAGCTGAAGACGCTCGACGAGGCGAGCCGGCTGCCGGCGGAATATCCCGGCTGGATGCTCGCGCTGCAGGGCGGCTATCGCGACAATGTGCTCAACCAGCCCCCGCGCGGCGGTTGACGGCGATGCTCGAGGGGGTCGAGATCGGGCCGCTGGTGCTGCTCGACTGTCCGGGATTCGGCAGTTCGACCGAGCGACCCGGCGTTCGTCGATGGCGCGTTCCGAAGACGCCGTCTGTGCTGCCTTACCCGGAAATTGCCGACGGGGTGCATGACCGTTCCGACTGGCGAAGCGGCCGGCTTGCGCCATGACCCGCATCGGCCTTCTCGGCGGGTCGTTCAATCCGGCGCATGGCGGCCATCGCGCGATCAGCCTGGCGGCGATCGAGGCGCTGGAGCTCGATGAAGTGTGGTGGCTCGTCTCGCCCGGCAATCCGCTGAAGGACGAGGCCGGGATGGCGCCGCGCGCGGTCCGGCTCGCCTCGGCGCGGGTGATGGCGCGGCGGGCGCGGATCCGGCCGACCGACATCGAGGTGCGGCTGGGCACGGTTTATACGGCGGATACGATCGCGGCGCTGACGCGGCGCTATCCCAATCACCATTTCATCTGGCTGATGGGGGCCGACAATCTCGTCCAGTTCCACCGCTGGCGCGACTGGCGGCGGATCGCGCGCGAGGTTCCGATTGCGGTGATCGCGCGGCCGGGGTATGATCGGGCGGCCCACGCGGCTGTCGCGATGGGCTGGCTGCGGCGCTTCGTCCGGCCCGCAGGCCAGGCGAAACATTGGACGACGTGGAGATTGCCGGCGCTCGTGCTGTTGCGCTTTCGCCCCGATCCTACATCCGCGACCCGGCTGCGACAGGCCGATCCCGCATGGCAGCGTCGTTTCCTGCCACCTCCGGCGCAGGCCGCGCCTTCATCCTAGGAGTTCCCTTGGCTTCATCCCCGCACGTATCGCGCTCGTCCGACGCCGAAGGCGCCGAGGCGCTGCACCGGCTCGTCCTCTCGTCGCTCGACGATGACCAGGCGGTCGATACCGTTTCCATTCCGCTCGCCGGCAAATCGTCGATCGCCGATCACATGGTGATCGCCAGCGGCCGCTCGACCCGGCAGGTCGCCTCGATGGCGTCCAAGCTCGCCGAGAAGATCAAGGCCGAATGCGGCAAGGTCGCCCGCATCGAAGGGCTGCCCAACGCCGACTGGGTGCTGATCGACGCCGGCGACGTCATCGTCCACCTGTTCCGGCCCGAGGTGCGCAGCTTCTACAATCTCGAGCGGATGTGGGCGTTCGGCGACGCGCCGGGCGCGACCGCCGAAGCATAAGACGGCGCGGCCGCAAGGTCGCGTCGCCGAGCGTCGAGGGTCGCGGGTCGGCCGAGAAAACGAACTCGCGATACCGGCGCTCGTCCGGAAGCGCCATTCGAGCGGTGCCGATCCGGCGATCAAGCGCCGCGCGCTGAACTGTCCGCCTCCCGGATACCCGGTGCTTGCCCGCGAGGCGCAAGTCACAAATGTGCAACCGTGCTTGCACGCCCGAGTCAATCTTCCGACATCGGGCAGTCATCGGCTCACCCTAGACCCGGCCGCAAGGTCGACAGGGGGAACCGGTCGATCGGGCTCAGCAGCCATCTGAACACGAATCGATCGGAGACCCTATGACCAGCTTCAGGCGCGCCGGATTCACCTTACTTGCGGGCACCGCTTGCATCGCCCTGTCGGCGTGCGGCGCCGACGACGTGGCATCGCCGGGAACCGGCGGCAACGTCATCATCAACCCGGCGCCATCGCCCTCGCCGTCCCCCTCCCCCTCGCCGACCCCGACGCCGGGCGTCACCCCGGCGAGCGGCTGCCCGACGATCGCTGATCCGCAGGGCCTGACCGACGGCGGCACGATCACCGGGCCGACCGGCACCTATCGCGTCTGCGTGCTGCCGTCGCGGATCAACAAGAGCATCACGCTGACCAGGATCGCCGGCCTGCTCTATCAATTGCCCGGCCGCGTCGACGTGGGCACCGACGGCGGCGCGACCGCGTCGGCCAACGACACCAACGTCACGCTGACGATCGAGCCGGGCGTGATCATCTACGCCAATACCGGCGTCGCCTGGCTGGCGGTCAATCGCGGCAACAAGATCCACGCCGTCGGTACCGCCACGCAGCCGATCATCTTCACCAGCCGCGACAACGTGCTCGGCCTCAACACCGACAGCTCGTCGGGCCAATGGGGCGGCGTCGTGCTGATGGGCCGCGCGCCCGTCACCGACTGCACGGTCGCGCCGAACGCGACGCCGGGCACCGCGCAATGCGAGCGCCAGACCGAAGGCGCCGTCGATCCCGCTTATTACGGCGGAGCCACGCCGGGCGACAGCAGCGGCGAGATGAGCTTCGTCCAGATCCGCTATTCGGGCTACGTCCTGTCGGCCAACAACGAATTGCAGTCGCTGACCCTGGAGGGCGTCGGCAGCGGCACCAAGCTCGATCACATCATGTCGTTCAACTCGTCGGACGACGGCGCCGAGTTCTTCGGCGGCCACGTCAACATGAAGCATTTCGTCGCGATCGGCGCCGAGGACGACAATCTCGACACCGACGCCGGCGTCCAGGGCAAGTTCCAGTACGTGCTCGCAATCCAGCGTTCGGGCGTCGGCGACACGATGATCGAGGCGGATTCGGACAATTCGGTCGACGGCAACATTCCGCGCCAGCACACCTATCTGTCCAACTTCACCTTCATCCAGCGGTCGACGATCGGCAGCGACAAGGCGGCGATGCTGCTGCGCGGCGGCACCGACTACAACATGTCGAACGGCATCGTGATCAGCCCCGATTACACCTGCCTCAACATCAGCCGCCCGGCGACGATCCAGGCGGCCAACGGGGCCCAGGACGATCTGGGCCCGCCGGTGTTCCAGTCGGTGGTCATGCAGTGCGGCACGCCGACCTATCTCGGAACCAACGGCGTGACGGATGCGCAGGTCAAGGCGGTGTTCGGCGCCGGGTCGCACAACAACAGCGACACGTTCAGCCCGACGCTGGCCAATCTGTTCATGAACGGCGCCAAGGAAGCCGCGGTCGCGCCGGTCGATGCGCACGCGATCGACGCCTTCTTCGACACCACCGATCATATCGGCGCGGTGCGGGACGGCAACGACAGCTGGTACGCAGGCTGGACCTGCGACAGCGCGACCGCCAACCTGGGCAACGGCAACAGCTGCACCTCGCTGCCCACCGACTGACGACGATCCGACGGGCGGAGCGCCGACCTTCCCGGCGCTCCGTTCGCTTCCGGATCAATGAGGGCTGCTCAACAAATGTCGACATCACTGGCCGCCGCGCGCGCCTTGCTGCTTACCTCCGCGCTGACCGTTCCGGCGGCGGCGCACGCCCAGGCGACGGCGCCTGGCGCCGCCGCACCGATCAGCAGCGCCGCCATGACGGCGCAACCGCCCGTGCCCATGCCGCCCGGCGATCCCGCGCCGCAGGCGACCGACGACACGCAGGCGCAAGCCGACGTGTCGATCCCCGGCGGGGCGGGCGAAATCGTCATCACCGGCCGGCGCGACCAGATCCGCAGCTCGGCCGAAGTGTCGTCGGTGCTGTCCAGCGCCGCGATCGCCCGCACCGGCGAGGGCGACATCGCCGGCGCGCTGAGCCGCGTCACCGGGCTGAGCGTGGTCGGCAACGGCTATGTCTATGTCCGCGGGCTCGGCGACCGCTATTCGCTGGCGCTGCTCAACGGATCGCCGCTGCCCAGCCCGGAGCCGCTGAAGCGCGTCGTGCCGCTCGACCTGTTTCCGACCGAGGTGATCGCCTCGTCGCTGGTGCAGAAAAGCTATTCGGTCAATTTCCCCGGCGAGTTCGGCGGCGGCGTCGTCAACCTGACGACGATCGCCGCGCCGCGCGACAGCTTCCTGACGATCGGCGGCAGCGGCGGCGTCGATACCGAGACGACCGGGCATCTCGGCTATACCTATTACGGCAGTTCGCTCGACTGGACGGGCTTCACCAACGCCAATCGCGACGTGCCCCCGGCGCTCGCCGCCTTCTTCGCCAGCGGCAAGCGGATCGGCGACCCCGATGTCGACAAGCAGGCGATCGCCAGCCAGATATTCACCGGCCGCAACGCGGTGGTCCAGCGCAATACCGACATTCCGGCCAATGGCTCGGCCTCGCTGTCGGCGGGCACCTCGTTCGACCTCGGCGGCTCGACGCTCGGGATCATCGCCAATGCCGGCTACAGCAATACCTGGCGGACGCGCGACACGACGCAGCAGACGCCCTCCTCCGCCGACCTGTCGCAGAAGGAGCTCGATTACCGGCGCGTGATCACCGACGACCATATCGTCGTCAACGGCCTGCTCGGCATTTCGCTCGAATCGGGCGCGAACAAGGTCCGCCTGACCAATCTGTTCATCCGCGACACGCTGAAGCAGACCCGGCTCGGCCGCGGCTTCGAGACCACGACCGGCTTCACCCGGCTCGACCAGGACACCGCATGGTACGAGCGCCAGCTGATCGACACGCAGCTCGCCGGCCAGTTCACACTGGGCAGGCTGGGCGTCGACATACGCGGCGGCTATGCCAATTCGAAGCGCAACGCGCCGTTCGAGCTTTCGGTCGGCTATGTGCGCAGCAACCGCGCCAACGATCCGTTCGGCGATTATTTCATCAACCGCCTCAACAACGGCCAGAACGGCAGCGCCTCGGCGACCTTCTCGAAGCTCGACGAGGATCTGTATTCGGGCGGCATCGACCTGTCCTATCCGCTGCTCGATGGCGTGACGGGCACCGTCGGCTACGCCTATTCGGACACCCGGCGCCGTTCCGAACGGCGCGACTTCCAGTTCATCGCGCCGAGCGACATGCCCGCGGGCGTCGGCCTGCTGAGGCCCGATTATCTGCTCGGACCCGCCGTCATCAAGGCGTTCGACGTCACGCTGGTCGAGACGACCGAAAGCGACCCGGCGTTCCTCGCCGAGCTCAGAACCCATGCCGGCTATGCCAAGGTGAATGCCGATCTCGGCGCCGGCCTCAGCTTCGACGCCGGCGTCCGCTACGAGACCGCGCGGCAGGCGGTGAGCCAGCTGCAGATTTTCGACACGCCGACCAACTCGCTGGCGTCGACGCGGCTGAAGCGCGACTATTGGCTGCCGGCGGCGACGCTGACCTGGCGGTTCGCGCCCGACATGCAATTCCGCCTCAATGCCTCCAAGACGATCGCGCGGCCGCAGTTCCGCGAGCTGATCTTCCAGCAATATTTCGATCCCGAAAGCAATCGCGAGTTCCGCGGCAACCCGCTGCTGGTCGACAGCCAGCTGTACAATGCCGAGCTGCGCTACGAATGGTATTTCGGGACCGACCAGCGCCTGTCGCTGGGCGGGTTCTACAAGCGGATCGAGCATCCGATCGAGGCGTTCACCGGCTTTTCCGACAACCAGCCGCAGACCAGCTATGCCAACGCCCCGCGCGCCCGGCTGTACGGCGCCGAGATCGAGGCGCAGAAATATTTCGACCTCGGCCTGGGCGGCGGCTTCTGGGCCAATCGCCGCGCGGTGGTGATCGCCAACTACACCTATACCAGGTCGAAGATCGGCGTGCGCGACGGCGATACGGTGGCGGTTTACGGCACGTCGGTGCAGCCGGCGCGCAACTTCTTCCGCGACGGCGCGCCGCTGACCGGCCAGTCGGATCACCTCGCCAACCTGCAGATCGGGCTGGAGAGCACCGACCATCTGTCGCAGACCACGCTGCTGCTTTCCTACGCAAGCAAGCGGGTGACGAGCCGCGGACCGGCCGGTCAGCCCGACATCTACGAAAAGCCGGGGTTCCACCTCGATTTCGTCATGCGCGAAGGCGTGGATTTCCTTGGCGTGCCGACCGAAATCAAGTTCGAGGTTCGCAACCTGACCGGAACCAAGTATCAGGAATATCAGGAACTCGGCGAGAACCGCGTCTATTACAATCGCTATGACGTGGGGACGACCCTGAAACTCGGTGCGTCGATAACATTCTAGCCCACAGGCCGCCGGCGTTCACCCATATCATTCAGAGGAAGAAACGTTTTCACGGAAAACGCTCTTGATCGGGAAATGAGTTTCAAGTCGCTATTGCTGGTGGGCGGCGCCGAGCCGACGATAAATACGCTGCGCTGGTATTTCGAGCGCGAAGACTTTCTGGTCAATTCCGCCGGGACCGGGCAGGAAGCGCTCGCCGTGGCGTCGCACGCGATCCCCGACATCGTCGTCATCGATGCAATCGACGACATGTCGCCCATCGACCTCTGCATCCGATTGCGGCGGCAGCCGGCCAATGCGACGGTCCCGGTGATCGTCCTCGCGCCGGAGGAGGATGACCAGGCGCGTGTTCGCGCCCTGAACGCCGGCGTGGACGATTGCATCGCCACCCCCTTCTGCCCGCGCGAACTGATGGCGCGGATCGGCGCGGTCATGCGCCGCGCCCGGCCCGATCTCGCGGGCGCGAAACTGACCTTCGGCGACGTCGAGATGGACCTCGCGGCCCATCGCGTGCGCCGGCAGGGCAGGATCGTCCGGCTGGGCCCGGTCGAATACAGACTTCTGCGCCATTTCCTGGAAAATCCGGGGCGGGTATTCGCGCGAACGCAGCTGGTGCGCCTGCTCTGGAGCGACGAGGCGGAAATACAATTGCGCACGATCGATTCGCACATCCGGCGCTTGCGCAACACGCTCAACAAGGGCGGCATGCCCGATCTGTTCCGGACGGTGCGGGCGGTGGGCTATTCGCTGGAACTCGACCAGGCGAAATGGGCATTGATCGCCCTGTTCGGATATTGGTCCGCGCCCATCCCGATGGCCTGAGGCCCGTACTCGATCAGAACTCCCGTGAAGAACCGATGATCGCCGAAGCGGCCGGCGGCAACCCGAGCCGGTCCGGCTCGTTCACCGGGAAAATCGGATCGCAGCGCGAGGATAAGCATGACCTGGTCCACGCCGGAACGCTTTGCCTACCAAGGTCATTCGATCGCCTGGGGGGCGATTGGCGACGGACCGCCGGCCGTCCTCGTCCACGGCTCGCCCTTCTCCTCGCGCGAGTGGCGGCGGATCGCCCCCTGGCTCGCGCGGCACCGCCGCGTCTTCTATTACGACCTGATGGGCTTCGGCCGGTCCGATCGGCCCGACGTCGACCTGTTGCACGGCGCGCTCAACGGCGTGCTCGCCGCGCTGGTGCATCATTGGGGCATCGAGCGGCCCGATGTGGTCGGCCATGATTTCGGCGGTTCGGCGGCGCTGCGCGCGCACCTCATCGACGGTATCGACTATCGCAGCCTGGTGCTGATCGACCCCGTCGCGATCAGTCCCCAGGGCTCCACACTGGTGCAGGCCGCCCGGCAGCACCCGGCGGTATTCGCAGGCCTGCCCGCGTACATCCATCACGCGATCCTTCGCGCCTATATCGGGGCGGCCGTGAAACGTCGGCTGAGCGACGAGGAGATGCAGCTCTATGTCGCGCCCTGGTCGGGCAGCGAGGGGCAGAAGGCGTTCTGGCGCCAGATCGCCCAGATGGACGACGGGTACAGCCGGGAGATCGAGCACCGTTACGGCGAGATGCGCTGTCCGGTCACGATCCTGTGGGGCGCCGAGGACGAGTTCATCCCGCTCAGGGATGGCGAGGAACTCGCCCGCCGCATCCCCGGCGCGCCGCTCATCGTCGTGCCCGACGCCAGGCACCTCGTCCACGAAGACGCGCCGGAAGCGATCGTCGCGGCCGTGCTCGATTTCTGGCGCGACCCGTCGACGCGCTGCTGAGACGGTCATCGCGACCGCGCGCCGGCCCGCCGCGCCGGTCAGCGGGCGCTCACTCTCCAGACGGTGTTGCCGAGATCGTCCGCGATCAGCAGCGCGCCCGTCCGGTCGAGCCCGAGCCCGACCGGGCGGCCGCGCGCCTTGTCGCCGCTGACGAAGCCGGTCACGACGTCGATCGCCTTGCCCGCCGGCCGGCCGTTGGCGAACGGCACATAGATCACCTTGTAGCCGTTGAGATGGCCGCGATTCCAGCTGCCGTGCTCGCCGACGAACGCGCCCGAACGCCAGCGCGGCGGCAGCGCGGCGGCGGCGGTCGAGAAGACCATGCCGAGCGGCGCGACATGGCTGCTCAGGCTGTAATCGGGCACGATGGCCCTGGCGACGAGATCGGGACGCTGCGGCCGCACCCGCGGGTCCACATGCCGGCCCCAGTAGCTGTACGGCCAGCCGTAGAAGCCGCCGTCGCGCACCGAGGTGAGATAATCGGGGACGAGATCGGGGCCGAGTTCGTCCCGCTCGTTGACCACGGTCCAGAGGACATGGGTCTGCGGCTCGAACTGCAGGCCGTTGGGGTTGCGCAGGCCGGTGCCGTACAGGCGGTGGGCGCCGGTC
>Ga0164242_10009538_pt1 | contig 10463 bp, 10 predicted proteins | sample OricomgcompostMG_FD_108783 | JGI IMG/M metagenome (GOLD analysis project Ga0164242, IMG submission 108783) | Miracle-Growth compost microbial communities from Emeryville, California, USA - Original compost - Miracle growth compost (MG) ... | reverse complement strand
CCGCGTCAGGGTCAATCGGGAGAAGATCGCGCAGGCGTCCCATTCGGTTAAACCTGGCGACGTGCTCACCATCGCGCTCGACCGCCGGATTCTCGTCTACAGGATCGTCTCGCCCGGCACGCGGCGGGGCCCTGCCGAAGAAGCGCGCCGTCTCTACGAAGACCTCACTTCCCCTACGAGCGTATCCATCCCATCAACAGGATGATCGCGGCCGGACGAGATGTGGTTTTCGGTCGTCGCGCTCGAAGCCGCATGCTGGCACCCCTATTGACCGGAGCAGCCACCTTGCATGTACAAGGCAAAGAGTCTACGTCACCCGATATACCAGTTTTCGGAATTCAAGCATGACGTATGTCGTCACCGACAATTGCATCAAGTGCAAATATATGGACTGCGTGGAAGTCTGTCCGGTCGATTGCTTCTACGAAGGCGAGAACATGCTCGTCATCCATCCCGACGAATGTATCGATTGCGGCGTATGTGAGCCTGAATGTCCGGCAGAGGCGATCAAGCCGGATACCGAACCCGGCCTGGATCAATGGCTGCAGGTCAATGCGGAATATGCCGCTAAGTGGCCCAACATCACCATCAAGAGGGAACCGCCGGAAGACGCCAAGGAGTTCGACGGCGCGGCGGGGAAATTCGAGAAGTATTTTTCACCGGAGGCCGGAGAGGGAGACTGAATCATTTCGGAAGGGGACATTCGCGGATCGCACAGCAACCCGAAATCGACCATTGTCGTGGTCGGCACCCATCGCTCCGGTTCGACATTCCTGTGTCGGATGATGGCCGCCACCGGCTCGCTCGGAAACCCCGACGAATATTTTCGCCGCGTGCTCGACAAGAAGCGTCGCGGCAACCACGCCGATCCCCTCGCCGAAGCGGAGAGGAGCGGCATCGCGACGGATGACATTTTGTCACGGGTCGCTCTCGCCAAGACGCAGGGAACGACCGAAAACGGCGTCTGTTCCTTCAAGCTGTTCCTCAGGCATTTCGAATTTGCTGCCCGACAAGGCGATTTCCTGAACCATTTTCCGGGGGTCCGTTTCGTCTGGATCTTTCGGCGTGATCTCCTCGGCCAGGCAATCTCTTTCGCCCTCGCGAAACAAACCAAGAAATTTCGCTCTTATGAAAGTCAGGCTTCCTCGCAACCCGCTTACGACCGTCAGCAGATCGGGGCGCTGATGGGGCGTATTGCGGACGAGGATGCGGCCTGGCGCAACTATTTCGCAAAGGCCGGCATAGAGCCGTTTCGCTTGTGTTATGAGGACTTCGCTCCCGATCCGATGCCTCATTTGAGATCGATCGGCGAGATGGTGGGCGTGCCGATAAGGCACGGGCTTCCTGCCGCCGCCGCAAGGATGAAAGTGCAACGCAACGAGATCAATGAGAGATGGCGCGAGCGTTTCCTGCATGAAACGCGCCGGACGGAAGAATATCATTTCCCGTTCACGACAAAGCCCCGGCCCAATCTGTTGAAGCAGGTTTTCGGGATCGGTTAGGCGCCGGAGCGAGAGCCGAAGGGCGGCTTTATCCGGGATGGGAATTTCCCTCCCTTCTTCGCGAATGCGGCAAATTCTTGATTCTTGCCGGTTTTTATGTTACATGTGAGCAATAGTCGGGCGTTGCCGACGCTACATATCATCCAAAGGCGCAATTGCGTTCCATCATTGAAGGCAAATCCAGATCACAGCCCGGGGCGACTTGGGCGCGATATCGGTTTTGCCTTGCGGCCATTGGCTTGGATGCGAACGAAAACTTCGGATGAGACGGGAACAGGTCGTGTGTATTGTTCCCTATATCGGTCAGAATCTGATCGAGGCGACGAAGCTGCTCGGCGACAACAGGCGCGGAACGTCCTTGACGTCGCCCGCCACGCCAGAAGCCGGCGAAGCTGCCGGAAACAAAACAGGAGTTGAAGGCGTATGGTGAACCAGCAGAAAAAGTCGGCACAGCGTCACGGTTTCAAGACGGGCGAGTTCATCGTTTACCCGGCGCATGGCGTTGGCCAGATCAACGCGATCGAGGAACAGGAGGTTGCGGGCCACAAGCTGGAACTGTTCGTCATCGACTTCCAGAAGGACAAGATGCGCCTCAAGGTTCCTGTCGCCAAGGCGACCGCTATCGGCATGCGCAAGCTCTCCGAGACCGATTATGTCGATCGGGCGCTCAGGGTCGTTCAGGGGCGCGCGCGCATCAAGCGGACCATGTGGTCCCGCCGCGCGCAGGAATACGACGCCAAGATCAATTCCGGCGACCTGATTTCGATTTCGGAGGTGGTGCGCGATCTTTACCGGGCCGAGAACCAGCCCGAGCAATCCTATTCGGAGCGCCAGCTCTACGAAGCCGCTCTCGATCGCATGGCGCGTGAGATCGCCGCGGTGAACCGCATGTCCGAGACAGAGGCCGTCCGGCTGATCGAGACGAATCTCAACAAAGGACCGCGCCGCGCCGCCAAGGCGGACAATGAGGAAACCGAGCAGGAAGAAGCGGCCTGATCTATTTCTGCTCCGCCAGGAGCGGAGCAAGATGCGATTCAACCTGATCGCATCATGCTTCGGTAGCAACCCGGCCCCCAAGGCCGGGTTTCTTTTTTTGGTAATTGCTCGAGCTGTCGCTCGATGAATGACCGCCAAAAGCAGCGATGGCCGATCCGTTGATCCGCTTGCGCTATTCGTCGCAATTCCTGCCTCCGTCGTTCACCTTTCTGTCATGGAACAACCGGGCGGCGACTGCGTTTCATCCAATCGGTTCGCGCGCTTCACGGCTGGCGGACCGGGTCCGGAGAATACGCATTTCGTGCCACACATCGTCCGGGACAGAAGCCGTCTGAGGGGCCCGGTCAGGAGCAGTTTGATGAGCGACGATTCCGCCAGAAGGACGATGATCAGGGCGGCGATGAAGGCACCCTATCTCGAACGCGATGAAGAACACGAACTCGCCCTCAGATGGAAGGAAAACCGGGATCAGCAGGCGCTCCACAAAATGGCGACCGCCCATATGAGGCTGGTCATCGCAATGGCCTCGAAATTCCGTTATTTCGGCCTCTCGATGAGCGACCTCATCCAGGAAGGTCATGTCGGTCTGCTGGAAGCGGCGGCGCGGTTCGAACCTGAGCGCGAGGTGCGCTTTTCTACCTATGCGACGTGGTGGATCCGGGCCTCAATGCAGGACTATATCCTGCGCAATTGGTCGATCGTCAGGGGCGGCACGAGTTCCGCCCAGAAAGCGCTCTTTTTCAATCTAAGACGCCTGCGCGCCCGTCTGGCGCAGGGCGACGCTCCTTCCGGCGTTGCCATCTACCGCGAGATTTCGCAGGCGCTCGGCGTTTCCGAGGCGGACGTGGCCATGATGGATTCAAGGCTGTCGGGATCCGATACCTCTCTCAACGCGCCGCTGGGAGATGATGGTTCGGGAAACGACAGGATGGATTTCCTCATCTCGGACGATCCGCTGCCGGACGAGGTGGCAGGGGAAGCGATCGATATCGAGCGCCGGACCGGCTGGTTGAATACCGCGCTTGGCGTTCTCAACGAGCGGGAACTCCGTATCATCCGCGAGAGGCGGTTGCGCGAAGAAGGCGCCACGCTGGAAGCGCTGGGGGCGAGGCTCGGCATCTCGAAGGAGCGGGTTCGCCAGATAGAAAACAGGGCGATCGAAAAACTGCGCTCGGCCCTCATCCGGGAAAACCCGGAACTTGCGGCCTTGTAGAAGGCCCGCACCTTTCCTGCAGCGAGCAGTAATGGCTTAAATGTTCGTCCTGAGCCGGGCGCTATTTCTCCGTCACGATCTTCACCTTATCTCCCGCCGAAACGGTGGAACCAGGCCCGAGTGCGTTGAGCACGCGGAAAAGATCGAGCTTGCGGTCGACGCCATGCATCATCGCGGCCATTGTGCCGACTGTGTCGCCGGGCCTGACCGTCACGACACGGATGACGAGCGGCTTGAGGGAGGCTTTCTCCGCGGGAGTGAGCATCCTGAAACTGTCACGCACGGACTGGGCAGTCGGCTCCAGCTGGTTGCTCGCAAGGGGCGCGGCCGTCAAAAGCCTGTAAACCTGATCGCCCGAACGGATCACCGTCACGTCGAATTGCCAGCTTCCGGCCTTCGCCCGGCCGATGGCGGCTTCCTGTCCTCCGACCGTAGCGGTGCGGATGCTTGATTTATCGAGGCCGGAGACCCAGCCGCTCTTCATGTAATCGACCAGCGAGGTCTTGCGGTCGAGAGAAAGGCCGTCGAAGCGCACGGCAAGCTCGCCGGGACCGGTGGCAGTGACGGCAGTTGCCGTATTGTCGATGACAAAGCCTTCCGGCACGGTGAAGGCGATACCGAGTCCCGGATGCAGGAATGTCCGGCCGCGGACATAACCTTCCTCCGGCTTGTCACCGAAAAGCATCCCGTCAATACCCTTGAGGAAGGCGTCACGATCGCGGGTGCCGACACCGGGAGCCCCGAAGGCCGCGGCATGCTGCTCCGCAAGCGCGACGCGTTGCGGCGTGCTCGGATGCGTCGCCAGGAAATCGAGGCTTGTGTCTGTGGCGCCCGAAACGTTGCGAAAGTCTGCATAGGCCTGCATGCTCTTCAGGAAACGGGCCGCCGCGTAGGGATCGAATCCCGCCTTCCCGATCGACTGGATGCCGATCGCATCGGCCTGTAATTCCTGGTCGCGCGAAAACTGCGCGAGCTTGAGCTTTCCCCGGATCAGGGCGGCCTTCGCTTCCGCGCTGCCGCCCAGAACCGTGTTGACCACCTTGGACGCGAGAAGTTCCTCCCGCTCTCTTTCCTGCCTTAGCAGGCCGTGATTGGCGGTTATATGGCCCATTTCATGCGCGATCACCGCGGCAAGCTCGGCGGAATCGTTGGCCAGCGCCAGAAGGCCGCGCGTTACATAGACATAGCCGCCGGGCAGCGCGAAAGCATTGACGTTCGGCGAATTCAGGATTGTAATCCGGTAGGTCTGGTTCGGGTTATCCGAGACGACCGTCAGCCGGCCGACCACCTTGGCGACCATGCGCTCGAGCTTCGGATTGGAATATTCGCCGCCATAGGTGCTCAGAATGCGCGGATGCTGCGCCCTTGCCAGCGCCATAAGCTTGTTGTCGCGCGAGACGTTGTCGACGGTCACCGGATGGCTCGAGGGCGTAAAAGCCTCCGGGTCGCCCATCGAGGGATCGATCGACTGGCAGCCGGCAGCGGTCAGGGCAAGCGAAAGCACAAGCCACAGGCAGCATTCGCCGAGACTCCCAAAACCCCGCCGCACGGCCTCGAACATCACCCGTTTTTCGCGCAGAACGAATTCCTTCCAGAATCAAAGACGGTCCCTGCCGCCTGTCCCTCGATCCGCCTCGGCGGTCCCTTTCCATACTCCGTCCCGCGACACAAGAAGGATGCGAATCCAGCAAGGGAGCATTGCGCGTAAATTATGGCAGCAGGCAAGCAACGTTTCGTGAAGCAAGCTGTTCCCTGCTCACGGCAGAAAACTGGCGATTGCGGCGGAATGTCGGTTCGGACATCCAATCCGGGCATGTCCGGACTCCCGCATCGAACATCCATGCATTCCGACGCCGCAGTCTGCTGTCATTGCCGCTGCGCCATGCTAATGCCATTGGAATGAACATTTTCACGATCCTTCTCGGCGGCGACCTTGTCCCGACGCCGCGACTGGCGAACCAGATTGCCGGGACGCGGGTCATTGCCGCCGATTCGGGCATCGGCCATGCCGGCACGCTCGGCCTCAGGCCCGAATTGTGGGTCGGCGATTTCGATTCGGCCAGCCAGGAGCATGCGACGCGCCACGCTGGAATTCCGCGCCTGACCTTCCCGCCGGAGAAGGACAAGACCGATGGCGAGATCGCAGTCGATGCCGCCATCGAGCGCGGGGCGACATCGCTTGTGCTTTGCGGTGCTTTCGGCGGAGCGAGGGTAGATCATGCCTTCCTTCATTTGACACTCGCCCTGCGGCTCGCGGAACAAGGCCTGTCCGTCTTCCTCACCAGCGGCGCCCAGGAGGGATGGCCGGTCCCGACCGGCAGAAAGGCGCTGTCCGAACGTTTTCCCGAAAAAACGCTCTTCAGCGTCCTGCCTTTTTCCGAATTGCAGGATTTGACGGTGGAAGGCGCCCGCTGGCCGCTCGACCACGTCGGCGTGCCCTTTGGCTCTTCGCAGACGCTCTCGAATGTCGTCGAGGACGGATTCAGCATCCGGCTCGGCAAAGGGCGTGCCTTGCTTCTTGTGCAGATCGTCGCCAAATAGCCGCTTTCATTGTCTGATCCGGTCCATGCCTCCCCCACTCCTTCGTCTCGACGACATCAAACTGACCTTCGGCGGCACGCCGTTGCTCGACGGCGCCGCTCTCTCGGTTTCGGCCGGAGACAGGATCGCTCTCGTCGGCCGAAACGGGTCGGGAAAATCGACGCTGCTGAAAATCGCGGCCGATCTGATCGAACCACAGGACGGAGAGGTTTTCAGGCAACCGACCGCGACATTGCGTTATCTGCCGCAAGCGCCGGACATGGAAGGCTTCGCCACGGTAAGAGCCTATGCTGAAGCCGGCCTGGGACCAGGTGACGACCCGCACCGCGTGACCTATCTCCTCGACCATCTCGGGTTGACGGGCGAGGAAGACCCGTCGTCGCTTTCGGGCGGCGAATCCCGCCGCGCGGCGCTGGCGCGCACGCTTGCTCCGGAGCCTGACATATTGCTTCTGGACGAGCCGACCAACCATCTCGATCTCGCCGCCATCGAATGGCTGGAGGATGAGCTTGGCCGCTCCCAGGCCGCGATCGTCCTGATTTCGCACGACCGACGTTTCCTCGAGCGCGTTTCCAGGGCGACCGTCTGGCTCGACCGTGGAGTGACGCGGCGGCTCGACAAGGGTTTCGCTCATTTCGAGGAATGGCGCGACCAGGTGCTGGAGGAGGAAGAGCGCGAGCAGCACAAGCTCGGACGGCAGATCGTGCGCGAAGAGCATTGGCTGCGCTATGGGGTGACGGCGCGGCGCAAGCGCAATATGCGCCGCCTCGGCGAATTGCAGGCGATGCGGCGCGAATTCCGTTCCCACAGGCGTGCCGAAGGCGTCGCCAACCTCGCCGCCGGCGACGCTGCGGAATCCGGCAAGCTCGTGATCGAGGCGAAGTCGATCTCGAAACAGTTCAGTGGCAACGAGGTGGTGCGGGATTTCTCGATCCGTATCAACCGCGGCGACCGTGTCGGACTTATCGGACCGAACGGCGCCGGCAAGACAACGCTTCTGAAGATGCTGACCGGCGGTCTTCAGCCCGACACCGGCACGGTCCGGCTCGGCGTCAATCTCGAAATCGCCTCGCTCGACCAGAAGCGGGACCTCGATCCGGCGGAAACGCTCGCCCACTTCCTCACGGACGGCCGCGGCGAAACCCTGCTCGTCAATGGCGAGGAACGCCATGTCGTGTCATGGATGAAGGAATTCCTGTTCAAGCCGGAACAGGCCCGTACGCCGGTGCGCGAGCTTTCCGGCGGTGAGCGGGCACGCCTCATCCTGGCGCGCGTCCTTTCCCGGCCGGCCAACCTTCTCGTCCTCGACGAGCCGACGAACGATCTCGACATGGAGACGCTCGATCTTTTGCAGGAGATGGTTGCCGGCTTCGCCGGGACGGTCATCCTCGTCAGCCATGACCGCGACTTCCTCGACCGCACCGTGACAAGCGTGATCGTGCCAGAGAATGGGGGCCGCTGGGTCGAGTATGCCGGCGGCTACACCGATATGCTGGCGCAGCGTGGAAGCCGGAATTTCACCGCGCGCACGCCGCCGAAAAAGGCTTCAGACAACGGGGACAGCCCCGCCGCTCCGGCGGTTCCGCCCCGACAAACCGCGAAAAAGCTGTCCTATAAGCAGAAATTCGCCCTCGATACGCTACCGGGCAAAATCGAGGGGGCTTCGGCATCTATCGCCAGCCTCGAAGCGAAACTGGCCGATCCCGGCCTTTACCAGCGAGACGCGAAGGCCTTCGGCGAACTGTCGGCCAGGCTCAACCGGGAACGGGAGGCCCTGGCGACAATGGAAGAAGAGTGGCTGGAACTCGAAATGCTGCGGGAAGAACTGGAAGGCTGAGCCACATCCATCGCCCATTGGTCCGCCAGGACACCTGCTTTTACGCAAAACAAAACCCGCCGTTGGGGCGGCGGGTTTTGGCAAGTCGGCCATGCTCGTGCTGGCCGGACCGGCAGGCGCTAGGCCCGCCTACTACTGAATGAGCGTTAGAAGGTGGACTTCGCCACGGCCGGGATGTCACCACGGCTGATGCCCATGTCGTTGAGCTCGCGGTTCGAAAGGCGGCTAAGCTCGCTGATGGTCTGACGATAACGGCGCCAGTTACGGTAATTGCGGAACAGGTTCATTTTGACCCTCCATAGGTCGTGTCTTGTTGCGGTGCACAAATCTCTTGTAGCGGTGCTTAAATGGCGATCATTTTGCCTTTTGTGAATGCACATGGTTGCATGGCATGCATGCAAATTGTGCATTGCATCATAAGAGGCGGAGCAACGCTTTCTTAAGCATTCGCGGCCGCGGCAGGCGGATGGGAAGTATTCAGGATCCGCTGCTTCGCCGCGGCTGGCGCAGATGACGAATGCCCCGCTGCTCGACGAAATTGGTCGCCACGTCCCAGAGATAATCGCCATAGAGGAATGGCTCGAACGCTTCCGCGCCCGCCAGCGGAAGCGGAGCGATCTCGGCTTCCGCCGCCGGTTCGTAGAAGAACGGGATCGAAAATCGTTCGCGTCCCGGCGCGATCACACGATGCAGGGTGGCGCGAATACGGCCGCCCGTCCAGCGCTCGAGCAGCTTGCCGAAATTGATTGCAAGCGTTCCATCCTGCGGCGGCACATCGATCCATCGACCTGTCCGGTCTTCCGCCTGAAGGCCCTCAACGCCATTCTGGGCAAGAAGGGTGACAAAACCGGAATCGACATGCGCCCCGCCGACAAGCTTCCTGCGTTCCTCTTCGCCCGACACGTCGGCTCTATCCGCCTCCCTGCATTCTTCGCTGCGCGGCGGATATCGGGTCAGCCGAAGCGTCGAGATGCCATTGGCGAAGGCCGGATCGAAGACCGCCTCGTGGAGGCCGAGGCCACGCGCGACCGACCGCATGATGCCAGCGCCTGTCTCTTCCATGGCGCGGTAATAGGCCGCAACGGCCTCGCGCCAGCCTGGAACCAGTTCCTCCCGAGGGAGCGGTGTCGCCTCGCGCAAGGGATCGCTGGGATCGACCGAGGAAACCCCATGGACGATGTCCGGCCCCATGTCGATGCCTTCCTTGTGCGACGCGGTTCCCTGCTGCACGGGATACCAGCCGCGATAGACGTTCGGTTTGCTGTTGTCGAAATTCCACCGCCAGAGTTTCCTCTTTTCCTCCTCAGGCAGTGAAAAGATGCTCAACAACTTAGCACGGCGATCGGCGACAAGGCTTTCCGCGCCGGGAAAGCCGATGACCGTCATGAAGCCTATGCCCGATGCCGCCTCCATGATGGCGCGGTCCGTTCTCTCCCTTTCCCTGGATGCCGGATCAAAGAGCGGCGCGATGTCGATACGCGGGATCATGGCTTGCCTTCACTCCAAGGGCTGGCGGAACAAGGCGTCGAGCAAGCGGTAAAACCATTTCGCCTGATCCGCGTCGTGGAGATGCATCAGCACGTCCTGTTCTTCGCGCGTCTGGACACCATTGCGATCATATCGGATTCCTGGATTGTCTTGCCAACGCCTGAAGCCCTCGATCGTGACTTCGGCATGGAACTGCACGGCGAAAGTCGTTTTGCCGTAAGAGAAGGCTTGATTGGGGAAAAGGTCGCTCCGCGCCAGATGGACCGCGCCGGCGGGGATGCCGAACGTATGAAAGTGCGACTGGGCGACATAAAGCGGTTCGGGAAGGAAAGATCGCCCCGCCTCGGTCGGCTCTATGCGGTAATAGCCGAACTCGGCGCTTTCGTCCGTCGGCGGTCCGACAGGCGCGCCTAGCATATGCGCGATCTGCTGGGCTCCTTGGCAGATGCCGAGAAGCGGAATGTCCCGGCGCATGCAGCTTTCGATCCAGCGCGCTTCGTCCCGTAGAAAAGGGTATTTGTCATAGGCATACGCCTCGAACGGACCGCCATGGACGACGCTGCCGGCGACGTTCTCATCCGCGGGAGGAATCGCATCTCCGGCAAAAGGTCTGCACAGAACCGGCTCGAAACCCGCCAAGGTCAGATGCGTGAAGACGCGGTCATCCGGCGGATTGTGGCCGTGACGAATAAGGATGACCCGCTTGCCCATGATGGTGAATCCGCCCTGACCAACGCATTCAGCGTAGCGCACTCCCGGTGCGGCAGTTCATCGGGAATGCGTCATCCCACATTGCTTTTTCGCCCTGTCGGCCTTGCGCCGAAGGATAACCGTCCGCTCCCGGAGATGTCATACCGGCCGTGACAGCGCTTCGGCAGCAGCCCGT
>Ga0164242_10009537_pt1 | contig 10463 bp, 9 predicted proteins | sample OricomgcompostMG_FD_108783 | JGI IMG/M metagenome (GOLD analysis project Ga0164242, IMG submission 108783) | Miracle-Growth compost microbial communities from Emeryville, California, USA - Original compost - Miracle growth compost (MG) ... | reverse complement strand
CTCGTAAGTGACCTCAACCGAAGAGATGGCGCATTGTTCCGGTATGGTTCGCCGCCGCTATGCGGGCGATCCAATCGGTGGCGCCTGTAGCCGTTTCGGGCGGTTGCTTAATGCCTGTGTGGCCGTCGCTGTCAATTGCCGGCGGAGGGCTGACAATCCGGAAAACAATGGTGGCGGTCTGCGGTACGGCATACTGATTGCAAGGCCGTCCTCAGGGACGTCCGGCAGAGCCAAAGCCAGCGCGAGTGCAAGCGCGCCGCGCGGTCCGCCCCATACGAGAATGTGCTGGTGCTTTAGGTCGATACGGATGGAGGTCGGAATCAGCAACGCGCATAGTGGATAGACAGCGAAGATGCGGCCAAGCAGAACGAGCACGATCGCAAGTGAGGCGCTTCCGATGAACGCTCCGATCGGTTGGTGTGCTTCCTGGCCCCCGATCAGAATGAATACGATAGAATTTGCAAGAAAGGCCGCATACTCCCAGAATGCGACAACATGGCCGCGTCCGCTTTTTGAGATCGCGCCCTTCCAGCCGACGTTACCGACCAGTAGTCCCGCTGTTAGCGAGGCTAGCACCCCAGACATTCCGAAGCGCTCGGCAAGCAAAAAGGAGCCATAGGCAGCGATGGTGGTAAGCGTGATCTCCACCAAGTGATCTTCGGTGCGTCCCGCGATGGTCAGCAACAGCCCGGCAACCATGGCGCCGGCAGCGACGCCGCCCGCCACTGTGGAGACAAACGACCAGCCGGTGCCAAGTATCGTGACTGAGCCGCCGGCTGTGATCGATGCGAGAATGCCAAAGCCCACTGCCGCCGCGCCGTCGTTCAGCAGGCTTTCTGATTCCACCAGCAACCTGAGACGTGGATGCACTTCATTCCCTTGAATGCTGCGACCACGGAGACCGGATCAGTCGCTGCGATCAGCACCCCGAACAATCCCGCTCCGATCCAACTCCAGCCAGCGAAAAAATGCATCCCGGCGGCGACGGTCAGCGCGGCAATCGCAACGCCCGGAAAAGCGAGGAGCGTGCTCACGAGAAGATTCTCGCGGAAGTGTTGCCACCTTAGTTCGAGCGCAGCCTGAAAAACGAGCGGCGGCAGGAAGATCGTGAAGATCAGGTCGCGGCTGAGCGGCAGGTTAATGTTAAACGGCAGCAGCGCGAGTATGATGCCTGCGGCAACGAGTCCAACGCTATAAGGAAGGTGCAATTTTCGTGAGACGATCGCGACCACCGATGCCGTCAGCAAAATGAGGCCAAGCGTGACAATCGAGATTTCGTCCATTGCGATCTCCGTTACATCGGTTCGTACTCGGCTTTGAGCTGTGGAGTTAATTAGAGGCACTGGCGAGGGCTAAGCCGCACAATGCGATAGCGCCTCCGATTGTGCTGCAATGCTTATCCGCATTGAGCGGTTTCCTGTTCTGTACCACCATGAACCAATGCGCATGACTGCGCCGGTTTAGCTGATGGAAGAAGGAGCGCTGTCAGAGACGAGAAACGTAGCCCCATGTTTCAACGTCTCCTACTGTACGACTAAATCCGTGGCGTTCAAACACGCGATCTCCTTTTCGAGCACAGAAGGAACAGGGAAAGGGCCCCTCGGTCGGTGCAAACCCGGCCTCAGACTGCGCCAGACGTAATATCCGTTTCCGGGGGAAGGCGAAGTTTACCTCTACGGCCGAGTTGGTGGCGCGAAGTGTCATGTTCAATTGCTGCTCCGAATTGCAAGTTGCATATGGAACAACCTGCAAAGTTGAGGTCGCTCGATGATTTGAGCGTCCGCCAATCAGCGGTCCCGCCATAAACCAATTCGCAGGGAAGGGAAGCGCGTGGGCACCTGTACCTACGGCGCCGCGAATACAGTATGCGCGACACAAGAAGTCTATCGGGCCGTCTCTGTCAGATGGCACGCGACCACGCGACGGTCCGGACGAACAGCGAGCGCTGGTTCCGCTTCTTCACAGATGGCACCGATCTTCTTCGGGCAGCGCGGATTGAACGGACAGCCTGGCGGCAAGGCGATGGGGCTCGGGATGTCGCCGCCGAGCGCCGGCGATTGCTCCTGCCGGGCGACCGCTTCCGGGACCGACGCGAGAAGCACCTCCGTATAAGGGTGACGTGGCTTGTCGAAGACATCATCGGTCGGGCCCGCCTCGACAATGCGGCCCATATACATAACAGCGACGTTAGAGCAGACATGGCGGACCACCGCCAGATTGTGCGAGATGAACAAATAGGTGAGATCAAGCCGGCCCTGCAGTTCACGCAGGAATTCGAGTATCTGCGCCTGTACCGAGACGTCGAGCGCCGACGTTGGCTCGTCGAGGACCAGCAACTTGGGGTTCAGCGCGACCGCCCGTGCGATACAAACCCGCTGCTTCTGGCCGCCCGACAGTTCGTGCGGGAAACGGTACATGAACCGGCGGTCGAGTTGGACGGTTTCCAGAAGTTCCTCCACCCGCGCCCGCAGCCGGCTGCCGCGCAACCCCTCGTGGATCGTCAGCGGTTCGGCGATGCTGCCGAAGATGGTCTTGCGAGGATTGAGCGACGAATGCGGATCCTGGAATACCATCTGGATATCGCGGCCGAGCCGATGGCGGTCGCGAGTGCCAACGGCGGGGACCGGGACGCCGTCGAACAAGATCTCCCCCGCCGTCGGACGGTGCAGTCCTGTGACCAGCCGTGCCACCGTCGATTTTCCAGAGCCGGACTCACCGACGAGGCCGAGGCTCTCGCCCCGCTGCAACGTCACATCGATCCCGTCTACAGCCTTCAGCACCGCTTTTCCGAAACGGCCCGAACGGATGTCGAAGTGTTTGGCCAGCGCCTTGACCTGGAGCAGCGGTCCATCAGCCATAGCGCGCCTCCTGCCGGGGACCCGGATACCGATGGCATGCGACGCGTTGCCCCCCGCCGGCATCCACCAGCGGCGGCTTCTGCGTGAGGCAGATGTCCATTCTGAGCGGACAACGATCGTAGAAGCGGCATCCTGCAGGCGGCGCAAGCAGGTTCGGGATGTTTCCGGGAATGCCGGAGAGGTGACAGCGGCCGCCCGCGCGTAATCTGGGGATAGCGGCAAGAAGGCCCTGCGTATAGGGATGTAGTGGGCGGTCGAGCAGATCTTCGACCAGTGCATCCTCGACGACCGTTCCCGCATACATCACCACGATGCGGCGGCAGACCTTGGCGACGACGCCTATATCGTGAGAAATCAGGATGACAGCCAATCCGAGTCGGTCGACGAGTTCGCCGATCAGTCGCAATATCTGCGCCTGGATGGTGACGTCGAGCGCGGTCGTGGGCTCATCCGCGATAAGGAGGGAAGGCTTGCCGGCAAGCGCCATGGCAATCAGAATGCGCTGTCGCATGCCGCCGGAAAGCTCGTGCGGATAGGCGTCAAGCTGCTTTTCGGGATGCGGTAGGTGGACCTGGGCAAGGAGTTCGATCGCCCTTTCCCGAACTGTCTTCCCGCCGCGTCTGTCATTGTTCGGCAGCGCTCGCCTGTGCGCGCGGATCACATCCGTTAATTGCTGTCCGACCGTGAATACAGGATTGAGATAACTCATCGGATCTTGCGGTATGAGCGCAATCTCGATGCCCCGGATGCGTCGCATGTCGCGCTCGGAGGCAGTGGTGAGGTCACATTCCTTGAAGCGGATCGAACCGCCAGAAAAGCGCGCTGGAGGCATCGGCAGCAGACGCAGTATGCTGCGTACCGTAACTGACTTGCCGCAGCCGGTCTCGCCCACGATGCCGACCGTCTCGCCGGCTTGGAGCGCAAGGTTTATACCGTCGAGCACATGCAGCGCGCCGTCGAAGGTGTCGAAGTCGAGAGACAGATCCTCGATGGAAAGGAGAGGGGGCCCTAGCGTCATCTGCCACGGCTCTTCGGATCGAACGCGTCGCGCAAACCGTCACCCATCAGGTTGAAGCCAAGAACGGTAAGATAGATAGCCAGCCCCGGGAAGGTGACGTACCACCACCAGGTCGGCAGATAGTCGCGGCCGATAGAGATCATCGCACCCCATTCAGGCGTCGGAGGCTGTGCTCCAAGGCCGATGAAGCCGAGGCTGGCCGCCGCCAGGATCGCCATACCCATGTCCATGCTCGCCTTGACGAGGATGGGCGACAGGCAGTTCGGCAGAATGTGCGAGAACAGAATACGGACGGTCGAAGCGCCAGCCAGTCGAGCGGCGTCGACATAGGCCTCGCCCTTCAGCGACAGCGTCTTGCTTTCAACCAGCCGCACATAACCCGGCCACCAGACCAGCGACAGGGCGACGATGGCATTGACGATGCCGATACCGAGCGCCGCCACGATGGCGATCGCCAAAACCAAAGCGGGGACCGAAAGGAACACGTCGGTCACGCGCATTATAATCTCTCGCGTCCAACCGCCGCTGTAGCCCGCGAGGATGCCAAGCGGTACGCCGAGAATGGTGGCGACGCCGGTGATGATGATTGCGATCTCCAGCGATAGCCGGGTGCCGATCAGGACTCTCGTCAGGATATCGTTGCCGACTTCGTCCGTCCCGAACCAGTGCGCCTGGGAAGGCGGCAGCAGCTTTTCCGCCATATGCACGGCGCCGGTGGCGTCGGCCGGGTAGGGAACGATCCATGGACCGATCAATGAGAGCAGCAGGAAAATCACGACCAGCACGAGACCGATCATCGCCGAGATGTTGCGGCGATAGGTGCGCCAATAAAGACGCGTCTGGCGGATCGAACTTGCATGCCGCTCGCGCCAGCTTTCCGATGCCGAGGCGGCGAGAGCGATTTCAGGCGACGCCGTTTTCATGCCGCCTCGCGCGTGCGCGGGTCGAGCCAGATATAGGCAAGGTCTACCAGAAGGTTGGCGATCATGAAGTTGACGCCGATCAGAAGGGTGACGCCCATGATCGGCTGAAAATCCTGCGCGATCGCCGACTGCGTCGCGTAAAGGCCGATGCCGGGCCAGTCGAAAACGGTTTCGATCAGCACCGTGCCGCCGAGCATCCAGCCATAGCGCAGGCCGATCATGGCAAGCGTCGGCAGGAAGGCGTTCTTCAGCGCATAAATCGCGACGGTGCGGAAGGTGCCGATGCCTTGAGCACGCGCGTTGACGATATAGTCCTGACCGAGCGCCTCGATCATCTCGGCACGATTGACGCGGATGATCGACGCGAGCGCTGGAAAACACAGCGATACGGCCGGCAAGATGATGTGAGCGAGCGCGTCCCGGAACACGTCCCATTGGCCGGCGATGAGCGAATCAATCAGGTAAAGATGCGTCACCGGATCGGGTGGCGTTGACATGATGCCGAGGCGGCCGCTGAGTGGAAGCCAGCCGAGATAAAGCGCGAAGGCGAGTTGCAGTATCAACCCCAGCCAGAACATCGGCACGGCGACGCCGGAAATGCTGACGATGCGGGAGGCGTGGTCGAACCAGCTGTTCTGCTTCACCGCCGAGAGCATGCCGAGCGGGATGCCGAGCACTACGGCAATCAGCATGCTGATCGTGACCAGTTCGAAAGTCGCCGGAAAAAAGTCGGCCAGGTCCTCAAGCACGGAATGGCCGGTCCGGACGGACTGGCCGAGATTGCCGTGCGATATGCCCACGACATAGAGGCCAAGCTGGACGGGTAGCGGCCGGTCGAGGCCGAATTCATGGCGGATATGTTCCACCATTTCCGGTGGCGCGTCAGGGCCGGCGGCGAGAGAAGCGGGATCGCCCGGCGCGACATGCGAGATCAGGAAAGTGATGATCAGGAGCCCGAAGAGCATCACCACCAGGAAGACCATGCGCTTTCCGATGTAGAGTGCCATCTGAACCTTCCGCTCCATCAAAACGGCCGGACGTTTCGGCCCGGCCGCTTCCGCCCATCTTGAAATCGCTATTTCGGAACGATTTCCAGCTGATAGAGGTCCACCTCTCCGGTGAAATGGACGGGCGAGAACTTGAAGCCGTGCACCCAGTCGCGCCGGGCCCAGCGGCGGTTGGCGAGCATGCCGAAAACCTCCGGCTGGTCATCCACGATCCGCTGCTGGATCTTGGCGTAGATCGGCGCCCGCTTGTCCCAGTCTGCCGTTTGCCGCGCCTCGATGATCATCTTTTCCAGCTCGGGATCGTCGAGATAGTGCGAGCCGTAATATTTGCCCCACGAACCCTTGGCGTACTGGAAGGCGACCGCATCGGGATCGGTCGCGACCGGCGTTGTAAAGACAGCCATGATCGCCGGCGATGTGTCGGGTTTTTCGGCAAGCGCCGTCATGTTCGGCCAGGTCATGGGCCTCAACTGGAGCTTGATGCCGAGCTGCTTCAGATCGTCAAGAAGGATAAGGCCGATCTTGCGCTCCTCTTCCAGCCCCTGGACGTAGACATAGTCGAGGCTCAGGCCGCCGTTGGCGTATTTGGTCTTGGCGAGATATTCCTTGGCCTTGGCTATGTCCTTGCGCGGGATATCCTTGACCGTCACATGCCCCTTAATAGCGGCGGGGAAAGGGCTGTCCTCCAACGTCGCGGCGCCATTGTAAACGTTCAGGAGCGCATCGTAATCCACCGCGTAGGCGATGGCCTTACGAAGATTGATATCCGCTGTCGGTCCGTTCGCCGTGTTGAACATGGCGCCGAAGGTCGTCATGCCGGGATGATTCTCGATGGCGATGCCGGGCATCGACTTCACCACCTCGTAGTCGTCGGGCGACAGGCCTTCGACAACATCGGCATCGCCACGGACGAGCGCGGAGCGCTGGGTCGCGGCTTCACGCATGAGCTTGTAAATGACTCCAACAGGATGCGTCTTGTGCGGCCACCCTTTCCAGTACTTGTCGACAGCCGCGAGGCCGTAAAGGGTGCCCTGCTGCCAGCGCGCGATCTTGAACGGCCCGCTGCCGGCGGCATGCTCCATGAGCCATGCCTGCCCCATGTCGCTGTTCTTCTCATGCGCCTTCACCTGCTTGGGATCCATGATGTACCACCAAGGCAGGAAGGACAGGAACGGCGCGTAAGCTTCCTTGAGGTGGAATCGGATCGTGTGCGGATCGACTACTTCGATGCCCTCCGGGGCGAGCACGGAGGACAGCATCCAGGACGGTCCCTTGCCGATCTTCAGGGTGCGCGTGAAGGAGTATTTGATCGCCTCGGCATCGACGGGATCGCCATTATGGAACTTGGCATTGTTGACGAGATGGAAGGTCCAGGTCTTCGCGCCGTCGCCCTCTTCCCAGCTCTTGGCGAGCCATGGCTTGATCTCGGCCGGGTCGCCCTCATACTTGACCAAAGCGTCGTAGACCGACTGCTGAAGCATGCGCGTTGACCAGTCATATTTCTGGCTGGGGTCGAGATTGGGTACGGGCTGGCGCCCGCCGAAGACCAGCACATTGCCCTGAGACGTCTTCTCGAAGGCATGCGCCGGCGCCGTAAAGATGGTGGCCGCCGCGAGAACGAGAGCCAATGGGAGCGACTTCATTTTTCCAGATGCTGACAAAAGCATTTTACAGTTCCCTCTTTTCTTGTTGGCATCCCGTATATCTCCCGCCTCTTAGGAGACGAGCAGGTCTATGGCGTGCGCGACCATGCGACGCGAGAGCAGCACGGGCCGCCGCGAGGCACCGGCGACCTGGCGCCGCATCGCCTCGGAATAGCCCATGCAATGCATCACGATCACATCGGTCCCGGCGAGTTCGCGCCCCGCTTCGGCAAAGCGCGGGGCGCCATAGGGCGTAGCGGAACTCAACCTAGCCTCCAGCCCGTTGATGCCGTGGAATTCCTCGGTCTGCTTTTCATTGGGAACGAGCACGCCGAGCGTCCTTGCGCCATAGGACAAGCCCTTGACAAAATTGTCGACGACGAGCTGCGGCTCCAGGAAAGGCGTCTTGACGCTGAACGGCTCGAAATAACCGGTGCAAAGAAGCACGATCAGATCGTAGTCCTCGCCGTCGAGCCGTGTGAAAAGGTCCTGCAGGCGCGCTTGCGTCTTTTTCTTGCCGATGATGACTTCGGTTCCGTCCTTCAGCCGTGTCACCAGCCGCTCCTCGCCTTCTTCGGGCCGCATGGCGCAAACCTGCGCGAGGTCCATGCCGTCGAGCGCTCCGAATTCGTCCACGCTGAGCGGCGTGCGCACTTCGGCCAGAATGTCCGGTGTCACGTCGGTGCGGGGCGCTTGGCCGATGGTTACAAAAGCGGTGCGCTTGCCCACTCGAAATCTCCCGCGGAAAAATCCCCTTCCAACGCCGTCACGGCGCCGAGTTCGGATCACGGTACGGAAGAATAAAAGCCAATCAATACGTGGGAACACGTACGATATTCCGTCAGGGCCGCCTTTTCAGCAGGATCTGGCGGATAAGATCAGCGGCCGATGTGACGCCGAGCTTGCCGAAGGCGCGGCCACGGTGGATTTCGACCGTGCGGTAACTGATGCCGAGGCGTCGCGCGATCAGCTTATTGGAAAGGCCGTCGAGCACGAGCATCACCACCTCGCGCTCGCGCTTGGTGAGCGGCTCGCCGTGCACCGGCAGGCGTTCGACCATCTCGGTCGGACGGATCGCGGGCGTTTCGTCGATCTGCATCAGTTGCAACCTGATCGCCCCGGCGATTACCCGGCGCGCTGTGACGACAGGCGCCGTGGTGAGGCTTGCGACCTGTTGCGCCATCGCCTCGGTGTAGCCGACGGAGTGCATCAGGACGAGATCGCAGCCCTTCAATTTGCCTGCCGCTTCTTCCAGGCTGCTGCTTTCTCCCGAGGAGGCCTGCGCGCGTGGATTGCGGATCGTGGTGGCGTGGCCGCGCAAGTCACGTTCCGCGATTTGCCGCTTCAGCGGATAGATGATGCCGATGCGGCTGTCGTCCATGACGAGCGATTCGATCCAGGCATCGACGACCTGCTGGCCGTTGATGAGCGGCGTGCGCGCGCCGAACGGGCGGAAGATGCCTGTGGTGATGATGGCGATCAGATCGTAGCGGGCTTCGTCGGCGCGTCGGACGACCTCGTCGAGGCGGGCTTCGACGAATGAGCGAGACACGATCACATGTTCTGCATTCGCCAACCGCGTATAGAGGCTGTCTTCGCCGGGCGCCGGTGCATGGCGGGCGATCTCCTCCGGACAAATGTTATCGAGCGCGCCGAACTGCTCGCAAAGCACCGGCCGTTCGATCATTCCGAGGATTTCCGGCACCACGTCGTCACGCGGTGCCTGGCCGATTGTGATGAAGGCGATGCGGTGCCGTGTGGCGTCGGAATGGGAATCGTTCATGCCGCCTTGATAGCCGGAGAATTTCGAAAGCCACGCGGCATGGGTGTTCCATCCTGAATACGCTGCATGAAATGGCGGTTCGGATGATGCCATGCTTCGTCCGCCGACACCAGATTCGACCGCCTGTGCCCAATTTTCCCGCTCTACGACCTAAGGGCTTGCCCGTATTTGCGCGCCCGATATTCGCCGATAGGGTGCCGGCCACGTTGGCGGGGAGGGCGGCTCGACCGATTCCCCATTATGACGCAGGGCGCAAAGGATGGCGAGCAATGCTGCGGGAAATCGAACGCGACGAACTCGAACCCCTGGCGACGGGCGCATGGATACTCGGCGCGGGCGGCGGCGGCAGCCCCTATCTTTCCTATCTCAACATGCGCAACCTCTATGAGGGCGGCACGCGGGTGAAGTTAATGGACCCGATGGCGCTCGGCGATGACGATCTCGTCGCCGTGGTTTCCAACATGGGCGCGCCGCTTGTGGGTCAGGAACGCCTTTCCGACCCTGCATTCGCCGCCAAACCGCTGCGCGCCATGGAGGATTATCTGCAGAAGAAATTCCGCGCCGTCATGTCGGTCGAAATCGGCGGCGGCAACGCTTTGCAGCCATTGCAGGTTTCGGCTGTGACAGGGCTGCCGGTCGTCGATGCCGATTCCATGGGCCGTGCCTTCCCGGAAGCGCAGATGACCAGCTTCGCCATCGCCGACCTGCCGATGTTCCCGCTGACCTTGTCAGACATCCGCGACAATGAGGTGGTTGTGACGCGCGCGGCAAGCTGGAAATGGATGGAGCGGATCAGCCGCAAGGTCTGCACCGAGGTCGGCTCTGTCGCCGCCACCTGCAAGGCGCCGCGCACCGGTCGCGAGGTCAAGGAACACGGCGTTCTCTACACTACCACCAAGGCGATCCGCATCGGCCGGGTCGTACGCGAAGCGCGCCGTCGGCACGAGGATCCGGTCGCCGCCCTAATCGGGGCGGAATCGGGCGTGCTGCTCTTCAGGGGCAAGGTGCAGGACATCAGCCGCCGGACCACCGAAGGCTTTCTGCGCGGACGCGCCCGCATCAAAGGGCTGGACGACGATCGCGGCTCCGCGTTCGACCTTGAATTCCAGAACGAATTCGCCGCCGCATGGCGCGACGGCGAGGTGGTGGTGACGACGCCGGACATCATCTGCGTGATGGACAGCGTTTCGGGAGAGGCAATCGGCACGGAATCGATCCGCTACGGCCAGCG
>Ga0164242_10009535_pt1 | contig 10464 bp, 8 predicted proteins | sample OricomgcompostMG_FD_108783 | JGI IMG/M metagenome (GOLD analysis project Ga0164242, IMG submission 108783) | Miracle-Growth compost microbial communities from Emeryville, California, USA - Original compost - Miracle growth compost (MG) ... | reverse complement strand
TGATGCGCTGTATGGCGTCGAACCACCTGGGGTCCCCCGTGAGCTGCGAGAGCCGGGTGAACTCCATAGAAAGGCTCCCGATCTCGGCCACGAGGACGCCGGAAGCGGCGACCTGCTTTGCGCCCTTAGCGGCGGCGTGCACGTCCCATCGCGTGATGGGCATGCGGTTCGGCGTGTCGAAGGCCTTGTACAGCATCTCGCCGACCTCGACCGCCTTGCGCAGCAGCCGAGGGTCGCCGCTGAGATCGAAGGCCGAGAGGAAGCCGCCCAGGTAGCGGATGGTGGTCTCGAACACATTGACCTCATCCAGGTCGGTACGGGTGAAGTCGATGTTCTCCGTGGCGGCCACGGCGTCGATGAACTCATCGCGCATGCCCATGATCCAGAGCGTATCAAGCGAATCCACGAGCGTGGCTGCCCAGCCGCCGAACGAGTTGCGGCGATTGCCAGATACGGGGGTCAGCTCGTCGGAACCCCAAGCGTGCTGCTTGTAGGCCGCCCAGCATTTGACGAAAGTGTCCTTGACTGCGCGCTGGCGCTTCTCGCGTACGGCTCGTGACTCGTCGCTTTCCTCAGGCAGGGCGGCTTGGATCTTGGGATACTTGACAGGGGAGCTGGTGGGCAGTGGGCGGACAGAGGAGGGAGGGTAGTAGGTGGTGACTGTCCTCCAAAAATAGGTGTTGGTCTCAGCGGTGCGCCAGCTTTCCGCAGGCCGGCTGCTTGGTTGGGCGAGGCGGCCGCCATAGATCCAGTAGAGGAGGGTGAGGCCCGAGAACACGCCCACCCATAGGAAGCCTTTTCTTTTCAAGAGTATCATTGTTGAGCGCAGGGGAGGGTAGCCAGCACCAACAAAGCTGGATGGGGGATGGGGTGTTATCACATCGGGTGCTTGATCTGCTCTTCCACTGCCAAGGAGATCCCAAATCCCAATCACTCTTGTCACTGAAAATGATGGAAGGTGTGAGAGTTTCAGCGTTGCGCGTGGCGTTGAACCCCGGCCGGCCAGTAGGATTGGTACTCAGGTACTTGGCCAAGATGCGCAAACATGATTTGAGAGATAGCGAAATAATAGACTGTTTAATATGAGTTACTCGCACTGTCAACTGATACATGGGGGTACACACAGTGTCTGACGCCAGGATCTCACTATGCTTGAATCAAAAGGTGAAGCGGCTCGTGGTTCGTTCTCTGATCTGCCATTAGTCGTAGCAAGAACTGGCGCGTGGTTCTCTACTAGAGAGATTATACCTGTGAGTAAATACCTGGCCAAATGTATCGACGTGGGGATCACATATATCAATCTGCGAGTCTGTGGATGATAGTGCAACAACGCAGGTAACAAGTGGCTCTCTGCCTCTAGGTCTGTACAGCTCCTGAATACCATAGACTTCGTCCTCCGATGAGGCCATTGCTATACAAGTGAGTGGCGAGGTATTCAACTCAGCGACGGAAACGAGAAAAAGATAAGCTCGCACAAGCTAACAGACGGTAATCTTCGCCTTTCTGTCGGGTTTTAAATCAAGCTGGTCTTCTGTGGCTGTGCGACGCGCTGAGGTAGACAGGCGGCCTGGAGGCCTACTGCTGTCCAGGGGTAGGGGTGATGATTGGTTGTCACACACAACCTGGAACCAACAAATACGCACAGCTGCAGATTCCAGCACCCGGCATGCCGCATGGACTAAGTCGCAGTCTCCCCCGTGTTTTATGTGGGAAGTAAGAAGATTGCTGGTGCCGGCGAAGCGGATCTCGCTCGAGGCCATTCCGCCAGCGTGGCCCCGTGTGCACAACGGGTTTGGGACACTCTCGCTGTTCCTCAGACTAATCATAGTCCGTGGGTGTTGTGAACCCTAAGCACATTATTTGGAGGTATCTACATATGCAATTATTCGTCGGAGGTCTCATTAAATCCAACTGTAACACTGCACTCGTCGGCGCTAGAGAGCACAAGGGTTAGCCTCTGCCTCTCAGTTCCCACTGGCTCCACGGGCTCTCCTCTAGGCAACTTGATCACGGGGGTCTTCTGTAGAAGCTGCACAATAGTATACGAGATCTCCATCAGGGCAAAGTCCTCTTCAAGGCACCGTCATGGGCCGCCGTGGAACGGGGAATACGCCACCCAAGTCTGCCTTGTCTCTGTCAAGTGATTAGGTCCTGTCAGTCGCATGAAAGCTATGGCCTGAGACTATATCCCCCGGAGCTGACTCTGCGCCGTGGTAGGATTTGATACTATGTCGGACTTCCTTTCTCGGGTGGGTCAAATTCCTGGAATGCATTCCCTCAACTTCCTTCCGCAGTTCCAGAAGCATATGATGAAGCCTTTCATGATGCAGCTGGCCTCTAGGACATCCATGCGTTGAATCCTCCCTGTCAACTTTGGTTATGCGTTACCTTGGCATAGTCCACGCATGTCGGTGTTGTGATGCTTCCTAATGTCGGTAAGGCAGAGCGGCGTGGCCAACGCGACTTTGTCTGAAACCTGTATCTTTGAGCTTGTGAAAGACACTGTAATAGGACAGGGTTGTAGTTGACTATGCATGTACACACCCTGACAGAGATGGCTGACTTCGGTGAGAGGTGGAGAAAGCGAACGGCACGGCTGAGCATCTATTACTGGGTGACGTAGGCGAGGGGGCTTATCTAGCTGCCTGTTCAGGGGAGAAACTAGAGGGCCTTCTGGCACCTGTAGAGTGATGTCAACAAGGTACCAACTTGTCCGCTCTTCTCAGAGTGCTACTAGTTCAAGTAGGTAATGAAGCTCCTTTGGAGGAAAATATGAGCTAATCGAGTAATCGAAGAAAGCGTCTAAACAGATAGAATGAGTAAAAGTATGTAGCCCCGAGTTCTCTTGACAATTTAGTGAAGTTAGTATCACCTCGGGTCTTTTGGGAAGCGGTACACGCTGTATTACTTGAAATATTTCGATGAATATTGATGTTCGTCATGTTTTCACGACCGGCAAATCCGTTATCGAATTCTACATCGTTGCTTCTGAGTTTACTCAATCTACAGAACGAGTCTAGAGACTTTTACTCCACATCCTAATTACTACACTAGTTCCCTCCATACCTTACATAATAAACTCGCGGATCTCGTGAAGTCTCCCGTGATACCGGTCAAGCAATGTGCCAGTGTGCTTTAGAGATCAATTCCCACATGACGTCACACCAACTCAGCGTCTTGGGAGTCGATACGCATGATGACGGTAGCAAAAAGGCAGGGAGTAAACAGACGCACGCATAATTCAAGATTGCCGTCAGAAGAGGCAATTCCCCGCCACCAGGGCCCTACAAGGACCAATCCCATCGCTGAATTGGGCTCCAGCGACTATCCTCAAAGCTGGGTGACAGATCGATTACGTCATAGGGGGTAACCTCCAATGCGAGCCTCGATTCCTTCGATCAAATGGCCATCATACCAAGCACGTGCTTGAGAGATGTTGCCCGTCATGGCTTACGGCCCAAGACGATTTTCCATGGCTCAGAAAGTTGTGACGTGATGGACTCAAAAGGTTCATGCTGCCTCCAAATCCACTTCTGCATCACCCAATACGATTCTCCTTTTCTTCTATCACCACCTTCCTATCACATTGTAATATAACGATAAATATATACGAGAAATCTCAAGGTCACTCTGGTTTATCGCTAGATACTAAGACACACCTTGCGAGAACTCCCGCGTATTATCATGAGGATTGTGAAAGTCATCCTCTCTCTAGCCCTTGTGGCTGATGTCACCCAAGGCAGCATATGGGGCACCAAAGCCGGTATGTATCTACTCTCTACCAGCTCTATCAAGCAGGGGGAAGAAATTAATGTGCTCTCTATCCAGCATACAATAAGTGGCATGAGACTGAGCTCGAGCGCTGGCTCTCCGACCACGATATCCCCTATCCCACTCCCTCCGATCGAAAGGATCTGGAAAATTTGATCCAGAAGAACTGGGATAGCTATGTGACAAGTCCATACAAATATTGGGATTCCGGGAAATTGAACCAGTACCTCAAAGAGAAGGGCGTCGAAACTAAGGATACCGCCGCTGCCAACAAGGACTCGCTGATAGCCCAGGTGCACGGCGCCTGGTACGAATCCGAGGACAAGGCCCAGAATGCTTGGCTGAACTCCAGGGACTGGATACTGGATTCATGGACGGATAGCCAACTTAAGGCGTTCTGTGACCATCACGGTATTCCCGTCCCTCAGCCGCGTCATCGCGATACACTACTTGAGAAGGCCCGCTCGAACTATGATATCCTGGCCAAGAAGGCCGGCGAAACTGCTGCCTATCCAGGCAACTGGCTCTATGAAACCTGGACAGGTTCGTTACTCCATTTCCCGCTCGTGGACTTGTCGGTTAGGTGCTAATAAACTTGAGCAGAGTCCGATTTCAAGGAGTGGCTTGACACTTATGGGATTCCTGCGCCTCAGCCTACCACTGTAAGATAATACGCGCTCCTACATCCCTATGGTCACTAATACTAACTTCAACCTCTAGCGAGACAAGCTCATTGCTTCCGTTCGCCGTAATTCACGCCTCGCCTCCCTGGAAGCCCAGGAACGCGCTGCCAGCGCCTCCGCCAGCGCTCAGGCCGCGTACGCCACTCTCTCAGACCAGCTCATCAATGCCTGGGACGAGTCGAAACTCAAGGAATTTTGCGACAAGAACGGCATCAACGTCCCGCAGGGTACCAAGGTCAGCCAGCTCCGTGCCTTAGTTCGGAAACATCGTGCAGAGCTCCTCGGCGATACTCTGTCAGCCTCGGCGGCCTCGGCTTACGGAGCTGCCACTTCGAACGCTGGCAATTACTACTCACAGGCTACCGACAAGTCTTCTCTTGCTGCCCAGGAGGCGTTCAACGAGGCGGTTAACACGTGGTCTGAGAGCCGACTGAAGGGTTACCTGGATGCGCGCGGGATCCCCATCCCGCACGCCTCTAAGAAGGACGAGCTGCGCGCTCTGGTGCGCAAGAACTCCCACAAGGCCGCGACAGGATGGAGTGCGTGGACTTTCGACGACTGGACCTACGATAACCTTAAGGACTACCTAGCCTCGTCTGGTAACGCCGCTGCCAAGAAGGCCAGCAAGAAGAGCGGAGCCACCCGAGACGAACTTGTCTCGGCCGCGCAGGCAGCATATGCGTCCGCCTCGTCGAGCGGTGGTTCGTCTTATGCATCTGTGACTAGTTACCTGGCCAAGGCCACCGACTCCGTGAAGCAGGCCGCGTTCGAGAACTGGAGCGAGAGCGAGCTTAAGTCCTACTTGGACAGCTATGGCATTGTACGTTTACCTTTTTCAATCAAGCAAACTTTCCTCACCTTGCAAACTAACATCGCTTTTCCAGCCCGCACCCCAAGGGTCAACAGTCAACGAACTGAGGGCCCGCGCGCGCAAGCAGTACATGTACTTCAAGTACGGCACCACGACACCCACTGAGACCATCTTCGCTCAGCTTCAGGACACTGTTTGGCAGGCCTGGAAGTGGGCCATGGACCAGGTCAACGCCGCCACCAGCGCCACCTGGAAGAAGACCGGGACCACCGAGGAAGAGATCCGCGGTGAGCTATGAGTCAGTCGATCTTTACAAACCTCACTCACCGTCGCGGGTGGTCTAAGTTAAGCTGTTGATAATGGGGCTGCGACTTACTTTGTGAGGGTTTTTCTCGTCGGTATATGATGTATACAGATTCTCATTGATTTTGGATCCAAGGTTCAGGTCTAGTGCCTGATATTTGGATTATGTCTCCTTCGGGCTTTTAGTGTTTGCCTACGATCTTAAAAAATACAACTAGGAGTTTAGTTTTGCACCTACATCTTGGTTTCATGGAATGGAGGAGTCAACGACGTAACTAAAACCGGATGCTTCTGGGTATGCCACTGAGTGGCGTGAAAATGGACCAACTACGTGACTACTCCTGGAATGAGGGTAACCAAGGTGTTTGAAGCAAAAGATCGATCAAAGCTCTAATCAGTAAAGAATATGAACATAGCGTTTGCTCTTCATAAAGAGGGTCTTCATTCCTGGAGTAGGTAGTCTAGCAAGTTCTCGTCGATAGAGACCGGGATTTTGGGAGTACGGATATCCTAGCTAACTCACTACCCCTTATACCTAGGTACCTACCTAAATGAGACGACCTCAGAGTCCGTGCAGCTTCGGGCGTAATATTGATCCGCTTCCATAGCCATTTAACTTGATTAAGCCGCACTTCGTTCTCTTACCTATGAACAGCAATCAAAATGGACAAACCTACAAATGATGCAAAGCGAATACTCGTTCAAACAAGAACACATCTCGTTCCGGGCAACGACTATCACGAAAAATGCAGACTAATGAAGAACCTTATTTGCCAGTACCACTGGAATCGCGACTTCAACCCTGCTCACGACCGCTGGTATATATCCGGCGCAACCTTCGGTTATCCAAACCGCCGGTGCTATTTTCTCGTTGACTATGGCCAGTCTACCGATGACGTACCAGTACTATGGTACCGCTGGAATGGAGAGGTCTTGTTAGAATTCCCTTTTTTATTCTTTAATTTTATTATCAGAATTCCTTCTTTCTCCTCTAATTTTAGTATTAGAATTCCTGTTCTCTAATTTTACTTAATTAACAAGTATATATAGACAACTCCTTAACCGGTCTTTACCTCCAGCAATAAAAACCACACTTCGGAATTACCCCTTCCAACCACCAGCTCAACTAAACCGAACGTTGCGCCAAGTCATTAATCCTCCGAAAAAACGCGATTTTGTGCAAGCAAGGCTTCGTGCCTGTATGAAAATTCCAGACAGCGACCTCCAATATCTGAAGGACAATCCCGATGAAGTACTTTGGTTAGAACACAACTTAGACGAAAGACTTTGGTCAAAACTCCAAGCCATACTGCACCGATAGATCCAAGTCTCCCTTTAAAAGTGGAAGTAAGTCACCAATACGAGTGGCCAGAAACGTCGTGTATCTGGTATTTCAGGGGATTCATGCAGTGCGAGGCAGTGAGTTTTCCAGCGGCACTTACGACCAGGCGAGGTTGTCCGTTGAAGTATTACGCGTCGACCGGTTCAAGCTGATAAGGCGGCTACCGCTGGATAGTGGGAGTGGAGCAGCATGTTGGCCTGGGTTAATACGCGTTGAAAAGCGTTCCAGGTGTTGGAAGTAGTAGCGAGGGTTGGTCAAATAAATGCTGATCCTAGAAAGGGGCGACACAAGAGGTGCTGCCCGCGATGCAGCCTTCTTTCCGACTAATGCCAGATAGATCCGCGGTGTATTGTTGTCAGAGGAGCTCGAACACAGCCTTTTGGAAATGCGAAAAGCGGTTGAGATCTCTGGCATAAGGAAGGATATATCACTCCATGAAGGTGGTTCACTTGGCTGTGGAATCCTACTCTCTCGGATGCTATTTTAAGGGGGAAAGGGGATTCAGCACAACTCGGGAACATCAAAGTCCGGGATATGATATTGGAGCGGCAGCACCCTCCTAACCCTATTTCTTTTTAGATTAATACTTGTGATACGAAACATCGAGTCTGTGAAGTAAAATCCCTTTCACCTTGGTCCCCAAAGCTTCGTCACCTCGAGTCCTTCCACGCTCCCCCAAGAATCTCTGTCTTCCGAGCAAATGATCTCATCAGCCATTCAACAACGAGAAGCGACTCCAGAAACCCTTTCACATCCTACCTAGGTTACTCTGAGTCAGACGAGTCAGGTGGTGTAGGAAGGTGAGCACAGTCCGTACATCTACCCGGCTCGTCAATCGTCTCGTGCACTACTCCCGCGTTATAATTGGCGCATACCTCCGATCCTTCGACATTTGGTCCTGGATGAGCCTCACTCCAGCCATCGCAAGCCCAAAACGTGTTAAATATCAGGTGCTCACACACGTTATATCGCTTCCAGACCTCCTCGCACATGATATCCGCTATAGTGGTTAGTCCTCAGTGATATTGATTAAGGCAGTATACCTTTACATACTGTAGAGCGACTTGTAACTATGCGTCCTACGGTGATTGAATGTAGTTTCAATGGGGAATTCTACAAGGGCGAGGGGTTTGAAAATGGTACGCGCTCGAGATTTCTGACATTCTCTAATACTCGCGTTTGCAGGAATGTACAATGCGGCCTGACACCATACAGACTGTTGGGCGCAAATGGTATGGAGAACAACCATGGCGCTTGATGTTCCTCAACCCCACCCTCCATTTCTTCCTGGTCCTTTTCTCTCCAAACTTCTTTTTCGAGTCGCAAGCTATGTACAGCCGCAGCTCGTCATCACAGTGGTTGGGCATTTCTGCACATTGAGTGGTCCCATATGGGGTGGACGAGGCGATACTGCAAGCAAGGCAGGGAACGAACTTGGGTGTCAAAAATCATTCTCGATGGCAGACTTTTGCGCTTTTTTTACGCTATGAAGTCACGCCGAGGAGGGACAGCAACCGACAGGTTACTACAGCACAGCCGGGACTCAAAGGCATAGCTGATATCTCTCAGAGGCCTCTAAAGAGTTAATACAACCACCCATATTCCGTACACATGCCAATATCCCTTCAGGGACTCAGAACAGAAGGGTAGCTCCTAACCTCCACAACCAGTAACATGGAGCTGGAGCACACGCAATTCCTTCTAGTGAACAGTGGTCAGCCTCTCAGAAATCAGGACTTGGGGAGAAAGGGTGAAAAAGGCAGGGGAAGGCAAGGGGAAGCAGGGAAAGATTAAAGCTTCTACTAGCCTGTCTGTCTTTGATTCACTCCTAGGTACCGAATGTTCAAGTCAACAAATAGCCTAAAAATATTCGAGTCCCCTCCAAGGGTTTGGCCACGGATGGGGATCTTGCCATCTGCAAATGGGCAAACAATCCCGGGCACGGCCAAGCTGAGTAATTCATTTCTTCACGTGCTGGAATGTGGTGTATTTGCACACTGTGTCCCACTGTAACCACCTACTTGCCAATGCTCGTTGAGTTAATTATCCCGCCCCAACTCACAATTCATCAGCCGCTTCGCCAGACCGGACCGAATTATTGACGGCAACACTTTTGCCTTCATCCTTGAACTCACTGCTCCAAACCCATCTACACCGGCCGGCCCTATTCCGAAGATGTCTCCCCCCTCTTGGTCGTTGACCGAGCATCTCCTCTCATCGTCAACCGACCGGTATAAAGCAGCCACACAATCGCCGTTCCTTCTCGCAGCCGCGCAGGGTAGGCTTTCAAAGAATAGCCTAGGCCAATGGCTCGCCAATGACAGGCTCTACATCCACGCTTACATTAGGGCCGCGGGCACGATGCTCGCAGCGCTTGACTTGCCACAGACCGTCCCCAAGGCGGAGGCCCCCGAGACGCAGTTGGTCGACTGGTTCATCGAAGCTCTAGCTGCCGTCAGGCGTGAGGAGCGCCTTTTTATTGACGTCGCCTCCCGGTACGGCTTGCGGGTGGATCTTGAGGCAGAGAAGGCCCCCGGGGGTGTAGCGGAGACAAGCCACCAGATCCCTTCCGAGAACAAGCTTGTTGGACTCACCATGATTGAAGAGCAGTTTGGGGCCCTAGGCCCATCGGGCATCAGCACGACTAACGTATTGCCGCTCCCGTGGCTTGAAGGCGCAGTCACGTTTTGGGGTACGGAGAGGTGCTATCTCGATGCTTGGTCGTGGGCCAAGTCTCAGCAACCCATCACTGGCAATTCTTCAATGAGAGAAGATGCAGATGGAGGCGCGTTGCGTAAGGAGTTCATCCCGAACTGGAGCAGCGCTGAGTTTGCCGAGTTTGTGGGGAGACTTGGAAGCATCATCGACCACGCGGTGTCCAAGTCGCTGGAAAATCAAGGGGAACAGGCAAAGGACGAGTTGCTTAAACGTGTTGAAGGAAAATGGAAATCCCTCCTTGCAGCAGAGGCCGCATTCTGGCCAGCTGTAGATTAGCAGTGTTAATCAATGTAACTTTGTTCACCTGTCTCAAACGAAACAGAGGCATGGGGATGATCAGAGATATTGAGTCAACCCTCTTGCAGAGGAGGGATTGCCAGCGGCTCTGGAAAACGAGACCTGGTTTTCAATGTGGCCATTTTTGAAAGACAGCCCGAGCATTTGGATACCTATATATGGTGACATGAAGTATAGGAAGTACTCGAGGCTTCGGTACATGCATCTGGGCTTTGCCTTGAAGTCTCTTGGTCTCTGATCCCGCATTCCACTTCTTCCACGGTTGTAACTGAAGAATATTAAATTTAACAGTGCGACATATCGACCTTTGAACCTCTTTTGCAGCCCACCTGACATTGACTCTGCGGTAGTGGCATGGACAAAATAATAAGGATTCCCTTAATTCGTGCCCTATCCAAATTGGGCTTCATCTAGCCCTACCGTTTCCATTACCACGCAACCACGGGACAACACCAGGAACCAGACGACTCTTCGCCGGACAGCCGGCATCCGCTTCGGCATAAGTAACCCCTCTTCTTGCCGCACGCCCTCAAACGAGG
>Ga0164242_10009534_pt1 | contig 10466 bp, 9 predicted proteins | sample OricomgcompostMG_FD_108783 | JGI IMG/M metagenome (GOLD analysis project Ga0164242, IMG submission 108783) | Miracle-Growth compost microbial communities from Emeryville, California, USA - Original compost - Miracle growth compost (MG) ... | reverse complement strand
CGGGTGGCCGCCGAAGGTGTAGCCGTGGAGGAACGAGGTGGTGCCGCTCGCGAAGGGCTCGTAGATCTCCTCGCTGACGATGGCGGCCCCGATCGGCGCGTAGCCGGAGGACATGCCCTTCGCGCAGGTGATGATGTCCGGGGTCACGCCGAACTTCTTCATCGCGAAGGTGTCGCCGATGCGGCCGAAGGCGGTGATCGTCTCGTCGGCGACGAAGATCACGTCGTGCCGCTCGCAGATGTCCTGCACCCGGGCGAGGTAGCCGGGCGGCGGGACGAAGCAGCCGCCGCCGTTCTGCACCGGCTCCAGGAAGACGGCCGCGACGGTGTCGGGGCCCTCCATGAGGATCGCCTGCTCGATCATGTCGGCGGCCCAGCGCCCGAAGCGCTCCTCCTCCACGCCCTTCCCGCTCCAGACGAAGCCGTTCTCGTCGCGGCGGTACCAGTTCGTGTTCGGCACCTTGATCGCGCCGGGCACGAGCGGCTCGAAGGGCATCTTGTAGGGCGTGATGCCGGTGAGCGAGAGGGCGCCGTGCGGGGTGCCGTGATAGGCGATCGAGCGCGAGATGACCTTGTGCTTGGTGCCCTTGCCGATGAGCTTGTAGTACTGCTTGGCGAGCTTGAAGGCGGTCTCCACCGCCTCGCCGCCGCCGGAGGTGAAGAACACCCGGTTCAGCTCCCCGGGGGCGAGGTCGGCGAGCCGGTCGGCGAGCTCGATCGCCCGGGGATGGGCGTAGCCCCACACCGGGAAGTAGTCGAGCTCGGCGGCCTGACGCGCGGCGGCCTCGCCGAGGCGGGTGCGGCCGTGGCCGAGGTTCACGGTGAACAGGCCTGAGATGCCGTCGAAGTACTCGCGTCCCTCGACGTCCCAGATGCGATGTCCTTCACCGCGAACGATGATCGGGATGCTCCCGTCCGTCAGCGCCTGCTGACGGGAGAAGTGCATCCAGAGGTGGTCCTTGGCCTTCTGCTTGAGTGCTTGGGCGTCGGAAGCCATGGGTATCAGCTCCTTGCTGGGCCGTCCGTGCGGGGTGGCACTGGGCCGGCCGTCGGTACGATGCTCGCAGGCTAGCCCAGACCCCCCGGGGGGCCGCAACTCTCGGCGCCGCCGGCACCGGTGAGCGAAGCCTTGCCTTGCTGGCGGCGGGACGCGCGGATTCCTAGCCTTGGTCGCGTGACGATCCAGGCCGCCGGCCTCCATCTGGAGGAGCCGCACCGCGAAGGCCTCGCGCAGCGCCTCAACTGGCTGCGCGCCGGCGTGCTCGGCGCGAACGACGGCATCGTCTCGGTCGCTGCGGTCGTCGTCGGCGTGGCCGGCGCCACCGGGGAGATCTCGGCCATCGTCACCGCCGGGCTCGCCGCCCTCGTCGGCGGTGCCATCTCGATGGCGCTCGGGGAATACGTCTCGGTGTCGAGCCAGCGCGACAGCGAGCGGGCGCTCATCGCGAAGGAGCGGGACGAGCTGGCGGCGATGCCGGCGGAGGAGCTCGACGAGCTCGCCGCGCTGTACGAGGCGAAGGGGCTCAGCCCCGCGACGGCCCGGCAGGTCGCCGTCGAGCTGAGCGAGCACGACGCCCTCGCCGCGCACCTGGAGGCGGAGCTGGGCATCCGCGAGGACGACGTGGTGAGCCCGTGGCACGCCGCGCTCGCCTCGGCGGTGTCGTTCACCATCGGCGGCCTCATCCCGATGCTGATGATCCTCATCCCCGGCGCGGCGAGGATCCCGGCGACCTTCGCGGTCGTCCTCGTCGCCCTCGCGGTGACCGGCTATGTCGCCGCCTGGATCGGCGGCAGCGCCCGGATCCGGGCGATGGTCCGGGTGGTCCTGGGCGGTGCGCTCGCCCTCGCGGCGACCTTCCTCATCGGCTGGCTGCTCGGCACGACCGGCGTGGTCTGAGCTCGCGGGTAGGCTGATAGCCCGTCCGTCCGAGGAGGTGCGAGACCGCCGTGACCGAGATCACCAGCACGCGACGCTCGCGTCGCTTCGCGTCCAAGTCCGAGCCGAAGCGCGCGCTCGAGCTGAGCTGGGGGATCGCCTCCGACGTCGGGCAGCGCCGCGCGGTGAACGAGGACAGCGTCGTCGCCCTGCCCGGCGTGTTCGCGGTGGCGGACGGCCTCGGCGGGCACTCCGCCGGCGACGTCGCCTCCGCGGCGGCCGTGGCCCGGCTGTCGCAGCGGGCGAAGGCGCGCGCCCGCTCGGGCGCGATGCTCGAGCCGCGGGATCTGGAGGACGCCTTCCTCCGCGCCTCGGACGACATCACGCTGCGGACCGCCGGCGCGGCCTTCGGCAGCGGCACGACGGTCACCGGCATCGCCGTCGTCGAGTCCGACCGCATCCCCTCGTTCCTGGTGTTCAACATCGGCGACTCCCGGGTCTACCGCTTCCGCGAGGGCGAGCTGCAGCAGATCACCGTCGACCACTCCTACGTGCAGGAGCTGGTCGACGCGGGGGAGCTGCGTCCCGAGGAGATGGAGCTCCACCCCGACGCGAACGTGATCACGCGGGCGCTCGGATTCGGCGAGGTGCCGCCCTACGACTCCTGGCTCCTCCACCCCGAGGCGAGGGACCGCTTCCTGATCTGCAGCGACGGGCTCACCCGCGAGGTGCCGAACGCGACGATCGCCGCCCTCCTCGGCGCCGGCGGCACGGCGCAGGACGTCGCCCGCTCGCTCGTCGCCGCGGCGAACGAGGCGGGCGGCCGGGACAACATCACGGTCGCGGTCGTCGACGTCGTCGCCGCGCCGCTGCCCTCGGCGACACCGGTGGAGTCGACGGCGTGAACTGCCGGTACTGCGGCGCCATGCTGCTGCCGGGCACCTTCTTCTGCCCGGACTGCGGTCGGCGGGCACCGGAGGCCGGGGCCCGCGACGCGGCGCCGGACGCCTCGATCGCCGCGCCGCCGGACGACGGGCTGGGGGAGACGGTCTCCTTCCACTTCACCGCCCCGCCGGCCCGCGGCTTCGCCCTCATCGCGACGACGGGCCAGCGCTTCGAGGTGCGCGGTCGCGCGCTGCTCGGCCGGAACCCGACGCTGGAGCCCGACGAGCACTACGACGCCGTGCTGGTGCTCACCGACGACGGCAAGACGATCTCGAAGCGCCACCTCGAGCTCGTCGTCATCGCCGACCAGCTGCTGGTGACCGACCTCGGCTCCGGCAACGGCACCATCGTCGAGGTCTACGGCCAGCCGCCGGTGCGGCTGACGACGGGCATGCCGCAGCCGGTGCCGCGCGGCGCCGTGCTGCGGCTCGGCAAGCACCACATCACCGTCGAGTAGGGCGAGTCGGTCGCGTCCTCACGCCAGGACGTCGGCGAGGGGAACGGCGGTGCGGCCGTGCGCCGCGGCGACCGCCGCGTTCGTCACGGCCCCGCGGGCGGTGTTCAGCCCGAGCGCGAGCGCCGCGTCGGCCCGGAGCGCCGTCTGCCAGCCCTGCGCGGCGATCGCCCGGACATAGGGGAGCGTCGCATTGGTCAGCGCGTGCGTCGCGGTGACCGGCACGGCGCCCGGCATGTTCGCGACGCAGTAGAAGCGGGAGCCGGCGACGGCGAAGGTGGGGTCCCGGTGGGTCGTCGGGTGCGAGTCCTCGAAGCAGCCGCCCTGGTCGATGGCGATGTCGACGAGCACGGAGCCGGGCCGCATCGCCTCCACGAGCGCATGCGTCACGAGCTTCGGCGCCCGGGCGCCGGGGATGAGGACGGAGCCGACGACGAGGTCGGCGGCGACCACGGCGCGCTCGATCTCGGTCGCGTTCGAGGCGAGGGTCTGGACCCGTCCGCCGTGGACGGCGTCGATCTCGCGGAGCCGGGCGAGGTTCGTGTCGAGGATGGTGACGCGGGCGCCCAGGCCGATCGCGACGTCCATCGCGCTCGATCCCGCGACGCCGGCGCCGATGACGACGACGTGGGCCGCGTGCGTGCCCGGCACCCCGGGGACGAGCAGGCCGGGGCCGCCGGCCGGCTTCAGCATCGCGTTCGCCCCGACGATGGGGGCGAGGCGGCCGGCGACCTCGCTCATCGGGGCGAGCAGCGGCAGCGTCCGGTTCGGCAGCTGCACGGTCTCGTAGGCGATGCCGGTCACGCCGGCATCGAGGAGCGCCGTGGTCAGCCCGGCCGCCGCCGCGAGATGGAGGTAGGTGAAGAGCACCAGCCCCTCGCGGAAGCGCCCGTACTCCGACTCGATCGGCTCCTTCACCTTGAGCACGAGCTCGGCCCCGTCCCACGTCGTCCCGGCGTCCGGGGCGATGGTCGCGCCGGCGGCGAGGTAGGCCTCGTCGGGGATCCCCGATCCGGCGCCGGCCCCGGTCTCGACCGAGACGACATGCCCCGCGGCCACCAGATCCCGGGCGCCGGCGGGGGTCAGCGCGACCCGGTATTCGCTGTCCTTGACCTCTTTCGGCACCCCGATGCGCATGGCGATCAGCGTAGGGCCGGGGCGCGTCGTCGGCGAGGGATGCCGCGTCTCGTGTGAATCCTTTGTTACGGATCGGACTCGCTCGATCTGACTGTTCCCAGGGGGTTCCCGGTTGTGCGACGATGCATCGTCAGCAATCCGTCAACGCCTCTCGGCACCGCACGCAAGGATCGATACGCCATGGCTCGACCGCTTCCGAGCGACCCGTTGCTCCGCCAGCTCATCGCCCGGGCGCAGGCGGCGCAGGTGGGTCGCCGTCGCCTGCTGCAGCTCGGCGCCGCGGGTGCCGGGGCCCTGACGCTCGCCGCCTGCGCGAGCCCCTCCGGCAGCCCCACCTCGGGCGGCGGAGGCGGCGAATCGCTCATCTGGGCGAACTGGTCCGGCTACATGGACGAGGACGACAACGGCGACTATCCGACGCTCGAGGGCTTCGAGCAGCAGACCGGGATCCAGGTCGCCTACAAGGTGGACGTGGACGACAACGACACCTTCTACGCGAAGATCCTGCCGCTGCTGAACAGCGGCCAGTTCACCGGCTACGACGTCGCCTGCCTCACCGACTGGAAGGTCGGCGAGATGGTCCGGGCGAATCAGGTCCTCAAGCTGGACCACTCGAAGATCCCGAACTTCAAGAACCTGAACCCGGCGCTGATCGACGTCGACTTCGACCCGGGCCGTGACTACACCATGACCTGGCAGTCGGGCTACGCGGGGCTCGTCTACAACAAGGAGCTGGTGCCCGGCGGCATCAAGTCCGTCAGCGATCTGTGGAAGCCCGAGTTCGCCGGCAAGGTGGTCGTGCTCTCCGAGATGCGCGACACCATCGGCGTCATCATGCTCGGCCAGGGCGTCGACATCTCCTCGAAGGACTGGGGCGACGACGAGTTCTACAACGCGCTCGACCTCTACAAGGCGCAGCTGGCCAGCGGCCAGATCGGCTCGGTGAAGGGGAACTCCTACACCGACGACCTGGAGAACGAGGACGCCGTGGTCGGCATCGTGTGGTCGGGCGACGTGCAGGCGATCCTGAACTACGACGACGAGCAGAACGGCATCGACCCGCGCTTCGAGTTCGTCATCCCGGACGCCGGCGGCACGCTGTGGAGCGACAACTTCATCGCGCTCGCCGGCTCGGAGAAGCTCGACCTCACCGAGCAGCTCATCAACTACTACTACGACCCGGAGGTCGCCGCGACGCTCGCCGCCTGGGTGAACTACATCACCCCGGTCGTCGGTGCGAAGGAGGCGATGGAGTCCATCGACGCGGAACTCGTCGACAACCCGCTCATCTTCCCGACCGACGAGGACCTCGCGAAGGTGAAGATGTTCCGCACGCTCACCGACCAGGAGGCGAAGGACTACTCCTCGGCCTGGGCGGACGCGAACGTGGGGGCCTGATGACCGCTGCCGTCGCGCTCGCGGAGTCGGGGGCCGACCTCGAGCTCGTCGAGATCCACAAGCGCTTCCCGGGCTTCACCGCCATCGAGTCGCTCGATCTGCAGATCCCGGCCGGCTCCTTCTTCGCCCTGCTCGGCCCCTCGGGATGCGGCAAGACGACGACGCTGCGGCTCGTCGCCGGGCTCGAGCAGCCCACCAGCGGCCGGATCCTCATCGGCGGCAAGGACGTCACCGACGTCAAGGCCTTCCAGCGCCCGGTGAACACGGTGTTCCAGTCCTACGCGCTGTTCCCGCACATGACGGTGCTCGACAACGTCGCCTTCGGCCTGAAGCGGCGCAAGGTCGCCGATCCGATGGCGAAGGCGCATGCCGCGCTCGAGCTCGTCGAGCTCGAGCATCTCGCGCAGCGCCGTCCCGCGCAGCTGTCCGGCGGGCAGCAGCAGCGCGTCGCGCTGGCTCGCGCCGTGGTGAACCGGCCCGCCCTGCTGCTGCTCGACGAGCCGCTCGGCGCGCTCGACCTGAAGCTGCGCCGGCAGATGCAGATGGAGCTGAAGCAGATCCAGCGCGAGGTCGGGCTCACCTTCCTCCACGTCACGCACGACCAGGAGGAGGCCATGACGATGGCCGACACCGTCGCCGTGATGAACAAGGGCGAGATCGAGCAGATGGGCTCGCCGGAGGAGCTCTACGAGCTTCCGAGGACGGTGTTCGTCGCGAACTTCCTCGGGCAGTCGAACCTGTTCCTCGGCACCGCGGTCGCCTCGACGGGCGACGAGCTCGTCGCCGACGTCAGCGGGGTCCGGGTGGCGGTGCCGAAGGAGCGCGCCCAGCGCCACACCGGCCGGGTGGCCATCGGCGTCCGCCCGGAGAAGATGCGGCTGGCGACCCAGCGTCCGGAGCCGGTCGCCGGCGTGAACGTGCTCGGGCCCGGCCGCGTCGTCGACGTGTCGTTCACCGGCGTCTCGACGCAGTACACGGTCGACGTCCCGGGCATCGGCGGCATCGTCGTGTTCGCGCAGAACGCGACCTTCGGGCCCGTCGTGCAGATCGGCGCCGAGGTGTGGACCTCCTGGCACGTCGAGCACGGCTTCGGTCTCGCCGACACCGGCCTCGACGACGAGGACCGCTTCGTCGACGACACCTCGACGGCCGACATCGCGGTGCAGACGAAGGCCGAGCTGCTCGAAGAGCTGGAGGACTGATGGCCTTCGCGGCGTTCGGTGCGACCGCCGGCGCGACGACGGGCGGGGGCGCGGCGCGGGAGACGGCGCCGCTGAAGCGCAGCGCGATCGCGATCGGCCTGCTCGCCCCGGGCATCGTCTACCTGCTGCTCTTCTTCGTCACGCCCTTCGTGTCGATGGTCATCACGAGCCTGAACCAGGCCGGTCCGACGGGAGCGAAGGGGGACTACGTCCTCGGCTTCCAGTGGCAGAACTACGTGGACGCGCTGACCCAGTACGGCCCGCACTTCCTGCGCTCCTTCGGCTACTCGCTCACCGCCACGATCCTGACGCTGCTCATCGGCTTCCCGGTCGCCTACTTCATCGGCGTGACCGCGCGGAAGTGGCCGCTCGTGCAGTCGCTCGCGCTCTGCCTCGTGATCGCCCCGTTCTTCATCTCGTTCCTGCTGCGCACGCTCGCCTGGCAGCACATCCTGGCGAGCAACGGCCCGATCGTGGAGCTGCTGCAGACGGTCGGCCTGTTCGGTCCGACCGACAAGATCACCGGCACCGACTTCGCGGTGATCTTCGGCATCACCTACAACTACCTGCCGTTCATGATCCTGCCGCTCTACGCCTCGCTGGAGCGGCTCGACCTGCGGCTGCTGGAGGCCGGCTCCGACCTCTACGCCCGGCCCGCGACGCGGTTCTTCCGCGTCACCCTGCCGATCACCATGCCGGGGGTGGTCTCCGGCACGCTGCTCACCTTCATCCCGGCGGCGGGCGACTACATCAACTCGGATCCGAACTATCTCGGCTCGCCGAAGACCGCGATGGTCGGGAACGTGATCCAGGCGCAGTTCCTGAACGCACAGGACTATCCGCTCGCCTCGGCGGTGTCCGTCGCGCTGATGGTCATCATCCTCATCGTCGTCGCGGTCTACATCCGCTTCGCCGGCACCGAGGAGCTGGTGTGAGCAGCCTCGGCGCGGCGGGGGTCGCCGCGGAGACGATGCAGGAGCTGCAGCGCCGGGGACGCGCGCCCCGGCGGCAGCGCATCACGACCGGCCAGTGGCTGCTGCCGCTCTACGTGGTGCTCGCCTTCGTCTTCCTGCTCACCCCGATCGTGAACGTGATCCTGTTCTCGTTCAACGACTCCCGGCGCAACAACGCGCAGTGGCAGGGCTGGACCTTCGACCACTGGCTCGACGTCTGCTCGGTGCAGAACGGCGCGGTCTGCACCGCCTTCGGCACGAGCGTCGTCATCGGCCTGACCGCGACCGTCATCGCGACCGTGCTCGGCACGCTGATGGCGATCGCGCTCGGCCGCTACCGCTTCCGCGGCCGCACCCCGGTGAACCTGCTGCTCTTCCTGCCGATGGCCTCGCCGGAGGTCGTGCTCGGCGTCGGCCTCGCCGCGGAGTTCCTCTCGGTGCGCTTCGACTTCGGCTTCTGGACGATCGTCATCGCCCACGTGCTGTTCTGCCTCAGCTTCGTCGTCGTGACGGTGAAGGCGCGGGTCGCCGCGCTCGACCCGGCGCTGGAGGAGGCCGGCCGCGACCTCTACGGCTCCTCGGTGCAGGTCTTCTTCCGGATCACGCTGCCGCTGCTGCTGCCGGGCATCGTCGCGGCGGCGCTGCTGTCGTTCTCGCTGTCCTTCGACGACTTCATCACCACCCGCTTCAACGCGGGCGCGGTGGAGACCTTCCCGCTGTGGATCTACACCGTGAAGTCGGTGCCGGCGGAGGCGAACGTGGTCGCGACCTTCGTCTTCGCCCTCGCCATCGTCGCGGTCGTCGTCGTGCAGATCGTGAACGCCCGGCGCCGGCGCCGCCTCGGTCGCGCGGCATAAGCCATCGCGGCGGGCACCCTCCGGTTGAGCCCGCAGGATCGGCCGCCTAGCCTGGAGCCATGCCGCACGCCGTCGTCGCGGTCCGCTACGGCGGGCCGGAAGCCATCGACATCATCGAGATCCCGGCGAAGGATCCGGGGCCGGGCGAGGTCGTCGTCGCCGTGCGCGCCGCGGCGCTGAACCCGATCGACGCGAAGCGCGCGGCGGGCCTGCGCGGCGGCGATCCGGCGGCGCTGCCGCTGCGGCTCGGCTTCGAGGCGGCGGGCGTGGTGACCGGGCTCGGCGCGACGGATCTGGTCGGCGCCGACGGCGTGCCGATCTCGCTCGGCGATGAGGTCGTGGTGTTCCGAGTGCCCGGCGCGCAGGCGGACGAGCTCGTGGTGCCGGCGAAGGACGTGCTGCGCAAGCCGCCCTCGCTCGGCTTCGATGTCGCCGCCGGGGTGCTGCTCGTCGGCACCACCGCGGCGCATGCCCTCGAGGTGCTGCGGCTGCGCGAGGGCGAGACGGTCCTCGTGCACGGCGTCGCCGGCAGCGTCGGGCGCGCGGTCGCCCAGCTCGCGCTGCGCGAGGGCGCCCGCGTCATCGGCACCGCGGCACCGCGGCACCATGACGAGCTCCGCGGGCTCGGCGTCGAGCCGGTGGCATACGGTCCCGGCCTGCTCGATCGCATCCGGGCGCTCGGCGGCGGGGGCGTCGACGCCGCGGTGGACACCGTCGGCGGCGAGGAGGCGACGGAGGTCTCGCTCGCCCTCGTCCCGATCCGCGCCCGCATCGTCACGATCGCGCATGCGCAGGGCATCATCGACGCCGGCGGCGTCGAGATCGGCAGCGGGGATCCCGCTGGCGACGCGATCCGCGACGCGGCCCGTCCGGAGCTGATCCGGCTGGCGGCCGCGGGGGAGCTGGTGATCCCCGTCGTCGCGCGGTATCCGCTCGCGGACGTCCGTGAGGCCTACGAGTTCCTCGCCGGCGGGCACGCCGCGGGCAAGGTCGTGCTCGAGCCCTGAGGACTCAGGCGTCCAGCGTCGCGAGGCCGTCCTGGAGCACGTCGAGGGCCTCGAGCAGCAGCGCGTCCGAGGTCGCCAGGTTCGGCAGGAAGCGGAGCACGTTGCCGTAGGTCCCGGCCGAGAGCAGCACGACGCCGTGCTCGATGCCGTGACGGATGAGGGCGCTCACAGCGGTCGCGGCGGGCTCGCCGTCGGCTCCGACGAGCTCGATGGCGAGCATCGCGCCGCGGCCGCGGACGTCGCCGATGACCGGGTGGGCGGCCTGCAGCTCGCGAAGGCGGGGCAGCAGCAGCGCCTCGATCTCGCGGGCGCGCGCGAGGCCGGCACCGGTCTCCAGCTTGCGGAGCACCGCGACGGCGGCGGCGCAGGCGATCGGGTTGCCGCCGAAGGTGCCGCCGAGCCCGCCGGGCTGCGACGCGTCCATGATCTCCGCGCGTCCGGTGACGGCCGCGAGCGGCAGCCCGCCGGCGACGCCCTTCGCGGTGGTGACGAGATCCGGGACGACGCCCTCGTGGTCGACCGCGTACCAGGCGCCGGTCCGGCCCATCCCGGACTGGATCTCGTCCGCGATGAACACGACGCCGTTCGCCCGGGCCCACGCCGCGATCGCCGACAGGTAGCCATCGGCGGGGACGATG
>Ga0164242_10009533_pt1 | contig 10466 bp, 9 predicted proteins | sample OricomgcompostMG_FD_108783 | JGI IMG/M metagenome (GOLD analysis project Ga0164242, IMG submission 108783) | Miracle-Growth compost microbial communities from Emeryville, California, USA - Original compost - Miracle growth compost (MG) ... | reverse complement strand
TCTCGGCACTCTCGGCAACAACAGCGGTCACTGGGTCGGTGACGGATTCCCGGTCCGCTCGCTGTTCAGCTACAACGGCGATACGGCGGCGATCAGCCCGTTCCTGCTGTTCGACTATGCCGGACCGTATCTCTTCGAGTCGAACGCCGGCCAACCGCGCGGGGTCGGCCAGCATCCGCATCGCGGGTTCGAGACTGTGACCATCGTCTATGACGGCGAGGTCAGCCACAAGGATTCGACCGGCGGCGGCGGGACCATCGGCACGGGCGAGGTGCAGTGGATGACCGCCGGCGGCGGCATCATCCACGAGGAATATCATTCGGCCGGCTTTTCGAAGGCTGGCGGGCCTTTCAGGGTGGTCCAGTTGTGGGTCAACCTGCCCGCGAAGGACAAGATGACGCCGCCCGCCTACCAGTCGATCACTCGCGATACGATTCCGAGCGTTGCCCTTGATGGCGGCAGCGCGCGGATTATCGCCGGCGAGCTCCACGGCACCCACGGCCCGGCCCGGACCTTCACGCCGATCAACCTGTGGGATGTCAGATTGGCGGTCGATGCCGACGTCGTGCTGCCGCTGCCCGAAGGGCACAACAGCATGATCGCGGTGCTGTCCGGTCACGTCACCATCGACGGCCGGGGCATCGGCGAAGCCGAGATCGCGCGGCTTTCGGCGGATGGTGAGGGGATCTCCGTGCACGCGGACGGCGATGCGATGATCCTCGTCCTCACCGGCGAGCCTATCGACGAGCCCGTGTTCGGCTACGGCCCGTTCGTGATGAACACCGGAGCGGAAATCCGCCAGGCGATCGAAGACTTCAACGGCGGCCGTTTCGGCCGGGTGCCGGCGGCGGCCTGAGACACCCTTACGGGAGCAGCAGCGAAGAATCGCCGTAGCTGTAGAAGCGATACTCGTGAGCGATGGCATGGGCGTAAGCCTCCCGCATCCGCTCCAGCCCCATCAGCGCGCTGACCAGCATGAACAGCGTGGACTTGGGCAGGTGGAAGTTGGTCATCAGCCCGTCGATCGCGCGGAACTTATAGCCCGGCGTGATAAAGATGGCCGTGTCGCCCTCGAAGGGGAGAATGGCGCCGCTTTCGTCCGCCGCGCTTTCGAGCAGGCGCAGGCTGGTGGTGCCGACGGAGATCAGCCTGCCGCCGGTCGCGCGCACGGAGTTGAGGCGATCGGCGGTGGCGGCGTCGATGCGGCCCCATTCGGAGTGCATCCGGTGGGCTTCGGTGTCCTCTGCCTTCACCGGCAGGAACGTTCCTGCGCCGACGTGCAGCGTCAGCATCTCGCGCCCGATTCCCGCCTCTTCGAGCGAGCGCAGCAGCTCGGGCGTGAAATGCAGCGCCGCCGTCGGGGCCGCGACCGCGCCGTCCTCGCGGGCGAAGAGGGTCTGGTAATCCGTGCGGTCCTGCTCGTCGGTCGCGCGCTTGCCGGCGATGTACGGCGGCAGCGGCATCGTTCCCGCGCGTTCAAGGAGCAGTTCCACGGGCTCGTCGCCGCAAAACGCCAAACTGAAGCTGCCGTCGGCATGGCGCTCCTCGGCGATGGCGGCGACGCCTTGCTCGAAATCGATCCGGTCGCCCGGTCGCAGGCGCTTGGCGTTGCGGACGAACGCCTGCCAGCGGCGCAGGTCGATCCGCTTGTGCAGCGTCGCGCCGATCCTGGCACCGGACTCTGCCGGGCCGCGCCGGCCTTCCAGTCGGGCGGGAATAACCCGCGTGTCGTTGAAAACCAGCACATCGCCCGCGCGCAGCAAGCGCGGCAAATCCCGCACCGTGCGATCGGCGAAAGGCTTGCCGCGTTCGACCACCAGCATCCGCGCAGCGTCGCGCGGGCGCGCCGGTCTCAGCGCGATCCGCTCTGGCGGCAGGTCGAAGTCGAACAGGTCAACGCGCATGGAGCGCGCTTACTGAGCGCCGTCGCTCTGGCTCAGGGCCGCGCCGTCCGCGGCACTGGGTGTGGCTGGCGCGGCGCCCGCGACCGGCAGCTTTTCCTGCGCGGTGAACTTCGGCGGCTTGTGGTCCGAAGCGATCGAGGCCTGGGCGATATAGGTCGGATCGGCCGGCGGCTCGCCGCGGTGAATCGCATCGACGGCCGCCATGTTCGAGATGACCCGGCCGAAGTTGGTATAATTGCGGTCCAGCGAGAAGCGCGGATAGAAGACGATGAAGAACTGGCTGTTGGCGCTGTCCTCGTCCTGCGCGCGGGCCATCGAAACGGTGCCGCGCACGTGCGGCATACTGTTGAATTCGGCCTTCAGGTCGGGAAGCTGCGATCCGCCTTGGCCCGTGCCGGTCGGGTCGCCGGTCTGGGCCATGAAGCCGTCGATCACCCGGTGGAAGATGATGCCATCGTAGAAACCCTGCCGCGCCAGCGTCTTGATCCGCTCGACCGTCTTGGGCGCCCATTGCGGCATCAACCGGATGGCGACGCGCTGGCCGTTCGACAGGTCGAGATAGAGAATGTTGTCGAGATCGTGCGTCACGTCGAAATCGACCGGCGCGAACGTCGATACGGGCGCCGCGGCAACCGCCTTGGGATCGATCCGGACCGCGTCGGGATTCTCTTCCGGCTTGCCGCTCTGCTCCTGCGCCATGGCAACCGCCGGCGCGACAAGGAGAGAAAGCGCAAGCGCGATGCTGGCGAAAAACTTGATCATTGTCGGTCCATCAACCCCGCGACGTGGAGGCCGCCGCCCTATCGGCATCGCGCTGACGCTGCAATGAACGATTGGATTCTGTCACCCAACGGAATGGGAGAACGGCGGTTCAGTAATCGCCCTGCCGGCCGAGCCGGTCGACGCGCTCGATGATCTGGGCCCGCACCTCGGGGCTGACGAACGGCGCGATGTCGCCGCCGAACAGGGCGATTTCCTTGACCAGGCGCGAGGCGATCGGCTGTAGCGAAACGTCGGCCATCAGGAACACCGTCTCGATTTCGGGATCGAGCTGCTGGTTCATCCCCGCCATCTGATACTCGTATTCGAAGTCCGCCACCGCGCGCAAACCGCGGATCAGCACGGTCGCCTGCTTCTTCTTCGCCCACTTGACCAGCAGGGCGTTGAAGCCCTCGACCTCGACGTTACCGATCCCGAGCCGTCCGACTTCGGCGCTGACCATGTCGAGCCGTTCCTCGGGCGTGAACATCGGATCCTTGGAAGGGTTGGTCGTCACGCCGACGATCAGCCGGTCGACCAGCTTGGCCCCGCGGCGGATAATGTCCGCATGGCCGAGCGTGATCGGGTCGAAAGTGCCGGGATAGAGGCCGATGCGTTCCATTACCTGTCACGCTCCACGATGAAGCGCGCCAGCGCGCGCAGGATGTCCGCTTCGTCGCCGTGGCCGGAGAGATGGCCGACAGCCTGCTCGGCCAGGGCCTGCGCCTGATCGCGCGCCTTGTCCGCGCCCATCAGCGAGACGAAGGTCGCCTTGCCGGCGCCGTGATCCTTGCGCAGGGCCTTGCCCGCCTTGCTCTCGTCACCCTCGTGGTCGAGCAGGTCGTCGGTGATCTGGAAGGCCAGGCCGATGTCGCGGGCATAGGCGCGCAGGTGCGCCCGCCCCTCTTCCGGCACCCGGCCGAGAATCGCGCCCATCTCCACCGCGGCGCCCAGCAGCGCGCCCGTCTTGAGCTGCTGCAGGCGCGTGACCGTGTGCAGGTCGAACTGCCGCTCGCCGGCGACGATGTCCATCATCTGGCCGCCGGCCATGCCGCTCGCGCCGCTCGCCGCGGCCAGTGTCTGCACCAGCTCGGCGCGAACGAACGAATCGCCGCTGACCTCGGGCATGGAGAGGATTTCGAATGCGAGCGCATGCAGCGAATCCCCTGCGAGGACCGCGGTCGCCTCGTCGAACGCGCGGTGCACGGTGGGCTTGCCGTGCCGCAGTGCGTCGTCATCCATGCACGGCAGGTCGTCGTGGATCAGCGAATAGACGTGGATCGCCTCGATGGCGCAGGCGGCGCGCACGGCGGCTTCGCGCGCGACCCCGTACATCCCGGCGGTGGCGACGAGCAGCAGCGGCCGCACGCGCTTGCCGCCGCCGATCGCCGCGTACCGCATCGCCTCGATCAGGCGCACGCGGGCGTCGTCGGGGATGGGCAGCAAGGTGCCGAAACCGGCATCGATCTCGCGCTGGATTCGCTCAAACCCGCGAGTCAGGACATCGGCGGCCAGACGCAGGCCCATCTTAACCGGCGTCGAACGGTTCGACGCCCACCGCCTTGCCGTCGGGCCCGGCGACGATCTTTTCGATCCGCGCCTGCGCCGCGTCGAGGCGGGCCTGGCAATGCTTCCGAAGCAGTTCGCCGCGCTCGTACAGACCGATCGACTCGTCGAGCGGGACCTCGCCGGATTCGAGTTGACGGACGACATCCTCGAGCGCCCTGAGCGCGTCCTCGAAGCTCATCTGCGCGATCGCGGTGCCCTGCTCGTCCATGGCGCGAGCAATGACGGGGACAGGCGGGCGGGTCAAGCGTGGCGGGGCTAGCGGGACTCGACCCTCCTCGCTAAGGGCCGCTCCATGCCCGAAATCACTCCTGAGATCGTCGCCGAACACGGTCTTTCGCCGCAAGAATACGCCGTCATCGAAGACCGTCTCGGCCGCGCGCCGAACCTGGTCGAGCTGGGCATCTTCTCGGTCATGTGGTCCGAGCATTGCTCGTACAAATCCTCGCGCATTCACCTAAAGAAACTGCCGACGGAAGCGCCGTGGGTCATTTGCGGCCCGGGCGAGAATGCGGGCGTGATCGACATCGGAGACGGACAAGCCTGCATCTTTAAGATGGAGAGCCACAACCACCCGAGCTACATCGAGCCCTACCAGGGCGCGGCGACAGGTGTCGGCGGCATCCTGCGCGACGTGTTCACGATGGGCGCGCGGCCGGTCGCCAACCTCAACGCGCTGCGCTTCGGCCGGCCCGACCACCCGAAGATGAAGCACCTCGTCGCCGGGGTGGTCGAGGGGATTGGCGGCTACGGCAATTGCGTGGGTGTGCCGACTGTGGGCGGCGAAACCAACTTCCACCCTGCCTACGATGGCAACATCCTGGTCAACGCCATGACCGTCGGCGTCGCCGAGCAGGACAAGATCTTCTATTCGGCGGCGACCGGCATCGGCAATCCGATCGTCTATGTCGGCTCGAAGACCGGCCGCGACGGCATCCACGGCGCGACCATGGCCAGCGCCGACTTCGCCGAAGACGCCGACGCCAAGCGCCCGACCGTACAGGTCGGCGATCCGTTCACCGAGAAGCTGCTGATCGAGGCCTGCCTCGAACTGATGGCGACCGATGCCATCGTCGCGATTCAGGACATGGGCGCGGCCGGGCTGACCAGCTCGAGCGTCGAGATGGCCAGCAAGGGCGGCGCCGGCATCCGCCTCGACATGGACAAGGTGCCGTGCCGCGAAGAAGGCATGACGCCGTACGAGATGATGCTGAGCGAAAGCCAGGAGCGGATGCTCATGGTCCTCAAGCCCGGCCGCGAGGCCGAGGCGGAAGCGATCTTCCGCAAGTGGGAGCTCGACTTCGCGGTCATCGGCGAAGTCACCGACACCGGGCACATGGTGCTGGAATTCGGCGGCGAAGTGGTGTGCGACATCCCTCTCGGCCCCCTGGCCGACGACGCGCCGCTGTACGACCGCCCTTCGGTGTCGAAAGACGATTACCGCGCCTGGGCCGAAGTCCGGCCGCTGGAGAACGCGCCCGACAGCCGCGACGTGGGCGCGGACCTGCTCAAGCTCATGGCCAGCCGGGATCTCGCGAGCCGCAAGTGGATCTGGCAACAATACGACAGCCAGGTCATGGGCGACACCCTGCAACTCTCGGGCGGGGACGCGGCCGTGGTGCGAGTCCATGGCACGCGCAAGGCGCTGGCCATGACCACCGACTGCACCCCGCGCTATTGCTATGCGAACCCCTACGAAGGCGGCAAGCAGGCGGTCGCCGAGGCCTGGCGCAATCTTTCCGCGGTCGGCGCGAAGCCGCTGGCGATCACCAATTGCCTGAACTTCGGCAACCCCGAACGGCCGGAGATCATGGCCCAGTTCACCGGCTGCCTCGAAGGCATGAGCGCCGCATGCCGCGCGCTCGACTTCCCGATCGTGAGCGGCAACGTCAGCCTTTACAACGAAAGCAAGGCCACGGGCGGCGGCAGCGCGATCCTGCCGACGCCGGCCATCGGCGGCGTCGGGTTGCTCGGCGATTATTCGAAGATGGCCACGATCGCTTTCAAGGCCGAGGGCGAAGCGATCTACCTCATCGGCTCCGAGCCCTGGGCCACGCCGCACCAGGCGCGCGGCCATCTCGGGCAATCGCTGTGGCTGCGCGAGATCCACGGCCGCGAGGAAGGCGATGCGCCGCATGTCGATCTGACGCTGGAGAGGAATTCCGGCGAATTCGTTCGCGAACTGATCGCGGCGGGTCTTGTCAGCGCGGTGCACGATGTCTCCGACGGCGGTCTGGCGGTCGCGCTGGCCGAAATGGCGCTGGCGGGCGGCCTTGGCGCCGAAGTCGAGGGGCATGAGAACTATACCCAGGCGCAATGGTGGTTCGGCGAGGATCAGGGCCGCTACGTCGTCACTGTGCCCGACGTAGACGCCTTCCAGCACCAGATCGCCAAGGGCACCCGCGACGCCGACACTGCCTCTTCCGGCCTGCGGCGGATCGGAACAGTCGGCGGCGACAGCCTGTTCGGCGTGCCGCTGGCGAAGCTGCGCGACGCGCACGAAAGCTTCTTTGAAGAGTGGATGGAGGCGTAAGCCCTCAACTGTCACCTCTAACCTACCATGCTGTCACCCCGGACTTGTTCCGGGGTCCAGCTTTGCTCCGCGCACCCGCGAATGCCGCAATCGAGCTGGACCCCGGAACAAGTCCGGGGTGACAAATATCTTTTCGAGAGGGTATTATTTACGTAATACACCCCGACAAGCGTTGGGGGAGAACGCATGGCGACGGCACCTTCGGAGCGCATCCTGACGCTCGACGTGATCCGCGGCATCGCGGTGATGGGCATCCTCTCGGTCAATATCGTCGGCATGGCGATGGTCGAGGACGCCTATTTCTTCCCGCCGCTCTACGGCTTCCACTCCACCGGCGACAAAGTCATGTGGGCGCTCAACTCGATCTTCGTCGACGGGCGCTTCCGGGCGCTGTTCTCGATCCTGTTCGGCGCTTCGCTGACGGTGGTGGTCACTCGCGCGATCGAGGCCGGCAAGACAGGCTGGCAAGTTCATTTTCCGCGGATGATCGTGCTGCTGCTGTTCGGCTGCATCCATTATTATGTCTTTTGGTGGGGCGACATCCTGGTGAACTATGCCCTCGTCGGCATGATCGCCTACCTCTTCTGGCGCTTGAAGCCGCCGCTCCTGCTGCTCGCCGCGGCATGCTCGCTCGTTCTGTATTACACTCCGCAATTCGTTCAGGCGGTGCCGCAGATCCATCGAGTCCAGCGCGGCATGGAGCCGGGCGCGCCACCGGCTTTGCAGGCCGAAGCCGAGGCCATGCTCAAGAAGGTCACTCCCGCCGAGTCCGCCGCCGATATCGAACGCGACAAGCGCGAGCACGCCAGCCTTCCCGCGCATGTTCGCGCGTCGACACACGGCGAGGCCGCGATGAACCCGTGGGCCTCGGTGCCCAGTTACGGCCTCGAAACGCTCGGCTTCATGCTGATCGGCATCGCCGGGCTCAAATCCCACTTCCTGACCGGCGCGTGGAGCCGGCGCAGCTACGCCACCATCGCGGCACTATGCCTCGGTGTGGACCTGCTGGTGCACGGCTGGGCGGCTTACGTCTCGATACGCGACGATTTCGCGCCCTTGACCTTCATTCCGTGGACGCGCCTCTATGTCAGCCCGCTGCATGCGGTCGGGGCGGTCGGCTATGCCGCGCTGATCATGCTGATCTTCACCCGCCGCGGCGCGATCGCCGACCGCTTCGCTGCCGTCGGCCGGGCCGCGTTCACCAATTATCTCGGTTCGACGTTGATTGGGGTGTTGCTGTTCTACGGCACGTTCGGCGGGCTTTACGGCCAGCTCTCGCGCGGCCAGGTGTGGCTGTTCGTGCCGTTCATCTGGGCGCTGATGCTGCTGTGGTCGAAATGGTGGCTCGACCGCTACACCTACGGCCCGTTCGAATGGGCCTGGCGCAGCCTCTCGCGGTGGAAACTGCAACCGATGCGGAAGGCGAAGCGGGAGCGGGTGCTGGCGGGGGCTTAACCCACGACCCAATCGCGCTCCGGGATTTCGAGCAGCTTGAGGATCGCCGTCAGGTCGCCGCGGCCAATCCAGCCATTGGCGGCGGCGCGGGCTTTGGGCTTCGCGTGATAGGCGACGCCGTAGGTCGCGGCCGCCAGCATCGGGATGTCGTTGGCCCCGTCGCCGGCGGCGAGGCTGACGGCATCCTCGCCCAGGTTCGCCATTTCTTCGCGCAGAGCCGCTTCCTTGGCCGCGCTGCCGGTGATCGCCCCGACCAGCCCGCCGGTCAGCTTGCCTTCGTGCACGGCCAGGCGGTTGCCGATCACGCGCTCGAAGCCGAGTTGTCCGGCCACCGCGTCGGCGAAATGATGGAAACCGCCCGTGACGAGCACCGTCCGGCAGCCGTGCGCCTTGAGAGTGCCGACCAGGGTTCGCGCCCCCGCCGTCGGCACGATTCGCTCGGCGAGGCACTGCGCGATGGCGCTTTCCTCCAGGTCGGCGAGCAACCCCACCCGCTCCCGCAAGGCGCTTTCGAAATCGAGTTCGCCTTGCATCGCTCGCTCGGTGATGGCGGCGATCTGCGGCTTGATCCCGGCATAGTCGGCCAGTTCATCGATGCATTCCTGGCCGATCATCGTCGAGTCCATATCGGAGACGAACACGTTGGGCATGCGGAACGGTTCGGTGGCGATGATCGCGTCGGACGGCGCGAAGCACTCGTCGATCACCCGCCGCAGCAAGGCGATGTCGTTGCCGGGTAGAATCAGTTGGAGGACTTCGCTCCAGTGATCGAGCATCACCGCCTCGGCGACGGGCATCCCGGCGCGCTCCAGCGCCGCCGTCGCCGCATCGACCCGTCTTTCGAGCGTGTCGAGGTCTGCTATCAGGCGGGCGATGAGCACTGTCGGGTCTCCGGAAAAAGCGGTCGCGCTCATTGCAGGGCCGACCGCCAGCGGCAAGAGCGATCTCGCCGTGGCGCTGGCGCTTGCGCTGGAGGAGCGCGGCCAACATTGCGTGGTGATCAACGCCGACAGCGCGCAAGTCTATCGCGACCTCAAGGTGCTGAGCGCTCGGCCGAGCGAGGCGGAGATGCGCGGCATCGAGCATCGCCTGTTTGGCGAATGGGATGGCGCCGAGCCCTGCTCCGCCGCCGACTGGGCCGCGCGGGCCAAGCGCGAGATCGAGGATGCACACCTGGCCGGGCTCCTGCCGATTCTCGTCGGCGGAACAGGACTCTATATCCGCACGCTACTCGACGGCATCGCCCCTATTCCGCCCATCGATCCCACGGTGCGCGAGGCGGTTCGCGCCCTCCCCGTCGAACAAGCCTACTTAGCCTTGCAAGCGGAAGACCCGGCACGGGCAGCCGCGCTCGGCCCCCGCGACACGACACGCATCGCGCGGGCGCTGGAAGTCGTCCGCTCGACCGGCCACCCATTAGGCCATTGGCAGGCGCAGCGCGTCGGCGGGATCGGCAGAGCCGTCATCCTGTGCCCGCTGATCCTCCTCCCCCCTCGCGAACCGCTTTATGCCCGCTGCGATGCACGCTTTGCCCGTATGCTGGAGCAGGGAGCGATCGAGGAAGTCGAGGCGCTGCTCATCCGCCACCTTTCCCCTTCCCTGCCCGTCATGCGCGCGATCGGCGTGCCGGAGATCGCCGGCTATCTTCGAGGCGAATGGTCGAAGGAGGAAGCGCTCGCACGCGGACAGCAGGCGACCCGCAACTATGCCAAACGTCAATACACCTGGTTTCGCCGGCAGCCGCCAGCGCAATGGCCGCGATGCGAGTCCGATAATTACGACGTCAGAACCTATTTTGAAACATTATTCTCGTTTTAACGGTTGACATGACATAAACTTTCCCATAGCGGCTGAATTCAAGCGAGGGCTTGCCCTCGGTCGAGTTGGAGAGGAGAGACCCGGCACGACGCCAGATCGTGCCGGGTCCGCTTTTTTCCGGTCCGCAAGTCGAAGAAGGAATGGAACGTGTCCGAGGAACGCAGCGGCGCTGCGATATTGGTCGAATGCCTGGTCCGCCAGGGTGTCGAATTCGTGTTCGGCTACCCGGGCGGCGCAGTGCTGCCGATCTATGACGAACTGTTCGGCGATCACCGGATCCGCCACATCCTCGTGCGGCACGAAGCCGGCGCGGCGCACGCCGCCGAAGGCTATGCCCGCTCGACCGGCAAGCCCGGCGTCGTCCTCGTCACCTCCGGCCCCGGCGCGACCAACGCGATCACCGGCATCGCCGACGCGTTCATGGATTCGAT
>Ga0164242_10009532_pt1 | contig 10466 bp, 5 predicted proteins | sample OricomgcompostMG_FD_108783 | JGI IMG/M metagenome (GOLD analysis project Ga0164242, IMG submission 108783) | Miracle-Growth compost microbial communities from Emeryville, California, USA - Original compost - Miracle growth compost (MG) ... | reverse complement strand
GCGGATCCGCGCCGCCAGCCCGAGCGCGCGCGCCGCGTCGAGGGGCCGGCCCTCGGCGAGCAGCAGCTGCGCGATCCCGACTCCGACGGCCGCGACGATCGGCATGTCCGCGGTTCCCAGGGCGGTCGCGTACGCATCCCGGGCATAGGACTTGGCCGCGTCGACGTCGCCGGCAGCGATCGCGATCCGGATGCCGATGCCCTGCGCTATCGCGAGCAGGTGCCGGCTGCGCGGATGGGCGTGCGACATCGGCGCGAAGCGCTGCAGTGCTGCGGCGTGAAACCGGCCTGCCCCGCCGAGGTCGCCCTCCAGCAGAGCCAGCTCTGTCCGCGCGAGCAGCGCCCATCCCTGCTCGTGCACGCCACCGGTCTTGCTCCCGAGATCCAGTGCCCGGTCGGTTTCTGTCCGCGCCGCGGCCAGGTCACCCCGGCGCGCGTGCAGTTCCGCGAGCCGGATCCGCACCTCGATGTGTTCGCCGCTGTCGGTGAACGCCCCGAGGAAGGTCAGTGCCTCCTGGTACGCCGCAGCAGCCGCATCGAGGTCGCCGTGCAGGGTGTGCACCCGGGCCAACGTGGTCAGCGCGCCCGACATGCCCCACTGATCGCCGATCGCACGGAACGCGGTGACCGCGGCCTCGATATCGGTCTCCATCTGCGCGATGTCCCCGTCGTTCTCGGCGAAGTTCGCCCGCGCCATCCGCGCGGTGGCCGCAATCCACGGGTCGTCCAGCGCAACGGCTTCTTCCACCAGGTCGTTGACCCGGTCGTTGCGCCCCACCAGCCAGGCCAACACCGGACGCAGCAGACCAAGCATCGGATGCCCGCTCGGATCGACGCCGTCGAGCTGCTCGCTCAGCGCCCGAGCGTCGGTGAACAGCCGATCGCCCTCCGCGGCAGACTGCTGCGCCTCGGGACCCATCATCGCGTGCATCGCCTGCAGGCTCTGCGCCAGCAGCCGGTCGCCCGGATCGGTCTCGCCCTCGACTGCGAGCACGGTGGTCATCCAGGGGCCGACCTCGTGATGGTTTCCCTTGATCATCCAGGACCAGCCCAGTGACAGCGCCATCGCCAGCGCGTCTTGCGCCGGACCGGTGACGCACAACTGTTGCAGCGCGGCGAGGGTGTTGCCCCGTTCCTGCTCGAGCAGCTCGAGCCAGGAGAGCTGCTCCGGCCCGCGAAAGTGGGCGTCGGCGCGGGCTACCAGGCTCGCGAAGTGGCGGGCATGCCGGTCCCGCGCGGTGCCCAGCTCGTCCCGGGCAGCGAGCTGTTCGATGCCGTACTCGCGGATCGTCTCGAGCATCTGATACCGCGGGGACGCGCCGCCTGGTACGACCAGCAGCGACCGGTCCACCAAGGCGGCCAGCAGGTCAGCGACCGCGCCGGCGGGCAGCAACTCGTCCGCGCAGACCGCGATCGCGCTCTCCAGCGTCGCACCGGCCGGAAACACCGCGAGCCGTTCCGCGAGCACTCGCTCCTGCTCGGTGAGCAGGTCCCAACTCCAGGCCACGACCGCGCGCAGGGTGCGGTGCCGTGGCAGCGCGGTGCGGCTACCACCGGTGAGCAGCCGGAACCGGTCCGACAGCCCGGCGGCGACAGCTGACACCGGCAGCGTGCGCAGCCGAGCTGCCGCCAGCTCGATCGCCAACGGCAACCCGTCCAGTCGCCGGACGATCTCGATCACGTCCGCCACGTTGGAGCTGTTCACGGCGAACTCCGCGACACTGGCCCGGGCTCGGTCGACCAGCAGCTGCACCGCCGGGAACCCCTGCGCCGCCTGGGGATCCGTACCGTCCGGCGGTGCCTGCAGCGGCTGCAGATAGTGCAGGAACTCGCCGCTCACGCCGAGCGGCTCCCGGCTGGTGGCCAGGATCTGCAGCTGTGGGCAGCGACCGAGCAGGTGCTCCACGACGTGCGCGACGGTCTCCACCAGGTGCTCGCAGTTGTCGAGGATCAGCAACGTGACGGCGTCGCCGAGCGCCTCCTGCAGCCGGGTCAGCGCGTCGCGGGTGGTGCGTTCGGTGGCAGCCCGGCGCACCGCCTCCCGCAGGCCGAGCGTCTCCAGGATCACCAGCGGGACTGCGAGCGCATCGGTGACCGGCGCAAGCTCGACGAGCCAGGTATCGCGTCCCTGATATTCGGCCAGTTCGCCGGCAAGTCGAGTCTTACCGGCGCCCCCGGTCCCGACAACCGTGACCAGCCGGTGCTCGGAGAGAAGGCCGCTGACCCGGTCGATGTCGTCACGCCGGCCGACGAAACTGGTCAACGGCGCGCGCAGGTTGGTCCGGCGAGGACGGGCCCCCGGCACGGCTGCCGACGGATCCGACTGCAGCAGCGCGAGATGCAACTCGCGCGCAGCGGGCGACGGGTCGATACCGAGTTCGTCGGCGAGGGTGCGGCGCAGCTGTTCGTAGGCAGCCAGCGCGTCCGGCGTCCGGCCGACCCGGTGCAGCGCGCCGACCAGCTGGATCCAGAAGCGTTCGCGCAGCGGATGATCGGTGACCAGTGCCTGTAGCTCACCGGTGACCGCGGCAGCCCGTCCGAGAGCCAGTGCGGCGTCGATCCGATCCGCGATCGCATCGAGCCGGAGCTCGTCCAGTGCAACCCGCCGCGCGACCGCGTACGGGGCGTCACCCGCGTCCACCAGAGCGGGCCCGCGCCAGTACCCCAGTGCGTCGGTCAGCTTCGCGTGTGCCCGTCCCGGATCGCCCGCGGCGACAGCTTGCCGCCCCTGCGCGACGTCGCGCTCGAACGCCGCCAGGTCGGTGTCGAGGTCGGCTGGGTCCAGCTGGTATCCGTCCGAGATCTGTCGGACAGCACCGGCGGCACCGATCGCCCGCCGCAACCGCGACACCAGGGACTGCAGCGCGTTCGCCGTATCGCCTGGGGCGCCCTCCGGCCAGATCGCCTCCGTCAGCGCCGCCGCGGCGACTACGCGGCCGTCGGCAGCGACCAGGCGCAGCAGCAGTGCCCGCAGCCGGGCGCCACCGACCGGTACGGCGCTGCCGTCGTCCCGCCACACCTGCAGCGGTCCCAGCACGCATACCCGCATCCGTCCACTGTCGCAGACGAGGCGCCCATGACGGGCGTACCCGGCCGTACCAGGCTCACTACAGCCGGAAGCGATCCGGCGTCGCCGCGTCCCATTCCTGCGCCCAGTCACCCCGGCTGCCGGCGACGAGTTCACCCGGCGCCAACCACTCGTACAGGTCGGCGTAGCTATGCGTGTGTACGTGGTCGAGTCGGCGCATCAGGTATGCGGGCGACAGGTCGGCCGCCTCGCGCAGTCCCATCGACGCCAGCAACTGCAGCGCTTGCGCGACGGTCGCCTGTTGGAAGCGCTGCACCCGCTGTGACTTGTCCGGCACGTTCAACGCGCGGGCACGTCGCGGGTCCTGGGTCGCCACGCCCACCGGACAGGTGTTGAGGTGGCACTCCTGCGCCTGGATGCACCCGACCGCCATCATCATGGCGCGGGCAGCATTGGTGTAGTCGGCACCCTGCGCCAGCCGCTTCACGATGTCGACACCGGTCGCCACCTTGCCGCTGGCGCCGATCCGGATCTGTCCCCGCAGCCCGGCACCGACAAGCGCATTGTGCACCGTCATCAACCCGTCGGTGAGCGGTACTCCGACGTGGTCCTCGTACTCCAACGGCGCCGCCCCAGTGCCTCCCTCTGAACCGTCCACCACGATGAAGTCCGGGCCCGTCCCCTCGGCCAGCATGGCCTTGCAGATGGCCAAGAACTCCCGGCGCGAGCCGACGCACAGCTTCATCCCGACCGGCTTGCCGCCGGCCAACTCCCGCATCCGAGCCAGGAAGAGCACCAGCTCCCGGGGGGTGGAGAACACCCGGTGGAACGGCGGGCTCACGCACTTCACCCCGACCGGCACGCCGCGCGCCGCCGCGATCTCGGGGCTGACCTTGACCGCGGGCAGCACGCCGCCGATGCCGGGCTTGGCGCCCTGGGACAACTTCAACGACACGCACTTGACCTGGGGCAGCGCGGCCTTGTCCCGGAACGCCTCGGGGTCGAAGTCGCCGTCGCCGGTGCGCGCCCCGAAGTAGCCGCTGCCTAGTTCCCAGATGAGATCTCCGCCGTTCTCCAGGTGGTACTCGCTCAGGCCGCCCTCACCGGTGTCATGTGCGAAACCGCCCATCGCAGCACCCTTGTTCAGAGCGCGGATGGCGTTTGCCGACAGCGCACCGAAGCTCATCGCCGAGACGTTCAGCAGCGCCATCGGGTACGGCTGCCCGCAATCCGGCCCACCGACGAGGACCTTAGGTGGCTCGGTCGCTTGCGGGACCGGAACAGTGGAATGCAGCAGGAACTCATACCCGACCTCGTTCACGTCCCGCTCGGTGCCGAACGCCTGCTCCCCGTGGATGCCCTTCGACCGCTCGTAGATGACCGTACGGGTGTCCCGGTCGTACGGGCGCCCGTCGTAGTTGCGCTCGATGAAGTACTGCTGCATCTCGGGTCGGATCGCCTCCAGCAGATACCGCAGGTGCCCGATCACCGGGTAGTTGCGCAGCACGCTGTGCCGGCGCTGAAGCAGATCGTGAAGGCCGAGGCCGACCAGCAGTAATCCCGGGACGGCGAGGAACCACCACCACGGGCTCACCACGGCGGCCAACACCACCGCGCCCGCCGCGCCCACCGCCAGCGCGGCGACCGAAGTGAATCGAGGCATCGCGTGTTCCCTCCCGTGATCGCCAGTCAGCCGCGGAAGACCACGGTGCGGCGGCCGTTCAGCAGGATGCGGCTCTCGGTGTGCCAGCGCACCGCTCGCGCCAGCACCTGGCACTCGACGTCGCGGCCGGCGGTGGCGAGCTGGGCGGTGTCGTAGGCGTGGTCGACCCGGGCCACGTCCTGCTCGATGATCGGCCCCTCATCCAGTTCGGCCGTGACGTAATGCGCGGTGGCACCGACGAGTTTCACCCCGTGTGCGAATGCCTGCCGGTAGGGATTCGCGCCCTTGAAGCTCGGCAGCAGCGAGTGGTGGATGTTGATGATGCGCCCTGGCAGCCGGCGGCAGAAGTCGTCCGAGAGCACCTGCATGTAGCGGGCCAGCACCACCAGGTCGATCCGGTACTCGGCGACCAGATCGAGGACGGCCGCCTCCGCGGCCGACTTCGTCGCCGCCGTCACCGGTACATGGTGGAACGGGATGCCGGCGGTACCAGCCAGACCGGCGAAGTCGACGTGGTTCGACACGATCGCCGGGACGTCCATCTGCAGCGCCCCGATGCTCTGCCGGAACAGCAGGTCGTTGAGACAGTGGCCGTATCGGCTGACCATGATCAGCACCCGTGGGCGGTCACGCCCGTCCACCAGCCGCCAGGTCATGTCCAGCGCCGTGGCCACCGGGGCGAACGCGGCCCGCAGCGCTGTCACGTCACGGTCCGCGTCCTCGCAGCCGAAGGCCATCCGAAGGAAGAACAAGCCGGTATCGGGGTCCCCGTACTGCTGGCTCTGGGTGATGGTGCAGTCCTGCTCGAGCAGGTACCCGGTGACTGCGTGGACGATGCCGTGCCGGTCCTGGCAGGACAGCGTGAGCACGAAGTGGGGCTCGGGAGGCGTGTCCGCCTCGGGCGTGGCGGTCCGGGTCACGTCAGTCGATCCGCATCGCGGCGTTGGTCACCACGTGCAACGCCGGCTTCCCCGCTGCCGTCAGCACCTCCGCCTCGACCGCAGCCACGGTGCGTCCTGGCTTGAGCACCCGTGCCTGAACCTGCACCGGCGCCCCGATCACGCCGGTGGAACGCAGGTACGAGTAGGTGGACGTGAGCGGCTGGTGCGACGCGCCCTCGCCCAGGGCGGCCAGGCAGACGAGGTCGGCCAGCAGCGCGCCCGCCCCGCCGTGCAACGCCAGCCCGAGGTTGACCAGGTCGGGCCGGACCACCGCGGTGGCGGCGGCACTGCCGTCGGCACGGGACAGTTCGGTGATGCCCACCAGCCGGCCGATCGGGCCCAGACCGGCATCCGCCGGTAGCGAGACCGGACCCGTCGAGGGGGGATCGCTGGGGGTCACTGCCGAGCGGCCAGGGAGTCTCATGAACCATGCGCTGAGCCGGGCAACTTGCTGTCCACCGAGCGTTCGCACGTCGCCCTCGGCCAGGTACAGCGGCCCCCGCTCGGCCACCACGGTGGCGCTGCCGACCAAGGTGCCCTCCGTCGGCAACTGCTCGACCGTCGGCTCGACGGTGAGGGTGACCGTGACGATCCCCTGCCCGATCGGCAGCCGGTGGGCGATCGCGCCGCCGGTCACGACGTCGGCCAGCACGGCGAGCAATCCGGCCGGCAGCGTCCCGTCCGCGGCTAGCAAGTCCGGTGACAACTGCTGGTACGCGTGACTGGTCCCGGCGTCGATGTCGCGCGGGCGGATGCCGAACAGCCCCATCACCGGGATCAGCGGGAGTTCGCCGGTCCACCAGCTATTGGCGCGCTCTCGCGCGGTCATGGCGTAGAACCTGCTACGCAGCTCGCGCAGGTCGGCGGCCGGATCCGGTGCGGACCCGGGCTCTCGTTCCGTCATGCTCGCATCATGCCGTGCCCACCCCAGGACGCTGCGCCGGGATCGTCAGCTGGGCTCGAGCGCCAGCCGTCGCCGGGCAAGCTCCAGCACCGCCGGGTAGTGCACCTTGCCCACCGCGGTCCGGGGTAGGTCGTGCACCCGCACGACGTGCCGAGGCACCTTGTAACGGGCCAATGTGGCGCGCACCGCCGCGACGATGTCTTCGTCGCTGACCTGCGCTCCGGGCATCGCCGCGACGACCGCGCAGACCGACTCGCCGAAGCGGTCGTCCGGCACGCCGACGACCGCCGCCTCCCGGACCCCCGGGCAGCTCAGGATGGCGGCCTCCACCTCACCGGGATAAATCTTCTCGCCGCCACTGTTGATGGATGCGCTACCCCGGCCGAGCAGTTCCAGGGTGCCGTCCGGGTGGCCGCGAGCCCAGTCGCCCGGCACCGCCAGCCGCACACCATGCCAGTCGCGGTAGACCCGCGCCGTTGCCTCCGGGTCGCGGAAGTAACCGTCCGGCAGCGGGCCGCCGACGGCCAGCAAACCGGGCACGCCGCTTCCGGGCGGGATGAGGTCACCATCGGGCGTGAGCAACCGGACGTCCGGGCCCGGTACGAAACGCCCGGTAGGCGGGACCGATCCGTGCACCGCGATCGCGGTCCCGGTGTTCGTTCCCTCCGACGCGCCGAGCGTCTCGATGATCGTCAGCTCGGGCAGCGCCGCCAGCAGCCGCTCCTTGTGTCCACTGCTGAACACGGCTCCGGAGCTGAGCACGTACCGTAGCCCGGGCAATTCCCGGGGCGCGCGCTCGAGGGTCTCGATCAGCCGGACCGCCATCGCGTTGCCGGTGATCACCAACATCTCCGCGTCCAACCGCTGCGCGACCGTGAGCAGCTCGGCCGGGTCGAAGCGAGCCCGGGGCAGGCAGATCACGCTGCCCCCGGCGGTCAGCCCGAAGCCGCCCATGCTGGTGAACAGTCCGGTCCCGTGCATGAACGGAGCCGCCGGCAACAGCGGTCGCGGCGCTGCGGCGTCCAGCTGCTGTCCGGGCACCAGTTCGAGCTGGGCGGCCGCGAGCAGTTCCAGCAGTGACTGCTGGCGCCATACGACGCCCTTGGGAACGCCGGTGGTACCACCGGTGAACAGCAGCAGGTGGTCGTCACCGGATCGCGCCACCGTCCGCGTGGTCAACCGATCCGGATCCACGTCGCCCGCTACCTGCAGCCAGCCCGCGACCCCGGTCGGCGTCTCGCCGCCCTCGTCGGCCGGTGCCGCGATCACGTCGCCGTGCCAGCCCGCGGCGGGAAGCTGTTGCGTCAGGGGAAGGAACTCCACACCGGCCACCACGGTGCGGCAGTCGGCGGTGTCCAGCACCTGGGACAACTCGACGCTGGTGTAGCGGTAGTTCAGGTTCAGCGGCGTCAGCCCTAGCTTGAAGCAGGCGAAGGCGGTGATCAGGTACTCCGGCTGGTTGCGCATCAGGATGGCCAGCCGGTCCCCCTGCGCCAGACCCCGCTGCGCCAGCCCCTGCGCGGCCGCCTCCGCCGCCCGCTCGAACGCGGCCCAGGTGAAGGTGACGCGGTGCCCGTCCCACAGGGCCGGCAGCTGCGGCTGGCGCGCCGCCACTGCCTCCCAGACGTCGGCGAGGTTCCTGACCGCCACCGCCGTCAGGTGCCGGGAGTGGCGTGTTGGGCGATCAGTTCCTGCGACAGCGGGAACTTGAACAGCTTCTCGGCATTGGCGTGGGTGATCTTGGTGATGACGTCCTCCGGGACATCCTCGAACAGGTCCTTGCAGGCGGCCTGAGTGTTCGGGAACGGGGTGTCGGCGTGTGGGTAGTCGGATTCCCACAGGATGTTATCCACCCCGTTGAAGTCCCGGGTCGTCAGGCCCCACGGCTCCTCGATCATGCAGAAGTACATGCTCCGGGCGCAGATCTCGCTGGGCAACGTGTCGTCCATCTGGGTCCAGTAACGGTGCCGCTCCCACTGCCGGTCGGCCCGCTCCAGCGCGGCCGGCAACCAGCCGATACCACCCTCGGACCAGACGAACTTCACCCCCGGGAACGTACGCGGCACCGGTGAACACATCATGTTCACGCTGTGAAACGCGGCGGACGTGAACGCGGTCGCGATCATCACCATCGGCGGCGTCGAGTCGGCAAAGGTCGTCGTGGTCGCTCCGGCCGACCCGATGTGCATGCACACCGGGATGTCGACCTCCTGCACCTCGGCGAACAGCGGATCCCAGTAGCCGGTGTGCAACCCGGGTTGGCCCAGGGCGCCGGGCTCCTCCACCCAGCACAGTGCCTTCGACCCCTTCTCCGCGCACCGCCGCACCTCAGCCGCGGCCAACTGCGGGTCCCACACCGGCGCGATCGTCATCGGTACGAACAGCTCCGGGGCGGCCGCGCACCACTCGTCCAGCAGGAAGTCGTTCCAGGCGCGCACGCACGCCAGCGCCAGGTCCTTGTCCTTGAAGTCGAAGAACTTGCGACCGCCGAAGCCCGGCAGCGTCGGGAACGCCACCGACGCGAAGATCCCGTTCGACAACAGATCCTTACGCCGCTCCACCGGGTCGTAGCAGCCCGGGATCATGTCGCTAAACCGTGCCGGCTCGGTGCCCCACTGCTCCCGCGGCTTGCCAGCCACCGCGTTCAGCCCCATGGTCACGTCGCGCTGGTCCTCGAAGTGCCAGAACTCCCGGCCGTCCTCCTCTACTACGTGGGGGATCGCGTCGCCGAACTTCTTGTCCACCCGCGACGTCCACACGTCCGCAGGCTCGATGATGTGGTCATCAACGCTGAACAGCCTGAACATGGCGACGCTCCGATCGAGTACGACGACATTAAGGTTTCACTGCTCTCTTAGCGAGGTTAACCGCTCGCTCGCCGGATGTCAGCAAGCGCCCATCAGGGGCGGCGCGCGGCGCGGCACAGGGCCGCAAGCCGCACCAACTCGTCCTGCAGCTGCACCCAGTCGCGGTCCTTGAGCACCGCGTGCATGCTGCGACCGGCGGTGTCGAGGTGGATGCTGCCCAAGCCCAACGCCCGCTGGACCGGCCCCTGCACCTGCCGGATGCTCTGCACCTTTTCCAGCGGCACCCAGTGATGGACCCGCGCCAGCCGCCCGTTGGTGGTCACCACGTACCGGTCGTTGTCGCCGACCGCAAGCCATCGGTAGGACAGTGGTGCCTTCCACCGCGCCCGGCGCGGTGCGGGGCGCTCCGGTGCCGGCAGATCGTCGATCACCTCCGCTACCAGTCGGCGTGCCAGCTCGCGCGATCCGACCGGGAGCAGGGCGCGCCGTTCCCGGCCAGTGCCGGCGTTCTCCTCGCGCACCTTCTTCCCGGCCACCTCGACCTCGACCCGGCACCATCCGAACGGGCGCCACAGCGGCGGCTCCACCATCCGGACCGCTTGGATTCGCGAGACCGGAATCGTCTCGGTACTGAGCTCGACCAGGCCGGACCGCAGCTGCAGGCCGTCCGGTGTCACGGTGACAGCCATCCCGTACTCGCCATTGAGCCGGCGATAGAGATTGGTGAGGACGCCGAGCGCAAGCGCACTGCTGCCGCCGACCGCGCCGGCTGCCGCGGGCGGCCCCAGCACCACGGTCAGCACAACCGCGCAGCCGGCCGCCACGGTGACCAATCCGAGCCGACTCAGCAGCACCGACACCAGCAACCGCACGGTATGCAATCGGTACAGCGGGGGTTTCGGCGCAGCGGCGTGGTCCGCGGTCACCGACGGCGTCGCTGCAGTCGCCCGACCGGCCGCGAGCAAACTCGCACGCAGGCCTTCCGCGTCTGCGGCGCGCACACACTGCAACCGTCCGCCGCCGCGGGTCGCGCTGCCGGCCATCCGCAACCGCAGCTCCGCGAGCCCCAGCGACCGAGCGATGCCGGTCGCCACGATGTCGATGGCCTGGACCTGGCTGAGCGG
>Ga0164242_10009531_pt1 | contig 10466 bp, 14 predicted proteins | sample OricomgcompostMG_FD_108783 | JGI IMG/M metagenome (GOLD analysis project Ga0164242, IMG submission 108783) | Miracle-Growth compost microbial communities from Emeryville, California, USA - Original compost - Miracle growth compost (MG) ... | reverse complement strand
TAAGGATTGGCTAACCACGCCGACTGTTAGGTGGTAGCTTTGGTGTTGTTTACAAAGCCATCGACAAGGCAACAGGAGAGACCGTTGCTGTCAAACATGTGAGTTGGACAACATAGACTCCGACTTGCTCTTGGAGATACTCGACTGACGCAAAGCCACTCGAAGATCGATCTTGAATCCAGCGAAGACGACATCCAAGAAATCCAACAGGAGATCTCGGTGCTCAGCACTTGCGCCAGCTCCTTTGTGACCCAGTACAAGGCCAGCTTCCTGCGAGGACACAAGCTATGGATTGTCATGGAGTTCCTCGGAGGTGGCTCCTGCCTCGATCTGGTAACAATTACCCGGCCCGCTCTCATTACTACAATCGCTAACGGTGCTGCAGTTGAAACCAGGTAACTTCAACGAAGGTCACATTGCCATGATCTGCCGAGAACTGCTCCGAGGCCTCGAGTACCTACATGCCGAAGGGAAGATCCATAGGGATATCAAAGCCGCGAATGTCCTCCTCTCAGAAGCCGGCAAAGTCAAGCTGGCCGACTTCGGTGTCGCAGCGCAATTGACGAACATCAAGTCACAGCGCAATACCTTCGTCGGAACCCCATTCTGGATGGCCCCGGAGGTCATACAGCAGGCCGGATACGACTTCAAGGCCGATATCTGGTCCCTGGGTATAACAGCAATCGAGTTTGCGCTAGGCGAGCCACCGCACGCCAATACCCACCCTATGAAGGTCTTGTTCCACATCCCGAAGAACCCGCCGCCTCGGCTGGAAGGGAACTTCAGCAAGGACTTCAAGGACTTCGTCGCGCAATGTTTGGTGAAAGATGCCGACCGCAGACCGTCGGCAAAGGAGCTCCTGAAGCATAGGTTTATCCGATCAGCTGGAAAGGTGGAAGCCCTCCAAGAACTGATTGAGCGCAAACAAATGTGGGATGCGAACCAGAACCGGACTAAGCATCCAGTGTTCTACCAAGAGACGCTCCGAAGCATCTCTCCCAAGGATGATTCCGACGAGTGGGTGTTCGACACGGTCAAGTCAGTTGTCCCGAAGAGGGGTACCGTCCGGTCAAGGAAACCATCTTCGATATTCTCCGTCGAGGATGCGATGCGGAAACTCGATGTCAAAGATGGCCCGCTGCAGCCCTCAACTCCCGGCACAGTCCGCAAATCTACCGTGCGACGTCAGCCATCATCCCGAGTACAACAGAGTTCGATACGCCAGGCATCAACTGGGTCACCAACGAGGTCTTCCATCGTGCCGAAACGCCCGCTACAGCCGGACATGTCTTTTGGAAACTCGGGCTCTACGATGAGGCTCTTCCGCCGAGTCCCATCCGACAGCTCTACCTCGGGGCAATTGGGAGCTTCTCCTCCTGATCCTGCTATCAATAATGAGAACCGCCCACTCTCAGTCATGACTAGCCCCGTGGAGCCGACCAGCAAGGAAGCGCTTCTAGGCCGTCGGCTTTACAATAAGGCTCTGGAGCCCACTCTAGTCGAGCTCCACGCGCAAACAGCTACTTCTCAGAAGCGTGAGGCCCTGGCAAACCTCACAGATGCTTTTGCGGTTCTGGATTCGGTGGATCCTGAGGGCAGTTATCATCTGCTCCAGAATCTCATCTCAGCCATGTCGCATGACAAGAAGCTCAACGCCGCTTTTCTGCACCAGCCGTCCAAGACACCCATGGATGGCACACCGCAGGGCACTGTCGTGATCAAGAGTCAGGCAGTGGCCCCGGTGAGCCCGACGAAGCTCATCCTCAGCACTGCCAATCCGCATCTCCGGAGCCACCGCAGGCGCAGGGACAGCTTCGGACTCGATAGCAGCGCGTTTGAAATGGGCCAGGAGAAGGTGAGGGATCGCGAGAAGTCGACCCTCGAGTGCAGGTATCCCGGACGGGATGTGGTGCCCGGCATGGAACACTGCCAGCAGCTCTCGGACGTGCTCTACACGAGGTGGGCAGACGGGCTGCGCCACCGGTGGGGAGCAGTGGGTGGGGCTTGAGTGTAAGAGTTATGGGACGACGGCGGCTCTACTTGCCGAGTAATACGATGAAGGACTGGGGCGGGCAGGAGAGCGAATATCTAATTCTGCCCAACGTGGAGACAAGTCGATGGAGATTGAAGGCATCTCGTGGATTGTGGCAGAGCTTTTTAGGGATCTGGTCGATTGTGATACCAGGCCTTTGGATCGGCACTGCTGGAGACGTCTACGGTCGAGCTTGCTCACGACTTTTACGAGATCTAACGGCTTTTGGAGCGACTCAGACCGTTGCTTATCGGATTCCGCATCATCAGGCGTTTTGCTCCTTTTTCTAGATAGGTAGACCGAGGATGCTTAATGTGTGCATCATTGTACTGTACTGTATGTACAATAACAGCGCGATCTTAGAACATATCCATCTTTCAGAACCGTCCAGTATCAAATCTCTTGAATGAGTGGACCCGGCCTGGGCTATACTCCCTGAGCTTGCCGTCGTGAGGATACCCGCCCACTCCCTATCTAAGTTAAAGCCCAAGTCGTTGAGCGATAGACTCATCAGCTTCCACGGGCGTGTAGTGAAAGGGACCAGAGTGTCGTCGTCAATACTAGTGCAGCGCGTTTTGACATATTTCTAGGAGCTGATATGTTGCTTGAGCTTGATCGTCCACATGGGGAAAAAGACAGGGTTAGGGTTGTACGTGCGCATGGTTGGTCTGTGCGCCCCGGAAATTTTCCCAATACATCACGACCCTTCGACCTCCTAGAAGCTACCTATACCTATTGAACAGTATTCAACCTTTTATAATGGCCGGTTTGTGCAAGGCGCCCCGGGCGCTTCGGGGCCTCCCAGTTTCTCGATTCGCACGACAGGCACCCCAAGTATGCTTCCGGAGAAGTGCTTCAACAGGTGCCGCTGAAGCTCCCGCGTCACAATCAGCCGATCTTCTAGACCTCGAAAGCGACTCGAGTCTGGGGGCTCCAGGACCCAGTCCGGAGGTGAAGGGAGAGTACAGGCCATGGAAACGTGCAGCGGAGAGAACGCGCCGCCTTCCCAGCAGCAGGTAGGACGGACCGACGTAAATCCCCCCCAGGAAAGCTCGTTGTAGCTAATGCGCACCAGATACCAGTACCATCCCCCCAAGTATAATCGCGGCCCATTGCATCCCATCCAGTCCCCCCCGTCCTCCGACCCCGTCGCGCGAGATTTCGTCCCCGGTCCGTTCAACACGCCGAGGCTAAAGCAGACCTTCCAGTCGACGGTCGCCTCGGACATCATGACCCTCGCGTACCTACACAAGGAGCCGGGCACAGTGGAGAGGGAGACGCCGGAGCGGTTACGCGGTTGGGACGAGTCGTCGCCGTACCACAAGAACCGAGCCGCCAGGGCGCCGCGTGGAAACTCGGTGCTGCGGCCGCTCGAGCGGGACATCACGTTCAAGAACATTCCCGAGATCAAGGAGGTGACCCTCGCGGCGTACGTGCCGAAAGCGATAAAGGAGGAGGACCACCTTCTTGTTGCGCGGACGATGTTGATGGCCATCACGGGTACGACGCCAGAAATTACGACGTCGAGGTCGAACGTGGCGCAGTGGGGCATCACGAAGGGAAAAAAGGCCGGCGTGAAGGCGACTATCAGCGGGAATGCGGCGTACGAGTTCATGGATCGGTGCATACACCTCGTCTTCCCAAGGATTAAGGAGTGGAAGGGCATTGCCGGTAAGCTCCGCTCGGTGGAGGAGGAAAGGGTCACACTCCTTTGTCCTTTTTGCTAACATATACTACAGGGACCACTGGAGACAGCTCGGGGAACCTGTCCTGGGGCTTCAACCCCGAGGATATGGCCTTGTTCCCGGAAATTGAAGTCAACTACGACGTGAGTTTGCCTTGAAATCCAATATTCCTAGACCCTTGCTAACGTTATTGTACTAGATGTATCCCTCGAAGGTATCTACTCTCACGATCTCCGTTTCCGCAATTCCCGTCTTCCTCATACTAACCAATGCCATTAGATGTTACCTGGATGCCGAGTCTTCGTAAAGACTACCGCCACCTCGGACAGGCACGCAAGACTGCTACTTCAGGCGATGGGAGTACCGTTCTACGGCAGACTACGGGACTAAGTGGTGAGGAAGTTGTATCACGGCGCATATCTTGTATCATATCCTGTATATCGAGGAAGATCACGTTTAGAACGGGGGTAGATAGATACCCTACCTCAGCAGACCCCATGTATATCAAAGGGCAAACCAATGCCTAAATTTCCCTTGTTTTCCGTATCCGACCAACGAGCCGTCTATGTCCCAAGATGCGACCTCTGTACCCGAACCAGAACGCCCAACATGCAAAAGAAAGAGAAGAACCAAGGTCTACCCGCCATTCGTCTAAACGACGACTCTCATGCCGGCACAGGGGCCGGTGCCTCCTTCCTCAGCTTGTCAATGATCTCATCCACGGCATCCATATTACTCGCATCCACCTTCTCCCCGCCATGCGCCCCACGCCTCGCCAGGTGTTCCACGGCGACATCCATGGCGGGCTGATAATTCCTCACGGCGGAACTGAGGGCGTAGACGGCCTTCCTCCGCACGTCGTCGTGCTCGCCGGCGGCGGTCGCGAGGGCGACGACGCGCGGCACGCCGCCCATGGCGACCAGGCGCTCCTGCGAGGGCTCGTTGTTCTGGACGGCGGTGCCGACGCACCAGGCGGCCATGCGGCGTAGCTCGCGCTCCTCGTGCTCGAGCAGGAGTAGGAGCGGCGACCACAGGGACAGGGGCCCGAGGTTGTTGGCGTTGTCGAGGCTCTCGATCAGCTGCTCGAAGTTGTCGAAGGCGATCAGCTTGTTCTCGAGGGTGACCTCCGGGTCGGTGCTCGAGACGACGGCGATGGCTTCCTTCATCAGGTCGGCGTCGCTGGGCCCGCCGAGGAGGGCGGCTAGCACTTCTTGGTTGAGGTCGGAGTTGGCTGGCCTTGCGGCTGTGGCACCGTTAACGGCGCCGTTGGAGTCGCCATTGGTGGTGGTGGCGGCGGTGGCGGTGGTGGACGTGGTAGAGTTCTCGATGCCCCATTTGAGCAGTTCGTTTAAGCCCCGATCCATAATTGTGTTTGCGTCGCGGTAAATCAGGGGAGTGGTTTTTATTGTTGATCGAGGGGCATTGGGTCTTGCGCCGGTAACTGTCGTCTTTTTTGAGAACTTTTTTGATATGGAGTTTTAGGTACATGTAATCCGTACCTTTAGCTCGAAAGCGCTTTGCACGTCATGAACCTTCGGGAATATTCTATCTCGAAATGACTTAGCGGATTTGGCACGTGAACCCAGACTCTGATAGGGTACTTGTGAGAGAGTAGCCCTTACCGCGATCCTTATCTCCAATTTGCCGTTCGTATTCCGTATCTTCTTTTAAATGATTCAGAGGCTGCTGGGCTTGAATTCTACTGATGGACGGCAGTTGTATCCCTGCATTCCTTTCTGTTGGACCCTCGCACAACTTTCTGCTACTCAAGTCCCCTTTTAATTTGGCTCCCCAAGCTTCTTCCTCCCGCGAAGTGGCCAGTGCTTTTGCCCCTCCAGATGCCCCACTATACCCCTCATTGCTGCCCTTTTTTTTTTTGAACTTGGGTTTTTTGTTGGATGGCAGGGGGGGAAATCTTCATAGGGCGGCGGGAGAAGTGCAGACCTGGTATTGATTGACCCCTTGTCGAAACCACTGTTGCTCTCAACAGTGTTGACTTAATGAGAGAGCTGAAGGCCAGAGGTTTCAACAAGCCTTACGAAGTGGGGACCAGTGCAGTTGGCATGCAGTCAGCCGCAATGGAAAATGCACGCAGCGGTAATCAACTCTAAATCCCCTCCCGCTGCTTCGCAAGGGCCGGTATAGATAGTTATAGTGTGCCTTAGGCAGGTGTATTATACACCCCCATCCCAGCCCAGGAGGGCGGCCGGTGTCTGGATGTTTTAAAGCATGAGGAACCTCGAACGCATCATGTTTTCAAGACGCCGACTAATTATCCCGAAAGAAAGAATTCGAGTGCCTACTTGGCAGCCTTGAGAGATCACTTAAGATTGCGAATGGGGAGTACGTCAGCTCCCGAGCTGACCGAGTTGGCCGAGCTGGCGATGGTCGCAACAGACGGGTACTGATACTGTGTTGAAACCTCGCAGCCTACGAACGATGGCTGCTGATCATAGGCAGCAGAATTCCTCGGCCGAAGTGCCGCCACAGTCCATATCTAGGCGCATACGGTGTGTGTGATGGCTGCATGATGCTTGGAAAATGTTGCTGCCTCAGATTTGGAAATATGTGAGCCTAGATGTTTGCAATTGCCTTTTCCTGGCGCCAAGAGATTGGGTGGAGGGGAGGATGGGTACCTACCTATGTTTAATTCTCCTGCCTACAGCGGCAAGGAGTTCGAGGGTTGGCAGTTGTAGTTTAGAGAGGAGCACGAGGGAGGATAACTGCGCGAGTGGTGGAGGTTTGTCAAGTTGTGTGGATGATCCTCAGCCACTGTGAGTGACGAGGCAGTGGCTACTAGTTCAAGACAGTGGCTAGTCGCTCAACCCCCCAGCCACTCTTTTCTTTGGTGTGGACGCACAATGATGGGAGGTACTCTCGTTAAAGCGGCAGGGCAAGTGTGATCCCTTCTTTCCTGGCCCAAAGAGGCGGTCTCGCCTACCCACTCACTCCCACTGTGCCCACAATTCCTCACCTATTGTGACATCGTCGCACCGACCAGGCCTTCCTCCTCCTCCCCCAACGCCTCCTTCCTACCAAACCTCAACCCAGCTTTGTGACCTTTAAATTCAACCTCCCCTTTCCCACCTGCTCTCCGCCCATCACCACTCACCACCACCGCAAAATTTTGTGTGCCCTCCGCACTCCTCACGACACCTTTCGCTCGTTCGATCTGGGAATCGCATCGAGTTTGCCATTAACCTTCGCCGCCATTTCCCTTTTTTTCCTCACTCGACTTTAGTCCGTTTCCTCGTCACCTAATCAATCAATCACCATGGAGGGTTCGTTTCCCCCTATTTGCTTCTTTTTGATGACAGCCTCCGAGACATGGCCCAACCCATTACCCCGGGCTCTACTACAATAGAAATAAAGCAGCCACTGATCAATCTCCTCAAATACAGAAGAAGTTGCCGCCCTCGTTATCGACAATGGGTAAGCGCCCGCCCCCCTCATATCTCACCGATCTTCCCCCGCTTCCGTTGGCGGTTTTCGAGTGTGGTCGATCCGCCCCATCGCAACATCGCAAACACTTTCGCTACTCAACATATCCTAATTCAATCAAAATAATGTTCGTTTTTGCTAACTTGGGCATAGATCGGGAATGTGCAAGGCCGGTTTCGCCGGTGACGATGCTCCCCGAGCTGTCTTCCGTAAGTCTCCCAAACCGAAAAATACGATGCCCCTCACCTCGGCAGCGCGAGTCTCGCTGCGATAAGCTAGAACCAAATCTCTAACATATCTACCAGCGTCTATTGTCGGTCGCCCCCGTCACCATGGGTCAGTACATCTCGCCGTCGGGCCAACAAAAGAAAAATTGGGTAAATATAATGGGAGGCTGACATGACGGTGTAGCATCATGATTGGCATGGGCCAGAAGGACTCGTACGTCGGCGATGAGGCACAGTCCAAGCGTGGTATCCTCACCCTCCGATACCCTATCGAGCACGGTGTCGTCACCAACTGGGACGATATGGAGAAGATCTGGCATCACACCTTCTACAACGAGCTCCGTGTTGCTCCCGAGGAACACCCGGTGCTGCTCACCGAGGCCCCCATCAACCCCAAGAGCAACCGTGAGAAGATGACCCAGATCGTCTTCGAGACCTTTAATGCCCCCGCCTTCTACGTCTCCATCCAGGCCGTCCTGTCGCTGTATGCTTCCGGTCGTACCACTGGTATCGTTCTCGACTCCGGTGACGGTGTTACCCACGTTGTCCCCATCTACGAAGGTTTCGCCCTCCCCCACGCCATTGCCCGTGTCGACATGGCTGGCCGTGACTTGACCGACTACCTGATGAAGATCCTGGCCGAGCGTGGCTACACCTTCTCCACCACCGCCGAGCGAGAAATCGTCCGTGACATCAAGGAGAAGCTCTGCTACGTCGCCCTCGACTTCGAGCAGGAGATCCAGACCGCTTCCCAGAGCTCCAGCCTCGAGAAGTCGTACGAGCTTCCCGACGGACAGGTCATCACCATCGGCAACGAGCGCTTCCGTGCTCCCGAGGCTCTCTTCCAGCCTTCCGTTCTGGGTCTCGAGAGCGGCGGTATCCACGTTACTACCTTCAACTCCATCATGAAGTGCGACGTCGACGTCCGAAAGGATCTCTACGGCAACATTGTCATGGTAAGAACACCATCATACTCCTTAACCCCTTTCCCCCATCTAGACATGTGCTAACGTTTATCCCCAGTCGGGTGGTACCACCATGTACCCTGGTCTCTCGGATCGTATGCAGAAGGAGATTACTGCTCTTGCTCCCTCGTCCATGAAGGTCAAGATCATCGCTCCCCCCGAGCGGAAGTACTCCGTCTGGATCGGTGGCTCCATCTTGGCTTCCCTGTCTACCTTCCAGCAGATGTGGATCTCCAAGCAGGAGTACGACGAGAGCGGTCCTTCGATCGTGCACCGCAAGTGCTTCTAAGCTTACTCCTAAGCTTACTCGCCGCCGAATTGACGAGTTTCTCCCGAGCCCTATACCACATCTGACAGGGATCTGCTAGCTGCGAACGCGGACCGCCTGTCGATGTCTCGCTTGTATCTCGAACCAGTCGTCATTTTGAAAAGTTTTGATCCTGGTCGTCGATGGAAGGGGGGTGGATGGGTTGCCTTTTTTCTCTCATTGCAAAATATGATGGTGGCCTTTGTTTCCTAGGAGGGGTTGGTCGACGCGACTGCGTATAGGGGATATGGACAACTACAACGAGGCTTTAACATCATAAAGTTTTACACCCTTTCCTCACGAAAATCATGTGTATGCCCTTGCTTACCTTGGTGGTTGTTGTTGACTGCCCAGTAGTTGGTGATTCCTAAGACATGCATGCGTAGGAAGATTAATATTAAATCTAGAATACGGTGAGTGGTGTGTAGACTAATATCCAACCGGCAATACAGTGCAGGTATATTTCCAACCAGGCGGACCCTTGCCAAACGCCCTTCCCCAATCTTCACATGCATGCTGATTAGCACGCAAACCAAAAGTATCCAATTCCTAGTAAACGAGGATAGGGGAGCCCATCATGGCCGAGACTCGTTACTATTTCGAACCACTGTCCCGATCTTCAGTTGCATTTGCAGCCTTCCCTTCCTCGGTTGTACCCTCGGCCTTCTCCTCCTCGAGCTTCCGGTATTTCCTCCTACTCTTCTTCGACGCGCTCGCACTCTTCTTCCTCTTGACCTCCCCCACGATAGCCGCCCGGCTCTGGTCGCCGTTCCGCATCGCGTCGAGCTTTGCTGCGAGCAGGTCGCGGGCGATCTTGCGGTTCTGCTCCCTCGACCGGGTGGCTTGGGATTTGACCACGACGCCCGTGGGGAGGTGTTTGAGCTGGACGGCCGAGCTGGTTTTGTTCTGTTTTGCATGGAAATCTTGGTTAACTCGAGAGATGACGGTTCCGGCGGCGCAACCGGGTGTTCGGGGATCGCCCATACAATCTTTTGCCCGCCCGGGCCGCTCCCTCGAAGGTAGGATTCCAGGATCTCCTCCTCCGGCGGCGGTTTCGGCCGGGGTGGCATCTGCTTTACGGGCAGGGCGCCGGACGTCGTGAACGGCGCCGTCGCGGCGGAGGCGGCGGCTCGTAAGGAGGGGATGCCATTTCGTAGCCTCGCGGTGCGGACGGCTCGGAGCATTGCTGCTATAACGATGGCCTCTCCATAATCGTTTCAAGGGCAGAAAGAAAACGGAGGTGGTCCGTGGACGAAGCCTCGTTCTCGGAGCTCTTTGGTCATGCTAAACTTCGAGTGCTGTTATTGGCCAATTGGGAGAGGCCCCGGTTTTTCTGATATATCATCGCGGTGCAGGCCGCGGGGTCTTCCCCTCCTACATGATGACTCCTGCAGACTTTCCCGGGTAGGCCATCATCAAGATATATGGGAAGTTCCAGGCCAGATGAGGAGTCAGTCATGATCCTGAATCATCAACAGCCTCTCGCCCACATAACTAGGTATATAGCTCTAGGAGTCGTAGATATCGTGTCTCTAGGCATGCCTTGCCCAGGGATTCGATTAAGCCTCTCGGCCTTGCTACCAACGTCTTCATCTTGTGCTACTAGTCCTGATATGTAGGTGTGGCCCAGCAGCTTCTAGAGTATTGAACGAACCAACGCGGGGTTAATAGAACGGCCGTTCTAGGCAGCAGCAAACCACAGAATATTAGGACTTATAACTCCCAGGCGGTATTCCCTGAAGCAAATACAATAATGCCGTCCCAGTCTTGAATTTCCGGAGCAAATCCAAATTATGTCGTCCCAATCTC
>Ga0164242_10009530_pt1 | contig 10466 bp, 8 predicted proteins | sample OricomgcompostMG_FD_108783 | JGI IMG/M metagenome (GOLD analysis project Ga0164242, IMG submission 108783) | Miracle-Growth compost microbial communities from Emeryville, California, USA - Original compost - Miracle growth compost (MG) ... | reverse complement strand
TACTGGCTCGAGGAGTTCCACGCCGACGGCCTGCGCGTCGACGGCGTCGCCTCGATGCTCTACCTCGACTACGGCCGCAACCACGGCGAGTGGCTGCCCAACCGCTACGGCGGCCACGAGCACCTCGAGGCCGTGGAGTTCCTGCAGGAGATGAACGCGACCTCGTACAAGCGCTCCCCCGGCATCGTCACCGTGGCCGAGGAGTCGACCGCCTGGCCGGGCGTCACCGCGCCCACCGATGCCGGCGGTCTGGGCTTCGGGTTCAAGTGGAACATGGGCTGGATGCACGACACCCTCTCCTACCTGCGCCACGAGCCGATCCACCGCGCCTACCACCACGGCGAGATGACCTTCGGCCTCAGCTACGCCTGGTCGGAGAACTACGTGCTGCCGCTGTCCCACGACGAGGTGGTGCACGGGAAGGGCTCGCTCCTGCGCAAGATGCCGGGCGACCGCTGGCAGCAGCTGGCCAACCTGCGCGCCTACCTCGGCTTCATGTGGGCCCACCCCGGCAAGCAGCTGCTCTTCATGGGCAGCGAGATCGCCCAGGAGTCGGAATGGGCCGAGTCCCGGGAGCTGGACTGGTGGCTGCTCGACCACCCCGAGCACCGCGGGATGCAGTCGGTGGTCCGCGACCTCAACGCGCGCTATCGCGAGACCCGCGCGCTCTGGGAGCAGGATCACCGCCCCGAGGGCTTCCAGTGGCTGGTCGGCGACGACGCGGCCAACAACGTCTTCGCCTTCGCCCGGCTCGGCGAGCCCGCCGGCACGGTGGCGAAGATCGCGGCCAAGGTCGGTGGCAAGCACCGTACGGACGAGGGCCCGCTGGTCTGCATCACCAACTTCTCCCCCGTCCCGCGCCACGGCTACGTCCTCGGCCTGCCATCGGCGGGCGTCTGGGAGGAGGTGCTCAACACCGATGCCGAGATCTACGGCGGCTCCGGCGTGGGCAACCTCGGCCAGGTGGTCGCCACCGACGAGCCGTCCCACGGTCAGCCGGCCAGCGCCTCGATCACGATCCCCCCGCTCGCCACCATCTGGCTGCGCCCGCAACGTTGACCCGTCACCTATGGCGGGTCGAGACGTCACTTCTGGCGGGTCGACCGGTCACTTCTGGCGCTCGGTAAGGTGAGCGCGTGATGGAAGAGCCGCTGACCATCGTCACCACGGTGGCCGATGGCATCGCGCGCATCATGTGGCCCGCCGACATCCCCGCCTCGGTCGTCCGACGCGAAGTGGCGGCGGCCTTGATGGTCCATGCCCGTGTCGAGGCACTGCTCGATCCGGGCGACGAGGCCGCTCAGCGGGTCGCGGCGTGGGCCGGCATGCAGCGCGAAGGCGTGATGCGGGGCGTCACCATCGACGGGCGGCCGCAGGACCGCATCGTCTACGCCCGGCTGGCCTCGGACGTACCGCTGGACGATCCGCAGAGCTTCCGGTCGCTGCTCAACGCCTACCTGCCGCGCAAGCGGGCCATCGGTCAGATGCTCGTGCGCGCCGCCTCCGACGAGGAGGGCGAGGACCGGGTGCTGCTGTGCCAGCTCACCTACAAGCGCGACTGGGACCTGCCCGGCGGCGTGGTGGAGCTCAACGAGTCACCGCGACTGGCGGTGAGTCGCGAGGTCGAGGAGGAGCTCGGCATCGTGATCCCGGCCGGCGAGCTGCTGCTCACCGACTGGCTGCCGCCGTGGAGCGGCTGGGACGACGCGATCTGTCTGGTCTTCGACGGCGGCGTCGAGGAGCCGGTGCTGGCCGAGCGGCTGACGCTGCAGCCCAACGAGATCCGGACAGCGGAGTTCAAGACGCTCGCCGAGGTCCGGGAGCTGGCCACCGACTTCACCGCCCGCCGGATCGAGGCCGCTCTGGCCCGTACGCATGGGTGTGGCGTGCCCTTCACCGAGAGCGGCCACCGGGTCCTCTGAGCGGGCCGGTTCACCGGGTCACCTGGATGATCCCGTGGGCGCCCCGCTCGGCGTCCACCATCAGGTGGGAGACGAACGGATAGTGACCGGTCTGCCCGAACGACAACTCGACGAATCCGCCTTGCGCGGGGCCGAGCGCGAGCGTCTGCGCGGCACCGTGCTCGCGGTTTCCCCGGCGCAGGAGATAGGCGCCCTCGGCGAAGACGGTGTCGAACTGGCCACCGACGACGTGGAAGTCGCTCGCCCGGTTCGGCCCCGCGTCGAGCACCCAGATCCGGATCCGCTGGCCGACCTTCGCGGTGAGCGGATCCGCGTCGTACTGGTCGGCGTATCCGTTGAAGACGACCGCGTCCGGCTGCTCCGCGCGGACCTTGTCGACGTCGACCGACCCGTCTTGGGCGCCGAGGTAGAGCTCGGACTGGACCAGGAGGTAGCTGTGCGCCACCGCCGGCAGGTCGGGCGGGTCGATCACCACCGCGCCGAACATCCCGTTGGCGATGTGCGCCGACATCGGCATCGACGAGCAGTGGTAGAGCCAGATGCCGGAGTGGTCGGCTCGGAACCGGTAGGTCAGGGACTGTCCCGGTGCCAGCGTCCGCATCGGGCCGTCTGGCGCCACCCGGCCGGCGTGGAAGTCGATCGAGTGCCCCATGTCGGTGTCGTTGACCAGCCGGATGACGAACCGGTCGCCGATCTGGCCGTGCAGCGTCGGCCCGGGCATGGTGCCGTTGTAGGTCCACAGTGTCTGCCGTACGCCGGGTGCGACCTCGGCATCGAGGTCGCTCACGGTGAAGGTGCGGCGGATGACGTGGCCTCGCGGTAGCTCCGGCAGGGTCGGGTCGTGAGCCACGAAGCCGGCGCCGGGGGTGGCCTCGAAGCCCAGCGACCCGACCGCGGGAGCGGGAGCGTCGGGGCTGGCACCGGCCTGGGCACGGGGGCTGGCGCTGCTGGAAGCGACGCCGGCGGCGTCACCGGTGACCTTGATATGCAGCTGCATCCCCATCTGCCGGTGGCCGGGCATCGAACACCAGCCCTCGATGGCGCGCCCGACGACGCCCACGTCGAGTCGCGCCGACTGGCCCGGCGAGAGCCGCGGGGTCTGCACGCCGGAGTCGAGCACGAGGTCGTGCACGTCCTGGTGGTCGGCGTTGCGGACGGTGATGACGAGCCGGTTGCCGGCGGGCACCGTGACGGTGCTCGGAGTGAAGCGCATGTTCGCCGCGGTGACCACGACCGACGTGGTACGGCCGCTCGCCGCGACACCGGCGTCCGCCGGGCGGTGGGGAGAGCCCGCCAGGGCAGAGGGATCGACCGCGACGCCGACGGCGACCGCGAGCACGACGATCGACAGGCCCGTCACGAACAGCCCCGTCACCTGGCCGTTGGGGCGCTCGCCGGCGACCGGCGCCGGACCGGTCCGGCGCTGCCTCGGCACCGGTACGGGCGCCTCACGACCGGCCTGTCGGGCAGCGCGCATGGCGAGGAACATCAGGGGCAGGAAGGACGCGAGTGCGCCGAGCACCACCACCGAGAGCGCGACACGACTCCAGCTCGGCACCGGCAGCAGCGCGAGCAGCAGCCCGGCGTTGACCACGGCGAGACGCAGCGCGCCACCCCGGTCGAGCACCGTGTTGGCCGCGCGTACGCCGGCCGGGCCCCGCCCGACCGAGACCGGGATGAGGTAGGACAGCGCTCCGAGGAGGACCTGCGCTCCGAACCCGACGGCGAACGCCGGGGTGAGCGTCTCGACGCGTTCATGGGCGCTGCCCCAGTCCGGGCTGAGCGCCACCATCGCACCCAGCAGGACGACGAGGCCGGTGAGCCACACGACGGCCGCGAGCACCGACCAGGTCGGGAAGTGGACCGGCGCCTTGCGCCGAGTGGCGACCACGAACGGTCGAGCAAGCAGCGTCAGTCCGGCGGCGTAGATCACCATCCCGAGCCCGACCACGGGGCGCACACCGGCGAGGCAGCCGACCACCGCGATCACGAGACCGACCAGAAGCGGCCACAGCGCTCGACGAGCGACCTGCTCCGCGCCCTCGGCGATGCGGGTGCGCAGCATCGTCGGCCACAGGGTGACCAGCGTGCCGAGCACCGTCAGGCCGACCCAGCCGAGCACGTTGACCACGACGTGGGCCGTCATCAGCCGCTCGTGCCAGCCCATCGGGAGTCCGTGCGCCATCAGGACGCCGAAGGTCACCCCGACCGGCAGCAGCGCGGCCGCGGCGACGTAATAGCGGATCGTCACCGCGAAGCGCGAGCCGAGCCCGCGGCGCAGCTGACGCGCAAGCGAGCAGCCGTGCCAGCCGACCGCCAGCACCACCAGCGCACCGCCGACCACGACGACACCCCAGTGCACGCCCGGCACCCCGATCAGGACGGCGAGTACGCCGCCGCTGAGCATGCCGAGCCGCACGGAGCGGGTACGGCGATCGGACTGCGTAACGGCGTTGTGGAGGAGCGCGTCGGCGAAGTGCTGGCTCCATACCAGGATCGAGTGAGTGATCGCTCCGAGGAACAGCAGGTGGAGCAGCAGCCAGCGCGGCGCCGGCACCTGTCGGTGGATCAGCGCGACGACCACCGCGGCACACAGCCACAGCACCGCCGGCAGGTCACGGAGCGGATCGAACCGCCGGCGGCGGCCGACCTCGGCCGGACGGCTCTCGATCCTCATGCGCGGCTTCCCGTCTTCCGCAGCGACCACACCACCAGGGCGGCGAACCCCAGCAGCGCCACCTCGTTCAGCACCCCGCCCAGCTGCCAGGCCAGGTGCACGCCGCGGGCGTCGCCCAGGTAGAGCCGGACCAACAGCGAGCCGTGCAGCAGGCCCAGCGGGACCCACAGGACCGGATGCCACGGCAGCGAGCGCCGCAGTACGGCGGGGAGGATGACCGGAGCGTGCGCCATGATCATCGAGATGGTGAAGCCGAGGAACGTCGCATGCACCACCGCGTCGTACTGGCCTCCGTCGGTGGCAGGCCCGAGCAGCCAGATGGCCCCGGCGACGATCAACCAGGCATAGCCCGTCAGCATGCCGGCGGCCATGAAACGGGTCAGTCCGCCGGCGCGGATGGTGCGCCAGGCGACATCGTGTCGCACCAGCCAGCCGGTCATGGCCAGGAGGACGGCGCCCAGCAACGCGCTCCCCACGGCAGGCCACAGCAGCGCAGCCACGGTGGCGCCCAGCAGAGCGCACGCCAGCCCGACCAGCGCCGTGCCGGCGCGGGGCCCCATCGCGATCCGGGCCAGCTCGAGCCGCTCTCCCGCGATCGTCAGGACCAGGAACCCCGCCAGCCACGGCACCAGCTGCGGCATCGGGGTGCCGCCGAGCCAGAGCACGCTGCCGCCGACCGCGAGCACCACGCCGAGACTCTCGACCAGGACCGCGTCATCGCGCTGGCGACGCCACAGCTGCACGTAGACGGCTCCCATCGCGATGGTCCCAGCCAGCAACACCGTCCGCCCCACAGCCAGGGGTGCCGGCGAGATCAGCAGCAGGCCGCCCAGGCCGAGCAGCAGCGGTGCCGCGAAGCCGGCCCGCCGGCGCAGTGCCACCGCGCGCTCGAGGCAGATCAGGGTGCCGACGAAGCCGAGCACCATCACCATGCCGTGCACCTGTGGCAGCCGGTCGGTACGCACAGGTGCCGGCACGCCGAGCAGCAGCAGGCCGGCGTCGAGGCCGGCCAGCAGGGCGACCGCGGCCGGCAGCATCAGCCAGCCGCGGCGGGCACGTACACCCTCTCGGACCGGCCGGTCGCCGATCCGCGTCGGGGCGGGTGCCACGGTGGTCACCGGAGCTCGCTCCAGCGCAGGACGCACGCCCCAGGCTCGGCGAAGGGCAGCAGCGTCACGTCGGCATCCGGTTCGCCGTACTCGTCCAGCGCGCCGGCGACCAGCCCGCGGTGCACGTTGCAGACGATCGCCGTCTCCTCCTGCGCCGCCTCCAGCAGCGGGCAGGTGGTCAGTCGGAGCTCGCCGCGCTCTGCCTCGCCCTCAGGGTCGAAGCCGAGGTCGTCGAGCAGGTCGCGCAGACGGACGGCGGAGGAAGAAGTCGCACCCGCGGCGGGCTCGTCGCGGCCCTCGTCCCGAGCTGAGGCCAGGTCATGACCCCAGTCGCGGCCGGCGTCGAGCGCATCCTCCTCCGGATGAGGGCTGGTGCGCCGCAGCGTACGGGCCAGCGCGGCCGCCAGGCCGGCGTACTCCGGCGAGCGGGTCGGCCGCGCAACCCAGCGCCAGGCAGGCCGGCCGCGGCCGTGCGGCGCCACCCGTTCCCGGGCAACCAGTCCCTCGGCGGCCAGACCGTCGAGGTGGCCGCGCAGGGTGTTGGCGTGCAGGCCGGACCGCGCCGCGAGGGAGGCGAGCGTGGCCGGTCCTTCCTGCTGGAGCAGCGCCAGCAGGGCACGGCGCGCCCGCGACAGCGTGGCGGGCAACGACAACGAGGGCTGCGGACCAAGGCCTCTTTTTTCCACGGAATTTAGTGTAGTAAATTCCCCGCTGTCGGGCCACCCGCCGCACCACCCCGGTGCCGCGGCCCCGGAAGGAGCGGTCCATGAACGACGTCATCATCGCCACCACACCCGCCGACGCGGCTGCGATCGAGACGGTGCGTACGCACCACGCGGAGCTGGCCGGCGGACTCGCTGCTCGGGTCTCGGCATTGCAGCGAGCCGCCCGGTCGGGAGACAACGCCTCCCCGGCACGCACCGAGCTGGTGGATTGGGCCCGCGCCGAGCTGCTGCCGCATGCCGCGGCCGAGGAGGCGGCGCTCTACCCCGCGGGACGGGCTCTGGCCCCGGCGCAGATGCTGGTCGACGCGATGCTCGCCGAGCACCGCGTGCTCGTCGATCTCGTCGGCCAGCTGTCTTCCGGAGACGCCGTGCAGGCCGTCGGTGCCGCCACCGCGCTGCAGGTGCTCTTCGAGACGCATATGCAGAAGGAGAACGAGCAGCTGCTCCCCGCCTTGGCCGAGGCCAGCGGCGTGTCGCTGGGCGGCCTCCTCGCACAGATGCATGCGGCGCTCCACGAGCAGCAGGTCATCCACGGCACCGCCGACCACACCGCGTCAGCACACCCGGCAGGCCACTCCTGCAGTTGCGGCGAGCAGGATCCGGAGGGCGCGCCCGAGCTGGACACCCGGGTGATCCCACACGCGATCCGGCACGCGACCATCTTCGGCGCGCTCGACGCGGTACGGCCCGGAGCGGCCATCGTCATCGCCGCGTCCCATGACCCCCTACCGTTGCTGGCCCAGCTCGAGCAACGCGATCCCGGGGCCTTCGAGGTCAGCTACCTCGATCGCGGCCCCGAGCTGTGGCGGCTGCTGTTCGCGAGGCGCTGAGGCCGGGTCGCCCTAGCGCGTACGGACGGCGGCGCGCCCGTCGCCGCGAGGAGCCGCTCCGAGCCCTGAGGGCTCCACCAGCGCCGCTGAGCGCGCCTTGGCCCGGCTGGCGATGAGCACACCGCCGACCAGCACCGCACCTCCGAGCAGCTCGGCGACGGACGGCTTCTCGCCGAGGCACAGCCATGCGGAGACGATGCCGACCGGCGGCACGAGCAGGACCCACGGCACCACCGCGGACGCCTGGTTGCGCGAGAGCAGCGTGTTGTAGATCCCGAAGCCGACCAGCGACGAGATCGCGACGGTGTAGACGGTGGACAGGGCCGCCTGCCAGCCGAACGCGTCGAGCGCCTGGCGATAGACGCCGCCACCGTCGACGAGACCCGCGACGAGGTACGCCGGCAGCGCCGCCACCAACGCGGCCCACGCCGCCAGTCCGAGCCCGCCCGGCACCTTGGCGGCACGACTGACCACGTTGCCCATCGCCCAGCTGACGGCCGCGGCGAGGCAGAGCAGCAGCGGCCCGGCGGTGACATGCCCGCCCTTGCCCAGCGCCACGACCAGCAGACCGACGGCGCCGAGGACGACCCCGATCACCTGGCGACGCGACGGCGTCTCGCGCAGCGCAATCACCGCGAAGATGATGGTGAGGCCGACCTGCGCCTGGAGGACCAGGCTGGCCAGGCCGGGAGGCATGCCGGCTCCGATGCTGGCGTAGAGCAGGCAGTACTGGCCTGCCCAGGTGAGCAGCCCGATAGCCGCGACGTACCGGAACGGCACCCGGGGGCGCGGCAGGAAGAAGACCGCCGGCAGACCGACGAGCGTGAACCTGACCGCCGCGAAGACCAACGGCGGCACGCCCGCCATCCCCCAGTCGATGACGACGAAGTTGAAGCCCCAGATGACGGCCACGAGGGCGGCGAGGAGCGAGTCACGACGGCTCATGACCCCTATCCTCACGTTGACGACGATGAAGGACCAGCGAATAAAACTCCGCAGGATCAATTAGCATTGCTTCATGATCGATCTGGACGCTCTGGTCTCGCTGCGCGCCGTCTCCGCTCACGGCTCGGTGGTCGCGGCGGCCGAGGCCCTCGGCTTCACCCCGAGTGCGGTCTCCCAGCAGGTCAAGCGGCTCGAACGCAGCGCCGGCGTACCGGTGCTCGAGCGGGTCGGACGCGGCGTGATGCTCACCCAGCACGGTCGTCATCTGGTCGAGCACGGGAGCCGCCTACTCGCCGACCTCGAGGAGCTGGAGGCGGGGCTCCACGAACAGACACAGACCGTGGCGGGAGACGTACGGGTCGCGGTGTTCTCGACCGCGACACGAGGCCTGGTCGCGCCCATCCTGCCGACCGTCCTCGCAGCGCACCCGGCCCTGAACGTCGCGCTGATCGAGAGCGAGCCGTGGGACACCATCGACCTCGTTGCCCGCGGCGGCGCCGACCTGGGGCTGGTGCACAGCTGGGGCGACGTCCCGCTTCAGATCCCGGACCACCTCGCCGCGACCAAGGTCGCACTCGACCTGGCCGAGGTGGTCCTGCCCCGCGACCACCCGCTCGCTGGGCGCACGGTTCTCAGCCCCACGGACCTCGTCGACGAGGACTGGATCGCCACCCCTGAGGCCACCATCTGTCGACAGTGGCTCAACCGGATGTACGTCGGCACCGGCCGCCTGCCACGGATCGCCCACGTGTCGATGGAGTTCGACTCCCACCTGGCGCTCGTGCGCGCCGGGCTCGGCATCGCCCTGATCCCCAGGCTCGGTCGGTCGCCGCTGGCCACCGATCTGGTCGCCGTGGCGATGAAGGACCCGGTGCCGACGCGAGCGGTGATCGCGCTCCACCGACGCAGCATGGCGGACTCCCCCGCGATCCGCGCGCTGCTGGACGCGCTGCGGGAGGCCGGTTCCCGGCTCTAGCTCAGAAGAGCGCGGAGGCGAGCGCCTGGCGACCCTTCAGCACGCGGGGGTCCTCATTGCCGACCGCGCCGAAGAGACCGAGCAGGTGCTCGCGAGCCGCGTTGCGCTGGTCCCCGGTGGTGCGGGCGACCAGGCCGATGAGCCGGTTGAAGGCGTCCTCGACGTGGCCGCCGAGCAGGTCCAGGTCGGCGACCATGGTCTGGGCCTCGACGTCGTCGGGCGCCGCGGCGGCCGCGGCGCGCGCCTGGTTGAGGTCGACCCCACGCGTACGCTGCAGCACCTTGGCCATCGCGAGGCCGGCGGCCGCCTCCGAGTCGGCCGGATTGGCGTCCACCAGCTTCTGGTACTCGGCGACCGCGCGGTCGATGTCACCCTCACCCAGCGCCTCCTGGGCCGCCGCGTAGCGCGGGTCGAGCTCCTGCTCCTCGCCCTCGACGGCCTCCGCCCGGCGAGGCTGGTGCCGCCCGGTCATGCCCGAGACGGTGAGCTGCTGGGCGACCTGGGTCAGCATCGTGCGCAGCTGATCGATCGGGACCACGTCCTGCAGGATCGGCTGCGGCCGGCCGTCGATGACGCCCACCACCAGCGGGATCGAGGGGATCTGCATCGCCTGGGCGATCTCGGGGGCGGTGTCGATGTCGACCAGCCCGACCAGGAACCGGCCCTCGAACTCGTCGGACAGCGTCTTGAGGTCCTGCGCCATCGTCGCCGATTCGGGCATCCGGCTCGGCGAGTAGAACGCCAGCAGCACCGGCGCCGTCATCGAGGCCTCGAGGGTGGTCTGGAAGTTGTCCCGGGTCAGCTCGACGCAGTACGCCGAGCCGCCGCCGGTCGCGGAAGCACCGCCGGCCTGCGGTGCGCCGGCGGGCGGCTGCGCGGAGCCCTTGAGGGCGCCGAGGTCGATCGCTCCGGGACGAGAGAAGGGCTGCTGCGTCATGCAGGCGATATTAGTGGGCGCTCAACCCACCCGGGGACCGCGCAGACCGGACCGCTGCACCACCCGCTGGATGGTGAGGTCGCGCTCGCCCGGCCGCCCGACGTAGCGGATCTCGCGCAGGCCCTGCTCCTGGGCGGCGGACTCGAAGACGAAGTGCCCGTAGCCGAAGATCCGACCCGTGAGCGGCATGTCGACCGAGATGTCGAGGATCCGCGAGAGCGGCATCGTGGCCAGGCGGGTGGAGAGGACGCCATGGATCCGGAAGACCCGCATGTTCGTGATGACGAACCGGTCACGCCGCTCGCGCAGGGTTCCCCAGCCGGCATGCAGCGCCACCACGGCGCC
>Ga0164242_10009529_pt1 | contig 10467 bp, 8 predicted proteins | sample OricomgcompostMG_FD_108783 | JGI IMG/M metagenome (GOLD analysis project Ga0164242, IMG submission 108783) | Miracle-Growth compost microbial communities from Emeryville, California, USA - Original compost - Miracle growth compost (MG) ... | reverse complement strand
TTATAATGTAAATCAAAGACCTTACCACTATTTCTTTCCAGCTGCTGGAAAATAACCGGGTCGTCTACAGAAAATGTGAACTCATAACTCTGAAAACTGCCGTTGTTTTGCCGGCCAAAACCTTGTTGAATTAATTTTCCTTCATAGGTCTTAAAGACATTTCCTTTGTAAACGGCATAATTTAATACCCCTGATTTTACGCCGGTGGCAAATACGTAATAGTATTTTACGTATACAAAAAGCCCGGTAAAGACGACGAGTATCAGGATGGTGATAGTCACAAACTTTTTCATGGGTGTCATTTTATGTAGCTACATAACAGCAGCAATTTACGGGATATTCGTGGATATTTCAGTGAATTTGTGGGTTGTCGTCCGTCGGGCAACTGATTTTTCCACCAGGCTGGGCAATTCAGGGTAAATTGCTTTATTTTGCTTATACATCACCGGCAGATCCAATGTCCCTTTTAACGGACTGTGCCGGTGCGTGACAAGTGCAAGTTTTATAAAGTATGAACAGCCTGCAATGAAGTAGCCTGGGCATTACCTGAAAGGAATCTTAGCTGTTTTTCGCAAGGAGTCAAAGAAGAAGATTAGAAAATAAATATATCTATGCGCCTATTATATGTAAGTTTATTAACACTGATAACCAGCGTTTCGTTAACCGCACAAACCCTTAAAAGCCGCCTGGGGGCTCAGACGCAAAGGCTGCTTGAGGATGTGCAGATGAAAAACGCTTCCTTAAGCCTGTATGTAGCCGATGCCGCCTCCGGCGATCTTGTCTATGAGTATAGCGGTCATAGAGGCTTATCACCCGCCTCCAGCCAGAAAATCTTTACGGCTATTGCGGCTTTTGATCAGCTGGGTAAGGACTTTCGCTTTAAGACCGTTCTGGGCTATAAAGGGCAAATAGAGAGTGGCGTATTAAAAGGAACCCTTATTGTGAAGGGTTATGGGGATCCGACCCTTGGCAGCTGGCGTTATCCGGGCTATAAACCGGAAGATTTTAAAAATAAACTGCTCGCGAGTTTAAAAAATGCCGGTATCCGGGCCGTTGACGGGGACTTGTTAATTGATGAAACGGCCTTTGGTTTTAACCCCACACCCGGTGGCTGGCCCTGGAATGATATGGGTAATTATTACGGCGCCGGAGACTGGGGTGTCAACTGGATGGAAAACCAGGTGAATATCAGTTACCGGGGCGGCAGCCCCGGTGGCTCTGTCAAAATTACCAAAGTGGATCCGGAGCTGGCAGGAGCTACTTTACTCAATAAAATGACGACCGGTCCTGCCGGTTCTTCCGATCTAAGCCGGATTTTTACGGCCCCTTACAGCCCCGTTGCCTGGATTGACGGCCGGGTGCCTGCAGGGACCAATAGAATGGCGACCGGATCCATGCCCAATCCGCCCTTACAACTGGGGCAGGATATCCAGCGTTTGCTGAAAGACAACCAGATTTATATTACCGGCACGGTTAAAACGGGCGGTGCCCTGGAAATTAAAGGGGAGGACGTTCCAAGGATGTCCAAGGAAATAGAGACCTACGGTTCACCGGTACTGTCTAGTATTGTCTTTCATTTTTTACGTAAAAGTGTCAATTTATACGGGGAAGCCTTTGCAAAAGCCATTGGTTACCAGAATAAAAACAGTGGCACTACGGAAGACGGAGTAGCAGAAATCCGTAAATTCTGGCAGGGGCAGGGGATTGCACAAAGTGAGCTGGAAATGATGGATGGCAGCGGCCTTTCTCCCCAGAACTACGTATCGGCTTATGCAGAGGTAAAGGCGCTGCTCTATGCCAGATCTCAGAGTTGGTACAATGATTTTTATGAGGCATTGCCGACCTATAATAATACCAGAATGAAAAGCGGAACCATTCATGCATGTAAGGCTTACGCCGGCTACCAGAAATCAGCAGACGGGCATACTTACGTCTTTTCTATTATTATTAACAATTATTATGGCAGCCAGTATAGCCTGCTTCCCAAAATGTACCGGGTATTGAATGTCCTAAAGTAGGAGGAGGCTAAGCTGTCAAAGAGCGCTTAAAACAGGGGTTATGGCGGTAAAGACTGACAAAGCGTCTGTATTTACAAAAAGAAAGCAAGAAGATGGCAGCCTTTTTTTGTGGTTTGGAACTATTGTACAATATTTGCAGTAATTTTTTAAATTTAGGATTCTAAAAGAACGGTAAAAACCGTTTGTTTTAAACATTAATTCACCAAAAAATTGTGAATGGCATTAGTAAACAGAAAAAATAATCGACGTTTTCAAAGGCAGGCAGAGCCGGAACATCGCATCAATGAGCGCATCAGGGTTCCTGAAGTGCGTTTGGTGGGAGATAATGTCGAAGTAGGGGTCTACCCGATTGAGGAAGCCCGCAAGATTGCTGCTCATCTGGAACTGGATCTGGTGGAAATTTCTCCCAATGCAAATCCACCGGTATGCCGGGTGGTTGAATATAAGAAATTCCTCTACGAGAAAAAGCGTAAGGAAAAGGAAATGAAGGCGAACTCCAAACAAAGTGAGCTGAAAGAAATCCGTTTTACGGCCAATACCGACGACCATGATTTTGACTTTAAGGCCAAACATGCAGAGCGTTTTCTGCAAGATGGCAATAAGGTGAAAGCGTATGTACAGTTCAAGGGTCGCGCTATCATGTTTAAGGATCGCGGGGAACTTTTACTGCTGAAATTTGCAGAAAGACTGGCAGAAGTCGGTTCTCTGGAAAGTATGCCTAAAATGGAAGGTCGCAGAATGCTGGCCATGTTCGCACCGAAAGTGACCAAGAAGAAGGAAACCGGCGCTAAGGACAAAGGAGCCCAGCAGGAAGGCAAAGAGAAAAAAGCAGATAAGCCTAAACAACCCGCTGCCAAGGCGCCGGTTGCTGGTAAAGAAGCAGAATAAAACAGGTCGCGGTTGAATATTTCTGCCATTCTCTGTAGTGCTGATTCCTATGACAGGAGTCCCGAGAAAAGAAGGCAGAAAATAAGAAGCCTGAGAGCCTTTTGAACTTTGACCACCTTTTGAACCCTGGCGGATGTAGTAGCCTGCCAGTCAGCGGTTGGTTTTATTCCCATAAAAGTAAATGCGTTACTAGACTTAAAGTACTTAAGTTAGTAACGCATTTACTTTTTTATTCCACTTATTCGAATACGCGGCTTTATTTTTAAGTCAGGTCAGCCACGGTGCGGTGTTCCAGAATGGCCAGATTGGCATCCCGTACCTGAATCAGTACATCTCTCAAACCGCAGCTTTCCTCGTTGCAGTTCTCACATTTTTTATAAAAATGCAGACTGACACAGGGCAACAGAGAAATCGGCCCTTCAATCAGTCGCATGACCTCGGCCAGCACAATATCTTCCGGTTTTTTAGCCAGAAAATAACCGCCGCCTTTTCCTTTTTTACTGTCCAGTATCCCTTCTTTTTTCATTTCCAGCAGGATATTTTCCAGAAATTTAAGGGGAATCTTTTTTTTGCGGGATATTTCTGCAATTAAAACGGGCCCTTGTTTTGCCTGTTGGGACAGATACATCAAAGCCTTGAATGCATATTGTGTTTTCTTTGATAACATAATTATATTTTTCCTTCGAATATTGCTGTTGAGGGTTTTCCGCTACCAACAACTTGCAAAGATACTCCTTTAAAAGTAATTCAAATTATAGAAAAACCCTATTTTTTGCTTGGAATTATGCAGGTGTCCCTGTTTTTTACCCGTTTTATGTCAGGTGATTAGTTGTAAAAAGACCGGGAACGGTTGATCTTTAAATCTCTTAAAATACCTGATTTAGGATTCAGGATAATGCTGAAGGATTTATATCGGCCGATAGGAGATACGTTAATAGACATCTGCCAGCAGTGCATTTCTCTGGATAAAAACAGGCTGAGCATTCTTACTTCCTGGGCGCCGACATCAAAATACATGCTGCCGCCGGCTTTCCATTTTGGTGTCAGGCTAAAATCTCCATTCAGATTTAACGAAGAGGTCACCTGATGGGTATAGCCGCTATAATCAGGTTTTAAGGTCCGGTAAAAGCCTAAGGCAAAAGAAGCCTGCAGGTTCCAGGGAATATTAAAGTCTACAAACTCTGCCGGATTATCCCGGACGTATTGTAACTGTCTTTGCTGTTGATCATAAGGCATATTGGGGTCTGCCTGGATTCTTTGCTGGTCAGACCGCTGGTCGGTCTTTTTACTGGAAAAGGAGGTGGACATGGAGATATTGCCGCTGGTAATATTACCGATTTTACCCTCTTTCCACAGCAGTTTATTGACGCGTATGCCCCGCTCGTATTCATACTGGTCGACCGTCATGCTGGCGTTGACATTCATCTTATTATTAAATAAGGCCGTACGCATGGATATACTGATAGGGGACCATTTCAGGGAGTCAGCCATCATATTATAAGAGGTATTGATGCTGAGCCCGTCAATTAAATTCACTTTTTTGGTCGCGTTCTCCGGATCGCCGGTCGTATCCTTGTCGTTGACCTTTTTCATCTGCAGTATATTGTCCAGCCCGAAGTTAATACCTCCGAAGCTGCCTTCCCCGAAGGCGCCCACGATATTGCCCTCAAACATGGATACCCTTCTTTTAAGGGAGGTGTCGGCGGTGGTGTTCAGGTACTCATAATTCTGGCTGTTCATGTCTGGCTGATAGCTAAGACTGATGGTGGGGCGGATCTCATGGCGGATGGCCTTGATTTTACCTTTTTTGAAGTTAACGGTCCCGAATATCCTGGTGTTCATGGAAATACCGAAAGACATCTGCTGGGCGGCAAAGAAGCCGCGCTGGATGGTGGTATCGACCTGTGCGCTGTCCGCATTCCACCAGCGGTGCATTTTACGGCTATACCAGTTCTGGGAATAGGAGATAGAAGGGGTGAAGAGTAGGGGGCCTACAGCCGGCAGGGTCAGGGTAATAGGCACCTGATGCTGTGCACCCCACAGCATGGTGTCCTTTAGCTGACTGGCAGAAAAGGCCGTATCGTAAAAGGAAAACTGGTTTAAGATCGTACTGTTATAAGAGATGCCCAGATTCTCGTACCATTTGGATTTGCCGACCTGTTCTTTTTTCTGGAAAGGGTTGACGGTGGCCATGGAAAAGTTGGCCGTCGGCAACTGGACATTAATCAAATGGGTATTGTTATTCTGATTATGGTTGGCTGCCAGTGACAGGTTGTATTTTCCTTCATCCCAGGTCTTGGCCCAGGTGATGGAGGAACTCAGCTGGTTCTGGATATTTTCCAGGTTATTGGTCAGATAACTGTTGTATTTGGTACTACCTGCGTTGACATTGGCCGAGAAGCTCACGCCGGGTCTTGCCTTACTATCCATGGAATGGCTCCAGCCGATATGGATGGTGGTACTCTTGGTATATTCATCTCTTGAGATACCGGAGGTATTCAGGATTTTGGTAAACTGATACTGCAGGTTTAAGGAGCCTCTGTACTTATACCTTTTATAATAATTGGGATTGACGCTGATCATGTACCCGCCATAACTATAAATATTGGCCCGGGTGGTCACATCCCAGTAATCATTAATGACCTTATAATAACCCAGTCCGTTAAAGCCCAGACCATAGGCGTTGTTTTGTTCAAAAGTAGGCGGCAGGAATCCGGAGTGGCGTCCCCTGGTCAGGGGGTAGATGCCAAAGGGGATGATCACCGGCATAGGCACCCCTTCAAATTCCGGGATGGCAGGTCCGGATACGGCCAGTTTCCCGGTAATCATTTTCATTTTAAAAGCGTGAAAATCAAAATGGGGCGGTTCCAGGTTACAGGTGGTAAAACGGGCATCTTTGGCAAAAAGAGCGTTACTGTCGATCTTTTTGACGATCTCTGCCTTGACAAAGATTTCGCCTTCATTGTAAAAGGTATTTTTCAGGATCCCCTTTTTACTTTTTACATTGAACTTCAGGCTGTCCATAATGGATTTACTGCCTTGTTGAACAATGGTCGGTTTGCCATAAATATTATCTGTGGTATCTTTGTTGCCAAAGGCGCGGATGACATCGGTGTTTTTATTGTAATTGATATCATCGGCGGAGATCTCGTATTCCGGGTTTTTTACATTGGCCTCTTTATGTAAGGAAAAGGTATTTTGTTTGATATAGATAACGGAAGAGTCGCTGGCTTTAAAATCAAACACATTCGGGATGGAATCCTGGGAAAGGTAGGACAGATCCCGGGGAGGTAAATTACTGAAGCTAAAGGCATCTTTAGCCGTTCTGGGCCGAATGGAGTCTGCAAAACTGGCTGGTATGGAGTCTGTTGCACTTTTGGCAGTGATCATGGCTGCCCGCCTGGTAAGGCTTACTGCCGTGGAAAGCCGGCTTAAGATCCGTAATTGATGAATGCTGTTATCCTGCCACTGTCCGGATAACAGGCAGCTAAGGGACTGGCCCAAACGGGGCACATGTACATTAGGCGTGCCGGTGGCAAACCGGGTGTCAGTAGCCATGGTAGTACCTATCCCGGAAAATAAAAACACAGCGCCCAGACAGGCCCTTAAAAAGTATTTATTTTGTGCCGGATAACTAAGATTCATACCAATAGTGCCTGTTGAATGACAGTGCAATAATACTCTAAAAGTCGTTATGTGCCATCATAAAATAGAGAGAAACTGTATAATTTATATAGACCTGGGGTGCAAATGTAATAACTATATAATAATGGAAAAATTACCCTTCGTCAATTATAACATATTTTGTGCGAAAAAAAAATGGGATTCAAAAAATATCCCGTTATTATTGCAAATAAAACGTTACGGCGTTAAATTTTTATATAAATGAAAGGGATTTTAAGGGGAATTACAGGGATTACTTTTTTAGTTATTGGCGTATTTGGATTTGTCCAGGCACAGACTTCTGCGCTTAAAACAATTATTGTGGACCCGGGACATGGGCTGCCGGACCCGGGCGCCAGAGGACATTACAGTAATGAAAGTGCCATTACACTGGCCGTTGCGCAAAAACTCGTGGATAAATTAAGGGATTCACTGCCGGGCGTCAGAGTTTTAATGACCCGTAATAACCCGCAGTTACCTGCGGGCCTGACCAATGCCGCACAGGCCAACCGCTGGCGGGCAAAATTTGCCAATGAGAACCATGGAGACCTTTTTGTCTGTATCCATGTCAATGATGCTCCTTCCATCACGCATAAAAAAGTCGTCGGGTACAGAACCCGGGTGTATTATACCGGTAAAGGCAGTAAACGACGCAAGCATACCAGAAAAGAGCCCCGCTATGAATATTATAAGGAACCGAGTGGCGCGCATGGGACGGAAACCTATGTCTGGGCGGTTAATAAAAATGATTCCAAACAGGATTTTGTCCAAAATAATAACCCGGATGAACTTTATGGAGAAAAAGGGGACAGCACGGTGCCTATGTTCAGTTCCACAGAAGAAAAGATTCTGGCTACCCTCAGAACCAAAAAATATTTTTCCAGAAGTTTATTACTGGCTAATCTAATTGAAGACCAATACGTTAAAAACGGAAGGTTCTCCAGAGGAGTAAAACAACGCAATGAAGTAGGTATCTGGGTGTTGCATGCAACGGCCATGCCCAGTATTCTGACGGAAATCGGGTTCATCACCGACCGCAGTGAGGAAGATTATATGAACAGCCAGGGCGGACAGCAGCAAATTGCCTCCAATATTTTGCAGGCCATCATCAAATACAAGGAGTTGCTGGACGGCGGACAGGTGCACTAAAGAAAACCTGCTATAAAAGCATTGATCTTTAATAAATTATCTGCCTTTTGGTATTTTTAGATGAAAATAGGGCAGTGTTGTTTGATTTGATTAATTTTAGCTGACCGTAATACGCACAAAGGGACCGGGGCGTACGGGGCCGCCAAATGTGGATGTCGTCTGATTATTAGCTATTTTTAAACGTAACAATTTAAGTTTCAAAGGTTAATATGGTTATCTTTGCGGACGGGCCTTTTGCAGTGAGCTGGACCCGGTCGGGTGTATCACAACCGTTGAAATTAGGAGTAGCGACATGGTTCGAGCGTTGGATAAGCCCCCATAAAATAATTTAAAAAAGCAGGTATGAAAATATCTAATGAAACAAAAATAGGAGCACTTACGATTATCGCCATTGTACTGCTGTTTTTGGGATTTAATTTTCTGAAAGGAAAGAGTTTATTTAAAACCGGGTATTATTTATATGCCAAATTTCCGGAATCCAACGGGCTGGTAGCATCCAATGTGGTGACCATCAACGGATTTCAGGCGGGCACCGTATCCAAGATATCGGCCAGCAAAGATCTGAAAGAAATTGATGTGGAGGTTAAACTCAACCAGGCTTATGATATCCCTAAAAACTCCACGGCCAATATTTCCAGTAATCCTTTGGGCGCTTCCAGCCTGGAGGTGACGCTTGGAGATTCCAAGGACCTGATGATGTCCGGAGATACGCTGTTGACCGTCCTTACCCCCGGTTTACTGGGGCAGATGGGCCGTCAGATCCGTCCACTGGCAGAATCGGCTAAAAATACCTTGCAACACATTGATACGGTGATGCAAAATATCAACCAGGTCATGGACTCCAGTGCCAGGGGGGATATTCAGGATATTGTGGCTAATCTGAGCGTGGTTACAAAAAATTTGACCCAGACCACCGCTTTGCTAAATAAGGCATTAGATTTGCAGACAGGAGCCTTTGCTGGTTCTATTAAAAATATCAATAGTTTTACCAAGAATCTGGCGGATAACAATCAACAATTTGATTCTGTAATGAATCAGTTAAATGTTGCGACCGCCAAGTTTGCCCAGGTGGATCTGGCCACGACCTTAAATAAACTGAACGGCTCCATGGAGCAGTTATCAGCTATTTTAGCAAAGGCGAACTCTACAGACGGCTCTTTGGGAGCCCTGTTAAATGACAAGGAATTATATAACAATTTTAACCGTACAGCAAAGAGTTTACAGACCCTTTTGGACGATCTTCGGGTACACCCTAAGCGGTATGTAAATATTTCTGTGTTTGGCAGAAAGGATAAGGGTAATTACCTGGAAAAACCCCTGCCGCAAGACAGTACACATGCTGACTTCCGGAATCGATAAATGAAGATATTAAAGAGAAAAAATATAAAATCGGGCTTGCGCATGCTGGGCTGTCTGTTATCCTTGTATATGGGCAGCAGTCTGCAGGCGCAGGTAGCACCCAAGACCAGTCCGGATTCTGCTGCTCAGGGCCGTATACAGATCATTCACGCAGACCGCACCGGATTTAAAAAATTTTCTGACAGTACCATGATCCGTTTTGCCAGCGGTAATGTCGCTGTCAGGCAATCCAGCACTTTATTTTATTGCGACAGCGTGGCGGCTAATCCGGAAACGCAGATAACCGAGGCCTACGGTCATGTGCATATCAATGATAACGACTCCATTCATATTTATGCTGATTTTATGCGTTACAAAGGCGCAGACAGAACTGCATTTTTAAAAAATAATGTGCGCCTGACCGACGGTACGGGAACGCTGACTACTTCTGCCTTGGATTATGACCTAAACACCAAGATTGCCGTTTATAGTCAGCAAGGCAAACTGGTGAACGCCAAGACCGTCTTAACCAGTCAGTCCGGGACATACTACGGGGATACAAAAGATGCACAGTTTACCAAAGATGTAAAACTGGTGGATCCGGATTATACCATGACTACCGATACCTTACTGTATAATACAGTCACCAGAGTGGCCACTTTTACGGTTCCTACCCTGATTCAGCAAGGACCCTTTAAACAAGTGCAGACCACGGACGGTTATTATGATCTGTTACACAAAACGGCCTACTTAGGTAAGCGACCTACCATTATTGACAGCAGCTCCGTACTGGTAGCCGATGAAGTAGCGGCTGATGACAGCAGCGGTTTTGCGGAAGCCAGAGGAACCGTGGTTTTTAAAGATACAGCCCAGGGTATGGTGGTTTTATGCAACGATTTAAAATCCAGCAGAGAAAATGCTTCTTTTTTAGCCACTGTAAATCCGATTGCAATTATTAAGCAGCAGACGGATTCTATTTTTATTGCGGCTGATACCCTCTATTCTGCCAGATATAGCAAGGACGACAGCCTGTCCGTCCAGGGAGCTGACAGCAGCGTACATTCAAAAAAGAAGTCCGGACAGACCGGCGATACGTCCGTTATTAGTGCGGACAGATATATTACCAACCAGGCACCTGCAGAATCCACGGATTCCACGAAGCAAGTCCCTTATGACGCGGCGGCGGTGTCGGCTGCAGACACGGCGACGCTACCAAAGGCCCAGCAGGGGTTTCATAAAGTAGGGAAGGTATTTGTCTGGGATTCGGATACCAGTAAACCGGATTCCGCCACCCAGGCTGAGGCGCAAACCAGGGAACAGCAGGAAGAGCCCTCGGAACATAAAGGCTTATTTGACTTTTTCAAGTCTAAAAAAGAAGCGCGGGATCCCTCTGATATAAAAACAGATACGA
>Ga0164242_10009528_pt1 | contig 10468 bp, 8 predicted proteins | sample OricomgcompostMG_FD_108783 | JGI IMG/M metagenome (GOLD analysis project Ga0164242, IMG submission 108783) | Miracle-Growth compost microbial communities from Emeryville, California, USA - Original compost - Miracle growth compost (MG) ... | reverse complement strand
GACGTCGCCGGGTTTGACCCGATCGGGCCCCAGCACGTCGTCGGCCTCGACGACACCGATGCCGGTGGCCGAGATGTCGTAGTGGTCCGGTTCCATCAGGCCGGGGTGTTCGGCCGTCTCGCCACCGAGCAAGGCGCAGCCTGCCCGCACGCACCCTTCGGCGATGCCACTGACGATGGCGCTCAACCGTTCCGGCACCGTGCGGCCGACGGCGATGTAGTCCTGCAGGAACAGCGGCTCTGCGCCGCACACCACGAGGTCGTCGACCACCATCGCCACCAGGTCCAGTCCGACGGTGTCGTGCTTGTCCATCGCCTGGGCGACCGCCAGCTTGGTTCCGACGCCATCGGTGGAGGCCGCGAGCAACGGCTCGCGGTAGTCGCCGCGTAACGCGAACAGGCCGGCGAATCCGCCCAAGCCGCCCCGCACCTCGGGTCGCGTGGCTTTCGTCGCCAGCGGCTTGAACAGTTCGACGGCGCGATCGCCGGCTTCGATATCCACCCCGGCCGACGCGTAGGTGATGCCCTGACTGCCTGCGTGGCGCGCGGGGCTCTTTCCGGGATCCGTCATCGCGATAAAGGCTACCGGGCGGCGCTGACCGCCGGTATCAAACGTCGGCGAAGGAGCGCAACCGAGTCAGTGCACCACCGGCACTTCGCCGGCCGCGAGATCGTCGAGCCCGGCACCGCGCGCGGCGTTGGCGAGCATGTGCTCGATGACGTTCTTGCCCAGCGCGGTCTCCTCGGGCAGCTCGATCGGATACTGGCCGTCGAAGCAGGCGGTGCACAACCGCGAGGCCGGCTGTTCGGAGGCCGCGACCAGGCCGCGCAGCGAGATATAGCCCAGCGAGTCGGCACCGATGGCGTGTCGCACCGCCTCGAGCATCTCCTTTTTGTCTTCGACCGCGTTCGCGATCAATTCGGCCGGCGACGGGAAGTCGATGCCGTAGAAGCATGGCCACTTGACCGGGGGCGACGCGATGCGCACGTGCACCTCGACGGCGCCGGCCTCGCGCAGCATCCGCAACAGCGCGCGCTGGGTGTTGCCGCGCACAATGGAGTCGTCGACGACGATGAGCCGCTTGCCGCGGATCACCTCGCGAAGCGGGTTGAGCTTCAGCCGGATACCGAGTTGGCGGATGGTCTGGGACGGCTGGATGAAGGTGCGCCCGACGTAGGCGTTCTTCATCAGGCCCTGCCCGTAGGGGATGCCCGACTCCTGCGCGTAGCCGACGGCCGCCGGGGTGCCCGACTCGGGCACGCCGATCACCAGGTCGGCCTCCACGGGGCGTTCACGGGCCAACCGGCGGCCGATTTCCACCCGGGTCGCGTGCACGGACCGGCCGGCGATCGTGCTGTCGGGCCGGGCCAGGTACACGTACTCGAAGACGCAGCCCTTGGGGGTGGGGTTGGCGAAACGCGTGGAGCGGACGCCGTCGGCGTCGATCGCCAGCAATTCACCCGGCTCGATGTCGCGCACGAACGAGGCGCCGACGATGTCGAGCGCGGCCGTTTCGGAGGCCACCACCCAGCCGCGGTCCAGCCGTCCGAGCGAAAGGGGCCGCACCCCATGCGGATCGCGGCACGCGTACAGGGTGTTCTCGTCCATGAAGGTCAAACAGAACGCGCCGCGCACGGTCGGCAGCAGGTCCAGCGCCGCCTGCTCCAACGTGGAGTCGGCGGCGCCGTGGGCCAGCAGCGCGCCCAGGATGTCGGAGTCCGTCGTCGCCGGGGCCGGGGCGCGTTTGGCGATCAGGCCCTCATCGCGGGCGCGGGCGGCGAGTTCGGCGGTGTTGACCAGATTCCCGTTGTGCCCCAACGCAACCCCGGTGCCGGCCGCGGTGTTGCGGAACACCGGCTGGGCGTTCTCCCAGGTGGTGTCGCCAGTGGTGGAGTACCGGCAGTGCCCGATGGCGACGTGACCCGGCATGGCGCCCAGCGTCTGCTCGTCGAACACCTGGCTGACCAAACCCAAGTCCTTGAAGACCAGCACCTGCGACCCGTCGGCGACGGCGATACCGGCGGCTTCCTGCCCGCGATGCTGCAGCGCGTACAAGCCGTAATAGGTGAGTTTGGCGACGTCCTCGCCCGGGGCCCAGACCCCGAATACGCCGCATTCCTCACGGGGTGCGTTGAAGTCCTCGTCGGGCTCTTGGGCGGTCACGATTCGGCGGCTCCCCGGGGAACGGTTGGTGACGCTAGGGAGTCTACGGGCACCGGGGCCGAGCCGCCGAATCCACCAGGCGTGTTGAGCGACAAAATACCCGCACCAGACCCTAAAGGTGCAGTTCAGGGTTGTATTCAGCCCACATCGAACAACGGCAGGCAGTGGTCAATCTCACCGGCTCGGGAGCCGGAAAGACGCAGCGTACCGGTGCCCTTCGCCTCGGCGAACGACAACTTGCCGGTGGCCAGCAGCAGCCAGGTCCGCGGATCGGTCTCCACCACATTCGGCGGAGTGCCGCGGGTGTGCGTGGGGCCGGCGACGCATTGCACCGCCGCGAACGGCGGGATCCGCAGCTCCACGCTTCGTCCCGGCGCCACCGCGGCCAGGGTGCGGGCGGTGAGCCGCACGGCCGCCGCCAATTCGTCACGGCTCGGTGCCGGAGTGGTTTCGTCAGCCAACCATTGCGCCACGGCCAACACGGCCTGCCGGGTCTTGGCCGGATCGGCCTTGTCGCGCGGCGCCATACCCTAGGGTCTCAAAACCATGGAGCCCCGTCGCTTGCGGGAGCGGCCACCGTACAAGACCGTCGGCCTGGTGACGATCGTGGTCATGGCGCTGATCGTGTTGCTGCTGTATGGGCAGTTCCGGGGCGACCTCACGCCCATTACGCAATTGACGATGGTGGCCCCGCGGGCGGGGCTGGTGATGGACCCCGGGTCCAAGGTCACCTACAACGGGGTCCAGATCGGCCGCGTGTCGAGCCTTTCGGAGGTCACCCATCGCGGCAAGCCGGCCGCGAAAGTGGTGCTGGACATCACCCCGAAGTACGTCAAGCGGATTCCGGCCAACGTCGCCGCCGACATCAAAGCGACCACGGTGTTCGGCAACAAGTACGTTGCGCTCAGCGCGCCGAATCACCCTGCGGCGCATTCGATCACGCCATCCATCGTGATCGATGCGACTTCGGTGACAACCGAGTTCAACACCTTGTTCGAAACGGTCACCTCGATCGCCGAGAAGGTCGACCCGGTCAAAGTGAACCTGACGCTCAGCGCGGCCGCGCAGGCGTTGACCGGACTGGGTGAAAACCTCGGCCGGTCGCTGATCGATGGCAACGCCATCCTCGACGACGTGAACCCCCGGATGCCGGCGCTGCGCACCGACATTGCGCAGCTGGCGGCCCTCGGCGACACTTATGCGCACGCCTCCCCCGACCTATGGGACGCGCTGGACCACGCGGTGACCGCCGCGCGCACGCTCAACCGCCAGCAACGCGATCTGGATCAAGCGCTGCTGGCGGCCGCGGGATTGGGCAACGCCGGCGCGGATGTTCTCGGCCACGCGGGGCCATACTTCGCGCGCGGTGCCGCGGATTTGGTGGGAAGCAGCCAGCTGCTCGACGAGTACAGCCCCGAAATCTATTGCACCATCCACAATTTCGACGAAGTCGCGCCCAGGGTCCACAACGCGCTCGGCGACAACGGGTACTCGCTGGGCGCCCACGCCTCGGGCGCTATCGCCGGTGCACCCAATCCGTACATCTGGCCGGAGAACCTGCCCCGAACCAACGCCCGCGGCGGACCGGGCGGGATACCGGGGTGCTGGCAGAAGATCACGCGAGAACTGTGGCCCGCCCCGTTCCTGGTCATGGACACCGGCGCGAGCATGGCTCCCTACAACCACTTCGAGGTCGGTTCACCCCTCGCGGTCGACTTCGTGTGGGGCCGCCAACTGGGTGACTACACCATCAACCCCTGACGGCGCCCCGAGACCTCGCGGCCAACACCGCGATGGCGCCGGCCTCGTTGATGGCAAGGTGGGCCAGCATCGGTGCGGCGAGGCTGCCGGTGCGATCGGCCAGCCAACCGAACAGCCAACCGCCGATGCCGGTGACCAGCACGGTGGCCGCCACGGGCTCACCGGTCGCGCGGGCATCGGGGATGTGCGAGAGGCCGAAAGCGATGGCTTGCAGCACCCTTCCGCCGCGTCTGCCGAACGCCGCGGAGCCGGCGGTGGCCAGCGCCGCGCGGAAGGCGGACTCCTCGGACCACACCGTGCCCACGGGTATCCGCACCAGCAGCCAGTCCGGCGCGGAGGCGGGCGGTTCCCGGACGGCCATCGATTGGCGCACCGGTGGCAGGCGGGTGGTCGCGGCCACCGTGCTCGCCGCCGAGAACGCGACCGCCGACCCCAGCCGCAGCCCGGCCCACAACCGTGGCGGCCCCAGGCCCAGCGGGGCCCGCGTCACCAGCACCAGCGCGCCCCCCAGGCCGGCCTGCAGCGCCGCCCGCCACCGGGCCGGCAGCCGCGGGCCGGCGAAGCTCCAACCGACCAGGGCGGCGGCCAAAGACAGGGCGTAAGCTTGACGAGAACGCCTGGCAGGCATCAGGATTCGATGCCGGCGCTCATCCGAAGAGCCGCGGCAGCACCGACTCGGAGGTCTCGCGCAGTTCGGCGAGGGAAACCGTGAACAGTCCCTGGACCTCCACCTCGTCGGAGGCCTGGTCGACGACGCCGATGCGCACCGCCGGCAGACCGCGCGCCTCGCACATCGAACGGAACCGGCTCTCCTCGGTGCGCGGCACTGCCACCAGCACGCGGCCGGCCGACTCGGAGAACAACTGCACGAACGGATCGGCACCCTCGGGAAGCACGATGCGACAACCGGTTTCACCGGCCAGGGCGGCCTCGACGACGGCTTGTGCGAGGCCGCCTTCGGACAGGTCGTGCGCCGCGGACACCAGGCCGTCGCGCGACGCCGAGCGCAACACCTCGGCCAGCAGCCTTTCGCGGTCCAGGTCGACCTTGGGCGGTAACCCACCGAGGTGATCGGCGGTCACCTGCGCCCACACCGATCCGTCGAACTCGTCGCGCGTATCGCCCAGCAGCATTAGCGTTTCGCCCGGCTCGGTGCCCAGGCCGGTGGGGATGCGGCGACCGACGTCGTCGATGACGCCGAGGACCCCGACCACCGGGGTGGGCAGGATCGCCGTCGACCCGGTCTGGTTGTAGAAGCTGACGTTGCCGCCGGTGACCGGAATCCCCAGGGCCGCACAGCCTTCGGCCAGGCCCCGCACCGCCTGGGAGAACTGCCACATCACGCCGGGGTCTTCGGGCGACCCGAAGTTGAGGCAGTTGGTCACCGCGACCGGGGTGGCGCCGGTGACGGAGACGTTGCGGTAGGCCTCGGCCAGGGCGAGTTGGGCGCCGGCGTAGGGATCCAGCTTGGTGTAGCGGCCGGACGCGTCGGTCGACAGCGCGATACCGCGGCCGGTGACCTCGTCGACGCGGAGCATGCCACCATCGGCGTGCTCGGCCAGCACGGTGTTGCCCCGCACGTACCGGTCGTACTGCTCGGTGATGAACGCGCGGCTGCACAGATGCGGGCTGCCCAGCAGGGCAAGCAAAGTCGCGCGCAGCTCGTCGCCGGTGGCGGGCCGCGGCAGCCGCGTCGAGGCGTCGGCGTTCAGGGCGTCCTGGGTGTCGGGGCGAGCGACCGGACGCTGGTAGACGGGGCCCTCGTGGGCGACCGTGCGCGGCGGCACGTCGACCACGGTCTGACCGTGCCAGGTGATCCGCAGCCGGTCGCCGTCGGTCACCTCGCCGATCACGGTGGCCAGCACGTCCCACTTGCGGCATACCGCCAGGAAGGCGTCGACGTTCTCCGGGGTGACCACCGCACACATCCGCTCCTGGGACTCGCTGCACAGGATCTCCGCGGGCGTCATGCCGGTGGTGCGCAGCGGCACGTTCTCGAGCTGGATCGCCATGCCACCGTCGCCAGCCGACGCTAATTCCGAAGTGGCACAGGATAATCCGGCACCACCCAGGTCCTGTATGCCGACCACCAGGTGCCCGGCATACAGCTCGAGGCAGCACTCGATGAGCACCTTCTCCATGAACGGGTCGCCCACCTGGACCGACGGCAGTTTCTTGCGCGAGTTCTCGGCGTCGAAGGTGTCCGACGCCAGCACCGACACGCCGCCGATGCCGTCCAGCCCCGTGCGCGCCCCGAACAGGATGATCTTGTTGCCGGCGCCCGAGGCGAACGCCAGATGCAGGTCCTCCTGCCGCAACACACCGACGCACATGGCGTTCACCAACGGGTTGCCGGCGTAGCACGCGTCGAAGACGGTCTCACCGCCGATGTTGGGCAGACCCAACGAGTTGCCGTAGCCGCCGATGCCGCGGACCACGCCGTCGACCACGCGGCGGGTGTCCGGCGCGTCGGCCGCGCCGAACCGAAGCTGGTCCATCACCGCGACCGGCCGCGCGCCCATCGCCATGATGTCGCGGACGATGCCGCCGACACCGGTGGCCGCGCCCTGGTACGGCTCGACGTAGGAGGGATGGTTGTGCGATTCCACCTTGAAGGTGACTGCCCAGCCGTCGCCGATGTCGACGACGCCCGCGTTCTCGCCGATTCCGGCCAGCATGCCGGCGCGCATCTCGTCGGTGGTGGTCTCGCCGAAGTAGCGCAGGTGCACCTTGGACGACTTGTACGAGCAGTGCTCGCTCCACATCACCGAGTACATCGCCAGTTCGGTGTCGGTGGGGCGACGCCCCAGGATCTCGCGAATGCGCTGGTATTCGTCGTCTTTGAGGCCCAGCTCACCGAACGGCTGCGGCTCGTCGGGGGTGGAGGCGGCGTGCTCGACGGTGTCGATCGCGTGGGTGCGCGCACTCGTCCCGGAGACAGTCACGGGACACAGTCTAGGGCTGGACATCGGCAAGGCGCTCTCGCCGCCTACCGGGCGCGACGAACGTTTGCACCTGTAGTCGGCGGGTAGCCGCACAGTGTCCGAAGATCAATCAACCGGAGTACGAAATGACAGTTGAAACCGGACACATCACCGGCACCAAAGACAAGAACTACAACCTGATTTGGTACACCGAGAAGTGCCTCGACAACGCGTTGCGGTTAGAGACCTACATCCAGGACGCCGAGCGCGCCAGGGACAAGGACGTGGCCGAGTTGTTCCGCAAGGCGCAATCAGACAGCCGCAAGGGCGCCGAGATGGCGGAACAGCTGCTGGCCAAGCGCCTCTAGCCGGCGATCTCGGCCAGCGCCGCGGCCGTATCCAGGTCGGCGTAGGCGAACGAATACCGTTGGGCCAGCGCGAGCGCGATGTCGGGGCGCTGCCAGAGCTCCCCGGCGCTGGCGGTGCACAGCCACAGGGTCAGCCCGTGCGCCACCGAGGCCCGGTACCGCAGCCAGACCTCATCGGGGCTCGGCATCTCCGCTTTCGGCAGGCCGAGCGCACCGCGGTACTCCTCGAGGAGATCGCGCTCGCTGCGGCGGCGATCCTCGACGGTCAGGGCGCCCTGCAGGAAGTAGCCCAGGTCGAGTGACCAGTTGCCGCGCCGGGCCACCTGCCAGTCGAGGAACCCCACCTCGTCGCTGGGCAGCAGATAGGTGTTGCCGATGTGCGGATCGCCGTGCAGCAGGGTCTGCGGCGACGCGGTCAGCGTTCTGATGTAGGGCTTCCAGATCGATTCGATCAGCGCGTCGATGGTCAGCGAGGTCACCTGCTCGGGGGCGTCCGGGCCGAGGCGTTCCAGCGCGGCCGGCAGCGGCGCCATTTCCATGCCGTCCCAGGGCAGGAACGGCTCGAGCCAATCGAGCGCCGGCTCGGTCAGAACCCGTTGGCCCCAGTACCGTCCGTGCATGCGGGCCAGGCCGCGCACGCCGGTGGCGACCTGCTCGACGGTCATCGGCCTGGTGGCGTCGCGGGGATCGGCGCCGCGCGCGGTGAGGTCTTCCATGACCATCACGAAGTCGTAGGCGTCCTCGTCGATCAACGCGGTGTAGACGCGGGGGTGCTCGAGGGGCAGATCGACCCCGCAGGTGAACAGCCGCGGCTCGTGAAACATGCCGCTGGTCATGCGGATCAGTTCCTTGTGGTCGGGGTCGGCGGCCTTGACGAACACCGACGCCGGTCCGCTGCCGTTGCGGTAGGTCACCCCCAGGCGGGCGCGCCGGTTGGTGCCGTCGTCGCGAACCTCCACGGTGACCGTGTCCACCTCGACGCCGGGATGCGCGGCGGCCAGCGCCGCAGACATCCACTGCGGCGAGATGTCATCCCAGGTCGTGGGCACCGACAACGCGGGGGCATTCATGGGTGGACTCCTTCGTCACGGATCACCGGCATAGAAACGACACGTATCGTTTCCTACACTTGTCCCGGTGAAGGTAACCCGAGCGCACGCCCGCCCGCCAGTCCCGAATCGGTTCGCCCCCGCAACCGGGCGCACCTAGGCTCGGCCCACATGTCAGACGAGCGGGCCGGCCGGCCCCGCGACACCCGGCTGCATCACGCGATCCTCGATGCCACCCGCGAACTCCTGACCACCGGCGGCTACGCCGAGTTGTCGATGGAAAGCATCGCGGCGCGCGCCGGCGTGGGGAAGAAGACCCTCTACCGGCGCTGGCCATCGAAAGCCCCGCTCGTCGCCGAGGCCGTCCTGGAGGCGTACGGCGGAACCGGATCATTTCCCGTCGCCGAGACCGGGGACCTGCGCGCCGACCTACAGGCGTGGCTGCGCGAGCACGCCGACTTCCTGGCGCGGCCGTCGAACGCCGCGTTGGTGCGGGCGCTCATCGCCGCGGCGGCCGCCCGCCCGGCCGATGGCGACGATCTCTACCAGCAGCTCAGCGCGCCCCAGCTGGACGGGTTGACGACGCGACTTCGCCGGGCCGTCCGGGACGAGGAACTGAGCGCCGCCGCCGACCTCGACGCGATCGCCGAGGCGCTGATCGGCACCATGCTGTTTCGCGCGTTAACCCACGGGGGCGCAACCGATTTCGCTGCGGAGGGACCGCGAACTTTCGATGGGCTGCTCGACGCGATCCTGCACGGCGCGGCCACGACCAAGCCCGATTAGGCCGTCAGGCCGGCGACAAGAACGCGTGCATCGCCGCCGAATAGGCGGCCACGTCGTGCGCGCCCATCAGCTCGCGGGCGGAGTGCATCGCCAACTGCGCGGCGCCGACGTCGACGGTCGGGATGCCGGTGCGCGCAGAGGTCAACGGCCCGATCGTCGATCCGCACGGCAGGTCGGCCCGGTGCTCGTAGCGCTGCAACGGCACCCCGGCCTGCCGACAGGCCAGCGCGAAGGCCGCGGCGGTGCGGCCGTCGGTGGCGTAGCGCAGGTTCGGGTGCACCTTGAGCACCGGCCCCGCGTTGACGGCGATCGGGTGGCCGGGCTCGTGCCGCTCCGGGTAATTGGGGTGGGTGGCATGCGCCATGTCCGCGGAGGCCAGCAGCGACGCGGGCAGCCGGCGCAGGTAGTCCTCCCGGGTGCCGCCCGCCGCCAGCACAATTCGTTCCAGGACGGTGCCCAACAAGTCCGATTGCGCGCCGTGGTCCGAGGACGAGCCGACCTCCTCGTGATCAAAGAGCACCAACACCGGCAGGTAGCCCGCGCCCTGCTCCCATGCCAGCAGCGCTTCCAGTCCCGCGTAGCAGCTGGCCTGGTTGTCCAGCCGGGGCGCGCTCAGCAGGTCCGCGATCCCGTTGTCCGAGGCGCCGATCACCGTCGAGGGAGTCAGGTCGTGCGTCATCAGGTCTGCGGCCAGCACGTCGGTGGGCGCCACTTCGGCGCGCTCGGCGACATAATCGACGAAGGACCGCGCCGTCTCGCCGACGCCCCACACCGCGTTGAGGTGTCGCTGCGGGTCCAGCGTCAGCGACTTGCGATCCTCGGCCAGGTGGATGGCCAGCTGCGGCACGCGAAGGATCGGCTCGTCGATCCGGATCAGGCGGTGCGCGATCCCGGTGCTTTGATCCTTCGCCCGCACCGACAGGCGCCCGCTGATTCCCAGATCGCGGTCCAGCCAGGAGTTGAGCCACGCGCCCCCGTACGGCTCGAGCGCCACCACCCGCCAGCCGGCGACCACCCGATCGGGGTGCTGCTTGACCCTGAGGTTGGGGCTGTCGGTGTGCGCTCCGACGATCCGGAACGGCCCATCGGCTCCCGCCGAATTCCAGGCGACCAGCGAACCCGCCCGCACCGTGAAGTAGCGCCCGGGCACCGACGGCCAGCGTTGGGCCTCGCTCAGTTCGGTGTACCCGGCGGCGATCAGCCGGGCGGCCACCGTGGCGCAGACGTGAAACGGCGACGGCGACGCGTCGATGAACTCGCAGAGTCCTTGTGCGCTCGCCGAGGACTTCGTCTGGTTTCGAGGCCCGCCGGACATGTTGACATCATGGCTGTCCGAGCCCGCGGCGTTCACGCTAGGGTCGATTGCGCGCTCCTTGCTCGCGCCGCTTCCGGCGCTCACCGTCGCCACGCTAGGGTC
>Ga0164242_10009527_pt1 | contig 10468 bp, 9 predicted proteins | sample OricomgcompostMG_FD_108783 | JGI IMG/M metagenome (GOLD analysis project Ga0164242, IMG submission 108783) | Miracle-Growth compost microbial communities from Emeryville, California, USA - Original compost - Miracle growth compost (MG) ... | reverse complement strand
GTCGCGGCGGCGGTCGCGAGGCTGCCGCCGAGGTCGACCTCGAGGCCCAGCGAGTTGGGCAGCGGCAATGGGATCTGCGGAAGCACCGCGCCGAGGTTCGGGATGTTCGGATCCTTGAAGAGGATCTGGATGCCGCCCGACGTTGCCGATCCCTTGTTGTCCTCGTTCAGACCTTCAGCCGGAAGCAGCTTGATGGTGAGTCCGGCCTGCTGCAGCGCGGTGAGCGCGGTGTTGGCGACGTCGAGAAGGTCGAGCGGAAGCTTCGGCGTCGTCTTGTCGAGCGTGAGCCCCTTGGGGCCGATGCTCGCCTGGACGCCGGCGAGGGTGACGCGACCGACGTGCAGCTCGGTCGAGTGGTGACCGTGGACGCCGTCGGAGGAAGCGGTAGCGGTCGAGTCGATCCCGGCGATGTCGAGCACGCCGGCGATGGTGATGTGACCGACGTGGGTATGAGCTGTGGTCGACACGGACGATGCGTTGATCGTGACCGAGGTGTCAGTGGTCGTCGACGCGACGTCGATGAGCGCGGTCTTCTTGGTGCCGAGCAGCGCGAGGTCGGTGAGGACGGCGTGAGCATTGCTGGTGCCGGCGTGTGACGTCGTCGTCGACGTGGCGAAGCCGCCGGGGCTGAAGGTGTCGCTGGCTTGCGTGTGCAGCTGCGCCGGGTACGCCGAGTGCGCGGCAACTGGGTAGTTGAGCAGGTCGACCAGTGCCTGCGGCGTGGTGGGCGCAAACGTTGCTGCCGCGTTGCCGAGGTTCGCAACAACTGATCCGGGCCACAACGGCGATGCCGTCCCAGCGGTGGTCGGACCGGTGCCCGCGTTCGAGTTCGCGTAAGGGAGCGAGGCCTCGACGATGTTTCCCTGGACCGCGTCGCCGAGCGGTGCGATGCCCGGGGTGAAGGTGACGACCCGTGCTGCCGCCGACGTCGCGTTGGTGTTGATGCCGGCGAGGTTGCTGCCGGGCGCGCCGTCGCCGACCCCGCTGGCCGGGGCCGCCCAGAAGGCCACGCCCGGCGCGCCGATCATCAGCGCGGTCGCGGCGGACACGGCCAGCCGCCGATGCCGCGGGACGCGACTGCCATTGCGCCGGAGGCGTCCAGTGATCACAGCTTTGCTCCGAGATAGGCGGTCGCAAGCGCATCACCGGAGCGCAGGTCGCCGGGGTCGCCCAGGTCCACGATCCGCCCCTTCTCCAGGACGTAGCCGAAGTCCGCGATGCTCAGCGCGGCGTCGACGTACTGTTCGATCAACAGCATGCCGACTCCGGACGCCGCAACCGCGCGAATCGCCTCGAAAAGCTGCTCGGTGATCTTCGGCGCGAGACCCATCGAGATCTCGTCGAGCATCAGCAGCTTCGGTTGAGCCACGAAGGCACGCGCGAGCGCGAGCATCTGCTGCTCCCCGCCGGACAGCGTCCCGGCGGTCTGCTTGAGGCGGTCGCCGAGTGCGGGGAACTGCTCGACCGCCTGCTCGATCACATCTCCGGAGGTGCCCTTTGCCGCGCGGCCTCGACCGTACTCGGCCATCTCGAGGTTCTCCGCGACGGTCAAGCTGCGAAAGATGCCGCGGCCTTCCGGTACGTGCATGATGCCCATCGCTGAGATCCGGTGCGGCGCGGTGCGCTCGACGCTGCGACCGCGGAAGCGGATCTTGCCGGCCTCCGCGCGCACGAGACCAGAGATCGTGCGCAGGGTGGTGGTCTTGCCGGCGCCGTTCGCACCGAGCAGCGCGACGACACCGCCTTCCGGGATGAGAAGGCTCACGTCCGACAAGGCGCGCATCCCGCCGTAGGACACGGATAGCCCGTCGAGCTCGAGAAGGGGGGTGCTCATGCTGCACTCTCCCCGAGGTAGGCGGCCACGACGGCCGGGTCGCTGCGCACGGCCTGGGGTGTGCCGTGCGCGATGCGCTGCCCGAACTCGAGCACGGTGATCTGCTGGCAGACCTCCATGACGAGCTGTACGTCGTGTTCGACGAGAAGGACCGCCGGTGCCGGTCGACCGAGGAACTCCGACCTGGTGATCTCGAGCAACAGATCGCGAAAGTGTTCGGTCTCGCCGACGTCGAGGCCGGAGCTCGGCTCGTCGAGCAGCAGCAGTCGCGGTCGCGTGCTCAGCGCCCGGCCGAGCTCGACCATTCGGCCGAGGCCGGTCGACAGCGTGCCGGCGCGTCGGTCGGCGATGTCTTTCATGTCGAGGCGTTCGATCAGCGCATCGACGAGCTCGACACCTTCGCGGGAGCGACGGCCGAGCACACCGCCTGGGACGTTCGCCTCGTAAGCGGCGCGAAGGTTGTCGCGCACGGACATGCCGACGAACAAGTCCAGCCGCTGGAAGGTTCGAGCGATGCCGGCTCGGCCGCGGCGCGGTGGTGACCAACGGTTGATGTCCTGGCCGTCGTAGCGGACCGTGCCTGACGACGGCTCGAGCAAGCCGGTGATGACGTTGAACAACGTCGTCTTGCCTGCGCCGTTTGGTCCGATCAGCCCGGTGATGCCCGATGCTGCGACCTGCAGGTCGACCTCGTTCAGCGCTACCAGACCACCGAACCGGATCGTGATCGCGGCAGCGTCGAGCAGCGGCTCAGCCATTGCTGCCCACCGTGGCCCGCCCGCTGGTCGACGACAGCCGCAGCCGATCGACCAGATTGCGGCGGTAGAGCACGGCCTTGCAGTACTGAAGCTGCTGCAGCCCGACGCGCGGCAGCCCGTCGGGCTCACGGGCGACCATGATCACGCTGAGCGCGATGCCGAGCGGCAGGTACTTGTGGACGTTCGTGCCGAGCGGGAGCAGCTGCATGAGCTGCACGCCACCGGCAAACACTGCACCAACGATCAACGACCGCCCGCCGAGCACCACGGCGAGCAACAGCGCGAGTGACGTCGATGAGTCGAAGTTCACCGGCACGACGGTGGACTGCGTGACCGCGAGCAGGGCTCCGCCGACCGACGCCAGTGCCGCGCACCCGGCGAAGACGGCGAGCTTCGTCAGCGTGAGGCTGGCACCGAGTGTCGCCGCCGCGTCCGGAGCGTCACGCACCATCTGCAGGCGCCGTCCGATCGGCCCTTGTCGCAGCCATACCGCGCCGAGCGCGGCCACGACCAGCACCGTTCCGCACAGGTAGAACTGCGAGTTCGCCGATTCGAAGTCGAGCGGACCGAGCTTTGCCGCGGTGAGGTTGAGACCCGTGATCCCACCGCTGATCGAGTCGCTTCCGAACACAAGCTTGTCCATCACCAGTGCGAAGGCGAAGGTCGCCAGTGCAAGGAAGAGGCCGGAGAGCCGAAGCGAGGGAATGCCGATGAGCAGGCTGACCGGCACGGCGATCAGGATTCCGACGAGTACGGCGACCGGGAACATGCCGCCGTGGGTGCCGGCGATGTGCGCCGCGGTGAAGGCGCCGATGCCCGCGAAGCTCATCTGCGCGATCGAAATCTGACCGGTCCAGCCGGTGAGCACGACGACGGTCAGCGCCACCACCGCGTAGGCCATCGCCTGAGCAAGATTGAGGACAGTTGGGTCCGAGAAGACCGGCGGCAGCACGATGGCGCCGACAACCGCCGCGCCGAGGCCGGCTGCCACATTGCGGGCGGTGTTGCTCCCGATGACGTGTGCGCCGGTGACGGTGCGCAGTGAGGACCGCACTTCCACGAGTCGCTTGCCGTACGCGACCAGCAGGATGAACAGCGCGAGGTATGGCGTCGAGGCCTCGAGCTTCGCGAGGAAGCCGTGCGAACCGTACTTTTGCAGCACGTTGTCGATGACGCCGAGCGCGAAGGCGCCGATAAACGCGAGCGGCAGGCTGGTCAGCCGTCCGAGGACCGCGGCGGCGAAGCAGTAGATGACCAGGAACGGCACGACGTAGATGACGAGGTTGTTCGAGATGGACAGCATCACGCCGGCGACAGCGGCGAACATCGTCGCGATGATCCAGGCGCCTTGGCCGACACGGGTGGCGTTGATGCCGATCAGACCGGTGAGATCGCGGTTGTCGACCACTGCCCGTGTCGCGGTTCCGAACTGGGTGAATCGCAGAAGTGCCCACAGCATCGCGCCCGCGACCAAGGCGACGACAACCGTTCCGAGTTGTGTGGCCGTGATGAAGGTATCGCCGATCTTGAACGACCAGGTCGGGGAGAACACCGATTCCAGCTGGTGCTGTTGCGAACCGAAGACGATGGGCACGAACGACGTGAAGAAGGCAAGTGTGCCAAGCGCCACGACGATCTGCACGTCCGCGGTTCGAGACGCCATCGTGCGGAAGACCGCTTCGAGGATCAGTCCCAAGATCGGCGCAATGACGAGCAGCAGCAGCGGGATCGACAGCCATTGCGAGATGCCCCAGCGGTCACGCAGCTGCCAGAAGACGAAGGCGAGGAACATCGCCTCGCCTCCGTAGGCGAAGTTGAAGAAGCCAGTCGTCCGATAGGTCAGCACGATGCCGAGCGAAGCAAGCGCGTAGCACGCTCCTGCGAACAGCCCAAGGACGATGTAGGTCAGCACGGGTCAGGCGGAACCGACGTCGTACAGATGCGGGTCGCAGACGAAGCCCTGCTTCGGGTACTGCCGGACGAACTCGGAGCCCTTGACGATCGTGTTCAGGTAGCACAGCGCGGTGCCGTGGGAGCGCGGCGTGTAGTCGCCGAACATCCCACCGCCGTTCCAGCTGTCGATGTCCTGTAACGCCTTGGTGAGACCGGCGCGGGTGGGGTTGCGGCCCGCCTTGAGCAGCGCGTAGATGAACAACTGGGCGTCGCCCCACGACTCGGTGCCGAACTCGTTGGTGAAGCGACCCGGCTGGTAGGTTGCGAGCTCCTGCTGGAACTGCTGCATCACCGGCGCCGGGTCACCGAGCGGGAGCGTCGGGATCGGGATCATCAGGCCCTGCGCGGCGTCCTGGCCGGCGAGGGAGATCTGGTCGGTCGTGTAGGCGCCCTGCGTGCTGAGGATCGCGCTGGGCTTCCAGTGCTGCGCCTGCATGTCGCGCAGCATGTCGGCGTTGCCGACCTGGTCCATGACGGTGTAGACGCCACCGCAGTGGTTCGCCTTCATCGTGTTGACGATCGCGCCCATCGTTGCGCCGGGCGCAGGCGGGATCGAGATGTTCTTGTAGCAGGTGTTCACGCCGGCGCGCTTCATCATCTGCTCGTAGGTTTCGGCGACCTTCGCACTGATCGGAATGTCGTACGCGAGGTACGCCATCGACTTCGGCAGCACTCCCGCGGCCTTCAGCAGCTTGGGGATCGTCGGTGGCAGGAGCGACCGGCCATGCCGGATGACGGTGCTGCCGCCGTCGACCGACCAGTAGTTGGTGGAGTTGCTGCGGTTCGCGTTCGCCGCGCGGCCGATGTCCGGCGTGCCGGCCTTCTCCATGTCGGTCACGCCACCGTTGTCGCCATCGGACGTCGAGCCGACGAACGCCAGCACCTTGGGGATCAGGAACTGAATGTCGGAGGTGTGCGCGCTCGAGGTCTGGCCGTCGTCCTCGACCTTGAGGATGAGCTTGCGGCCGCAGATGCCGCCGAACCGGTTGACCGCGCTGAACGCGGCTTGGACCGCCTGCGGTGCCGGGTCGAAGGTGCCGGCGACCGGACCGGTCAGACCGCTGACGTTGCCGAGGGTGATCGAGGTCGCGGTGACGCCGGGCGCCGAGGCCTTGTTGCCGGCAGTGCCCGTGCAGTACGACGCCTGGGTCTGGGGGTCGTAGGAGAAGTTCTTCGGGGTGAGTGACGCGAGCGTGGCGGTCGGGTTCGTGCCGCCACCACCCGGGTTGGTGCTGCCGTTCTTCCCGCCGTGACCTGTGGTGTTGCTGCCACCGCCGGTCGTGGCGCCAGGACTCACGACGACGCCACCACCACCGGTGGTGCCGCTGGGTGCGGGGGCCTCGGTCGAACCGGGGACGACTGCACCACCCTGGGCGACCTGGGCGGTGTTGCCCAGATACGGGTCCACTCTTGCCCCGCAGGCTGCCATCACGAGGGCCAGGCAGCCGACCCCTGTGGCGGCGACGAAGCGGTGGCGATGGCGGGGTCGCGTCACGCGGAGTCTCCTATTGGGAGATGGGGTTTCCGAAAACAAGAGCGGGCTTCTCGCTGGTGTTGGGCGAAGCGTAACGGTCGTTACAAAGCGTGGCAACGACCTTACTTCGAAGTCGTAGTAATTACTTCTTTGCGGCTCGCCGGGTGGTCGCCGCGTCTACCGCGGCCCAGTGCTCGGGCGCGGCCCAGAGCGTGGCGAAGAGGTCGATCGCGCGGTCGCGGCTGCTGGGATGGACCGCGGGTCTGGTGGCGCTGACGACCTCCTTCACGGCGCGCGTCGTGCCCGGCGCCAGGCCGGCGAGCCTGGCGGCAAGGGCGCGCCATTCGGCGTCGAACGTCGCGCGTGGAACCACGAGGTCGACCAGGCCGATCTCGTGCGCCGCCGTCGCGTCGTACTGCGTGCCGCTCGTGACCGCCAGCAGCGCGCGGGCCCGTCCGACCAATCCGGTGAGGCGCTCGATCCCGCCCCAGGCGGGCATGATTCCGAGGTCCACCTGGCTGAACCCGATCCGGATGTCAGCGGCAGCGATCCGGATGTCAGCGGCGACCGCCACCTCAGCGCCGCCGCCGAGCGCGTGACCGTTCATCGCTGCGATCACCGGCATCGGCAGCGCCGCCAGGTGGTCGAGGACGGCACGAACGTTGCTCGCCATCTGCACGGCCTCGGCGTGGGTGCGGACTGCTGCGAGCTCCTTGAGGTCGCCGCCCGACACGAAGGCGCGGTCCCCACCGCCGGTGAGAACGGCGACCGCGGCGTCGGACGCTGCGACCTCGCTGATCGCGGCGTCCAGCTCCGAGGTCGTTGCGAAGCCGATCGCGTTGCGCACCGCGGGCCGGTCGATCGTGATGATCGCGATGCCGCCGTCGATCGCCAGACTCACGCCGCCGGGAGTGTCCGCAGGGGCCGCAGATGTCACGCAGCGAGAGTAGTGCTCTCGACATTGTGAGTAACGTTTCCGTCATGCCAGACCAGGACGCCGAGCGCCTCATCACGAGCGAGTCGGGCATCCCGCTCAAGGCGCGCTACGGCCCCGAAGACCTGCCGCCGGCCGTCGACCTGCCGGCGCCGGGCGCGTTCCCCTTCACGCGAGGCAACTTTCCGGCCGGCTACCAGGGCCGGCTGTGGACCTTCCGGCAGTACTCCGGATTCGGCACGGCCGAGGAGTCCAACGAGCGCTATCGCTACCTCCTCGCGCAAGGCGGCACCGGCCTCTCTGTGGCGCTCGACCTGCCGACGCAGTGCGGTTACGACTCCGACCATCCTGATGTGGAGGAGGAGGTCGGTCGGGTCGGCGTCGCGATCGACACGCTTGCCGACGCCGAGCTGCTCTTCGACCAGATCCCGCTGGATCAGGTGAGCACGAGCTTCACCATCAACGGGACGGCCGCGATTCTGCTTGCGTTCTATGTCGCGGCGGGCGAGAAGCAGGGGGTCGACCGCAACCTGCTCCGCGGCACGATCCAGAACGACATCCTCAAGGAGTACGTCGCACGCGGGACCTGGATCTGGCCGCCGCGGCCGTCGCTGCGGCTGATCGCTGACACGATCGAGTTCTGCGCCGCCGAGGTGCCGAAGTTCAACGCGATCTCAGTCGCGGGCGCGCACTTCCGCGACGCGGGCGCGAACGCCGCGCAGGAGATGGCCTTCACACTGATGGACGGCATCACCTATTGCGACGAGGTCGTGTCGCGTGGCCGAATGACGATCGATGAGTTCGCACCGCAGGTTTCGTTCTTCTTCTACACGCACGGCGACTTCTTCGAGGAGATCGCGAAGTACCGGGCCGGTCGTCGCCGCTGGGCGCGGATCGTCAAGGAGCGGTACGGCGCGAAGAACGAGAAGTCGTGCATGTTCCGCGTCGGCTGTGTCGCCGGCGGTGCGTCGCTCTATGCGCCGCAGGCGCACAACAACATCGTGCGCGTCGCCTACGAGGCGCTCGCCTCGGTCCTCGGTGGCGTGCAGTCGATGTTCACCGCTGCGTGGGACGAGCCGTTCGCGTTGCCGACCGAGGAGTCGACGACGCTCGCGTTGCGGACGCAGCAGGTGCTGGCCTACGAGACCGGGGTCGCGAAGGTCGCCGACCCGCTGGGAGGCTCGTACTACGTCGAGGCGCTGACCGACGCGATGGAAGCAAAGGTCATCGAGATCATGGATGACCTCGAGCGGCAGGGCGGCATGGTGGAGGCGGTCGAGAAGGGCTACCTCCACGCGCTCATCGCGGACGAGGCGTACCGGATCGCGCAGGCGCTCGACAGCGGAGACCGTCCGGTGGTGGGCTTGAACAAGTTCGCCACCGATGAGCCGGTGCCCGAGGTCGAAGGCTTCGAGCTCGACGAGAAGGGTCGGCTTCGCCAGCTCGAGCGGCTCGCTGAGGTGAAGCGCTCGCGCTCCAGCGCAGACGTCGCCGCGACGCTCGGTGCGCTCGAGGCCGCGGCCGGCAAGGACGACGTCAACCTGATGCCGTTGCTGATCGATGCTGCCAAGGCGTACTGCACGGTCGGTGAGATGGTTGAGGTGCTCAAGAACCAGTGGGGCGAGTTCTCCCAGCCGGTGGTCTTCTGATGGAGAAAGTGTTCTGATGCCGGCTCGCGTACTTGTCGCCAAGCCCGGTCTCGACGGGCACGACCGCGGCGCGAAGCTCGTCGCCCGCGTGTTGCGCGATGCCGGCTTCGAGGTCGTCTACCTCGGGATCCGGCAGCGTCCGGTCGAGATCGCCGCGATCGCCGTACAGGAAGACGTCGACGTGGTCGGCCTGTCGATCCTTTCCGGCGCGCACGTCGCGTTGACCCGCAAGACGCACGACGCGATGGTCGAGGCCGGCGGTGAGGACATCCCGCTGGTCGTCGGAGGCACCATTCCGCAGTCCGACGTACCGAAGCTCAAGGACGCCGGCGCGGTCGAGGTCTACCCGACGGGAACGCCGATCGACTCACTTGTGGAAAGCCTGACCAGTCTCACCTCACCTGCCGCAACCCGAAGTAGCACATAACGCCCTCATCGAACCGGACACTTGGCGCGAACCGACCGCTTCAGCACCACTTCATGTGCTACTTCGTCAGGATTGTTCGATGCGGGTTGTTGTTCGGGTGTATCCGGGTGCCGCACGCTCGCAGGTCGGGGGTAGGTACGGCGAGGGCGAGCCGCCATCGCTCGTGGTGCGAGTTCGTGAGCGAGCCGTGGAAGGCAAGGCAAACGAGGCTGTCCTCCGAGCGGTCGCTCGAGCGTTCGGCCTACCCCGCACCCGCGTCCGTTTGGTCACCGGGGCAAGGAGTCGGACCAAGTTGCTGGAGCTCGACGGTGCGGAGCCAGATCAGCTCGTCGCCCTACTCGCTCGCGACAAGCCCTAGTCCGCCGGCGTGGCGGGAGGCCTCCGTCGAGGACGTCAATCGAGGCAGAACTCGTTGCCCTCCACGTCCTGCATCACGAGGCAGGATTCGTTGAAGCCGTCGGCGACCAGCAGTCGCACCCGCGAAGCGCCGAGCGGCAAGAGCCGCGCGCATTCGGCCTCGAGTGCTGCGAGCCGCTCATCGCCCAGGAGACCGGTCCCGACCCGGACGTCGAGGTGCACCCGGTTCTTCACGACCTTGCCTTCCGGCACCTTCTGGAAGAACAGTCGCGGACCGACGCCGGTCGGATCGACACAGGCATAAGCGGCCCCTTGTCGCTCAGTCGGGAGCGAGCGGTCGAAGTCTGCCCACGAGTCGAAGCCTGGTGGCGGTGGTGGGACGACGTAGCCCAGCACCTCGCACCAGAAGCGGGCGACGCGTTCCGGGTCTGCGCAGTCGAACGTGACCTGGAACTGCCGCACCGCTGCCATCAGTCCTCCGGGAGTGCCGGGAACGCCGCCGGATCGAGATCGGGATCGAGCTCGACGCCCACGCCGTTGAACACCATCGCGAGCGCGGTGTAGGTGCCGACGACGAACAACAGCTCGAGTCTGGTCTTCTCGTCGAACGCATCGGCGAGGCGCTGCCACGTGTTGTCCTCGACGCGCTGGGTCTCGAGCAGCTGGTCCGTGGCGCGCAGGACGTCGGCCTCGAGCTCGGAGAAGACCGCGTCGTCGTCGAGCGCGATCGCCTCGACCTCTTCGGTTGTGACGTCGTAGCGCTGGGACAGCTTCGCGTGCTGCACCCACTCGTACTGCGAACGAGTACGACGGGCCACGCGCAACACGATCAGCTCGCGTAGTCGCGGTGACAGCACGGGCTCCCACAGGAGCTGCCCGTTGAAGCTGAGGAACTTCGCCGCGAGCTGTGGGTGGTGCAACAGGGTGGTGATGCCGTTGGCGAGTCGTGGCGCATCGGGGTCCGACGAGAGGAAACGGTCCGCCGCCACTGCCGGCATGCCGGCGCGGACCGCAGCCGCACAGTCCTCGTCCCACTCAGAACGCGGGATTGGTCGCAAGCGGGGAGTCACTGGGGTCCCTGC
>Ga0164242_10009526_pt1 | contig 10468 bp, 9 predicted proteins | sample OricomgcompostMG_FD_108783 | JGI IMG/M metagenome (GOLD analysis project Ga0164242, IMG submission 108783) | Miracle-Growth compost microbial communities from Emeryville, California, USA - Original compost - Miracle growth compost (MG) ... | reverse complement strand
GATCCTTTCTGCGGCAGCGGCACGACGCTCGTGGCTGCGCGTTGCTTGAATCGAACCGCCATTGGCATTGATCTTTCCGAAGACGCCGTTGAGTTGACCAAGAGGCGTCTCCAAGACCCCATCCGGAGCCAGTCCCGACTTCTCATGGTCGGTCGAGAAGCGTTCCGAAACGCGGACCATAACGCTCTCGCCATGCTGCACGACCTGGAATACGTCCCGGTCCAGCGCAATGCCGGCATCGACGCAATCCTGAAACAGGAGTTTGAGGGTGGCCCGATTACGGTAAGAGTGCAGCGAGCCGGCGAGACCTTGTTGGATGCGGCGAGTAAACTCGCCAACGCTTCGGTCAGCAAGGGCGCGAGACTGATGTTCGTCGTCGCGATTTCAAGGAGCGGCTGTTTTCCATTCGCGGATGAACTGCCTGCCGGAGTGGTCGCGATCGAATCCGTGGCGCTTGGGATTCGAGAGTACCTGGAGGGACTCAAAGCCGAGAGTCTCACGGACAAGTAGATTCGCGGTGCTCCAGCCCTTCCGGCCGGCTTGCATTCTCCACGGCTTGCTCCATGCCGTCCACTGCTCCATGATTAGTTCTGAATCAATCAAAAAGAGCGAATTCCATGGCCACCACGACTCGCAGTCAACCGTTGAGTGATACGGCCATCTTCTCCCGCGTCATCAATCCGAATAACGACGATCTTCCCACCGAGGCGGCCGAAGCGTTCTTGCGGATTCGCTTCGATGCCCTCGATCTCGACCGCATGCACGAATTGGCCGAACGGAATCAGGAAGACCTCTTATCGCCCGACAAGCGACTCGAGATGGAAAACTATCGCCGCGTCAGTTTTCTCCTGGATTTAATGCATTCAAAGGCCCGTCGATCGCTGAAGAAGCATCACGTGGGCCAGTAATCAAGTGGCGAGGAATCTTTCTCAATTCGTCCGGCAACGAGCCGCCGGACGATGTGAATACTGCCGGCTGCCCCAGGCGGCGACCCAGGTTCCATTTGAGGTCAATCATATCATTGCTCGTAAGCACGATGGTCGTGCCGTGGTTACCAGTTTGGCCCTTGCCTGCTGGTACTGCATCACGTTTTAGGTGACCTGGTAAATCGCCGGCCGGTATGTTGGCGGCGGGATCTCTTTCCCTTCCGTCTTCGCGACGGTCAACCACGCCTCTCGGGCGATCAGCACCTGCGACAGTGCCTCTTCCGGCGACTCTCCGAAGGCCGAACAATGCGGCAGGTCCGGGATATCGGCGATGTAGCCGCCGTCTTCGTCGCTGGCGAAGATGTTGATGTGGTAGTCGCTCATTTCTCGTCATCCAATTTCAGGTTATGCCGCTCCACCAGCCGGAAGAACTGGCGGATTTGATAAGGCTTCGCCTCGCCATCGACTTCTTGCAAATTCAGTAACTCCGGGATCGCGGGATGCGTGAAAATATGGTGACTTCCCGAGACCCGTGCGAGACCAAAACCAAACGCCTCAACCAAGCCACGAACGTCGCTGAACCTCGCGTTGTTCGGAGACGCCAGCAATCTTTGCAGCAGCTTCCGTTTGTTCACTCGACGACTCGGACTGCTTTATGGAGGAGTCTCAAGCGAATTCTTTAAAACAAATCTACCCCTCTCGTTCTTCCAAGGCAATTGACTTCCGCAGGGGAACTGGTCGGAACCCCCACCCCTCCCCACAATCCCCCCGACCGATTCCGGCCGTCCTTTGGCGCGTGCGATCGGCCGATCGGCGTGTGGTGTCGTCTCCCGACAAGCCGATCTTCAAGAGAGTCGCCTGGAAGCGGCGTCCGTCCGCCCGGTATGATGGACAGATGATCCCGCCAGGCCCGTCACCCGGCAACCGGAACACCATTTGAGGTGCCTTGATGTCCTCCCGGCCGTTCGTGCATCTGCATTGTCATAGCCACTACAGCCTGCTCGACGGGGCGAGCACGCTGCCGAAGCTCGTCAAGCGGGCGAAGACGGCGGGGATGGACGCGCTGGCGTTGACCGATCACGGGAACCTGTATGGGGCCGTGGAGTTCTTGCGCGAGGCAAAGGCTGCCGGCGTCATGCCGATCGTGGGAATCGAAGCCTACGTCGCGCCCGGAAGGCGGCAGGACAGGGCGCTCGGCGGGGCGACCGGGCAGGAGCATTCCTTTCACCTGACCTTGCTGGCAAGGACCGGCGAGGGGGTGCGGAACCTCATGCGGCTCTCCTCGAAGTCGTTCCTCGAAGGGTTCTACTACAAGCCGCGCATCGATAAAGAGATTCTCGAGCGCCACTCCGAAGGCTTGATCTGCCTCTCCGGCTGCGCGTCGGCGGAGTTCTCCGACCTGCTGCTGCACGACAAGCTCACCGAGGCCGGAGACCTCTGCGCGTGGTATCAGCGCGTCTTCGGCGAAGAGAATTTCTACGTTGAGATTCAGGACAACGGCATCTCGATTCAGCGCGATTGCAAGGAGCGCGCCCTGGACGTCGCGAAGAAGATGGGCCTGCCCGTCGTCGCGACAAGCGATGCTCACTACTTGACTCAAGAGGACGCGCAGGCCCACGACATCCTGCTTTGCATCAACACCGGGCGCAACGTCGACGACGCCAACCGGATGCGGTTCGAGAACGATCAATTCCACGTCCGCACGCCTGAGGAAATGTATGCCGCGATGCCCGGGCACGAGGAAGCGCTCGCGATGTCGCGGCGGATCGCCGACCTGGTTGAGCCGCACTACGCGAGCCTGAACCTCGGCAAGCGCCACTTCCCCTCGTTCACCCCCCCCGACGGATCGAAGGCGGAAGATTATTTGCGCGCCTTGTGCGAACAGGGGATGCGCGACCGCTACGGCGCGGACCCCTCCCAGGAGGCCCGCGAGCGGCTCGACCACGAGCTGGCGATCATCAACCGGATGGGGTTCGCCTCGTACTTCCTGATCGTCTGGGACTTCGTCCGGTTCGCCCGCGAGGTGGGCATTCCCAGTTCGGCGCGCGGTTCGGCGTGCGGGGCGATCGTCAGCTATCTGCTGTATCTGAGCCACGTCTGCCCATTGAAATACGACTTGCTGTTCGAGCGGTTCCTCGACCCGAACCGGGCCGAGGCACCGGATATTGATATCGACTTGTGTCAGGAACGACGATATGAGGTGATTGAATATGTGAGACGGCGTTACGGAGAGGCGAACGTCGCCCAGATCGGCACCTTCGGCACGATGGCGGCGAAGGCCGCCTTGAAGGACGTCGGCCGCGCCCTGAACGTGCCGCTGGCCCGGGTCGATCAGATCACGAAGCTCGTCCCGGCCAAACTGCACATCACGCTCGAGGACGCGCTGAAGGAAGAGCCGGCGCTGCGGCGCATGGCCGATGAAGACCCGGAAGTCGGCCGTCTGATTGAGAACGCCCGGCGGCTCGAAGGCTTGGCGCGCAACGTCAGCACGCACGCCGCCGGCGTGGTGATCGCCGACCGGCCGCTGGAGTCGCTCGTCCCCTTGCAACGGCTGCCGAACAAGGACAAGGCCAAGGAGGTCGTCAGCACGCAGTGGAACATGGGGGACGTCGAAAAGGCCGGTCTCCTGAAAATGGACTTCCTCGGCCTGCGCAACCTCACCAGCCTCGAAGCCGCCGTCAAGCTCATCAACGCCGGGCGCAAGGAGCCGCTGGACCTGAACACGTTGCCGCTGGATGACGTGAAGACGTATCAACTGCTCCAGCGCGGCGAGACCAAGGGGGTCTTCCAGCTCGAATCGGCGGGCATCCGCGACCTGCTCATCAAGATGAAGCCCGACCGGTTCGCGGACATCATCGCGACGATCGCCCTGTACCGTCCCGGCCCGCTCAACGGCGGCATGGTCGATGAGTACGTCAACGTCAAGAACCGACGGAAGACCGCGGAATACAGCCACCCGGTGATGCGCGAGGTCCTGGAAGAAACCCACGGCGTGATGGTCTACCAGGAACAGGTCATGCGCATCCTGAACCGCCTGGGGGGCATCGAGCTTTCCACCGCGTACGCGACGATCAAGGCGATCTCCAAGAAGAAAATGGAGGCCATCGCCAAGGGGCGTGACCAGTTCATCGCCGGGGCCGTCGAGCGCGGCTTGGAAAAGAGCAAGGCCGCCGAAATCTTCGGCCTGATCGAATTCTTCGGCGGCTACGGCTTCAACAAGTCGCATTCCACCGCCTACGCCCTCGTCGCGTTCCAGACGGCCTATTTGAAGGCCCACTACCCGACGGAATTCATGGCCGCGCTGCTGTCGTCGGAGATGGACGGAGCGGAGCGAGAGAAGTTCTTTTATGAGCATATCGACGACTGCAACCGCATGGGGATCACCGTCCGGCCGCCGGACGTGAACCACAGCGGCCTGACCTTCACGGTGACGAAGCCGGGGGAGGTCGCCTTCGGCCTGGGAGCGATCAAGGGGGTCGGCACGAAGGCCGTCGAGGCGATCGTCGCGGCCAGGGAGCAGGGGGGGGCGTTCTCGAGCCTCGACGACTTGCTTGAGCGGATGCCGCCGGGCGTCGTCAACCAGTCCAGCATCGAAACGCTGGTCGAGGCCGGGGCGCTGGACTGGACGAAGGCCCGCCGGGCGCAGTTGCTGGCCGTGCTGCCGCGCGCGTTCCAGGCCGCCGCCAACGCCCAGAAGGACCGGAGCCGGGGCCAGCGCGGGCTGTTCGACGACGGTGCCGACGGCGACGCCGCCACCAACACCCTGACGAACCTGCCCGACGTGCCCGAGCTGCCCGACGCCGAGAAGTTGGCTCGTGAAAAGAAGGCCCTCGGCTTCTACATGTCCAGCCATCCGCTCGCCCGACACGAATCGACCCTGCGCGCCTTCCGCAGCCACCAGACGACGGAGCTGCACGCCGCTCCCGACAAGACCGAAGTCACCGTCGGCGGCCTGATTACCGGCGTGACGATCCGCAACGTCTCCAAGAGCCGTTCCGGCCTCACGCGCATGGTCAAGTTCACGTTCGAGGACCTCGCCGGCTCCACCCCCGCGATGCTCTGGCCCGAGGAGTTCGCCAAGAACGAGTCCTTGATTCAGGAAGACGCGATCGTTTTCGTCAAGGGGACGATGAACCGCACCCGAGAACCCGCCGAACTGGTCGTCAACCGCGTCATTCCCATCGAGCGCGCCCCGGCCGAATTGTCGCGAGGGATCGTCGTCACCTTGCGCAAGGGAAGCCATCAAGACGGCGATGTCGAGCGGCTGCACCGGCAAGTCCGGTCGCGCAACAACGGCAACCTGGAAGTCTATTTCGAGGTCTTCGGACTGACCGGCGTGCGCCGGGCGATCTTCCGCGCCGGGTCGTCGCACCGGGTGCGCCTGGACGATCAACTGCTCGCCGACCTGGAATCGGCCGTCGGCGCTGGGAACGTCCGGCTGGTCGGCCAGGGCGGCTCCACCTCCGGCGGTCCTTCCCAACAACCGGCCGCGCGCGCCGGCGTCGCGGTTCAGGATGAAGAGGTCGCCGAGGAAGAACCCGCCGACGACGAGGATTAGAGCGGTTTCCGCCTGCGTGGCGCGGTCGTGAGGAAAAAGGGGACAGGCACCTCGAAGACTCGGAGCCAGTCCCCTTTTTCCTCACGACTTCCACGGGCGGTCTCTCTCGCCAAAGTTCATCGGAAGCACCAGGGCTGTTCATCGGTCCTTCACAAGCACGCGCTATGATTTGACACGTCATCCGAGGGTCGGCGTAAACAGTCCTCGATGGATGACGGCGGTCAGCGCCGCGCCTTGCCTGCAAGGGCCTGGAAGACGCCCGGCCCGGATACACTCATTGAGGGGCCTGCCTCCAACATGATCGAGATTGCTCAAGTCACTACGTTTCTCCGCGTTCGCCGCCTCCTGGCGGCGGGGCTTGTCGTCGCGCTCGCGTCATTCGGCTGCGGCGAATCGACCGTGGAGCTTCCCGCCGTGACGACCTACCCGGTTCATGGAAAGGTCGTGCTGGCCGACGGCGCGACAGCGTTGACCGAAGGAACGGTCACCCTGGTCCCGCTGGACCCGGAGACCGGCCGCCAGGCGGTTGGAAGGATCGGTGCCGACGGGACGTTCTCGCTCAACACCACTCCGACCCAGGAAGGCGCGGCCGCCGGCGACTATCGCGTGAGCGTCCTGTCCGCCGCTTCGACTCCCACCGGGTACGGCGGCTTCGGCAAGCCGTTGGTTGACGCCCGATTCGGCGATGAAGCCTCCTCCGGCCTGACCGTGACGGTCAAGGCGGAGGCCAACGAGCTTCCCCCGCTTGTTCTCGACCCGTCGAAGGTTCCCTCTGCGGGAATTCTGAATCCGCAAGATTATGCCCGCGACCGAGGATGAACCGCCTTCCGCCGATGACTTTCCGATTCCCGTTCCCAACCCGTTCCCCGAATCTCCCGTTCCTCACAAGGAAACCGCAACATGTCCGCCGCCCCTTTCGTGAGCCGTCGCTCGAAGTCCGGCTTCACCTTGATTGAGCTGCTGGTCGTGATCGCCATCATCGGCGCGTTGGTCGCCCTGCTGTTGCCGGCCGTGCAGTCGGCGCGCGAGGCTGCCCGCCGCAGCCAATGCACCAACAATCTCAAGCAGATGGGCCTCGCCCTGCACAACTACGAGAGCACCAACGGCTGCTTCCCGCCATCGGGTGAGTCGACCAATTACGGCACGACCCCCGCCTCGACCCAGTTCGTGGACGGCGTCGCCGTTTTCCCCCGGCTCTTGCAGTACATCGAAGGCAGCGCCGTTTACAACGCGATCAACTTCAACCACGACTACAACAGCCTCAACGGGACGAACTTCACCGCGTACAGCACGGCCGTCAACGTCTTCCTCTGCCCCAGTTCCGCGCGGACCTCGGGCGATGCCCGCGACGCGGTCGATCCGAACGATCCGATGTCGACGGCCTCAGGCATCGGCTACGGCGTTCAGGACTACGGCCCGACCTGCTACACCGACATCAGCCCGGTTCTGGCGACTGGCGGGACCGGATCGAACCAGATCACGCCGTATCGCGATAAAACCTCGCGTGCCGACGGCATGCTGAAGGCCGGCAAGACGAAGATCGCGGAAGTCCTTGACGGGCTTTCCAATACGATCGCCATCGGCGAAGACGCCGGGCGAGACGCGAGCTATATCAGTCCTTACGTCGAGAGCTACTACAACGGCGTGACCACCCTCACCCGCAATGTTCCCGCCGGCAACCGCCGCTACTGGCGTTGGGGTGAGCCGGACAGCTCGTTCGGCGTCTCGGGTGCGATCAACAACAAGTTCCGACCGATGAACGAGGGAAACCCCTGGCCCTCGACCACCGTCACCGCCGGCAACAATGCCGGGGCCAACGACGAGTTGTTCTCTTACCACCCCGGCGGCTGCAATGTCCTGTTCGGTGACGGCTCCGTTCGGTTCCTCAAGGAGTCGACCAACCTGAAGGTTCTCCGTGGCCTGGTCACGCTCCGGGGCGGTGAATCGATCTCCGGCGACCAGTATTGATCGGGCTGTTGCCCAAAGCATTCTTGAGGAAGCGAACAGGCCCGGGAATTGTCCCCGGGCCTGTTCGTTTTGTTGCGCAACGACAATTCCCCCAAAAGGTTCGGGCGAACTGCGGGGCGACTGGATCTTTCGGGAAATTCGCCAACTTGCAATGTCGATCGAAATAGTAGACTTAATTCTTGACTACATCGGTTGGGATGGTTATATTCCTCCACGCGACCGTTGTCATTCCTGTTTTCGGGGGTGATTCCGAGGGGATGAGGCGAGCGTCGCATGCGGGCTGGACCGTTGTGACGGATGCGGAGAGAGAGTCATGGCAATGCGATCGGACGAGGATCGAGCGAGGCGTCGGGCATTCGGGCTGGGGGTATGGTCGGTGCTGTGTCTGGGCGTGATGGTGTCGCAACTGTCGGGATGTGGCGGGACGGACGGTCGGGAACCTACCTACCCGGTTCAGGGGTCGATCCGGTTTCACGGGGAGCCTGCGTCGGGGGCCTTCGCGGTCTTCCACCGCGACGGACCTCCCGTGACTCAAGGCCCCGCGCAGCCGGACGGCACGGCTGCCGAACCGATCCGCCCCAGCGCCCAGATCAACCCCGACGGTTCCTTCCTCGTGACGACGTTTCGAGGAGGGGACGGTGCCCCGGCGGGAGACTATCGCGTGACCGTGCAATGGCACAGATCGGTCCTCCAAGACGGTGTTCCGGTCGCCGGGCCGAATGTCCTTCCGCCGGAATACGGCGACCCGAAAACAACGCCGTTGAAGGTGACGGTCAAGCCCGAGGCCAACACGGTCGAGCCTTGGTCAATCCAGTAATGCACGTCTCAAGGGTTTTCGATTTCGAGGAGGTTTCCATGTCAAATGTTTCACGATTTCGTCGCGGATTCACGCTGATTGAGCTGCTGGTCGTGATCGCGATCATCGGCATCCTGGTGGCGCTGTTGCTTCCCGCGGTTCAGTCCGCCCGCGAGGCCGCCCGGCGCGCCCAGTGCGTGAACAATCTCAAGCAGCTCGGCATCGCGCTGCACAACTTCCACGATGTGCAGGGCTATCTTCCCACCAGTCACCGCCCGGCGGGTTTGACGAATCTGCCGCGCAACGCGGGGCTAACCCTGCTCTTGCCGTACTTTGAGCAAGGGAACATCTACAATGCGTTGAACATGGACCTGAACTGGGGACGGGTCGAGAACGCGACGAGCGTCCGGTCGAACATCAACACGTTGCTCTGCCCCTCGGGGGCCTTCCCCGAGCGGCTCGACGGAAATCCCGACCCGCCGCCGTACACCCCGAACGTCGCCGCCCCGACGGATTATTCGCCGACGATCAGCGTCGATAACCGTCTTGTCGTCGCCGGCCTGGTGGACGCCTCCGGCCAGGGGATGCTTGCCCAGAACGAAAAGGCCCGGCTCGCCGATGTAACCGACGGGTTGTCCAACACGATCGCATACGCGGAATCCGCCGGGCGTCCGTATGTGTTCCGCAAGGGGGGCAAGCAGTTCGGCGACCCCGCCACGAACCGCGTCAACGCCGGCGGTTGGGTCCGCCCGGCCAGCGATTTCTCCGTTGACGGCGCGAGCCTCGACGGCGCGGTCATCCCCGGTCCCGCCCCGATCAACGCCACCAACGGCGAGGATTACGTGCCCGCCGGATATCCACACCCGTATTACAATACCCAGGGAACGGGCGAGGCATTCAGTTTCCACCCCGGCGGCGCGAATTTCCTCTTCGGCGACGGCTCGGTGAAGTTCCTCAAGGAATCCATTGGAATCCGCACGTTCGCCAAGCTCGTCACCCGACGCAACGGCGAGGTTGTCTCCGCCGACGCCTACTGATCTCCCGGCGGCGGACCTTCCGCTCTAACCGTGCCGCGCCCCGAAGGTTACATCCTTCGGGGCGTCGGCATTTTTCAAGGACTTTTCGCGTGCAATGCGGAGCAGGGCGGTGTAAGATGCCGATAATTCAACAAAGCTCGCACATCGCCCAACGCCCTGGAGGGGAGGATCGATCCTCATGCGTCGATTCGGAGCACTCGCAGCGGTCGTGGCCTTCGGAATGACACTTCCACTCCTGGCGGCCGACGAGCCGCGCTGGAGCGCTGAACAGCGCGCCCACTGGTCCTTCCGCCCTCCGTCCCGCCCCGAGATTCCGAAGACGGCGCGTGCTTCCTGGGAACGCAACCCGATCGACGCCTTCATCGCCGAAGGGCTGGAGTTTTTCGAGATCGACCCCGCTCCTGAAGCCGATCGCGAGACCCTGATTCGCCGTCTCCGCTTCGACCTGACCGGTCTGCCGCCGACTCCCGCGGAGATCGACGCCTTCCTGGCCGACACCCGGCCCGATGCCTATGAGCGGCTGGTCGACACGCTGCTCGACAGCACCGAATATGGCGAGCGCTGGTCGCGGTTCTGGCTCGACCTTGCCCGCTACGCCGAGAGCGACGGCTTCAAGAGCGACAAGACGCGCCCGAACGCCTGGCGGTATCGCGACTGGGTCGTCAACGCCTTGAATCGCGACATCCCCTACGACCAGTTCGTCCGGCTTCAACTGGCCGGCGACGAACTGGCCCCCGGCGATCCCGAGGCGTTCCTTGCCACCGCGTTCAACCGGAACTGGCCGTTCGAGGACAACAACATGGTCCCCGGCCTGAACCATCAGCTTATGCTCAACGACATGACCGACACGACGGCCTCCGTCTTTCTCGGCCTGACGATCGGCTGCGCCCGCTGCCACGACCACAAGTTCGACCCAATCAGTCAGAAGGATTATTACCGCTTCCAGGCCCTCTTCGCCGCCACCGAGCCTGACGACGCGCACCCCTTGGCCGATCCGTTCGATATCGCCGTCAATGACTTCATCGTGAACGAGCACCAGGCCCGCCTCGCCGCGATCAAGCGGAAAAAAGACGCCATCGAATACCCGTTCCTGGTCGCGCTGCTCAAGGGCCGCATGTCCAAGCTCCCGGCCGACGTCCGCGAGGCGTTCGATACTCCGCCGGAGACGCGCACCGAGGCCCAG
>Ga0164242_10009525_pt1 | contig 10468 bp, 10 predicted proteins | sample OricomgcompostMG_FD_108783 | JGI IMG/M metagenome (GOLD analysis project Ga0164242, IMG submission 108783) | Miracle-Growth compost microbial communities from Emeryville, California, USA - Original compost - Miracle growth compost (MG) ... | reverse complement strand
TACGACATGATGGATCCGGAGCTGATTCCCAAGCTGATGAACTCCGGGGTGATCGAGGTGGCGCCGCTGGCCTACATGCGGGGCCGCTCGCTCAATTCGGCGTTCATCATCCTCGACGAGGCGCAGAACACCACCGCCGAGCAGATGAAGATGTTCCTGACCCGGCTCGGGTTCGGCTCCAAGATGGTGGTCACCGGCGATGTCACCCAGATCGACCTGCCCGGTGGCGCGAGGTCGGGCCTGCGGGCCGCGGTGGACATCCTCGAGGACATCGACGACATCTGTGTCGCCGAGATGAGCAGTGTCGATGTGGTGCGCCACCGGCTGGTCTCCGACATCGTCGACGCCTACTCCCGCCACGAAGCCGAACACAGCGGGCCGGGTCTGACGATGAACCGGGCGGCCCGGCGCGCGTCGGGGGGCAGGTCGCGCCGGTGAGCATCGAGGTCTCCAACGAATCCGGGCTGGATGTCTCGGAAGTCGAGCTGATCAGCGTCGCCAAGTTCGTGCTGGCCCGGATGGACGTCAACCCCGGCGCCGAGCTGTCGATGGTGCTGCTGGACACCGCGGCGATGGCCGACCTGCACATGCGCTGGATGGATCTGCCCGGGCCCACCGACGTGATGAGCTTCCCGATGGACGAACTCGAGCCCGGTGGCCGTCCCGACGCCCCCGAGCCCGGCCCGTCGATGCTCGGTGACATCGCACTGTGCCCGGAGTTCGCCGCCGAACAGGCCGCCGCGGCCGGGCATTCCCTGGGCCAGGAACTGGCCTTGCTCACCGTGCACGGGGTACTGCATCTGCTGGGCTACGACCACGCCGAGCCGGACGAGGAAAAAGAGATGTTCGCGCTGCAGCGTCGGCTGCTCGAGGAATGGGTCGCCGACCAGGTCGAGGCCTACCGGGCCGAGACCCAGAGCGAAAAAGATCGCCGGCTGCTCGACAAGACCAGGTACTTCGACGAACCGTGACCGGAACACCGCTGCTAGTCAGCGTGATCGCGCTGATCGGTCTGGGCGGGCTCTTCGCGGCGATCGACGCCGCGGTGAGCACGGTGTCGGTGGCGCGGGTCGAGGAACTGGTCCGCGCGAAACGTCCGGGCGCGGTGTGGCTGGCCAAGCTGATGGCCGAACGGCCCCGCTACATCAACCTGGTGGTGCTGCTGCGCATCACCTGCGAGATCACCGCCACCGCGCTGCTGGTGTTCCTGCTGCACGCGGTGCTGGGCCTGGACTGGGGACTGTTCGCCGCCGCGGCGATCATGGTGGTGGTGAGCTTCGTGGTGATCGGGGTGGGGCCGCGCACCCTGGGCCGGCAGAACGCCTATTCGATCGCGCTGGCCTCAGCGCTTCCGCTGCATGTGGTTTCGGTGTTGCTCACCCCGATCAGCCGACTGCTGGTGGTGCTGGGTAACTTGCTGACGCCGGGCCGGGGCTTCCGCAACGGGCCGTTCGCCTCCGAGGTCGAGTTGCGTGAAGTGGTGGATCTGGCGCAGCAGCGCGGGGTGGTGGCCGCCGACGAGCGCCGGATGATCCAGTCGGTGTTCGAACTCGCCGACACCCCGGCCCGCGAGGTGATGGTGCCCCGCACCGAGATGGTGTGGATCGAACATGACAAGTCCGCCGGCCAAGCCACCTCATTGGCGGTGCGCAGCGGGCATTCGCGCATCCCGGTGATCGGCGAGAACGTCGATGACATCCGCGGCGTCGTCTACCTCAAAGACCTTGTCCAACAAACCTATTACTCGACCAACGGTGGACGTGACACCACGGTGGCGCAGGTGATGCGCCCGGCGGTGTTCATGCCCGACTCCAAGGCGCTCAACGCACTGCTGCACGACATGCAGCGTGGCCGCTACCACATGGCGTTGCTGGTCGACGAGTACGGCGCGATCGCCGGACTGGTCACCATCGAGGACGTGCTGGAGGAGATCGTCGGCGAGATCGCCGACGAATACGACCAGGGTGAAGTAGCGCCGGTGGAGGAGTTGGGCAGCAGCAGGTTTCGGGTTTCGGCGCGGCTGCCCATCGAGGACGTCGGCGAACTATACGGTGTGCAGTTCGACTCCGGACTCGACGTCGACACGGTCGGCGGCCTGCTGGCGCTGGAGCTGGGCCGGGTTCCGCTGCCCGGCGCCGAGGTAACCTCACACGGGCTGCGACTGCAGGCCGAGGGCAGTCGCGACAGCCGGGGGCGGGTGCGGATCAGCACCGTGCTGGTGAGCCCGGTCGACCCCGAGGGTGAGGAGGCCGCAGGTGAGCGGTGAACCGGGGATGAGCATGCGCCGAGTGTGCGGTTTGGTACGCGACACGCCGGTGCGGGCGCAAGAAACCGCACACCCGGCCAACAACTCCCGGGCGGGTGACCATGGCTGAATTCCATTCCGGCTTCGTGTGTTTGGTCGGCCGGCCGAACACCGGCAAGTCCACCCTGACCAACGCGCTGGTCGGCCAGAAGGTGGCGATCACCTCGAACCGGCCGCAGACCACCCGGCACACCATCCGCGGCATCGTGCACCGAGAGGATTTCCAGATCGTCCTGGTCGACACCCCGGGCCTGCACCGCCCACGCACCCTGTTGGGCAAGCGGCTCAACGATCTGGTCCGCGATACCTACGCCGAGGTCGACGTCATCGGCTTGTGCATCCCCGCCGACGAGGCGATCGGCCCGGGGGACCGCTGGATCATCGAGCAGATCCGGACGGTGGCACCCAAGACCACCCTGGTCGTCGTCGTCACCAAGATCGACAAGGCCAGCCGCGACAAGATCGCCGCGCAACTGCTCGCGGTCGGCGAGCTGGCCCCGGAAGCCGAGATCATTCCGGTCTCGGCCGTCACCGGCGAGCAGGTCGACGTACTGATCGATGTGCTGGCCGCGGCGCTGCCGGTCGGCCCGGCGTTCTATCCCGACGGCGAGTTGACCGACGAGCCCGAAGAGACCCTGATGGCCGAGTTCATCCGGGAAGCCGCCCTGGAGGGGGTGCGCGACGAACTGCCGCATTCCCTGGCGGTGGTGATCGAGGAGGTGGAGCGACGCGAAGGCCGGGACGATCTCATCGACGTGCACGCCGTGCTCTACGTCGAACGGGACAGCCAGAAGGGGATCGTGATCGGCCGCGGTGGCGCCCGGCTGCGTGAGGTGGGCACCGCTGCGCGTACCCAGATCGAAAAGCTCTTGGGCACCAAGGTTTTTCTCGATCTGCGGGTGAAGGTAGCCAAGAACTGGCAGCGCGACCCCAAGCAGCTGGGCCGGCTGGGCTTCTAAAAGGGGTGGGCCACCTGCGCTGGAAAGCGGCATTGGGTACATTCCAGGGGTGCCGGAACGCAAGCCGTTGGTTGTCGCCGCTGTTGCCTTGATCATGTGCGCGCAAGCGCTGACCGGCTGCGGGGGATCCCATAAGCCGCTCGATACCACCAAGCTGTTCAACGTCGAGTCGACGTTCGGCTCGGACTTCAAGACCCAGACCAAGGGACCCAACGACATCGATCCCAAAATCCTCGGCCCGCAGAAGATGCCGCCCGGCGTGACCTTCGATCCCGCCGACTGCGCCGACTACGCGGCCAGCAGCGGACGGCCGCCCAAGGGCATCCGCGGCAAGATGTCGATGGTCTCGGTCGTCGGCAACGGCAACCAGTTCGTCGCGATCGCCATGCAGGCCGACCAGGACCTGCCGTATGACGCGGCGGCCGCCGAGAAGTGCAAGCACGTCTCGTTCCAGGCCGGCAAGCTCACCGGCTACCTGGACGAGACGGACGCCCCGCAGATCGACCGCGCCCAGACCACGGGCTCGCACTCGGAGATCGAGATCACCGGCAAGGACGGCCAACAGCAGTCCCGGGAGTCCTACACCTTTACCGCCTACCTCGGCAGCGCCCTGGTGCAGGTCACCGCGAACCCGCAGCCGGTGCGCGGGCAGCCGCTGGCGATGGTGGACGCCGACCGGGCCCGCCAGCTGCTGGTCGACGCGGTGTCGGCGCTGCGCAGCTAACCATGCCGGCACGCGAACCCCGCGTGGTCGTGATCGGCGCGGGCGTAGCCGGCATCACCACCGCCCACCTGCTGCGGGAGCGCGGATTCACCGACATCACCGTGCTGGAGAAGGGCTCCGACGTCGGCGGCGTCTGGTACTGGAATCGGTATCCGGGGCTGCGCTGCGATGTACCGTCGCAGATCTACCAGTTCGGGTTCGCGCCGAAACCCGACTGGCGGGATACCTGGGCGACCGGTGCGTCGATCCAGCGCTACCACCGCGACGTCGTCGATCAGCTTGGGCTGGCGCCGCTGATCCGGCTCGACACCGAGGTGACCGCAGCGGAATGGGATGAGCAGCGCCACTGGACGCTGAGCACCGCCAGCGGTGAGCAGCTGACCGCTGACTTCGTGATCTGCGCGACCGGCGTGTTGCACCACCCGTTCACTCCCGACCTTCCCGGGCTGGCCGACTTCGCCGGCCCGGTGGTGCATACCGCCCGCTGGGACGATGAGCTCGACACCGACGGAAAGCGGATCGCGGTGATCGGTACCGGATCGACCGGCGTACAGGTGGTTTCCGCGCTACAACCGGACGCCGCGTCGCTCGACCACTACGTGCGGTCGGCGCAATGGATCCTGTGGGCGCCCATGTCGCTGCGGCAGCTGCCCGGGGCGGCCGCGGTGCTGGCGCGTTTCCCGAAGCTGCACCGGACGCTCTACCGGTTGATGGCGCTGGGCGGGTCGGCCCTGTTGACCGACGTCACGACCCGCCCGTCGTGGCGGCGCCGGGCGGTGCAGGCCTATGCCCGAGCGTGCCTGCGAATCCAAGTCCGGGACAAGGCATTACGGGCCAAACTCGAACCCGATTACCAGCCGTTGTGTAAGCGTCAGGTGGTGTCGGGAAGCTATTACCGGGCGATTCGCGCCGCCAATGCCGAGCTGATCACCGACGGCATCGCCGAAATCACCCCGCGCGGCATCCGCACCGCCGACGGCACCCACCGTGACACCGATGTCATCGTGCTGGCAACCGGGTTCCACGCCCATAACTACATGCGCCCGATGCGGTTGATCGGCCGAGACCGGATCAGCATCGACGACGCCTGGGCCAAAGGGCCGCGGGCCTACCGGATGACCGCGATCCCCGGGTTCCCCAATCTGTTCACCGTGCTGGGACCGAATTCGCCCACCGGATCGATCTCGCTGCAGTACACCGCGGAGGTGACCGCGCGCTACATCGCGCAGTGGCTGGAGAAGTTCCGCACCGGGGAGCTGACCAGCGTCGAGGTCACCGAGCAGGCGACCACCCGGTTCAATGACGACGTCGCCGCCGCGATGGGTCCGACCGTGTGGAACACCGGCTGCAACTCGTGGTACCTCACCGACGGCGGCGCGGTGGACCTGTGGCCGTTCGATCGGGCGACGATGACGACGATGCTGGGCAGTCCGGACCCAGCGGATTTCCACCTGGGCTGACCGGGCGCTCAGGCTTCGGCGCGGGCAATCGGACGGGACGGATCCGAACTCCACTGCGACCACGACCCCGGGAACAGCGCGGCCGGCCGGCCGGCGGCGGCCAGCGCCGCCACGATCACCGTTGCGCTGATCCCGGAACCGCAGTAGGCCCCCACCGTGTCGTCGCTGCCGATACCGCGTTCGGCCAGCAACCGGGCGAGCTCGTCGTCGGGCAGGAAGGTCCCGTCGGGCGCCAGCAGGGCGGTGAACGGCAGGTTCTTGGCACCGGGGATGTGGCCGGCAGCCGCGTCGAGCGGTTCGTCGTCGCCGCGGAACCGTTCGGGGGCACGGGCATCGAGTAGCGCCAAGGCGCCGGAACGGGCGCCGTCTCCGGTCTCGTCGGCGGTCAGGGTGGGGCGGATGCCGTCGTAGAGGTCTTCGGGCAGCAGGGTGACGTCGCCGGGTTCGGGACTGACCTCACCGGTTTCGAAGCCGGTCTCCAGCGCGCCGCCGGCCGCCGTCCAGGCCGCCAGGCCACCGTCGAGAATGCGGACGTCCCGGAGGCCGGCGGTGGTCAGCAGCCACCATAGGCGCCCGGACGCGGCCCGCTGCCAGTCGTCGTAGACCACCACCGGCTGCCCGCGCCGCACCCCCCAGCGGCGGGCGGCGGCCTCCAGGTTGCGGCCCGTCGGAAGCGGGTGCCGGCCCCGGCCGGTGACGGCAGGGTCGGACAGCTCGTCCTCAAGCGAGACGTACACCGCGCCCGGCAGGTGGCCCTGCAGGTATGCCTGCCTGCCGTCGGGGGCTTGCAGGCTCCAGCGGACGTCGAGGAGGGTCACCGGATCACCGGCTCGCAGGAGCTCAGCGAGCTCCGCGGCGCTGATCAGGACCTTGTCGCGTGGGCCCACCGCGGGGCGCCGCTCAGTAGTTGTTGCAGGAGTTGGCGATCGAGGTGATCGTGCCGATGTACTGCTGGGCCTCCGGCATCGCCTGGATCTGGGTGGCGATCCGCTGCCGCTTGTCGGGCGGCGACGACAGGAAGGACCGCAGCCAGGTCTGGGCGATCGGGGAGGCGTTGAACTCCGCGGCCGCGGCGGGGTTCTCGGCGTTCAGCGCCGCGTTGACCTGCGAGTAGTTGCAGGTGGTGTTGATGATCGGCCCGAGGTCGGGATCGGCCAATGCCAACCCGGCTCCAGCGGAGAGCGACAAAGCCAGACTGCCGGCTGCGACAGCGATCCTGGTCAACGACAGAGTGGCCATTTTGCAGACGCCTTTCCCCAGTGCACCTTTATGTGGATACGAAGACCTAAAAGACGGACCAAGCTTAGCGGACAGCCGATGACGTCGCCGTAGTCACAGGTCGGGGGGGGTTTCGGCGTATCACCGGCTAGCCGGGCCGTATTCGGGCTCGATGCGCCACCACGGTGTGGGTTGCTGCGCAGCCCAGCCGCTGATGCCCTCCAGCTCCGCGGCCAGCGAGACCAGCAGTCCGTCGCTGTTGGCCGGTCCCATCAATTGCACCCCGATCGGCAGCCCTGCGCAGGTGAACCCGGCCGGGACGTTGATCGACGGCCACCCCAGCAGGTTCCACGGCCAGGTCAGCGGGCAGGCCGCGATTATGGCGCGGTCGGTTTCCAGGGCGTTCAGGTCGTCGAATGCGTGCACCAGCGGTGGCGGCTGGGCGGTGGTCGGTGCCAGCACCACATCGACGATCCGGAAGATCGAGCCCACCCGGCGCTGGTCCTTCGCCTCGTGCGCGCGGGCATTACGCAATACCGCCTGGGACAACAGCCGGCCGGTGCGCATGTTGGCCAGCGTGCGCGGGTCGAGCGTGACGCCGCCGCCCAGGCTGATCGCGGCATCGAGCACACCCGCAGTGGAGCGGGACAGAAAGTTCCACGACAGCCGCACCCCATAGTCGGGGTTGCCCGGGAGCACGATGTGCCCGAGTAGTCGCAGCCGAGCGGCGACGTGCTCGAGCGCGGCCCCGATCTCGGGGTGCAACCGGGCCGGAAACCCGGTATAGGGGAAGCGGGTGGACATCGCGATCCGCAGTTGCCCCGGCGCCTTGCCAACGTAGTCGGACACCGTGACCGGCGGCGGTTTGTGCAGGTCGCCCTCGGCATTGCCCGAGGCCGCATCCAGCACCAACGCCGCGTCCTCCACGGTGCGGGCCAGCACCCCGTTGACGGTGATGCCGTTGAACGCCTCCGGCAGCGGCCAGGTGGAGATGCGGCCGCGCTGCGGCTTGATACCCACCAGATGCGTCCACGCGGCCGGGATGCGCACGCTGCCGGCGCCGTCGGATCCGATCGCCGCGGCGACCAGGCCCGCGGCGACCGCGGCGGCACTGCCTCCCGACGACCCGCCCGGAGTGTGCCGGCGAGACCAGGGATTGCGGGTATGACCGAACCCCGGACCGCTGGTGAAGGGCCACTGGCCCAACTCGCAGGTGTTGGTCTTGCCGACGATCACCGCGCCGGCGGCTTTGAGTCGCCGCACCACTTCGGCGTCGTGGCGCGCGGGTTGGACGTAGCCGGAGGTGCCGAAGAAGGTCGGCACGCCGGCGATGTCGGTGTCGTCTTTGACCGCGATCGGCACGCCCAGTAGCGGAGCACGGTGGCCGGCCGCCCGGCGCCGGTCGGCTTCGGCGGCACACCGCAGCGCCGAATCGGTGAACACCACCCGGAAGGCGTTGAGTGTGGACTGGCTGGCGTCGATGGCATGCAGTGACCGGCGGACCAGGTCAACCGAGGTCACCTCGCCGCTGGCCAGCTGGTAGAGCTGTTCGGTGAGGGTGGGAAAGCGGGTCCCGGGCGCTGCGGGCGGGTGGGTCATCGGTGACGAGAGTATCCGGCGTGCCACGCCGGTGACCGTCCTCGAAACGCCCCTGCGGTGATGCGAAACTGGTGCGATGCGGCTGTACCGGGACCGGGCGGTGGTGCTGCGCCAGCACAAGCTCGGCGAGGCCGACCGGATCGTCACTTTGCTCACCCGCGACCATGGATTGGTCCGCGCGGTGGCCAAGGGGGTGCGCCGTACCCGCAGTAAGTTCGGCGCCCGGCTCGAGCCGTTCGCCCACATCGATGTTCAGCTGCATCCGGGCCGCAACCTCGACATCGTCACCCAGGTGGTGTCGGTGGACGCGTTCGCCACCGACATCGTCAGCGACTACGGCCGCTACACCTGTGCCTGCGTGATGCTGGAGACCGCCGAACGCCTCGCCGGCGCCGAGCGTGCCCCGGCGACGGCGCTGCACCGGCTCACTGTCGGCGCGCTGCGGGCGGTGGCCGACGGCAGCCGTCCCCGCGAGTTGGTGTTGGACGCCTACCTGCTGCGCGCGATGTCGGTGGCCGGATGGGCGCCGGCGCTGACCGAGTGCGCCCGTTGCGCTACCCCCGGCCCGCACCGGGCGTTTCACATCGCTGCCGGCGGCAGTGTCTGTGCGCACTGCCGGCCGGCCGGCGCCACCACCCCGCCGTTGGGCGTACTGGACCTGATGTCGGCGCTGCACGACGGCGACTGGGAGGCCGCCGAGCTTTCCACCGCGGCGCACCGCAGTCATGCCAGCGGCTTGGTGGCCGCCCATCTGCAGTGGCACCTCGAACGCCGGTTGCGAACATTGCCACTGGTGGAACGTGTTCAGCGGCCAGCGGGATATGACGCGGCGGCCGGTGCCGACGCGGGTGTCGACTCGAGGGCCACCGGCAGCGACGGCTGAGCCCGCCCCTAGGCGACCTGGCAATTGTGTGCGTTTCCGCGGACCACCGGCCCGTCGGCGGTAGGCTGATGCGACTTCACGATCCGAACGCTCAATTTGGAAGGCAGGCCGAATGATTCACGACACCGGGTGGGGGCGCTGGGCGCACAGCACTGCGCCGCGATACGCGGCCGGCCTCGGAGCAGCGGCGGGAGCGCTGCTGGTCGCGGGCTTGGTCCCGGCGGTCGGCCCGGTCGCACAGGCGGGCATCGAGCCCGTCCCCGGTGTCGGGATCATGGCGCCGTTGCCGGCTCATGCCCCGGGCGCTGATGGAGCCGACGGAGCGGACGGGGCCGATGGCGCGGACGGCGCTGCCGGCAAGGGCGGCCAAGGCGGCAAGGGCGGCCAGGGTGGCAAGGGCGGCCAGGGTGGCAAGGGCGGTCAAGGTGGCAAGGGCGGCCAGGGCGGCAAGGGCGGCGACGGTGGCCGAGGCGGCGCCGGTGGCCACGGGGGCGCCGGTGGCGCCGGTGGTGCGGCCGGCCCCGGTGGCCAACCCGGTGCGGGCGGTGCCGGTGGCGCCGGCGGTGCGCCCGGACCGGGCGGTCAGCCTGGTCAACCCGGTCAGCCCGGTCAGCCCGGTCGACCCGGCTGAGTTCGCAGAACATCATCAACCGACGGGCCTGGCACGGCACGGCGATGTGAGTCGCACCCGCCGTCCCGGGCCGAATAACCCCCGCTAAAGTCTGACTCGATCGTGGGGGGCCAATGCAGCAAGGAGCCACAAAGAAGTGACTGAGAACCCACGCGCAGACATCGTCTCCCGGCAGTACGAGCGGTGGACCTACCCGCCGCCCATCCACGACCTTCAGGCGTGGTCGGCAGGAAACTGGGAGTGGTTCGACCCGAGCCATGCGCACCGGGTGCTGTGGCCGGATCGGGAGTACCGTCCCGACCTCGACATCCTCATCGCCGGCTGCGGCACCAACCAGGCGGCAGTCTTCGCCTACAACAACCCCAAGGCCCGGGTGGTGGCCGTCGACATCAGCCAATCGTCGCTGGGGCACCAGCAGTACCTCAAGGACAAGCACGGGTTGTGGAACCTGGAGCTGCACCAGCTCCCGATCGAGGAGTTGTCCACGCTGGGCCAGGATTTCGATCTGGTGGTCTCCACCGGGGTGCTGCACCATATGGCCGACCCGAAGGTGGGCATGCAGGCGATCGCAGACCGCCTGCGGCCTGACGGCGTCGCCGGCATCATGCTCTACGCGCGCTACGGCCGGATCGGCATCGAGATCCTCGAATCGGTCTTCCGGGACCTGGGCTTGGAGCAGAGCGACGATT
>Ga0164242_10009524_pt1 | contig 10468 bp, 4 predicted proteins | sample OricomgcompostMG_FD_108783 | JGI IMG/M metagenome (GOLD analysis project Ga0164242, IMG submission 108783) | Miracle-Growth compost microbial communities from Emeryville, California, USA - Original compost - Miracle growth compost (MG) ... | reverse complement strand
ATTTACAGTTGGGAATTCAATATGGTACAATTCCTTATGTTACAGATCCTTTATCTAATGTAGATGCTGTTAAAAATCAATCTAATTACCCCAGGCTCGGATTTTCTGCATTATTAGATACACTGACAAATTTTGCTGAAAGTTTACCTTATAAAAAGCCATTCCCTACAGGGACTTCTCTGTTGACTACAATCGATGGGTATGCTACAGACAAATTTTTTATTCCAATTGAATTATTATTGGGGGATTTGTATTTGTGGAAAGGTAATTATACCACAGCAGCGACTTATTACCATTCCGTAATGAACTATAGTGACCAACTATATCCTGCAATGAATAGTGAGCAGTGGTATGAAACATATAAAATTGCCTATACAGCCAATATAAATGGGGCTAATTGGTCCAATATTTTTGTACAGGCTTATGGGGAACGATATTCTAATTATGAGATTATCTGGGATTTGCCTTTTGATGATAATTTTGCCCCAGAAAATCCATTTATTAATTTGTTCTATAAATCTGGGAGCGGGTACTTATTAAAGCCTTCTCAACTAATTATTAATCAATGGAATAGTCAAATAAGAACAGATAGTACTCCTGGTGATTATAGGGGAGAAGGCGCGTCTTATAAAATGGTCGGCGGTGAACCTGTCATCAATAAGTTCAGTTCTAATTTTGATCCATTAAATCCCTTTGAAACGGCTGATAAATGGATTTTATATCGTGCGGCGACCTTGCATTTTCATTATAGTGAGTGTGCTATTCATGACGGGCGGACACAGCTAGCCTATTCATTAATGAATAATGGAATAAGAGGAGGGTTCAATCCGCTGGGTTTAAGTCAATCGGAGGATGTATCTGATTATATGCAAAGTTTCGGGGCACCCTATGACTTTGATGCTAGAATGGGAGACTACCCCTCCTATAGAGCTCCGTGGTATAGAAATACGGGCATTAACGGACGAGTTTCTGTTCCTCATGAAATTATTGATTCAGCTAAATATTATGATACGACTGTATTGCCCAGGCAATTTCTTTCTGCCAGCAGTCAAGACAGTCTTGAACATGATATGATGGATGACTTATTGCATTATTCGGGCATGGAATTGGCGTTTGAGGGGAATAGGTGGCCTGACCTACTAAGGATTGCATTGCGCAGGGAGAAGGAAAAAGCAGGTAGTGGCGTTTCTTTCTTGCAAAATGTCATTAGCGCCAAATTTAAGGCGAGTGGTCGAGCCGATTTGGCAGCATCCGTCAGTTCAAGGTTAGCAGATACGAAAAATTGGTTCCTGCCTTTTAATTGGGACTAGGTATTTCTGCATTAATTGACTGATTAACAATTAAAATTTGTAATTATAGCTGAATTTTAATATTGTTGTATATTTAAAGATTGCCCCATTTAGTTTATTTATTTAAATTGAGTGGGGTTCTTTATTAAATTATTTTAATTATGAATGCATTTCGTTTTTTAGTAATATATGGGTGCTTTAGTTGGTTCTGGTTGTTGCAACCGGAACAACCAAAATTAAAGATATTCATGGCCGGAGACTCCACAATGCAATTGTATGATACTTCAAAAACACCGCAAAGAGGTTGGGGGCAGGTGTTTGGTGATTACTTTAACAACAATGTCCAGATTGTTGATTTAGCCAGGGGAGGAAGAAGCACGAAATCCTATATTAAGGAAGGCCTATGGAATAATTTGGTAAATAAAGTTCATAAGGGCGACTGGGTCATAATTGAATTTGGTCACAATGACCATGATAAGAGAAAACCCGAACGATTTACAACGCCAGTCCAATATAAAAATAATTTAATAACGATGATTCGGGATGTTCAGGGAAGAGGGGCCAACCCCATTGTTTTAACGCCAATTGCCATGCGGAATTTTGACAAAAGTGGCGTTTATAAGGATGGTCATGGAAGTTATCCTTGTCAGGCGAGGCTGGCAGCACAGGACTGTAAGATCCCCGTAATTGATGTTGATAGTCTCTTTGGTCATGTAATAACGCAGTTAGGTCCGGAAAAATCCAAAGACTTATTTATGAATTTTGGACCGGGGCTATATAAAGCTTACCCCGATGGGAAAACTGATAATACGCATTTGAGGCTTTCCGGTGCCAAAGTTGTTGCTGGAATAGTCGCTGATCAGATTAAAACTTTAAAAATTTCTCCAATTAGTAAATATATACTTTAAGCATAACATTATAATTATGAAGCCGTTAGTTTTTGTTCTTTTGTTTAGTTATTCATTGATTTCAGGTCTGGATGCCCAGGTTATTAAAAAGTTTGATTTTGGTACGGGAGCGGTTGAATCGAGATATACTCAAGTAACTGCCCTAGATACCTATTCAGATGCAAAAGGCTATGGGTTTGATTATGGTACTAACGCAATGGCTGTCAACCGGGGTGGAAAGAGTCCACTTAACAGTGATTACTGTACCGGTATTGGTTCTGTATTCTTTTCAACCAAGTTGCCACAAGGGAGCTATAAGGTGACAGTAACTTTGGGTGACGCACTTAGAGCGACCTCGGCAACCATTAAAGCAGAAGCAAGGCGTCTAATGGTTAAAGAAATTGATACCAAAGTTGGAGAATTTAAAGAGGTATCTTTTAATGTAAGTGTCTGGGATAGCGCAATTGCGGCAGGGAAGTATGTAAATCTAAAACCCAGAGAAAAGGATAAACTGGACTGGGATAATAAATTGACACTGGAATTTAGCAACTCTAATCCTTGTATTAACGCCATTACAATCGAACCGATTGATAACCCTGTCCAGGTATTTTTAATGGGGAATTCCACCGTGACAGATCAGGCTTTGGAGCCATGGTGTTGTTGGGGACAAATGATTCCGGCTTTTTTTACAGGAGACAAAGTTGTTGTTACCAATATGGCCGCCTCCGGAGAAACATTAAGATCCTCTTTTAATAGAAAGAGGTTAGATAAAGTCGCTTCAATGCTTCATAAAGGAGATTATGTTTTCATTGAGTTTGCACACAATGACCAGAAGAAAGGCTCTGGAGAGGAGGCCTATACGACTTATAATAAATTTCTGAAAATCTTTGCAGATTCTGTAAGAAATCATGGAGCAATACCTGTTTTTGTCACTTCCACTAATCGGAGAAATTTCGATAAAAATGGAAAGGTGATAAATACTCTAGGCGATTTTCCTGATGCGATGCGATTAGAAGCCAAAAAGGAAGGGATTACATTAATCGATTTAAATAAAATGACTAAAACACTTTATGAAGCTTATGGCGAAGAAGCGTCTAAAAGGTTATTTGTTCAATATCCAATTGGTTCGTTTCCTGGTCAAAGTGATTTATTAGAGGATAACACGCATTTTAGCACTTTTGGTGCCTACGAGTTGGCCAAATGCATGGTTACGGGAATTCAAAATTCAGATTTGGACCTGAAAAGATATTTAAAAAGTGGCTTAAAGCCTTTTGATATCAATCATCCAGATGATTTTAAGACATGGTCATTACCCGTTACCCCCATGTTTTCGGAGATTAAACCTTATGGTAATTAGCAGTAATTTGAATTGTTATTTAATTGTCCATTGTTTAACTGGTCTTGTGTAATTTTTATTTAGACAATGGGGCCCTTGATTCTAAAAAGCAATGCAGCTCGAAAGGGTTGTGTTGCTGATTTCTATCAATTTTAAGATTGTTGAGTAACCTCATTAGCAGAAATGCTAACGCATAATGGGGCAGGTGAATGCTTATGTATATAAGCAAATGGGAAGGCGTGTGCATAAATGAATTCTATTGAAATATATTAAATAATTAAATCATATTTATTTATGAAAAGAGGTGTTTTATTCATTGCATTTGTATGGCTATCCCTATTACTAAAAGCACAAAATAATGTCCTTTGGGTGGGATCCGCCGATAATGATTATTTTACATCTTCAAATTGGGATCCGGTGACAGATCCATCTGCTTTAGACCAGACGGAAATTATGATGATTACAAAAGGGAGTCCTAATGCCTGTATGTTAAATGGTGGTAATGTGCGCTTGAATTACAGGCCTGCCCAGGTAAATGTACTATCGGGGGCTACATTTACTGTTAATGGTAAACTTTATCCATGGGGGTCTGATTCTTTAAATGGGATAATTAATATAGGTTCAGGAGGTGATTTTAATATTAGAGGAACGACTTATGTAGGTAGAAATGGATCCTCAATAATTAACATTAATGGAGGTTCTTTGACTTCAAATAATATATTGTATGTAGCTACGGGTAATGAGGGTAGTGATGCCACCATTAACATGAATGGGGGGGCTCTCTATGCTAATTCAACTTTAAATATCGCAATTGGAACTGACCTTGCTGCCCAGATTAATGTTTATAGTGCGGGTGTTTACGTTGCAGGAACAATGAATTTAGGTAGCGGAGGACATATTTATATTTCAGGTATTGGCCTGATTAGATTGACAGGAGATCATAGGAGTGAATTAGAGGCCTGGATATCAAACGGACAAATCACTTGTCCAGCAGGCAAAACTTTAGAAGTGACCTATGATGGAACCTATAGTTATGCCCAAATTCCGCAGAATCCTAATAGTATGATTACAGAATATCCTGATTCTGTGGTTTTAAAAACCGATAATCTTGTCTGCTGTTTTGAGAAGAATACCGGTAATATTTTATCTTATAGATATAAAGGTGTTGAGACAATTTCAAATAAAAGTACTGCTTCAAAAAAATATGCATATCATGATTTTACTACATCGTATGGTTTTGAGACAATGTTTGGGTGCACATATGAGGTAATAACCGATAGCGCTGATTTTGCACATATTGTCTTTAAAAGGCCATATACGCCTTCTTTAGGTCATGTAACCCCTTGTGATGTTGAACTTCACTATGCATTAAGGAAAGGAGATAAAGGTGTATATGTGTATAGCAAGTTGGAGCATAAGCCAAATTATAAGGCATTTAATCTGGGTAGCTGGAGGCAGGTCTGGTGGATGGCTACAACAGATGATGGCAATAACCTTTGTGAACATATTTATGCGGATTCCTTAAGGAACTGGGTGGAATATTCTCCTAACGATGCTTCTGAACCCACAGGTATTGCTGAAATTATCAAATTGACTTCTGGTGCCAGGGCTGGAAAATTTGACGGGAAATATGAATATAGCATGAAATTCTGGGATAATCCTGTCTGGGGGCATGCGAGTGATATTAACCATATAGGACTATGGATGGTTAATGCATCATGTGAATATTATAATGAGGGACCTACCTATCATGATTTAAATACAGCGGCTGGTATTTTGCATCAGTGCATGAATGGAGTTCATTACGGCGCTATCGGGTTAACGGCGGATACCTTAACAGGTTGGACTAAAGTATATGGGCCTTATCTGATGCTGATTACAGATGAGAATACGGCGGATGAAAATTGGGTAGCCGCCAAACAGAGACAACTTGCAGAAAAGGCTTTGTGGCCTTATAATTGGGTTAAAGATACAGTAGCCTATCCACCAGCCTCGCTAAGAGGAAGTGTTTCTGGTATATTTAAAGTATCTGATGCTTTGCAGCCCGGAATTAATGGTGCAGGTGCGTGGATTGGCTTGACAAATCTGGATGACGGAGCATCTGATTTTCAATTTGAATGTAAAAGTTATCAATATTGGATAAGAGTAAATGCTGATGGTAGTTTTAACATTCCAAATGTGCGTCCAGGCACTTATACTCTTTTTGCTTATCAGGATGGGGAAGTTGGCGAGTTTAGACAGGAAAATGTTACTGTTATAGCGGGGACCGATAATAATTTGGGAAGCCTTGACTATAAGATTGATAGAAGCTATGGTAGTTTTGCTTGGGAAATTGGTGTGCCAGATAGAATGGCTGATGAGTTTAAATTTGGTGATTTTGGTTATTGCGAAGGGTTTGTTCAATATAAATTTAGAGACAGTTTCCCTAATCCAATTGAATATAATGTTAGTGATAAGAACTGGAGTGAAATGCTATGTTATGCACATACAAAGTATCCAGCAGCTGATTCGACACCAGGAGATGTTTGGAAATGGAGGTTAAATTTTAATTTACCGGCCAATTTTCCCACTTCGGGTAATGCGAGACTTACGATTGCTTATGCGAGTTCGGATCATGCACAGCAATGGATTTATGTAAATAATGAGAATTCAATATTTAAGGCCTATTATCCGGCTAATGGCGATGGTAATGCTTTTGTCAGGCAAAGTAATTATGCAAAATATAGTTATAGTCATATAGATATACCGCTTAGTAAGTTACATGCAGGGGGCAATACAGTTACTTTAGTGATGCCTTCTAATTCTGCCTGGGTTAGTCATATAATGTACGACTATATAAGTCTCGAATTACCTATTGGGACATCTACACCTGTACATTTACAGGATTTTGATGTGGCAGCACTGGCTAATCAACAATCGCGGCTTACCTGGAAGACATCTTTAGAGAGTAACAGTGATTACTATGGGATTGAACGCAGTTATAATGGTGTAGGTTTTGATTCCATTGGTCGCATGAATGCATTTGGTGATTTAAATGGCGCTGATTATAACTTCTTAGATACTAGTCCTACTGATGGCATGAACTATTACCGTTTAAAAATGGTTGATAAGGATGGGACCTATTCCTATTCCAAGATTCTATCCGTTAAGTTTGCGTTGAAGCAATCAAAAGCTACGATTTTGCTTTATCCAAATCCAGTTAAAAATAAGCTAACCATAAAGTCAGCTTCCGGGGGACAGATTAAATCTATTACCGTAATTAACGCGGCGGGAAGAAATGTTTTTTCTGATAATCAGATTAATAGTATGTTTTATGATTTAAATATGACTCAGTTTGGAGCTGGATTCTATTTTATTAAAATAAATTTGGGTCGCGAGACACTAACTAAATCCATTGTTAAATATTAATTGCTACGCATAGTTGCTGATTATATGCGTTTTAACTTAATTTAAAAAATAATGAGAATAAAATTATTAAGTTCTATTTTGCCTTTTTTGTTGCTTCATTTACTCCCATGTTATGGCCAACGGTCGATGGAGTATTTAAATCGGGGTGTTTATGCTATTAATGAGGGCAACGCTAAAGTATTTGTTTCCTGGCGTTTGTTTGAAAATGAGGATAAATCGGTAGGGTTTAATGTATACCGGATTTCTGACAGTGATACGGTTCGTTTAAATTCACGCCCTTTAATGAAAGGTACAAATTTTATAGATGAATCTTGTGACACCAACGCTGTCAATTCCTATTTTATTACAAAAGTTGTAAGCGGCAAGGAGTCTTTTACGGATGGCATGTTCACATTGAGACCGCATGCGCCTCTTTATTTATCTATTCCACTTAAGACGCCCAAAGGATATCGGCCCAATGATGCTTCAGTGGGCGATTTGGATGGCGATGGTCAGTATGAGATTATCCTGCATCAGGTCGGTAGAAGCAAGGATAATTCCCAGGACGGCTTTACGGATCCGCCCATTTTTCAGGCCTATAAATTGGATGGAAGGCTGCTTTGGCAAATCACACTTGGAAAAAATATCAGAGAAGGAGCACACTATACGCAGTTTATGGTCTACGATTTAGATGGGGACGGGAAATCGGAAGTGGTTATGAAAACAGCGGATGGAACGATAGATGGACTAGGAAAGGTAATTGGGGATTCGAGCAAAGATTATAGAAACAGCAGAGGCCGGATTTTGGATGGACCGGAATATTTAACGGTCTTCGATGGCCTCACAGGGAAGGCAATATCCACAGTAAATTATATACCACCAAGAGGCGATATAGGGGGATGGGGAGGCAATGGAGGTAATAAAGGTAATGATCATTATGGGAATCGGGTTGACAGGTTCCTGGCCTGCATTGCTTATTTAGATGGAAAACATCCAAGTGTGATTATGTGCCGTGGTTATTACGGAAGGTCAGTATTGGCTGCCTGGGATTTTAAAGATAAAAAGCTGATATCCAGATGGGTCTTTGATTCTCATGACAGCAAAAATCCGTTCTCAGGACAAGGATACCACAATTTATCAGTGGCAGATGTGGACCATGATGGTAAAGACGAGATTATTTATGGAAGTATGTGTGTGGATGATAATGGAAGAGGTTTATACACAACGGGACTAAGACATGGTGACGCCGTACATGTCAGTCATTTTGATCCAGATAACAAAGATCAGCTGGTCTGGGGAGTTCATGAATTGGAAAATGGAGCAAAGGGACTTGGTGCCGCTCTTTATAATGCCAGGACAGGGAAAATTCAGTGGTCTGATAATGTTAATCAGGATGTAGGCAGAGGGTTAGCAGCTGATATAGATCCTCGTTATAAAGGATATGAGTTTTGGGGGGGAAGCGGTGGTCTTAAAGATGTCCATGGAAATATTATATGTAAAAAATCTCCAAGAAGCACAAATTTTAGGATATGGTGGGACGGTGACCTGCTTAGTGAGTTATTAGACGGGACTCATATTGATAAATGGGATTGGAAAGACTCTATCCAGAGAAGACTGTTTGATGCAAGAGAATTTAATTGTGCCTCAAATAATGGGACTAAAGCCAATCCTGTTCTCGCAGCTGATCTTCTAGGAGACTGGAGGGAAGAAGTAATCTATAGAACATTAGATAACAATGAATTGAGAATATTCTCTACCACGATTCCAACCACTCACCGTTTGTATACCCTGATGCAAAACCCTCAATATAGATTAGGTATTGCCTGGCAGAATGTTGGGTATAATCAGCCCGCCTATACAGATTATTATCTGGGTGAAGGAATGGCTATACCACCGAAGCCAGATATTCGGATGGTGTCAACACACCATTAAGGACAGCATTTAATTAAAAACTAACCTTACATCATCTGCTTTCTTGAAATGACAAGCAGAGGGTGCCGAATATACAGGATAGTGCAGGATAGTTAGGATGCTCACTTAACTTATATTTGTTTGGAATTGACTTTTTTTGTTTTAATTAATGTTTTATAACCTATTTATATCTCATGGGTAGAAAAATCTGGGCTATTACTTTGTGTTTTGTGTTTTGGGCCTTTGTTGGGCAAAGCCAGAATTTGGAAGAAAGTCGTATGAATGAGCTATTTAATTTTGGCTGGAAGTTTCATTATGGTGACATAAACGATGGACAAAACCCTTCATTAGATGATGGGACTTGGAAAACCCTTGATATCCCGCATGATTTTCAGATTAATCAGCCGTGGGATTCTGCCAGCGGAGGTGCAAGAGGGTTTAAAAAAATGGGTGTTGGCTGGTATAGGAAGACTTTTAATGCCAATGCTAACTGGAAGGGCAGAGAGGTATTACTGGATTTTGAGGGTATTATGCTTACCGGGCAGGCATGGTTGAATGGTCAGCCAATCGGTGAAACCGATTACGGTTATCTTGGGTTTGGTGCAGATATCACCAAATTGATTAATTATGATAGGCCGAATGTGTTAGCAGTTAGAGCCTCCACAGGTAAGAAAAATGGATCTCGCTGGTATACAGGTGGCGGATTATTTAGGGATGTGCATTTAATTGTAAAAAATAAAATATCTGTTGCCCGTCATGGTGTTTATATTACAACACCAGAAATTAATAAAAATCAAGCCTCTGTTGCTATTCAGGTAGGAATAGATGGAATTAGAAATAAAAGCTATGATTTAAGGATACATGCCGAGATATTGGGTCCGGATGGTGAAAAGGTGTCGGATGCCATGATTGATGCGCCTCAAAGAAATAAATTAAGTACCGTAGAGATTCGTTTGCCGAAAGTAAATGTTACTAATCCACAACTTTGGGCTTGTGAAAGCCCTAATTTGTATACAGCCAGGATTAGTCTGATCCTGGATGGAAAACAAATAGACCAGGTTCTTCAGGAGTTTGGGATAAGGTCGATTGAATTCTCAAAGGAATTTGGATTTAAGCTCAACGGGAAAAAAGTTTTTCTTAAAGGCATTGCAAATCATCATGATTTGGGTGCTGTTGGGGTGGCTGCCTATGAAACAGCCATCGCCAGAGAAATGGATACCCTTAAAGCATACGGTTTTAATGCAATCCGTACCTCACATAACCCATATTCCTCTTCTTTTATGAGACTTGCAGATGAAAAAGGGATTCTGATTGTGGATGAGCTTTATGATAAATGGAGTAATGATGTCTATTGGGCGGGGAGTAAGCCATGGAGTTCTATCTGGTATCAAAATGAAATAGAATGGCTGAAAAGAGATCGAAACCATCCTTCTGTCATTTTGTGGTCATTTGGCAATGAATTGCAGATGCGGGAAGATTTTGCAGGATTTCCCACAGAAGACTGGGGAGTGACAACCTATAGACTTATGAATGTACTGGCTAAAAGATATGATTCCACCAGAAAAACAACAGTAGCCATGTTTCCTGCCAGGGCGGGGGCCATTGGAAAAACGGACCCTGATTTTGATATTAAAATTTATCCTCCTGAGTTAGCGACT
>Ga0164242_10009523_pt1 | contig 10468 bp, 9 predicted proteins | sample OricomgcompostMG_FD_108783 | JGI IMG/M metagenome (GOLD analysis project Ga0164242, IMG submission 108783) | Miracle-Growth compost microbial communities from Emeryville, California, USA - Original compost - Miracle growth compost (MG) ... | reverse complement strand
GTGTTCAGCACGGCGTCGCTGTCCACTTGATAACTGGTCATGATTTCTCCTCGCTGGATATCCGGTGGATTCGAGGCTAACCACCACATCGACGGCCGCTCGCGCCCCGGCCGCATTCGGTGCACTGCGCGCGCTGAAGGAACCTGTGGAGGACAGGAGATGTGTTGTTCGAGCGTTCGCTCAGGCGGTGGGCCGCACACCCTGCGGTGCGCTCGGCGAGCTGGCGAGCGGGAGTGAGACCTGGAAGGTGGCTCCGCCGCCGGGAGTCTCGACCACATTGACCGTTCCGTTATGCGCGGCGACGATCGAGGACACGATGGCCAGACCCAGCCCGCTGCCACCGGTTTCACGTGTGCGCGAGGTGTCAGCGCGCCAGAAGCGCTGGAAGATCTTCTCGCGGATCTCCGGCGGGATTCCGTCGCCGTGATCGATGACGTCGAGTCTCGCGCGCTGGGTGTCTGACTCCACGACCACGCCGATTTCAATCGGCGAATCGTCCGGGGTGTACCGCACGGCATTGCCGATGAGGTTGTTCAGCACCTGGCGCAGCCGATTCTCCTCGGCCAGCACGACCGGTTGCACGGTGGCCGGTTCCGGGATGTCGTGAAGTTCGAGCGGCACGGTCTCGGTTCCGACCTCCTGGCGCCGGGGGCGTCGCCCGCGCAGGCGCGCGAGGGTCGCTCCGGCGAAGGACATCGGGCCGGTGCCGTTGCCCGCGGATGCCTGCGGTGGACCCTGACGCACCACGGATGTGTCTGGTGATGACTGGGCGGATGGCCCGGGCGTTGGCACGGACACTAGCGGCAGCGAGGTGAGGACGGTGACGGCCCGGCCCGGGTGTGCTGCGTTCGCGTCCAACGCGGCATCCCGAGCAAGGGGGAGCAGGTCGACGGGAGCCAACTCGAGCGGCTTGGTCTCATCCAGTCGCGCTAGCTGCAGCAGGTCCTCGACGAGTCCGCCCATGCGGATCGCCTCCTTCTCGATGCGCTCCATAGCCTGGGCGACATCCTCAGGCTTCTGCAGCGCACCCATGCGGTACAGCTCGGCATATCCGCGCACGGAGACCAGCGGCGTGCGCAGCTCATGGCTCGCGTCCCCGACGAATCGGCGCATCTGCTCGATGGTGCGCGCACGATCTTTGAACGCACGATCGATGCGATTGAGCATCGTATTGAGCGATCGGTTCAGTCTGCCGACCTCGGTATTCGGGGTCGCGCCGCCGAGACGCTGGCTGAAGTCGCCGTCCGCGATGGCCGCTGCGGTCAGCTCCACCTGTCGCAAAGGCGCGAACGTGCTGCCGACGATCATGCGGGTGAGCACGGCGCCGACGATCACCACCACAATGCCGAGGACGAGGAAGATCGACAGATAGCTGGCGATGATCGCGTTGATCTGACCCGTGGAAACGGCGACGATCGCCGTTCCGTTCGGCGTCGGGTCCGAGTTGGTGAAGCTGATGACGGTGCACAGGCTGCGAAACGAGCTGTGGTGGTCGATGCTCGGTCGGTTCGTCACGCCGTCCTTGGCGCAATCGACGCCCTGCTGCAAGGACATCGTGGCGGGAACCTGCGGGAGGTCGCCCGAGGTCTTGCTCAGCCAATTGCGCGTGACGTACTTGCCCTTGTCGTCGTACAGCACGACGAAGTAGCTGCCTGCGCTGCCTGAGGAGCCCGCGACCTTGCCGTTCGAGCTCGACCGGGACTGCATGAGGTACGGATTGACGTTGTCCGACGCCGCTTGCAGCTGGTTGTCGAGTTGCGTTTGAAGCACAGGCCTGAGCATCGTCATGGTTCCGACTCCGGCGACGAGCAACCCGAACGTCAGCACGAGCACCGTGACTCCGGTGATCTTGGTACGCAGCGAAACTGCGTTCCACTTGTCGAGTACTGAGCTCTGCATAGGAGACGAGCCTACGGGCGAAAGCTGAGCTTAGACCTTTGCCGCCTTGAGCATGTAGCCGAAGCCGCGCTTGGTCTGGATCAGCGGCTCGCTCGAGTGCGCATCCACCTTGCGTCGCAAGTAAGAGATGTAGCTCTCGACGATGCCCGCGTCGCCATTGAAGTCGTACTCCCACACGTGGTCGAGAATCTGCGCCTTGCTCAGCACGCGGTTCGGGTTGAGCATCAGATAACGCAGTAACTTGAACTCGGTGGGGCTCAACTCGACGCCGGTGTCGCCGACGAATACCTCGTGGGTGTCCTGGTCCATGGTGAGTTCGCCGGCGCGGATGACGGCGTCGTCGTCTGCCTGCATGGTGCGGCGGAGTATGGCTTTGATGCGCGCGACGATCTCGTCGAGGCTGAAGGGCTTGGTGACGTAGTCGTCGCCGCCGACCGTGAGGCCCATGATCTTGTCTTCTGTGTCGTCCTTTGCGGTCAGGAACAGGATCGGTGCGGTGTAACCGGCGCCGCGCAGGCGCTTGGTGACACCGAATCCGTTCATGTCGGGCAGCATGACGTCCAGGATGATCAGGTCGGGTTCCTCTTCGAGGACCGCTGAGATCGCCTGAGCGCCGTTGCCCACCGCGCGCACGGCGAAGCCGGCGAATCGGAGGCTGGTGGTCAGGAGGTCACGGATGTTGGGCTCGTCGTCGACGATCAGGATGCGGGGTCCAGCGTTCATGCACCCAGTATCTGCGCGTCGTCTGTGGGCTTGCTGAGAGTGCCTGGGGTGCCGGAGTTATGCTGCCAGAAGGAGGACTGATGGAACGCGAGGAACAGCCTGATCTCGCCGACTCCGACCTCGGCGGTGACCCGGCATGCTGGCTGTCACAACTGTGCCCCGAGTGCGGCGCCGTTCTCGAATCTCGCACCGAACCGTGCTGGAAGTGCGGGTTGCGCCCAGGCGAGGTACGCGACTAATCCGGCGGTCCAACGTGTGCGATCCGCGCACAGCACGGCGCCCCAGCCGTTTCGGTCGTGATCAGATGTGTCTCGTCGCCGGCACCAGCAAGCGCGCCCTCGAGGAAGGCCAAGTTCATGGAGCAGACGGTGCCAGGGTGGTCGGCCGCAAGCCGGTGGAACGGGCAGTTGCCCAGCGAGTATCCGCCCGAGTCGTCGTCGGGATCGTAGCCGGTGGCCTCGAGCAACTCGCGGATGCCGCCCGCCGCTCGCGCGTGCTCCTCCCCGGCGTCGCGTGCCACCGTCTGCAGTGCGAGGTCGATCGCGATTCCACTGTTCGATGCCCGTTCGATCGCCTGTGCCATCAACTCGGCTGCGAGGTCGTAGTGCCGAGGCGGCACGGAGAGTGTGATCTCGGTTGCCGTCGCCCGGTAGAGCTTCGTCGGCCTGCCCGAGCCCGGGCCCGTGCGGTCTCCGAGCCGTTTGAACTCCACGGCGGCGAGACCGTCCGCTGCGAGCCTGTCAAGATGAAACGAAGCGGTGCTGCGTGGCAAGCGCAGGGCATCTGCCGTTTCGCTTCGGCTCACGGTGCCGCCGCGTGATCGCATGAATTCGTAGACGGAGCGCCGCGTCGGATCGTCGAGGCAGCTGAACGCTGCCGTGTCGCCTGCCCGCCATCCGTTGTTGTGCATGATCTCTTCAGTGTACGTCTAAAAGCAATGTGCTTGACTTAAGAATTTTCCGGATTTAGAGTCGGGCTATCGCGTAGGAACGGGCGCCGGGAGGACGACATTGACCACGATCGCCATCGAGTCCGACCGCGTAGGCGATGGCCCGCACCTGTCCGCGCTGCCTCATGTGGTGAGAGCGATCGATGTGCATGCCGGTGTCGACCGAGTGCGCGCGGAGAACGCCGTAGCCGAGTTGCTTGTCGCGCTGGGAAGAGACCCGAGTGCCGGTGGCCTGGTGGACACGCCGCGCCGCGTGGTAGATGCGTTCATCGAGCAGTTGGCGCCGAACGACTTCACGCCGACCGCGTTCCCGAATTCGGAGGGCTACGACGAACTCGTGCTGGTGCGCGATGTTCCGTTCCGCTCCCTGTGCGAACACCACCTGCTCCCGTTCCGCGGCGTCGCGCACGTCGGATACCTCCCGGGCGACCGGCTGATCGGCCTGTCCAAACTCGCGCGTGTCGTCGACTACTTCAGCCGCGATCTACAGGTACAGGAGCGTTTGACCACGCAGATCGCGAATTGGCTCGACGTCGAACTCGACCCGCGCGGGGTCGGCATCGTGATGGAAGCAGAACACACATGCATGACCACGCGCGGAATTCAGGCACAGGGCGCTGTGACGGTCACGTCGACGTTCATCGGAGAGGTGAAGGAGCGGCAGGAGCTCCGGCATCAGTTCTGGGACGGCACGCGGCGGTAAGCACGGTGCGGCACTCGTCACGAGACCCATCACAAAGGAGCGCATCATGAGCGGGCAGGAATTCGTCATCGTCGGGGGAGGGCTCGCCGCCGCCACCGCGGCGGAAACCTTGCGCAACGAGGGGTTCGACGGCGCAATACGGCTCATCGGCGCCGAGTCGCACCACCCGTACATTCGGCCGCCGCTGTCGAAGGAGTATCTCAAGGTCGACGCGGGCCGCGACTCGGTCTTCGTCCAGGAGGACGGCTGGTATGACGAGAACCGGATCGACCTGATGCTCGGCCGGCGCGCCGATGGCCTGGACGCCGGTGCGCACATCGTGGAACTCGACAACGGTGAACGCGTCCACTACGACCGCTTGCTTCTGGCAACGGGAGCATCGTCACGCCGTCTGTCGATCGAAGGCGCAGAAGCCTCGGGCATCCACTACTTGCGCACGATCGAGGACAGTCAGGCGCTCCGTGAGCAGATCGAGCACGGCGGTAAACGCATCGTCGTCGTCGGTTCGGGCTGGATCGGACTGGAGGTCACGGCGGCTGCGCGCGGCTACGGCAATGATGTGACGGTGATCGGCAGGGAGAAGGTTCCGCTTTCCGCCGCGCTCGGCGACGAGTTGGGTGCGGTGTTCGGCGAGTTGCACCGGCAGCACGGGGTGACGTTGAAGCTGCCTGCCGGCATCCGTTCGTTCACGACCGCCGACGGGCGGGTGACCGGCGTCGTCACCGACAGCGAGACGCTGCTTGCCGATCTGGTTGTCGTCGGGGTCGGCGCTGTTCCGCACGTTGAACTGGCGCAGGGGGCGTCGCTGGCCGTCGACAACGGCATCCTGACTGACGAGCGGATGCGCACGGGTGCGCCAGATGTGTACGCGGCCGGCGACGTCGCTAACGCGTTCCACCCCGTCGTGGAGCGTCACCTGCGCAACGAACACTGGGCAAACGCCATCAACGGCGGCACAGCAGCGGGCAAATCGATGCTCGGGCACGGCGCCGTCTTCGACGACATCCCATATTTCTACACCGACCAATACGACCTCGGAATGGAGTACTCGGGATACCCCACGCTCACGTCGGATGCCGAGGTGGTCTACCGCGGTGACCTCGAAAGTCGTGAATTCGTCGCGTTCTGGCAGCTGGACGGGCGAGTCGTCGCCGGTATGAATGTGAACGTGTGGGACGTGAACGAGGACGTGCAGGCGCTCATCCGGTCGGAGCGTCGTGTCGACCCCGACCGCTTGAGAGACGGAAGCATTCCGATTGGGGAAGTCTGAACTCGATCGGGCACGATAGGCACATGACATCAGCCGTTCCGTCCGCGCCGGCGACCTACCTGCCTCCGCTGAGTTCTCCCGTGCGCACGATCGGCGGCCGCGAGTTCGATTTCCGCACCCAGGTCGCCGTGATGGCTGTGGTCAACCGCACGCCGGACTCCTTCTACGACCGGGGCGCCACATTCGGGTTGGATGCGGCCGTTGACGCATGCGTGAGCGCGGCAGACGCCGGAGCCGACTGGGTGGACATCGGCGGGGTGCCATTCGCCCCAGGACCGGAGATCTCATCGGAAGATGAGCTCACTCGTGTGCTGCCCGTGCTCGAGGCGCTGCGCGAGCTCTCCGACGTCGTCATTTCAATCGACACGTTTCGGGCCGATGTCGCCGCGCGATGCATACAGGCGGGCGCGCACGTCATCAACGACACAAGTGGCCTGCACGATCCGTCCGTCGCGCGCGTCGTGGCCGACAGTGACGCGACGCTGGTGATCACGCACAGTCTCGCACCGCCACGGACACCGCACCCACGCCCGCGATACGCGGACGTGGCAGGAGAGGTGGCCGCGTTTCTGCGGAAGCGCGTCGATTACGCCGTCGGCCTCGGCGTTCCCGAGGAGCGGATCGTCATCGATCCCGGACACGACCTGAACAAGAACACACGCGACTCGCTTGAACTGACCAGGAGGCTGTCCGAGATCGCCGACATCGGGCTGCCGACGCTTGCTGCCGTTTCCAACAAAGACTTCATCGGTGAGACACTCGACGCTGGGCGCGGTGAGCGCCTCGAGGGGTCCCTCGCGGCAGCCGTGTTCGCGATCACGCAGGGCGCGCGCGTCGTACGCATGCACAACATCGCGGAGTCGGTTGCGGCCGTGCGAATGACCGAGGCGATTCTCGGATTCCGCGAACCGGCCGTCCTGCGCCACAACATGGGAGACGTCAATGACTGAGCCGGCGCTCACGCAGCTGTTTCCGCTGCCATCGATGGATGCTCTGACCGACGACGACATTGCAAGGCTCTATGCGATGCCGGCAGACGCTGAGCGATGGGCACGGGTGAACTTCGTGTCGAGCCTGGACGGTTCTGCGACGCACGGTGGACTCTCCGGTGGCCTTTCGGATGCGGCCGACCGTCGCGTGTTCGACCTGCTGCGCACGCTGTGCGACGTCGTTGTCGTCGGTGCGGGAACGGTGCGCGCGGAAGGCTACGGCCCCATGCGAGTGGATGAAGACGCCGAGCGCAGGCGGCACGCCGCAGGTCTTGCGCTGCAACCGGTCTTCGCGATCGTGTCCGCCGCCCTCGACCTGGATCCATCGAGTTCGATCTTCACCGACGCGCCGGTGCGACCGATCGTCGTCACAGGGGCGGCAGCGCCGATCGAGCGGCAGGCGGCTCTCGAGCAGGTCGCAGACGTGCTCGTGTGCGGTGGGGCGCACGTCGACACCGCCAGAATGCTGCGCGCTCTGGCAGAGCGCGGGCTCTCTCGGGTGCACTGCGAGGGCGGGCCGCACCTGTTCGGCGCCATGGTCGCAGACGGGGCCGTCGACGAGCTGTGCCTGACGCTCAGCCCCCAGCTGGAGGGGGGCGACGGCCGCCGGATCACCGACGGCACATTTCCGCCCGCCGCTGCGCGGATGCACCTAGCGCACGTTCTGTCATCCGCAGACACGCTCCTGCTGCGCTATCTGCGCTCGTAACCACGATGGGGCGTCACGCCGCGAGGGCGTGGGCGTCGAGAATCGTGTAGCTGTAGCCCTGTTCGGCGAGAAAGCGCTGGCGGTTCTGTGCGAAGTCCTGATCAACGGTGTCACGCGCGACCAGAGTGTAGAAGTTCGCTGACAGCCCGGATTCTTTGGGGCGCAGCAGCCGACCGAGCCGCTGTGCCTCCTCCTGGCGTGAGCCGAACGAACCGCTGACCTGGATCGCGACGGTCGCCTCGGGCAGGTCGACGGAGAAGTTCGCCACCTTGCTGACCACGAGCACCTGCGTGCGGCCGTCGCGGAACTCTTGGTACAGGCGTTCACGTTCATCGACGGGCGTCGCGCCGGTGAGAGACGGTGCGCCCAACGCATCCGCCAGTTCATCGATCTGGTCGAGATATTGCCCGATGACCAGGATGCGCTCGCCAGCGTGTCGCTCGACCAGCCGACGCACGACATCCAGCTTCGCCGGCGCCGTCGCAGCCAACCGGTAGCGTTCGTCGTCAGCGGCAGCAGCGTATGAGAGCCGATCGGATTGCGGAAGGTCGATGCGTACCTCGTAGCAGGAAGCAGGCGAGATGAAACCCTGCGCTTCGATCTCCTTCCATGGAGCATCGAACCGCTTCGGTCCGATCAGGCTGAACACGTCCCCCTCGCGGCCGTCTTCGCGCACAAGCGTCGCGGTGAGGCCGAGTCGACGTCGCGCCTGGAGCTCGGCGGTCAGCTTGAACACGGGAGCAGGCAACAGGTGCACCTCGTCGTACACCACCAGTCCCCAGTCCATCGCGTCGAGCAACGCGAGGTGCGCGTATTCGCCTTTCCGCTTGGCCGTGAGGATCTGATAGGTGGCGATGGTGACTGGCCTGATCTCCTTGACGTGGCCGGAGTACTCACCGATCTCCTCCGCCGTCAGCGTGGTGCGTTTGAGCAACTCGTCCCTCCACTGCCGTGCTGACACCGTATTGGTCACGAGCACGAGGGTCGTAGTCTTCGCTGTGGCCATGGCCCCTGCGCCCACGAGGGTCTTGCCCGCGCCGCACGGGAGAACAACAACACCTGAACCGCCGTCGAAGAAGTTGTCGATCGCCTTGTTCTGATAGTCGCGCAGGTGCCAGTCGTCTTCCACCAGCGCGATCGGATGTGGCGTTCCAGGACTGTACCCGGCGAGATCCTCTGCAGGCCAGCCGAGCTTCACGAGCTCCTGCTTGAGCTGGCCGCGGGCCCATGCTTCGACGGTGAACGTGGTCTCATCGACACGGCCGGTGAGCAGCGGTGCGATCCGTTTGGCGCCTGCCACCTCGGTGAGCACAGGCAGGTCAGTGCTGCGCAACACGAGCGTGCCTTCGTCGTCTCGCTCGATCGTCAGCCGCCCGTAGCGGGCGACGGTTTCGACGATGTCCACCGAGACCGTTTGCGGGACCGGGAACTTCGAGTAACGCTCGAGCGTTGCGAGCATGTCGTCCGCGAGGTGGCCTGCGGCGCGTGCGTTCCACAGCCCGAGCCGCGTGATCCGGTAGGTGTGGATGTGTTCTGGTGCTCGCTCCAATTCGGCGAACACACTCAGGTCGTGTCGCGCGTCTTCGGCCTGTTGGTGAGCGACCTCGAGCAAAACCGTGCGGTCGCTTTGGACGATGAGAGGGCCGTCAGACATAAAGACCTACCCTACTCGCGCGTGCTGTGCCGCAGGCGCGGGCTGCTACAGCGTGCGGATGCCGCGGATGCTCGACAATGGCAGCGTGCGCTCGATGTCCGCGTCCCGATCTCGGCCGCGCAACCGCCCGCCGCCGACACCGGTCGGCTCCAGGACATACTCCAGTTCGCGGCCATCCGGCATGCCGACCGAAACCGCCAGCGTCGTGCGATTGCGGATCGCGATGTCCAGCTGTCGCGACATCCACGCCTCGGCCGTGCCAGCGGCATCCGGTGATTCGGAATCATGCAACCGCACCAGCATGTCCGCGATCGGATCGTTCGCCATGCGCGGCGCTGGGGGCGCCACTCGTCGTCGCTGCACGCTCACGACGCGGCCGTCCGGGTCTTCCGCGGCGGCCGGATAGCGCGCATCCGTCAGCGCCCACAACACCACATCACGCTCGAATCGGCTGTGCAACTCGGTCTCCGTCGCGCGCTTCAACGCGAGCGATGTCAGCGACTGATCGATTCCGATCGCCTCGAGGAGGGCGGTATCGCTGGAGTGCACGCGGCTGCGAACGCCCGGTAAGCCGCCGTCGTCCACCGCGGCAACGCGCACGCGACCGTAGCGGGATGCGGTTTCCGAGATCAGGTAGTCCAACGGTTGAGGGATGCCGGTCAACGAGATTCGCTCGAGGAACTCCCGGAGGCTCGCGGCCGTCTCTCCAGCCGAGATCGCGCGTGTGATGCTCGTCGACGACACGCGATAGGTCGAGGCGAGCGCACGAGACTCCACGTCTGCAGCACCGCGCAGCCGCGCGTCGATGGACGGCGCGAGCGGACCGGGGGAGACGATTGACAGGTCGTGCTGCACGTAGACTCGATCGACCTCGTTGGGGAATCGCGCATCCATGGCGTCGGCCGCCTGCTCTGGCCCTTTTTCGAGCAGCGCGATGCCGGCCCGTGTCGGCCCGTGCGCAACCGTGATCCCGAGCAACTCGGCTACCGCTCTGAACGTATCCAGCCGCCCTGTGATCAACGTTCCGGCGGCCGGGTAGAGCCATGCTGCGTACGCACGTATGCCCTCATCCCAGCTCGCATGCGCGCGTGAACCGAGAAGGGATCGGATGTCCGCCGGCATCGCCTGCAGCCAGCCGGATGCCAGCGTCGCCCACCTGTCGCGTGTTTGCCGAGGAGCCCACCGAGCAGCCTCTGCTGTCGCCAGCCAGGCTGATCCTTCCTTCGATGCAAGGCCGGCGTGCTCCGCCGACCACAGCACGATCGCGACCTGGTCGTCCGCGACCCCAGTTGCTGCGGCGATCCGTCGCGTGTCAGGCAGTGCGAGGCCGCCCTTTTGCAACTCGCGTGCAGGCTCGCGTTCCAGTTCGCCGAGCATCTCGCCGACGGCGCCGACGGCCGTGAATGCGTGCTCGGCCGCGCGCTGATCCACGAACCGCGCCTCGGCGAACGGAACGGATGCGAGCGCCGCCGGGGCGCGCGCGACGGCAAGCTCCTGGGCGGTCGGCAGACCATCCGCCGGCCATGCTGACAGTCGATCGCGCACGGCGTCATATGCCGACAGCCGATCGTT
>Ga0164242_10009522_pt1 | contig 10469 bp, 9 predicted proteins | sample OricomgcompostMG_FD_108783 | JGI IMG/M metagenome (GOLD analysis project Ga0164242, IMG submission 108783) | Miracle-Growth compost microbial communities from Emeryville, California, USA - Original compost - Miracle growth compost (MG) ... | reverse complement strand
GTTCCTGGAGATGGCCAAGCGCGCCTCCGCCGACTTCTCCTGACGTCGAGAAGTCACTTTCGGCGGGTTGAGTGTCCGCACAGGGGTGGCGTTCGACCACTTCTCTCCACAGGTCCGCCGAGAGCAGACGTCGTCCACAGCGTCTGATCCTGCCGGTCGCGCAGCGGCGCCGTGCGACCAGAGACTGCCTCCATGAGCATTGTCGTCCTCCCGACCGACCCCTTCACTGTCGCTGACCTGACGAAACTCCGGTTGACGCCACGAGAGCTTCGAGACGCCGTAGAGTGCGGCGACGTCCGACGTGTCCTTCGTGGCGTCTATGCCGCGGCGGCAGCAGAGGACACGATCGAGCTGCGCGTGGCGGCGCTCGGTCTTGTCGTTGGCGAGCACCAGGTCGTCGTCGACCGGACCGCAGCCTGGTTCCACGGCATCGACACCTACTCCGCCGTCGAGCTTGATGCGGGCCCGCCGGTCGAGACGTGTTCCCTCCGCGGCAGCACCCGCAGCCGACTTTCCGGTGTCCGTGGCCGGACCCGCGACCTCGCACCAGAGGACGTGATGGATCTCGGCGGGGTGAGAGTCACCACGCCGCTGCGCACGGCGCTCGACCTCGGCTGCCACCTCCGCCGACGGGAGGCCTTCGCAGCCTTGTGCGGCCTCACCCGTGGACATGAGCTTGAGACCACCGCCCTGCGCGAGGGAGCTGGCCGCTTCGCGCGCCGGCGAGGCGTGCTCCAGCTGCGCGAGCTCATCCCCCTCGTTCAGCCGTTGGTCGAGTCACCTCGTGAGGCCTGGACGCTGCTCGCGATCAGTGATGCCGGGCTGCCGCTGCCGGAGCCGCAGGTCTGGATCGAGGTGGACGGCGTACCGACGTTCCGCCTCGACTTTGCCTACCCGAAGCGGCGCATCTGCGTGGAATACGACGGTGTCGACTGGCATGACCTCACCGATGAGCAGCGCCACCGGGACACTGAGCGACGGCGCTGGCTGGTCCGCAACGGCTGGACAGTCATCGTCGTGAGGGTTGGCGACTTCACCGGCGCCGGGCTCGAGCGCTGGCTCGGTGAGCTGCGGGCCGCGTTGGCCTCGGCGTACACGACCCGGCGGTGGTGAATGGCCATTCGACGCGCGAAAAGTGACCTCTCAACCCGCCGAAGCTGACCGCTCGACCTACTGGGTGACGCGGTAGGCGTCGAAGACGCCCGGGACGTTGCGGACAGCCTTGAGGACGGTGTCGAGGTGCATCGCATCGGCCATCTCGAAGGAGAAGCGCGACTTGGCGACCCGGTCACGGGAGGTCGTCAGCTGCGCGGACAGGATGTTCACGTGCGCGTCGGAGAGCGCCATCGTGATGTCGGAGAGCAGCCGGGACCGGTCGAGGGCCTCCACCTGGATGTTGACCAGGAACGTCGAGGCGGAGGTCGGTGCCCACTCGACGTCCAGGAGCCGCTCGGGCTGCGTCTTCAGCTCCGCCGCATTGGTGCAGTCCGTCCGATGGACCGAGACGCCACCACCCTTGGTGACGAAGCCCAGGATCGGGTCGGGCGGCACCGGCGTACAGCACTTGGCGAGCTTGACCCAGACATCCGCGCTGCCCTTGACGATCACGCCGGCGTCGCCGCCGGTGGTGATCTTGGAGCGCCGCGGGCGGGTGATGGTGACGGCCTCGGCGAGGTCCTCCGCCGCCCCTTGGTCGCCGCCGTGCTCCTCGACCACGCGCCGCACCACTGCCTGGGCGGACAGGTTCCCCTCGCCGACAGCAGCGTAGAGAGCCGAGACATCGGCGATGTTGAAGTGCCGCGCGGCCAGGGTCAGCGACTCGTGGGACATGAGCCGCTTGAGTGGTAGCCCTTCCTTGCGCATCAGCTTGGCGATCGCGTCCTGGCCCTTCTCGATGGCCTCCTCGCGGCGCTCCTTGGTGAACCACGCGCGAATCTTGGAGCGGGCGCGGTTGGACTTCACGAAGGACAGCCAGTCCTGGGACGGACCAGCGGTGGGCGCCTTGGAGGTGAACATCTCCACGACGTCGCCGTTCTCCAACGTCGACTCCAATGGCACCAGCCGGCCGTTGACTCGGGCACCGATCGTCTTGTGCCCCACCTCGGTGTGAACGGCATAGGCGAAGTCGACCGGCGTCGAGCCGGCGGGCAGCGCGATCACGTCGCCGCGCGGGGTGAAGACGTAGACCTCGGCCCGGTTCATCTCGAAGCGCAGCGACTCCAGGAACTCCCCCGGGTCCTCGACCTCGGACTGCCAGTCGAGCAGCTGCTTGACCCAGCCCATGTCATCGAGGTCGCCACGCTTGTCGGTATCGACGCCAGCCCGGCCGTCTTCCTTGTACTTCCAGTGCGCCGCGACGCCGTACTCGGCGCGTCGGTGCATCGCGAACGTGCGGATCTGCATCTCGACCGGCTTGCCCTGCGGTCCGATGACGGTCGTGTGCAGCGACTGGTACATGTTGAACTTCGGCATCGCGACGTAGTCCTTGAAACGCCCCAGCACCGGATTCCACCGGGAGTGCAGGACGCCCAGGACGCTGTAGCAGTCGCGATCCTCGGTCACCAGGATCCGGATGCCGACCAGGTCGTAGATGTCGGAGAAGTCCTTACCGCCGACGATCATCTTCTGGTAGATCGAGTAGTAGTGCTTCGGTCGGCCAGTGACGGTCGCCTTCACCTTCGCATCGCGCAGGTCGCCCTCGACCTGGCTGATCACCTGCGCCAGGAACTGGTCGCGCGAGGGCGCCCGCTCTGCGACGAGACGCACGATCTCGTCGTAGATCTTCGGGTGGAGGGTCGCGAAGGCAAGATCCTCCAGCTCCCACTTGATCGTGTTCATGCCCAGCCGGTGAGCCAGGGGCGCGTAGATGTCGAGGGTCTCGCGGGAGGAGCGCTCCTGCGACTTCTGCGGGACGTGTCGCAGCGTGCGCATGTTGTGCAGCCGGTCGGCGAGCTTGATGACCAGGACGCGGATGTCCTTGGCCATCGCCACGATCATCTTGCGGATCGTCTCAGCCTGGGCGTTATCGCCGTACTGGACCTTGTCGAGCTTGGTGACACCGTCGACCATGACGGCGACCTCGTCGCCGAAGTCGCGGCGCAGCTCCTCGAGCGTGTACGGCGTGTCCTCGACCGTGTCGTGCAGCAGCGCCGCGACGAGGGTCGGCTCGGTCATGCCGAGCTCGGCGAGGATGGTGGTGACGGCGAGGGGGTGGGTGATGTAGGGGTCGCCGCTCTTGCGCATCTGCCCCTCGTGCAGCCGCTCGGCGGTCACGTAGGCGCGCTCGATGAGGGCGAGATCGGCCTTCGGGTGGTTGACGCGCACCGCGCGGAAGAGCGGCTCCAGGACCGGATTGCCGGCGTTGTTGCGCTGTCCCATCCTGGCCAGCCGGGCCCGCATGCTGCGGCCGGAGGGCCCCGCTGGTGTCGCGGGGGCGGCCGCTGGCGCGCCGCCCTCTCGCACGCGCACGGACCGCTCGCGCGGTGTGTCAGTCGTGCGCTCCTCAGTCATGCACCGAGTCTAGTCAGAACTCTTGACGCTCGGATGAGCGGATCGGACGAACCTCTCACACCTGCATCAGTGCGGTCACCGGCACGTCGCCGCCGATCGCCGACCGCCCATTGAGCGCCACCAGCTCCATCAGCACCGCTACACCCACCACCTCGGCGCCGCTGCGGCGCGCGAGGTCGACCGTGGCGGCCACCGTTCCACCCGTCGCGAGTACGTCGTCGATGAGCAGCACCCGGTCCCCGGGCTGGCATGCGTCCTGGTGCAGCTCGAGGGTGGCCTCGCCGTACTCCAGCGAGTAGGAGACCGCATGCGTCTCTCGCGGCAGCTTTCCGGCCTTCCGCACCGGGATGAAGCCGGCCCCCAGCGCCAGCGCGACCGGAGCGGCCAGGATGAAGCCGCGGGCCTCCATGCCGAGGACCTTGTCCACGATCGGGCGGCCCGACTCGTCCCGCCCCGCCGCGGCGAGCGCCTGGACGATCTCGGTGAAGCCGTCGTGGTCGGCGAGCAGCGGGGTGATGTCCTTGAAGACGATCCCGGGCTCGGGGAAGTCCTGGACGTCGACGATCAGCCTGTCGAGGGTCTGTTCGAGTGTCATGCTCCCGGCGCTCACTTGCCACGCTTCGAACGGGGCTCACGCGACGGCTGCGGGCGGCCGGAGCCGCCCTCGCGCAACGGGCCGCGGGCAGGCGGCGCCGTACGTCCGCGAGAGGTTGGCCGCTCGTCGGTCGGACGGAGCGTCGGCTTGGCCGGGCCGCCGCTAGAGGCGGCTTCGGGGTTCGGCACGACGCCCGGCGTCGTGTCTCCGCTCAGCTCGCCGTTGTCCTCGACCGGCATGCCCTCCGCGAAGGTGGGCACGAACGCGTAGGGGTCGACCTGCTTGGCGCGCTGCCGGGCACGGCGCTCGGAGTCGATGACGTCCTTCTCACCGGACTTGAGCTGCACGAACAGCGGCGTGGCGATGAAGATCGAGGAGTACGTACCGGCAGCCATGCCGACGAATAGCGCCAGCGCCAGGTCCTTCAACGTGGAGGTGCCGAGCTGGACCGCGGAGACCCACAGGATCGCCGCGACCGGGATCAACGCGACCACCGAGGTGTTGATCGACCGCACCAGCGTCTGGTTGACGGCCAGGTTCGAAGCCGCCGCGAAGGAACGCTTGGTCGCCTTGAGGTTCTTGGTGTTCTCCTTGATCTTGTCGAACACCACGACCGTGTCATAGAGCGAGAAGCCGAGGATCGTCAGGAAGCCGGTGACTGTCGCGGGCGTGACCTCGAACCCGGACAGGGCGTAGACGCCGATAGTGATCACGACATCGTGGGCGAGGGCCACGATCGCGGCGACGGACATCTTCCACTGTCGTGTGTACACCGCGATGAAGATCGTGACAGCGATCAGGAAGACGATCAGGCCCTCGACGGCCTTGGTCGCAACCTCTTTGCCCCAGCTGGCGCCGACATGGTCCTGGCTGATGTCGCCCGCGGACGCGCCGGTCGCCTTGGTGATGGCGTTGACCACGGTGGTGTTGTCGGTCGTGGAGACCGACTTGATCTGGATGATGACGTTGTGCGCGCCCGACGTCGTGACGGTCGGGTCGGCCGCTGCCTCGACTCCGCTGTCACCGACGGCGGAGCGCACCTTGTCTGCGAGGCTCTGGCCGGCGCTGCCGCTGACGGTCACGGTGTACTGCGTGCCGCCGGTGAATTCGAGGCCCATGTTGAGACCGCGGACCGAGAGTCCGACGATGGCGGCCACGACGATCACGGCCGAGATGGCGTACCAGGTCCACTTGCGGCCGACGAAGTCGATCGACTTCTTACCGGTGTAGAGCTGGTTGCCGAAACGGGTGAACTTGCTCATCAGGCGCGGCCTCCCACGGTGATGCGGTCGACTCCGAGAGCTTCGGAGTCGAGACCGGAGAGCCGGTGCCCGCGGTTGAAGAACTTGTAGTGCGCCAGCCACTGGATCATCGGGTGGGTGAAGAAGAAGAAGACCACCAGGTCGATGATCGTCGAGAGACCGAGCGCGAAGGCGAAGCCACGGACGTCACCGGCGCCGAAGATGTAGAGGATCAGTGCGGCCAGGATGGAGACGCTGTCGGCGGCCATACAGGTCGCCCGCGCACGCACCCAGGCGGCTTCTACGGCGACGCGCATCGACTTGCCGTCGCGCATCTCGTCACGGATGCGCTCGAAGTAGACGATGAACGAGTCAGCGGTGATGCCGACCGCCACGATCAGACCGGCGATGCCAGGCAGGTCGAGCGTGAAGCCTGCCGTCTTGCTCAGCAGCAGCACCATCGCGTACGTCGAGGCGCCGGCGATGATCAGCGACCCGACGACCACCACGCCGAGGCCGCGGTAGTAGAAGAGGCAGTAGATCATCACCAGGAGCAGACCGATGCCACCCGCCCAGAGGCCGGCGGAGAGCTGGTTACCGGCCAGCGACGGGCCGACGGTCGTGTGCGAGATGCCGTTCTGCCTGTCGAACGCGACCGGGAGCGCACCGAACTTCAGGTTGTTCGCCAGCGCGGACGCGCTGTCTTGAGTGAACCCGCCGCTGATCTGGGCGCCATTGTCGATTCGGCTGCTGGCCGTCAGCGCGGAGATGACCTGGCCGTCGAGGACGATCGCCATCATCTGGCCGGTGGCCGAAATAGTGCCGGTGGCGTCGGCGAAGGCCTTGCGACCGGAGCTGTGGAAGTCGAGCGTGACTACGTAGCCGACGCTGCCCTGCGGGATGCCGGAGCTGGCACTGCTGACCTGGGTGCCCTCGATGATCGCCGGGGACAGGAGGTACTTGTGCCCGTCATCGCCACACGTCACCAGCGGCTGAGTGGGATCGTCGTTGACGTTGGTTACCGCGCCCTTAGCCGGGCAGGTGTAGGCGTCGAACTTCGAGACCTGGTCCGCTGGCGGGTTGTTCATGAAGGCGACCGCGTCTTTGACGCTGACATCACCCTTCTGGTCCGGCGTCGTGGAGGTCGTGGGCGTCGCCGCCGGAGCCGGGGTCGCGGCGGTCGTAGGTGCCACGGTGGCGCTCGGGGACGCGGTGGAGGTCGACGCAGCAGCCTTCTTGGCCGCCTTCTGCGCCTTGGCCTTCTTGCCGCCCTTCTTCACCGTCTTCTGGTCGAAGCCGAGCCCGGCCCGCTTGGCACCAGCGGTGGGCGCGCCCGTGGCCGCAGCTGTCGCGTTCTTCTTGGCATGCGCCTTCGCGCCCTTCTTGACCGGAGCCGTCGAACCCGTGGCCGGAGCGGTTGGCGCCCCACTCGGTGTCGGCGTACTGGCCGTCGCGCCGGTGGTGCTTGACGCACAGGCGTCCTGACAGGCCACCAGGCGGAAGCGCAGCTGCGCGGTCTGAGAGACCTCATTGACGAGGTCGTCGCGGCTCTTGCCCGGGATCTCGACGACGATCTGGTTGCCGCCCTGGGTGGTCACCTTCGCCGAGGTGACGCCGGAGCCGTTGACGCGCTGATCGATGATGTTGCGCGCCTCGCTCATCGCCTCGCCGGTGGGGTGGCCCTTGGCGATCATCATGATCCGCGTGCCGCCCTGCAGGTCGAGGCCCAGCTCGGGCTTCCACTTGCCGCCCACCGCGACGAGCACGTAGGCGCAGATGAGGACCAGGAAGAAGATCAGTAGGTTGCGCCCCGGCCGCGAGTTCTTGCGTGCCATCAGCGGTCGTCCTCCGGTTCGATGGGCTCGACGGCGATGACGTCGGAGGCAGCATCGTGCTCGTCACCATGCGACTCAGCGGTCTCGGCGTCGGCGTTCTCCTCCGACGGCTCACCGAAGTCCTCGGGCAGGACACGACCGATCGCCGCGCGCACGACCCTGATCGAGACGTTCTCGGCGATCTCGACGACGATGTAATCGTCAGTGGTCTCGTGGACTACGCCGAAGATGCCCGAGGTCAACATGACCTTGGTGCCGGGGACGAGCTCGGTCTGCATCTTCTGGGCCTCGCGCTGGCGCTTCTGCTGCGGTCGGATCATGACGAACCAGAGGACCACGAGGATCAGAAGGAAAGGCAAAATGGCTTGCACGGCGCTACTCAGACTCCAGAGATCGGGGATTCAGGCAGGCCTATGGCCAGCCGACGCGCAAGTGTAGCCAGACAACCCTCGCCGGATGTCACCCACGCCACAACCGACCCAGGTTCCCCACGGCTGAGCACCTCAGTCGTCGAGCAGTGTTTCCCACCCGTTCGCCCCGGCGGCCGGGGTGGGCAGCCCGAGATGGGCCCAGGCCGCGGGTGTGGCGATACGCCCGCGCGGCGTACGGGCGAGGAAGCCGTTGCGCACCAGGAACGGCTCGGCGACCTCCTCGACGGTCTCACGCTCCTCGCCGACGGCGACGGCAAGCGTGGAGACGCCGACCGGCCCGCCGCCGAAGCGACGACACAAGGCGTCGAGTACGGCGCGGTCGAGGCGGTCCAGCCCGAGCGGGTCGACCTCGTAGAGGTCGAGCGCCTTGCGAGCGAGGGCCGCGGTGACGACGCCGTCGGCCTTGACCTGGGCGTAGTCGCGTACCCGACGCAGCAGCCGGTTGGCGATGCGCGGCGTACCGCGGGAGCGGGAGGCGATCTCGGCCGAGCCCTGGGCGTTGATCTCGACGCCAAGGAGACCGGCCGAGCGGCGCACGATGAGGTCGAGCTCGTCCGGCTCGTAGAACTCGAGATGCCCGGTGAAGCCGAACCGGTCTCGCAGGGGCCCCGGGAGCAGACCTGCCCGGGTGGTCGCGCCGACGAGGGTGAACGGCGGCAACTCCAACGGGATCGCCGTGGCACCAGGTCCCTTGCCGATGACGACATCGACCCGGAAGTCCTCCATCGCGAGGTAGAGCATCTCCTCGGCTGGCCGGGACATCCGGTGCACCTCGTCGACGAAGAGCACATCGCCCTCGTTGAGCCCGCTGAGGATCGCCGCCAGATCGCCGGCATGCGTGATGGCGGGGCCACTGGTCAGCCGCAACGGAGTGCCGAGCTCGGCGGCGATGATCATGGCGAGGGTGGTCTTGCCCAGACCCGGCGGACCGCTGAGCAGCACATGATCGGGCGCCCTCCCCCGCTGCTTGGCGGCCTCGAGGACCAGGCCGAGCTGGGCGCGCACCCGGCCCTGGCCGACGACCTCGTCGAGGTTGCGGGGTCGCAGCGCCGCCTCGATGGCCCGCTCGTCGCCCTCCGCCTCGGCGGCGGTCAGACGGGTCTCGACGTACGCCGACTCGGCGGCATCCAGGTCGTCCTCGTGGAAGGGCATGCTCAGGCCTTCGACAGCGTCTGAAGTGCGGCCCTCAGCAATCCGCCGACATCAGGCGCACCGTTGGTGGCCGCCAAGTCTGCGACGGCCTCGACGGCCTTCTCCGCATCCTTCGGGTTGTATCCCAGACCGGTCAGGCCCTGGATCACCTGGTCGCGCCACGGCGGCGTCTGGCCGATCACGGCTGTCGAGCCCGCCGAGGCGCCTCGCGACGGTGCGCCGATCCGGTCCTTGAGCTCGAGGATGATCCGCTGCGCACCCTTCTGTCCGATGCCGGGCACCCGCGTCAATGTCTTCACATCGTCGCCGGCGATGGAGGTGCGCAGCCCGTCCGGGGACAGTACGGCGAGCATGGCTTGGGCGAGCTTGGGCCCGACGCCGGATGCGGTCTGGAGCAGCTCGAACATCTGCTTCTCGTCTTCGTCCGCGAAGCCGAACAGCGTCAGGCTGTCCTCGCGTACGACCATGCTGGTCGGCAACGTGGCCTCCGTGCCGATGCGGAGGTTGGCGAGTGTGGCAGGCGTGCACATCAGCTCGAGGCCGACACCGCCGACCTCGACCACCGCGCTGGCCAGCGACACCGCAGCCACGGCGCCGCGCACGAATGCGATCACTTGGTTCCCATCGTCGTACGGATTGATCGGGTGGCAGGGCGTGCCTTGCGGGACTGCGCGAGCGCGGCCTCGATCCGGGCCCGATTGCGCTCGGCGACACTGGACACCTCGCCGCTGGCGGCTCCGGTGCGACTGACCGCTTGATCGATGCGCGACTGCGCACCGCCGCGCCAGATGTGGGTGATCGCCAGCGCCAGGGCGTCGGCGGCGTCGGCTGGCTTGGGCATCGCGTCGAGGCGCAGGATGCGGGTCACCATCGCGCCGACCTGGGCCTTGTCGGCCCGGCCGTTGCCGCTGACTGCCGCCTTGACCTCCGACGGCGTATGCATCGCGACCGGGATCCCGCGGCGGGCCGCGCAGACCATCGCCAGCCCGCTCGCCTGCGCCGTACCCATGATCGTGGAGACGTCGGAGCGGGCGAAGATCCGCTCGATCGCCACCGCGTCGGGCCGGTGCTCCTCGATCCAGGCGTCGATGCCCTTCTCGATCGAGACCAGCCGCTCCCACACCGGCAGGGTCGAGGTGGTCCGGATGACGTTGACGTCGATCAGGCTCAGCGGCCTACCGAGGTCGCCGTCGACCACGCCCATGCCGCAGCGGGTCAGACCCGGGTCGATCCCGAGAACACGCATCGTCGCCTCCCTTCGAACGCCTGTTCGCAGACTATCCGAAGGATACGATGGCCCTGCGTGCGACACGCAGGGCCATCGACCTTCGCAGCAAGGGCGCGCCTCCGGAGACTTGGAAGCTTAAAATTCGTACGAATTAAAGGCTTGACTAACCGAATTCCGCCGCTCTGCAATCCCAGCAAACTTCAATCGTCTTCCCCTTAGGGAATATTCCTGACACGTTCGTTGAACAAACGCGGACCCGGGTCGCAGGCGGAGAATGCTCAGTGGCGCCAACTATAAAGGCCGCCAAGAAGCCCGAGCTGCGTTGTCGCACGAATGACCGGGTTCGCAATGATCGCCCCCCAAGGAACCGTCGCCGACCCACTGCTTCCGCAGCCAAGCGAATACCACTTTTTCTTGAAAGTGCCGTCCGCCTGCCTGACGAACCCCTTGCCCTGCGCACAGATCCACGTCTTCGTG
>Ga0164242_10009521_pt1 | contig 10469 bp, 8 predicted proteins | sample OricomgcompostMG_FD_108783 | JGI IMG/M metagenome (GOLD analysis project Ga0164242, IMG submission 108783) | Miracle-Growth compost microbial communities from Emeryville, California, USA - Original compost - Miracle growth compost (MG) ... | reverse complement strand
GCTCGAGATCTACGAGGAGCTTCGGGAGAGCTCCCAGCTCCTGGTGATCACCCACCAGAAACGGACGATGGAGGTCGGCGACGCGCTGTACGGCGTGACGATGCGCGGTGACGGCGTCTCGACAGTCATCTCGCAGCGGCTTCGCGAGCCGGAGCCGGCCTGAGTGCGTGCGTGTCGCCCGAGGAGCTCCCGTTCCTTGCGCATATCGTCGTGCGCGTCGTCGAGGAGGAGGTCGTTGTGGGCCGACCATATGCGTTCACGTTCTGGCACGGGGTGTCGGGAACGCCGGCCTACATCGAGATGTGCCTGGAGACTCATCACAGGGTCCTTCGCGACGACTTCGAGGTGGTCTGCCTCGACGCTGACTCCGTCGCCGAATGGGTGCCGGAGCATGAGCTGCTGTGGTCGGCGGCCACGCCGGTCGAGCAGGCCAATTCGTTCTCCCTCCCGGCGCGACACGTCGCGATGTTCACCGGAATGGTGCGAGTCGGGCTCCTTGCCCGATGTGGCGGGCTCTGGGTCGATGCCGACATGCTCGCGCTGCCGCCGCTACGTTTGCTGGCGCCTCTGATCGATGAGTACGACCTCGTCTGTGGTGAGCTCCAGAGCGGAGGCATCTCCAACGGTGTGTTGGGGGCGCGACCCGGAAGCCGGTTCATCGCGACCTACTGGGAGACGATCCTCGAGCGTGCCCGTGCGAAGACGGCACGAGGCGAGGGCGCCCGGTGGGGCGAGTTCGGTGTCTACATGCTGACTGACGTCTTTCTTCGTCATGGCGACGAGAACACCTGGGTGGCTCCATGGGGAGCGTTCGACAATCTCAACTGGCGCCTGCCGAGGCCGACTTTCGAGCCAGGAACCGGCATCGAAACGCTTCCGCCGTTCGCCATGGATGTCTGCATCTTCAACAATGCGACCGCGGCCGACGTCCGCGAGCGGACCAAGGCCGACCTCCTCGCGGAGAAGACGATCTTCTCCGAGGGCTATCGGGTCGCGATGGGCCAGAAGGTGTCGCCGCATCTGGCGCTGAGGACGACGGAGCAGCTCAGATCCCTCAATCGCGCGAACCTGGTGTGGCATTCGCTGAGAGAGGTGCGTCACGCCAAACGCGCCAACTCCAAGCTGCGCCGGAGTGTCGAGCGCCTCGAAGTCGACCTGGCACAGCGGACCGAGCAGCGAGATGTCGCTCGCAGGCGACTGCGTCGTGCACGACGCCGGGCCGCCGCGCTGGAGGCCGAGCTGGCCGGCGTCCGGCGCCGGAGGGCGGGGTTGCGACGCCGTGTGGGCGCCGTACGACGCAAGATCCGTACGACGCTGGCCAAAGCGACCCGACGGGTCGTGCCATCGGGCCAGGGTGAGTGAGGGCCACGGGGCCTCACCCGAGGCCGGGCCGAACCACGACCTGTCCCGGCAGCTCCTCGTCGTCGGGGGCAGCGGTATGGCAAGCGGGCGAGGAGTTGACGTGCCGCTACGTCGACGCCGAGCGTCGGGCCTGCTTGCCGCGCTCGATCCGCCGCATCCGGCGCTGCTGAGCCACCTCGACGGAGCGGGCGAAGGCCTCGGCCGTCCTGTTGGCCCACCACACCACGGGCCCGCGCACGAGCCACATGCGGCGAGTGGGATAGCCGTGGGGCTTTTGCAGTACGCCGACGGTGTCTCCCCAGTAGCCGTCGGCGTCGGCGTCGGACTCGACGGGCCAGACCCGGCCGGGACGCCGCCTGACCGGGAAGTCGGTGTGAGCGCGGCGTACGACCAGGCCGGTGAACGCGGCCATCGCGCGGACGCCGTCGTCGTAGTAGCGCCAGCAGTCGACGAGCATGTGCTTGTGGCCGCGTGAGGGCGCCGTCATGATGAAGACACCGCCGGGCTTGAGGACCCGGGCGATCTCCAGTGCGGTCGCCCAGAAGAACGGGATGTGTTCGAACGCCTGACCGGAGACCACCACGTCGACGCTGTTGGTCTTCAGCGGCAGGCGATACGGCTTCTCGAGGACCATGTCGACGTTGGGCCCGTCGATGACGTCGACACCGATGATCTGCGCGTCGTGGCCGGAGAACAGGCTCCGATGGGTCAGTCCGGCGTCGACTCTCTCCTGACTGGTGGCCGAGCCCAGGTCGACCACGGTGAGGTGGCGGTCGGCCGGGACGAAGGCCTCGACACATCGACGCATCGCTCGATAGGCGGTTGGGTGCACGGCCGCGAGTGTACGGGCCCGTCCCCGGACGGTTGGCGGGACAGGCCCGGCCGTGAGGCGACCCGCAGGACCGGGCTCGCTGCGTCGAGCAAAGCCTGCGCGAAGCCCATCGTCGAGGCGGGAACGAGCTGGCCGGACGCGGTGGCGACGAGGAGCCCTCCATGGGCACGGACGTGCTTGTATTCGTCCATGTCTTTCAAGGACAGGTTCAACGCCGCGCTCCAGCGGTTGACCGGGTATCGACTGACCAGGGAGACTCCCGAGCAGCGACGTCGTGCCCTGCAGGAGGCAACACGTCGGGGAGCGAAGCGGGCCGCGGAGAACCACCGACGCAAGGCCGCGGCGCAGCGGGCGAGACACACCGAGAGGCTGCAGCGCCTGCGCGAGAGGCACGCCGAGCAGCTCACGCGGGAGCGGGAGCGGCACGCTGCGGAGATGGAACGCATCCAGGCGCGTCGTCAGGAGCAGATGAGACGCGCCGAGGAGCGGCGTGCGCAGCGCGAGCGGGAGCGACTCGAGGCGCGCAAGCGCAGGGAGGAGGAGCGAGCACGCGGCGACGACCTGCCGCGCTACTTCGACGAGGAGAAGCGGCGCATCATCGCGCGGGTCCGGCCGCGCACGATGACGCATCACGCGAAGCTGGAGGCGCTCATCGACGCGACGCGATACGTCGTACGCGAGCAGATCCCCGGTGACATCGTCGAGTGCGGCGTCTGGCGCGGCGGCAGCATGCAGGCGGTGGCGCTCGCCCTGCTGGAAGCGGGGGACACCGGTCGCGAGCTCCATCTCTTCGACACCTTCGAGGGGATGCCTCCGCCGACTGAGGAGGACAAGCGGACCGTCGACGGTGACGCGGTGAGCGCGGCGGAGCTGCTCGCCTCCTCCGACAAGGACTCCAGGATGTGGGCGGTCGCCGACCTCGAGGACGTCAAGCAGGGCATGGCGGAGTGCGGCTACCCCGACGAACGGATCCACTACCACGTCGGGCTGGTCGAGGAGACGACCCCAGCCGAGGCCCCGGAGCGGATCGCGATCCTGCGGCTCGACACCGACTGGTACGCATCGACGCTGCACGAGCTGGAGGTGCTCTACGACCGGCTCTCGCCGGGCGGCGTACTCATCCTCGACGACTACGGCGATTGGGACGGCGCGCGCCAGGCGACCGATGAGTGGCTCGCGAAGGTGAAGCCTGGCCTGTTCCTCGCGCCGATGGCGAGCGGTCGCATCGCGATCAAGCCGCGGGGGCAAAGGTGAGTGGTCGCGCCTGACAGATCGGGGTATCCGGCAGAGGTGGGGAGGGACGCCGCGGGGACGGTCGGTGTGGTCTTGCCCCGGTGTGACCGACGCCCTCGCGGGCGAGGGCCGGACGCCGCAGGTGCCTATGGCAAGGTGGTGGTCGTCCCGCCCGCTTCGAGAGGGAGCTCTGCGTGCTTGCCATCGCCATCGTGATGATCGTGATCCTGGTCGTCGCCGGGCTCGTGCTCGCCTACGTCGCCTACCCGCACCGTGGGGAGGAGATGCCCAAGGCGCCATGGCTCGGCGAGGTGATGGAGAGGGCTGTCGAAGCCGCGCCGTTGCTCGATCCCACAGACGAGCATCACGAGGAGTCGTCCTGGCTCTCGGACGAGGACGTCACGGCGGGTGAGCGTCCGCCGCGCTGACGGGCGGATCCGGGTTGCCCGTCCTCCCCACATCCCGGTGATGGGGCGGGGCCGCGCGTCGCAGGCTGTCTAGACCGCCCGGTGTGTGTTTGGATGCAGGCCATGGCGCTCAAGGACGCAGCCAACGCAGCCCTCTACCGCGCTCTCGGCTACCGGTTGACCCGGGAAAGTCCGGAGCAGCGGGCCGCAGCGATCCGCCAGGCCCGTCAGCGTGCCGTCGCGCAGCACCGCCGCACGGTGGCCGCGCCACGGCAGGCGAAGCAGGCAACCGCGGCTGCCGGTCGGGACCGCCGCGCCCCGGACCAGGCGACAAAGCGGGCCCGGCGTGGCAACCTCCCGCGCCACTACGACGAGGTCAAGCGCGAGATCATCGCGAAGGTCCTCCCACGGACGATGACGGGTCTACCCAAGCTCGACCCGCTCGTCGAGGCGGTTCGCTACGTCGTCAAGCACCAGATCCCGGGGGACATCGTCGAGTGCGGCGTCTGGCGTGGCGGGAGCATCGAGGCGATGGCCCTCACCCTCCTGTCACTGGGGGAGACGACGCGTGAGCTCCACCTCTTCGACACCTTCGAAGGTATGCCGGCGCCCACCGAGGAGGACATCCGCCGTCGGAAGGGTGGCGACACGATCACCGCGGCCGAGGCACTGGCGAACTCCGACAAGAGCTCCAAGGTCTGGGCGATCGCCGGGCTGGACGATGTCCGCGAGGCGATGACGGAGTCGGGGTATCCCGAGGACAAGATCGTCTATCACCAGGGCATGGTCGAGGACACGGTGCCGGACCAAGCACCGGAGCAGATCGCGATCCTGCGGCTCGACACCGACTGGTATGCCTCCACGAAGCACGAGCTCGAGACCCTCTGGGACCGGCTCAGCCCGGGTGGGGTCCTCATGATCGACGACTACGGCGACTGGGAGGGCGCGCGCAAGGCCACCGAGGAGTGGCTCGAGAGCATCGGCGCGGTCCTGTTCCTCGTGCCGATGGGGTCGGGCCGGATCCTGGTCAAGCCGCTGACCCCGAGCGTCCACGCCGGAGCCTGACCTCAGCGTCGGCGCTTCACCCACGCCGGGGACGGCGCGGTGCCCCGATGCTCCTGAAGGCCGCATGCGACATTAAGGTGTGCAGCGATTTTGCTGTGGTGGGTGAGAGGAAGAGGTCGGCGAGTGGCACGGGGAAGCGTGATGGGGACGCGAGCACGCCGAGGCCTCGGTCGGCTTGCGCGCAAGGCGGGATTGCGGCGTACGCCGTCCCCGCCGCCACCGCCTCCGCCGCCGCGCGAGTACGGTCCCAAGCCCGAGGTGGTCGTGGAGAAGACGAACTTCGGGCCGATGGTCGACCGGCTCGTCGCGCGGGTCCGACGCAACCAGCGCCGGTTGCGGGTCAACGCCGACTACGACCTGGTGCGTGAGCATTTCGACCACTACCACTTCATGTTCCAGGCGGAGGAGCTGCAAGAAGACCCCGAGGTGGATCCGATCCGGGTCTTCCTGCGCGCCGGTGCGGACACGCGGTTCAACCCGGAGCCGAACTTCTCGATGCGCAAGTACCTCGAGCGCTATCCAGAGAAGCGGAACGGTCCGGAGCGCTCGCCCTATCTGGAGTGGCTCAAGCGGGGCCGGGCGGCCGGGGAGATCGCGGACCCCTCCGATGGCGTGGAGCCGATCGCGGAGGTGCTCGGGTTGTCGCCGCAGGTGGTCGTCGACGAGGTGGTGCGGACCCGTGAGGACATGCTCGAGCGGTTGCGCTACGGCAAGCTGGGCGAGATGTTCGCCAAGGCGGTCGAGCTCGATCCGGTGATCGGCGCATCCTGGGCCGAGACGGTCGCCCGCACCAAGCAGCTGCCGCTGCGCAACGAGTCGGTGACTCGCGCCGTCGCCGCCCTGCACCGTGCCCACCAGGCGGCTGACTTCCGGACCGCCCGGCTCGTCATCGTCACCAACAAGCCGCGCTGGGGCGGCGGCCGCCGGATGGAGGGCCACCTCGCGCATGCCCTCGCCGGCACCATCGACCCTAGTGAGATCGTCGTCATCTACACCGACGAGGGCGGCAGCGCGCCGCCGGGCCGGTTCCCCGACGGCGTACGAGAGGTGGACCTGGCTTCACTCCTCGACGGGATCGCGCGCAGCGTCCAGGAGGAGACGCTCATCGCACTTCTGCGCTCATTCAGGGCCGACTCGATCCTCAACATCAACTCCCGGCTCTTCTACTGGGCGATGAAGCCCTTCGGGAAGGCGCTGGTTGCCTCGGAGCGGGTCTTCTTGTGCTTCTTCTGCGACGAGCAGCAGGCGATGGGCAACTGGGAGGGCCGCGGCCTGCGCTGGTTCTATCCCGCATTCGACGACGTCGCAGGCATCGTGACCGACAGCGACTACCAGCGGAACCAGCTGGCCGAGCGGTACCAGGTGAGTGAGGAGGGCCGTCGGCGGATCCACGTCTTCAAGGCGCCCGCCGAGCCGGAGATCCCGGTCACGCCTGTCGCCGACGCCGATCCGGACCGTCGCCGGGTGGTGTTCTGGGCGGGGCGGTTCGACCGTCAGAAGCGTCCGGACCTCGCTTTGGAGGTGGCCCGTCGGATGCCGGACGTCGACTTCCGGCTCTGGGGCGAGAAGGTGCTCAAGGGTGACCCGTTGGGCGAGATCCCGCCCAACGTGACGCTGGAGGGTCGCTATGCGCGCTTCGCGGACCTCGACCTCTCGGCGGCCGACGCGTGGCTCTACACCTCCGCCTGGGATGGCGTGCCCAGCCTCTTGATGGAGGTGGCGATGACCGGTCTCCCGATCGTGGCGAGCCTCGTCGGCGGCGTCGGCGAGGTCATCTCCCACGAGGACGCCTGGCCCGTCGCCGATGTCGAGGAGCCGGAGGCCTATGAGAAGGCGCTTCGCGAGATCTTCGCCGATCAGGCCGAGGCGCGGCGCCGGTCCGGTGCCCTGCGGGAGCGGCTGATACGCGAACGGACACAGGAGACCTACGGCGCGTACGCCGCCGACGTGCTGCTCACTGCGAAGGAGGCCCCGTGACCGATCTGACCTTGATCGTGACGGCCCATAACGAGACGGTCGTGGCCGGTCCGACGATGCGCTCGGCCGACGCCGCCGCGGACGCGGCGCGCGCCGAGGGCTTCACCGTCCAGCAGATCATCGCGCTCGACAAGGCGACCGAGGCGACCACGGCGTACTTCCATCAACCGCGGTTCGACCACTGGGAGCGGCGGATCCTGCACGAAGGTGATCTCGGGATGGTCCGCAATGCCATCGTCCCCGAGACCGAGGGCGACTACATCGCGTTCCTCGACGCCGACGACGTCTTCAGCGAGAACTGGCTGGCCGAGGGCCTCAAGACCGTCAAGGCGGGCGAGGCACGGGGCGAGCGCCTCATCGCCAGCCCGGAGCTCGAGGTGGTCTTCGACCGCAATGTCGCCTCGACGCGCAACATCGGCCAGGACTCGCCGCTGTTCACGCCGTACTTCCTCTATCTGCGCGGCTACTACGACTCGCTGTGCATCTCGCCGAGGAGCGCTCACCTCGAGGTGCCCTACACCCACCGTGACATCCCGAACGGGCTCGCGTTCCAGGACTTCCAGTACGCCATCGAGACGATGTCGCGTGGGTTCAAGCATGTGATCGTGAAGGACACCATCATCTTCAAACGTCGTCGAGACACCTCGCTGGTCGTGGAGAGCAGCGCGCGCCGCGCGATCATCCGGTCACTGCCCGAGATGGCGATCGACAAGGTCCGTGACCTGGCGGGAGAACGCTGAGGTGGCACGACACACCAAGGATCTGGAACTGGTCTTGCACATCGGCGTGCACAAGACCGCGACGACCTACCTTCAAAACGTCTTCAGCGCGCGCCGCTACGACCTGGTGCAGCACGGCCTTCTCTACCCCAACACGGGCACCACCGAGGAGGTGCGCGTCCGCACCCGCGAGGGCGCCCAGTCCGGCCACGCGCTCTTCACCTATCGTGATGGCCGCAAGACGCTCGCGGCCGAGCTCCGCAACGAGATTCCGGCCACCGCCTCGACGGTCCTGCTCTCCTCGGAGGACTTCACCCATCCGCGGCTCACGCCGCAGGAGCACCTCGAGCTGTTCAGCATGTTCGGCACGGTCAAGGTGGTCGCGGTCGTGCGCCGCCAGGACGAGTGGATCGAGAGCCTCTACAAGCAGTCTGTGGACCAGTACGGCAAGTTCGAGACCCGCTCCTTCGCCGACTTCCTCGCCCAGGAGGGCCCGCAGCTGGTGGACCTCTACTCGCTGCTCGCGCCCTGGCGGGAGCTGGTCGGCCCGGAGAACTTCCACGTCCTCTCCTACGACGACCTCCGGGACGGCGACGAGATCTGCCGCCGCGTGCTCGGTGCCGCCGGGCTCTCCGCCGACGTACTCGGTCGGTTCCCGGGGGTCGAGGTCCCCCGCTATGACAGTGTCCGGGCCATCGACACGATCGGGCTGCGCATGCTCAACAGCTACCGGCTGCCCGATCGCGACGTACGCAACAAGGTGGCCAGGGAGATCTACGCCGCCGCGCCGGCCGGCGACATCGTGCTGATGACGGACGAGATGCGCGCGGGCATCCTCCAGCGCTGCGCTCGGATCAACGAGCGCATCGAGGCGGAGTGGTTCTCCGACCCCGTGCCGCGGTTCCGCTTCGGCGCCGAGCCGCGGGTGAGGACCGTCGAGCCGCCGTCGGGTGTGGAGATGGTGGACTACATCGACCGGGTGATCGCGCTGTGCGAATCGGCGCGTGGCACCGGCGAGGGTGCGGCTGGATGAGCGGCGTCACCGATGCTGGTCTGATGCTTCGCGGGCTGGCGGTCGCGACCATGTTCCGCGGCGAGCCGACCCAACTCCTCCAGTGGTGCAACTTCCACCTCAACGCCGGCGTGGACGGTCTGTACGTCGTGCTCGACGAGCCCTCGGCCGAGCTGGTCGCCACGGTCCCCGAGGATCCGCGTCTCCACTGGCAGGTGATCGACGCGGCGACCTGGGACCGTTTCTATGCCCCCAGCTCCGGCAACGTCGAGCGAAAGCAGGTCGATGCGGTCCGATGGCTGGCCCGCCGGGCGGAGGGCGACGGGCATCGACATCTCGCCTTCATCGACTCCGATGAGCTCCTCGACCTCGCCGTGCCCTTCGCCGAGGTGGCGCGGAGCGAGCCGGAGGCGACCGCATTGAGGTTCCCGGTCCGCGAGATGTGGTTCGACCGTGAGGACCGGATCTGGGAGCCGTTCGGGGCCACCCTGGCCATGCGGCCGGCCACCCGTGGTGTCGATTGGCGGGCCACCTTCGGGTGGCGCGCGCAATACCTCCGCAACGGTGTGCTCGGCCACGACGTCGGCAAGACGGTCTACCGGCTCCCGCTCGCATCCGGTGCGTTCAGCGTGCACGGACCTCTCAGCGGGAGGCTCTCCGCGGGTGCGCGCCTCGTCCCGGAGGACGCCGGTCGCGTGCTCCACTTCGACTGCGGCAGCGTCGCCACCTGGAACGCCAAGTGGTCCGCCCGGGTGGGAGGCGTCGTCGTCGCCGGTGGCATGGGCGCCCACCGCCGTGGCCAGATGCGTCTCTTCGCCCGCGAGCTGGCCCGGAGCCCGCAACAGCAGGAGCGATTCTTCGCCGAGTTCTTCACACTCGATCCCGCCTCGGTGACCGCCCTCGAGAGCCAGGGGCTGATCGAGCATGTGGAGCTCTCGGCGATGCTGGAGCGACCGCTGGCGGTGCCCGAACCCAGCAGATCGCTGGAGCAGCGTTCGGTGACCACGCGCCGCACCGACTACCAATTCGCGATGGTGTGTGACCAGAACTTCGTGAAGCCCACCTTCGCGACGCTGATCTCCGTCCTCGCGCAGATCGACCCGGCGCGCAGTGTCCGATTCGTCATCCTCGGCGACGGCTTGCGGCCCGCCGACGGACAGGTGTTCCGGTCCTTGGAGCATCTCGGCTACGACGTGGAGGTGCTGGTCGAAGACGTCACCGGGGACCTCGACCGCGACCTCGGGGATGAGGGACACAAGCGGTCGCGCGCGACGTACGGGCGGGTCTACCTCGTCGACCTGCTCCCCGAGCAGCGGACGGTCTACCTCGACGGCGATGTGCTGGCGACGCGCGACATCAGTGAACTGTTCGACCTCGATCTCGGCGACGCCTGCATCGCCGGGGTGCCGGACAGTGCCGCGCTGCGGGCCGCGGCCGACCCCGAGGGCGTCGGCGTCGAACAGCGGATGCGTCTGACCGGCGTCGCCGGCGCCGACGTACGCGACTACATCAACGCCGGCGTGCTCGTCCTCGACCTCGACCATCCCGACTTCCGTCGGTTGGCCCTGGAGTCGCGCGCGTACGTCGCGATGTCCGGTCGGGCGTTGGCGCAGCACGACCAGGACGCGATCAACCTCGCCTTCCGCGGTCGCAAGCACCGGCTGCCGAGCACCTACAACTACATGACGCAGTTCTACACCTCCGAGCGGGCACTCGAGAGGGATCTCATCGCCCTGAAGTACGCCGCCGCCGACGCCTCGCTCATCCACTTCTCCGGCAAGGTGAAGCCGTGGCTGAGCAGCGAGGATGAGTTCTACAACGGCCTGTATCGCCGGATCGTGTCAGCGGCGGAGAAGAAGCTC
>Ga0164242_10009520_pt1 | contig 10470 bp, 6 predicted proteins | sample OricomgcompostMG_FD_108783 | JGI IMG/M metagenome (GOLD analysis project Ga0164242, IMG submission 108783) | Miracle-Growth compost microbial communities from Emeryville, California, USA - Original compost - Miracle growth compost (MG) ... | reverse complement strand
TTTGGTCGGATCGAGGTCCTGACCCACAAGGCGCTCACGCTCGCCTTCACCAACCCCAGCCCGTTGCCCACCCAGGTCACGGTGGCGCCGGACGGAGCCGACCAGGACGAGTTCACCTCCCAGAACCTCACCCTGGCAGCGGGGGAGACCCAGTCGATCACCGTGACCTTCGCGCCCACCCGGGTGGGGGTGGCAGCGGCGGCGCTCGCGGTCACCCCGTGCGAGGGCTGCGCGGTGGAGCACGTGGCGCTCAAGGGAGAAGGGCTGGACCGCGCGGTGGTCGCCGAGCCGCCGGTGGTGGACTTTGGCCAGGTGCCCATCGATCGGAAGGCGACCCTCACGGCCACCCTGCACAACATCTCCACCGAGCCCGCGACCGTGCTCGCGATGGCGCTCGATCCCAAGGGCGATCCGTCCTTCACCGCGCCCATCCCCGCGCTGCCGGTCACGCTCGCGCCGGATCAGCGCCTCACCTACGAGGTCGACTACAGCCCAGGACACATGGGCGACGCCGCGGGCACCGCGACGTTCAGCGTGCAGAGCCAGAGGCACCCCACGCTCGACGTGGGCCTGAAGGCGTTCGGCGGGGCGGCGGAGCTCTGCGTGGCGCCCTTGATCTACGACTTCGGAAACCAGCTGGTCGGCTCCAAGACGGCGGTGCGGATCAACGTGAAGAACTGCGGCTCCTCCAACGCGCCGCCGCTCACCGTCACCGGGATCGACGCGACGGATGGGGACGTGGATCAGTTCTCCCAGAAGGCCGGCCAGTTCCCGGTCACGCTCGCCTCCGGCCAGGAGGTGAACCTCACCGTCTACTTCGAGCCCACCCGCGCGGGCGGCGCCACCGCGACCTTCGCGATCAAGGACTCGGTCTATCCCGGGCAGGTGCTGCTCCAGCTGGGCGGAAACGCCGAGGACCACCTGCCCTGTGAGCTCGCGGTGACGCCCGTGGGCGGGCTCGACTTCGGGACCGTGCCGCCGGGGAGCGGGGCGGTGCTCGGCTTCAAGCTCAAGAACACGGGGAGCGATCTCTGCCCGGTGAAGAACATCCGGCTCATCGACACCGGCGGCGGGGCCTTTGGAATGCCGGGCGGGGAGATCGACGGCGTGGTGATGTGGCCGGGCGACTGGTTCTCCTTCCAGGTCTCCTACGTCGCGCCGCAGGTGTCCGGGCAGCTCACCGGGAAGCTGCGGATCGAGCAGGGCAACCCGGCCCAGCCGTTCTTGGATGAGCCGCTCGCCGCCAACACGGAGGAGTCGTGCATCGTGGCCAACCCGCGCTACGTGGACTTCGGCGTGGACCGTCCGGACTGTCCGCCCAAGCCGCGCGAGGTCAGCCTGCTCAACGCCTGCGCCGCCCCGGTGGCGGTCCAGAGCGTCCAGATTGGCCCCGGCACCACCGACGGGGAGTTCGCCATCACCGACGCGCCGCTCACCCCCCTCACGCTGGCGCCGGGCGACGCCACCACCGTCACGGTGGGCTACTCGGCGCAGACCAACGGGATGAACCTCTCGCCGCTCTTCGTGGGCGCCCAGGGTCTGACGCACCCGCTCCTGGTCCCGCTGGTGGGCGAGTCCTACAACAAGGACACCCAGACCGACTCCTTCGTGCAGCAGAGCAACAACAAGGTGGACGTGCTCTTCGTGGTCGGGAACAGCACCTCGATGGTGGAGGAGCAGCCCAGGCTTCAGAGCGCGCTCCCGGCCTTCGTGAACGTGGCGCTCGCGCGGGCGGTGGATCTGCACGTGGCGGTGACCACGACCGGGCTCCTCCCGGTGTCGGACGCGTGCCCGGGCGGCGCGCAGGGCGGCGAGGCCGGACGCCTCTTCCCCGCGGACAACTCGCTCCCGCGGATCCTGGACCAGACCACGCCGGGCCTGGCCACCCAGCTGAAGGAGAACGCGGACGTGGGCCGCTGCGCCACGCCGTTCGATCCGACCAACCCCGGCACCACCGCCAAGCCAGAGGGCCTGGAGGCGATGCGCCGCGCACTCTCCACCCCGCTCTGGGATCACGCGGATGATCCCATCACCGCGCTGCCCAACGACGGGAACCTGGGCTTCTTGCGCAACGACGCCGCGCTGTCGGTGGTGATCGTGAGCGATGAGGACGACCACTCCCCGGACGACGTCGCCACCTACGTCGACTTCGTGAAGACGCTCAAGGGCGTGGGCCAGCCGCAGCGCGCGGCCATCTACGCCATTGCCCCCAACGACGAGCCCTGCGCCACCGCCTCCGGGAACGGGCTGCGCTATCAGCAGGCGGCCCAGAGCTCCGGCGGCGAGTGGCTGAGCACCTGCGCGGACGACTACGCGCCGCTGCTCGAGGACATCGCCAACAAGGCCTTCAGCCCCCAGACGGCGTTCACGCTCAGCGCCATCCCGGGTGGCGCAGGCGACATTCAGGTGCTGGTCAACGGGCAGCCGTCCACGGATTGGACGTACGATGCTGGCGCCAACACCGTGGTCTTCGACCCCGCGCCACCGCCGGGGGCGGCGATCCAGATCACCTACAAGAAGATCTGCGGCGCGTAGGGAAGGGTGGGAGAAAAGTTGGCGGGTCGGGCGAGGCGGGTATCGTGGCCGTCCGGAGAATTCGTGAGCCCACAGGATCCCCCAGGTAGCCGTCAGCTGGAGTTCTCATTCGATGCGCCGCGCGCCGAGCCCAGGCCGCGCCCCAAGCTCCGCGTCATACAAGGCGGCGGTCAGCGCCAGCGCGAGAAGCTGGCCAGCCGGGACGCGGTGGTCCGGGTGCTCCTCGAGGCCGGCGCGGACCTGCTCCTGCGGCGGATCTCCTCCGTCCGGGCCGAGGAGATCGAGCGGCAGGTGGAGTCGATCCTGTCGCTGTTTGATCGGGTGGACCGCGACCCGCGCCGGATGCCGGAGCTGCAGCGGCGGCTGGAGGATCTCGAGGCCTTGATGACCGAGACCCGCGCCCGTCAGCCGGCCCGTTGATCGCTCGCTGAAGGACCAGGCGGAGCCGGAGAAAACGGGGGATCCGAGGACGTCCGCGAGGCGCTCCACAGAGTGGGTTTGAGAGCAGGTGCGGGTTTGACCCACCGCACGCTGCCGCTTACGATCCCCTGTCCCCCAGTGTCTCTCGAAACCTTCGGCAGCTACCAGCTGATCAAACGTCTTGCCACCGGTGGCATGGCGCAGATCTTCCTTGCGCGCCAGGTGGGGCTGGAGGGCTTCGAGAAGCTCCTGGTGGTGAAGCGGATCCTCCCGCACCTGGCCGAAAACGAGGAGTTCGTCCGGATGTTCCTGGACGAAGCGCGGATCGCCGCGCGGCTCAACCACCCCAACGTGGTCCAGATCTTCAACCTGGGCCAGCAGGACGACAGCTTCTTCCTGGCGATGGAGTACATCCACGGGGAGGACGCGCGGCGGGTGTGGAAGCGCTCGGAGCAGCTCGGCAATCCGCTGCCCATCCCGCTGGTCTGCCGGGTGGTGATGGATGCCTGCGCCGGGCTGGACTACGCGCACAAGAAGGTGGATCCGGCCGGAAACCCGCTCAACATCGTCCACCGGGACATCTCCCCGCAGAACATCCTGATCACCTTCGACGGCGGGGTGAAGGTGGTGGACTTCGGGATCGCCAAGGCGGCGGACCAGGCCACGGTCACCCGCTCCGGCGTGCTCAAGGGCAAGTACTCGTACATGTCCCCGGAGCAGGCCGCCGGCAAGCGGGTGGACTGCCGGAGCGACATCTTCGCCCTGGGGGTCGTGCTCTACGAGCTGCTCACCGGGACCCGGCTCTTCAAGCGCCAGAGTGACATCCAGACCCTCAACGCGGTCACCACCTGTGAGGTGACGCCGCCCTCCAGGGTGAACCCGCGCGTGCCGGTGGACCTGGAGCCGATCGTGATGAAGGCGCTCGCGCGGGAGCCGGAGAATCGCTTCCAGGAGGCGGTCCACCTGCAGCTGGCGCTGGAGGACTGGCTGATCGAACGCCGGATGCCGTCGTCCTCGGCGCACCTCTCGGCGTTCATGCAGGAGATCTACGCCGAGCGCCTGGCGCAGGAGGCGCTCGAAGGCACGGTGCTGATCGACGAGCTGGATTCGGTCTCCAGCAAGGCGAAGGAGGAGGGATCTCCGAACCGTCTCCGCCCCAGCCGAGCCAGCATGGCGCGTCCCGCCACCCCGCGCCCCGGCACAGGTCCCAGGCCCACCGCCAGCCTCAAGCCGCCCCCGCTCCCGCCCGGGCCGCCGGACGAAGCCACCCTCTCCGAGCGCCCCGACTTGTCGGACGCCGAGCCGGAGGACGCGACGCGATCCGAGCGCTCCAGCCGCGAGCTGAGGGCCGCCCAACGCAGGATCCCCGAACCCAGGCCGACGGTGGCGCAGACGCCGCGCGCGCTCTCCAGCTCGCAGCGGGCCGCGCTCCCCAGCGAGCCGGGGGAGATGAGCCTCACCGAGTCCGCGCTCGAGCAGCGGCGGCGGCCGGTCCCGGTCCTGGTCTGGGCGGCGCTGTTGGCCTTCGCGCTGGGTGGGGTGGGCTTTCTGGCCTATCCGCTGCTCAAGGGGGCCAAGCGGCCCGCGCCCGCGCTCTCCGCCGGGACGCGGACGATGGGGGTGGACCCGGCGGCGGTGTTGCCAAAGGTGGCGGGGCCGGCGGTGGTGCGGATTGAGTCCAGTCCTCCCGGGGCGACGGTGACCTTCGACGGCCAGAAGCTGCCCGAGCCGACGCCCTGCACGCTGCCCACCCGGCCGGCAGGGAGCTATTCGTTGGTGCTCGAACGAGAGGGCTCGCTGCCGCTTCACGGGACGGTGGAGGTCCCCGCCGCGGGATCCGTGACGCTCCCCCGCTATTCGCTTCAGCCGAGCGCGGTGGGCGGCGACCGTCCGGTGGGGGAGAAGCCCCCGGAGCAGGCTGGCGCTGAGACGGTCCACGTCGTCCGCCACACCCCCCGTCCGGATCACCGCGACTCGCCGCGAGGCAAGGTCTCCCTGATCCTGGACTCGCTTCCCTCCGGGGCCAGAATTTCGGTGAACGGTGCGTCCCAGGGGGTGACCCCGGCGACGGTGGAGCTCCCCGCGCGCTCCACGGCGCAGGTCCGGCTGGAGCTCGCGGGTTACCGGGCGCTCTCGCGCCGGATCCGGGTGGGCAGCGGGGCCAGGCAGGCAGAATCGCTCCGGCTCGAGCCACTCCAAACGCCCAGCTCGCGCGGGACCGGGACGGTCGCTTTCGTGGTCTCTCCCTGGGCGGAGGTGTCCTGCGGCACCTACAAGTTCGGTGACACGCCGTTCCCGGAGAAGACGATGGCTGCCGGCAGCTACCAGTGCAGCTTCACCAACCCGAAGCTCGGGACCCGCACCCGCGCGGTGGAAGTTCGACCCAACACCCGAATCGTGGTAGCCGTGAAATTCACGGATTCGCCTTGACGCTCGCCGCCGGTACCCAGATTGGAAAGTACGTCGTCCGGCGCAAGATCGCCGAGGGCGGGATGGCGGAGATCTACCTCTGCGCGTCCACCGGGCCGGAGGGGTTCCAGAAGGAAGTGGTGATCAAGCGGGTCCGCGCGGGGCTGGCGGGGGACCCGGAGTTCGTGGAGATGTTCATCGCCGAGGCGCGGCTGGCCTCCCAGATCAACCACGCGAACGTGGTCCAGATCTTCGACTTCGACAAGCACGAGGACACCTACTACCTGGCGATGGAGTACGTCCGCGGCCGCTCGTTGTGGGATCTGCGCAAGCGGTGCAAGGAGCGGATGACGCCCCTGCCTCCGCTCCTGGTGGCGCAGATCGGACGCGAGGTGGCGGCGGCCCTCCACGGCGCCCACCAGCTGACGGTGGGCGGGCAGTCGATGAACCTGGTCCACCGCGACGTGAGCCCGCACAACGTGCTGCTCTCCTACGACGGCGCGGTGAAGCTGACCGACTTCGGGATCGCCAAGGCGGGGAACCGGCTGAGCGCGGTGGGCGTCCTCAAGGGCAAGTTCGCGTACATGTCCCCGGAGCAGTCGCGGGGGGAGGCGGTGGATCCCCGCACGGACGTGTTCGCGTTGGGGATCGTCCTCTGGGAGCTGCTCACCGGGGGCAGGCTCTTCGAGGGGGACTCCGACGTCGCGGTGCTGCGCGCGGTCCAGCAGAGCGTGATCGCTCCGCCCCGGAGGCTGAACCCGGACGTGGGGCCCGACCTGGACGAGGCGGTGATGAAGGCGCTCACCCGCGACCTCGACCAGCGCTTCCAGTCCGCCCAGGAGCTGGAGCGGGCGCTGGCCGCCTACGTGTTCGCCAACGCGCGCTCCTACGACGACACCGACGTGGGGGGCTTTCTGCGCGGGCTGTTCGCGCAGGAGCTGGAGGCGGAGCGGGCGCTGGCGCAGGTCCCGATGCCGAGCCCGATGGCGGCGTCCCCTCCGGCCAGGCTGGAGCCGGGGAGCGGGCGCGCGGGGACCTTGGTGCTTCAGCATGGGCAACGCCCCGTGCTGGCCGAGCCTCCCCCTCCACCGGCCGCGGAGCCGCAGGCCACGGATCCGGACGCGGCTTCTTGGGCACAGACCCACCCGAAGGCCGTGCCGGCGGACCCGGCCCCGTTCCCCGCCCCGTCCCCGGCGGTCGCTCCACCGCTCTCTCGGCCGCTGCCCGCCAAACCCTTGGCGTCCATCCCCGCGGCTCCGCGCGCGCCCCGGTGGCCGCTGGCCCTGGGCGGCGCCGCGCTGGTCGCGTCGCTGGGGGTGGTGGGGCTGCGGTCGCATCTGTCGAAGACGCCCGGTTCCTTCGCCCAGGCGCCCAAGCTTCAGGGGCCGGCAGCGCCTTCGCTCGCGCCCGCGAAGGGGGTGGAGACAGCAAAGGCGCCCGCTCCGAAGCTCCCGGCGGTGCCGGCGCCACAGGTTCCGGTCCCCGCTCCCGTGCTGGACGCGGGGAGCGTCCAGGCCAAGGGGAACCCTCCGGCCGATCCGGGCGTCCCGCCCCCAGGGCAGGGCGCCTCGCCTGCCACCGCGGCCGTCGAACAGAGCGCCCCGGCGGAGAAGGGCGGCACCCTGGTGACCATCACGTTCCCCTGGGCCACCGTCTGGATCGACGGGGTACGGCAACCCAAGGACCAGGGGATGCAGTCCTACGCCCTCGCGGCAGGCACCCACACGATCCGGTTCCGCCACGGGAAGCTGCCGGCGAAGACGATGAAGATCCACCTGGCCCCTGGGCAGACGAAGACGCTCCATTACAACGCGTTCGCGAAGGCACCCACCGGGCCGTGAGGCCCTTCAGCGTCTAGCCCCCGTCCCCCGCGCCCTCCTGGTCCCGTCGCACCCCCATCCGGGGGCTGCGGCCTCGTCCGAGGCGCCGTGGGTCTGTGGAATGGCTTCCATTGAATAGAATCCAGTGAAAAGAGGCCGGCCGGCTGTCGCGCGGCTGTTCGCTCTCCGACATCCGCTCTGGTTTCAGACATGAGGGAAGCCGCAGTGCACGAAAAACCGACGAGCGGGCCTTGACGTCTCTTTTGAATATCCGGTATTAAGTAGCCGCTTTTCAGTACCCGATATTCAAGAGATAGAGACGCCGTGGACATCCTCACCCCCGACGAGATCGACCGGATCGAGCGCGAGTTCGCGGACGGGCTGACCGCTCAGGCGATCGTGGAGATCTTCCGGCCCAAGGGCGTGCGCCTCTCCGAAGCGACGTTCCGGAAGTACGTCCAGGCGGAGCTCCTGCCGCAGAGCCGCCGGGTGGGGCGCAAGGGCAAGCACCGCGGGAGCCAGGGGATCTACCCGGTGGGCTCGGTCCGCCGGATCAACGCGATCAAGAAGATGATGGCGGAGGGCTTGACCCTGGAGGACATCCGCCGCTCGTTCGTCTACTTCAAGAACGGGATTGACCGCGCGGATCGCGAGCTGGATTCGCTCCTGGACGACTACGCGGTGGAGCTGGCAGAGCGCCCCTTCGGCAAGGACAAGCGCCGTCAGCTGGCGGAGGATCTCACCGGGCTGCGGCGGCGCACCGAAGAGCTCCTCAAGGATCTCGCCCGCTTGGGCAGCGCGCTCACCGCGCAGGCCCCGTTTTCAGAAGGTTCGACGTAGAGTTCTCACGGCTTTGCTGCACGGAGGAGGGGAAATGAACGAGGCGAAGGAGCAGGTCCTGCCAGACGGGGCCGAAGGGGCCGACCTGGGCGACGAGCCCCGGATGCGCTCCAAGACGATGTCCCGCAAGGAGATGGCCCGTGACCTGCGACGCCGGCGGCTCCTGGGGGACGTGGACCCGGAGGAGAAGGACCTCCTCCAGGCGGTGGACTCCCAGCGCCCGCGGACCCGCGCGGACTGCATCAACGGCCCCCGCCCGTGCATGTTCGTCTCCTGCAAGCACAACCTCTATCTGGACGTGAATCCGGAGACGGGGTCGATCAAGCTCAACTTCCCGGACAAGGAGATCTGGGAGCTGGAGCACACCTGCGCGCTCGACGTGGCCGAGAAGGGCGGGATCACGCTCGAGGAGGTGGGGCTGATCATGAACCTCACCCGCGAGCGGATCCGCCAGGTGGAGACCCGCGGGCTGCTCAAGCTGCGCGAGGCCACCGAGGACGACTACTAGGCGAACCCGCGGGCGTTCAAGCGGCGGGAAGGCGCTCCTCCCCGAGCGCCCTCCGGCCTTCGTTGACACACTGGTAACCGGTTGCTAACTGCCCTCGCTCTCGCCCACGGAGGGCCCCCGGTCCGTGATCGCGCTCCTCAGCGTCTCCGATAAACGAAGCCTCGTCCCCTTTGCTCAGGGCCTTGTCCGCCTGGGTTACTCCCTGCTCTCCACCGGCGGCACGCTGGCGGCGCTCCAGAAGGCGGGCGTCCCGGCCACCCAGGTGTCCGAGCACACCCAGAGCCCGGAGATCCTCGGCGGCAGGGTGAAGACGCTCCACCCGCGCATCCACGGCGGGATCCTGGGCCGGCCCACGCTCGAAAGCGACGCGGCCGAGCTCAAGGCCAATGACATCCCGCCCATCTCGCTGGTGGTGGTGAACCTCTACCCGTTCCGCGAGACCGTCGCGAAGGGCGCCCCGGAAGCGGAGGTCATCGAGCAGATCGACATCGGCGGGCCTTCGATGGTGCGCTCAGCGGCGAAGAACTTCGCGCACGTGACGGTGGTGGTGGACCCGGACGACTACGACGCCGTGCTGGCGGAGCTTGCGAAGGGCCCCGTGGGGGAACCCACCCGGCGCGCGCTGATGCGCAAGGCGTTCGCCCACACCGCGGCGTATGACGCGGCGATCAGCGCCTACCTCTCCGAGCAGGCCAACGAGCCGTTCCCGGAGGAGCTCACGGTCGGCTTCCGGAAGGCCCAGGGGCTCCGCTATGGCGAGAACCCCCACCAGAAGGGCGCCTTCTACCGCGCCCACCAGGCGCCGCAGGGGCCGTCGGTGGCCTTCGCGGAGGTGCTGCAGGGCAAGGAACTCTCCTACAACAACCTGCTCGACCTGGACGCGGCGCTGGCGCTCTGCCTGGAGTTCCCGGAGCGGGACGCGGCGATCGTGATCAAGCACAACACGCCGTGCGGCGTGGCGCTGGACGACGTGCTGGAGCGGGCCTACCGCACCGCGCGGGCGGTGGATGAGATCTCCGCGTTCGGCGGGATCGTCGCCCTCAACCGCGAGGTGGACGAGGCGACGGCCAAGGCCCTGGCGGAGACCTTCCTGGAGGCGGTGATCGCGCCCGGCTACAGCGAGGCGGCGCGGGGGATCCTGGCGGCGAAGAAGAACCTTCGGCTGTTGGACGCCCGCGCGCACTGGCCGAAGGGGGCGAAGGCGGCCCCGTACCGGGAGCTGCGCAGCGTCTCTGGCGGGGTGCTGGTCCAGGATCGCGACGTGGTCGAGCCGCCGTCCGACTGGAAGGTGGTCAGCAAGCGGCAGCCCACTGAGGCGGAGCTGTTGGCCCTGCGCTTCGCGTGGCGGGTGTGCAAGCACGTGAAGAGCAACGCCATCGTCTTCGCCACCGGGGACCGGCTCCTGGCGGCGGGCGGCGGGCAGACCAGCCGGGTGGACTCGGTGAAGATCGCCGCGGCCCGCGGCGGCGCTTCGCTCCAGGGCAGCGCGGTGGCCTCCGACGCCTTCTTCCCCTTCCGGGATGGGCTGGACGAGGCGGCCAAGGCCGGGGCCCGGTGCGTGGTGCAGCCCGGTGGCTCGGTGAGGGACGCAGAGCTCATCGCCGCGGCGGATGAGCATGACCTGGCGATGGTGGTCACCGGGATCCGACACTTCCGGCACTAGCCCATGCGCGTCGTCTGCGAGAAATGCCGGTCGGCCTACGCGGTCGACGACGCCATGGTGCCCTCCTCCGGGGTGCGCTCGCAGTGCCCGCGTTGCCGTCACATCCAGCTCGCCAAGATCGTCCGTGCCTCGGGGGTGAAAGCCCGCATCGCCTTGCCCGAGGCGGAGGCGCGCCAGCTGGAAGCAGCGCAGCTCAACGCCGCGGTGGCCGATGCGGTGCGCGGACCGCCGCCCCTGCCGGACCGTCCCAACGAGACCGTCCTCCCTGGGCCGGG
>Ga0164242_10009519_pt1 | contig 10470 bp, 5 predicted proteins | sample OricomgcompostMG_FD_108783 | JGI IMG/M metagenome (GOLD analysis project Ga0164242, IMG submission 108783) | Miracle-Growth compost microbial communities from Emeryville, California, USA - Original compost - Miracle growth compost (MG) ... | reverse complement strand
GCCTTTGAAATTTACAGAATGACTGGTGATAATAGAGCCTGTGATAGATTTGAATTGGCCATAAGTCAGGATAATATAAGTTGGCAGGTACTGGGGGATTATGATTTTGACCGAAATTCAGATGCCGGGCAGATGTATCCGATACAAGGAGAGCCCAAGGCAAGGTATTTTAAATTTACAGGTTTATCCGGACCGCTAAGTTATATGGTAACAGGTGAAATTAATGTCTACGGTCATGAGTAATAAAGATGTAAACTTATTATTGAGGTAACCCTATAGTAATTTTTCTGGATGCTAAGTTTGTTATTGGTAAACGCACAATGCGCGTAGGATGATCCTTAATTTTGAATTTAGGTAATATATGCACAGCCTTTATAGCCGAATGGTTAAAAAGGCTGTGCATATAATATAAATACCAGCAACAATCAGGCAACGTCAGGTTTGTGCATTTGGAATAGTTTGTAAGGCCTACAAAGGTAGAGATTAGGGTAGGACGTATAATTGGACTTACAGTGTGGGATTTATCTGCTAATTTTACCTTCTAAATCCTCTAAAGAGAATCGCTAGGGTTTTATTTAAACTTGGTGTGAAGGTTGATTTATAAAGTTTATTATTGAATTACAAAATAAGTATCATGAATTTATTTTTTTTAACTAACCTAAGAAATGCAAAACCAAAGAGTTGCAGGACCATGATTTTCTGGTTTTTATTAAGTGTTAGTTTTTCTTTAAATGCCCAGCAGGTAAAAAGAGGAACCATCAATCGTAAGGACTTAGTCACCCGTCATAATTTGAAATTAACGAATCCTAATTTTGCTGGGCCCACGCAGGTTGGAAACGGTGATTTCGCATACGGTTTTGATATTACAGGAATGCAAACTTTTAACGACCAGTTTACAACGATGTCTGAGTGGAGTTGGCATAGCATCCCGCCACCTGGTGGAAAGGATCCTAATTCCTTTAAAAAGACCCTAGTCAAAACGCATGACAGGATGATAGCGTATGATCTGCCAAATCCTGCACAACCGGCATTATCGCAGTGGCTTGCCAGTAACCCACACCGATTTAATTTAGGTAGAATTGGCCTTATATTAAAAAAACGGGACGGAAGTATAGCAAAATTAAATGATCTTGGCAGCCCTTCACAGCAATTAAATTTATGGGACGGAGTCTCCGAGAGTCATTTTACCATTGATGGAGACAGCGTAAAAGTGACCACTATATGTGACGGTCAAAAGGATATTCTTGGCTTTAAAATTCAGTCTGCATTGATCCCATTAAACAGATTAAGCCTATTTATAGAATTCCCATATGCCAGCCTGGGATATTTTAGTAATGGCTCTGACTATACCAAGCCAAAATTGCATCAGACGCTCATGTCTTCCATTACTAAAAATTCGGTAAAATTTGACCGCAAACTGGATAGTACGACTTATCAGGTCGGATGCTCGTGGACAGGTAATGGAACTATCGAAAAAAAAGCGGCGCATCGCTATATTATGCATCCAGCAGTAAGCAATAGGAAGACGAATACGGTAGAATATATCTTTGATTTTTCGCCTTCAAAAATAAATGCACCGCTACCATCCTTTGCCGCTGTAAGGACTAGTAGCATAAGGCACTGGGCTGACTTTTGGAAAAGTGGGGGTGCCATAGATTTATCTGGCAGCAAAGATCCCAGGTGGTATGAATTGGAACGAAGGATCGTACTTTCTCAGTATCTGATGGCCATTAATGCCTCGGGGAATTATCCACCTCAGGAGACGGGGCTGGTAAATAATAGCTGGTATGGCAGGTTTCATTACGAGATGTATTGGTGGCATGCGGCCCATTATAGTTTGTGGGACCGGTGGCCGCTTTTAGAAAATAGTTTGCATGTTTATCAAGACAACCTGGCTTCCTCTATCAAAAGAGCCAAATTACAGGGCTATCAGGGGGCGCGGTGGCCAAAGTGTACCGGGCCGGACGGCAGAGAATGGCCAGATGTGACCCACGCTTTTTTAATCTGGCAGCAGCCACACCCAATTTTTTTTGCCGAATTGGATTACAGGGCTCACCCCAACGTACAAACACTCAAAAAATGGGCTAAAATAGTGGAACAGACGGCAGACTTTATGGCGTCCTATGCATATTATGATCAAAATAGAAACCAATATGTTTTAGGTCCACCTATTAAAACTGTCCCAGAAAACAATGCGCCGCTGACAACTCAAAACCCAGCATTTGAACTGTCCTATTGGCGATTTGGTTTGCGAACCGCCCTGCAATGGAACAAGCGACTGCATTTGCCACCCAAAAAAGTGTGGGCTACGGTATTAAGCAAACTTGCACCTATCCCGGTTGAAGATAGCTTATATGTACAATGGGAAAATATAGACAGTATGTGGACCAAATACAATTTTGAGCATCCAGCCATGACAGGCATCTACGGAATGCTCCCAGGAGACGGTGTTAATAAAATCATCATGCAAAAGACCTTCCAAAAAGTATTGGATGATTGGAAATTTGATACGGGTTGGGGCTGGGATTTCCCCATGCTGGCCATGTGTGCGGCCAGACTGGATCGGCCCCTGGATGCGATAAATATGCTGCTTAGTCCTTCTAGAAAATTCAATTTTGATGTGCACGGCTTAGTGGGTGGCGGCAATCCGTATCCATATTTTCCGGCAAGTGGGGGACTTTTATATGCGGTGGCTATGATGACTGCTGGTTGGCAGGGAGACAATGGGCTTCATGAACCCGGTTGGCCCAAAGACGGTTCCTGGGTCGTCAAATGGGAAGATATTAAACAAGCATTATAAACTTATCGGTTTAGATTGACTGATTTACATGTTACCTGTTAAAATACCGGCTAAGATGGTAGAGATGTACTCGAAGCCTAGCTGGTATTTTTTATTTAATGAGACTTTTGAAGTGGCTTGAACACATTTAAAGAATTAAAAAGGGACAATTTTAAAAAAGCGCTTAAGTCCAATAAAATATCATAAAGTATAAAAATTGATAATTTTCTGTAAGCTCAGTGATGCATAATTAAAATACTTTTGTTCTCAACTATTAATATTGTCAGACTTATGGCGATACCTGTGCTTTGACATACTCCTTGAAGAATTTAAATCATTTTTTAACTTTTCAAGCAATAAATCACGCATCCCACTCGGTGCATTAAAATTGAGATAATGAATACCACCTTAAGTGATTCCCAGATTGTTCAATACAGAAAGAATGGTTTTTTGGTAATTGATGATTTTTTGAGTCCTGCAGAGCTTAAATTTTGGAGAGAAGCTGTTGCAGAAGCAATCACCGATCGGCGTGGCAGAAAAATGCCCGGCAAAGAGACCAAAATAGGGGAGGATGATGGCATCAATCAAGAAAGCGATTATTTTGGGAAGGTCTTTGACCAAATGATTAATCTCTGGCAGACCAATGAAAAGATAAGACAAATCATGATAAATGCTCGCCTAGGTGAAATGGTCGCACGTCTGGCGGGCTGGGAGGGAACCAGGATTTGGCATGACCAGGCGCTCATCAAGCGTCCCTGGGCTAATCCCACTTCCTGGCATCTGGATACACCATTTTGGTCATTCAGTGACCGGCGTGCGCTGTCTATTTGGGTGGCACTAGATGATGCGACTTATGAAAACGGCTGCCTCTATTTTGTGCCTGGTTCTTGCCATGAAACAACTTTTGAAAACCCAGGAATCGGGAAAAATATGGATGCTATCTTTGAATTGTATCCCAATTTAAGCACATCTTCTTCTGTGGCCGCACCGATGAAGGCCGGGAGTTGTTCTTTTCATAACGGCTTAACCATCCATGGAGCAGGTGCAAATATGACCAATGGCTTCAGAAGGGCAATGACATGTGCCTATATGCCGGATGGTGCCGTATACAATGGAATCCAAAATATCTTAAGTGATGACCAGATCAGTCATTTAAAGCCCGGCGATCTTTTAAATGATGACTATCAAAATCCACTTATTTACCCATGGAATCAATGAGCCCCTTAAAATTATATTTATTATGTCCACAGTGGGGATTTGAAGAAATGGACATTGAATTATTCCTTCATAAGGTCAAAGAGGATGGATATGACGGCGTAGACATGGTGGTACCATTTGAAAAAAAACAACGCAATCGCCTCAGACAGTTGCTGGAAGCTTATGATTTAAAAATTGTAAGCCATCAGCATCAGGCAACAGGCCAAAACATCATTGATTTTTGTCATTCTTATAATTATTTCCTTAATCTGTCAGCCGAGGTCACTCCGCTACGCATTAACTCCCATTCGGGGAGAGATTATTTTTCGCTGTACGAACAGTTAAAAGTACTTGATACTGCGGCTGAATTTGAAAATAATACCGGTTACGAAGTAGTACATGAGACGCATCGTGGCAGAATGCTCAATTCTCCAGGTACCGCAAAAGAGTTGTTTGATGTACGTTCTGATTTTCAGATTACAGCTGATCTCTCACATTGGGTCTGTGTTACAGAGAGTTATTTGGAAAACGAGCGGTATACGCCCATTTTAAATGAGGCAATACGCCGCACCAGGCATATTCACGCCCGGATTGGTTTCCCTGAGGGGCCTCAGGTGCCAGATCCCAGGCACCCGAATTACCTGGAAGCAACGCAATATTTTATTAACTTTTGGTCAGCTATACTTGAATATCAAAGTAAATTAGGTACAGCAATACTGACCGTTACTCCGGAATTCGGGCCGCCACCCTATATGTGGACCCGGCTGGAAGATAATTCGCCGGTTGCCTCCCAGTGGGAGATTAATCTGTATATACAGCAACTTTTTAAAAAGTTGCTTCAAGTCATCTGAAATTTCGATCCATAGCTAGACAATATGGCCATTTTTATTCGCAACGGCTATGGTTGAGGTACAGAATTTAGCGTAGGTCAATATCAACAATCAGATGTCTGCATACAACAAAAAGTTCTTTCTGTAGCTATTGGGCGATTGTCCGACCTTCTTTTTAAATAAGGTGCAAAAGTACTGGATACAGTCAAATCCTGTTTGTTCAGAAATCTCCTCAATACTCAGTAATGTCGCTTCTAAGAGTTCTCGCGCCCTATCAATGCGTAATTGAAGTAGGTACTGATGCGGAGATTGACCAGTAATGGCTTTAAAGTTTTTTCTGAACGCGGAATAACCCATCGGCAACTGCCGGGCGATTGTAGGAAGATCTACCTGCAATTCCAACGATTCCTGCATTAGAAACTTAGCCTTTTTGATCGCTCTTTCCACAGGAGATTGGTTCACCTGAAGCACTTGGGCGTTAGTATAAACAGCTCCAAGAATTTGCAAGGTGATACCTGCAATATGTTGAGGATAACCTACAAAGGATGACTTTACTGCATCAGCCATTTTTTGAAAAAGTACCAGCAAATCTTTATTCATGCCAATTTCGATGCAGGGCCTGTGTACATCAAAAATTTTGGATTGCATAAATTGACTGATATATTGACCATTAAAACCTACCCAATATTCTTGCCATCCAGAATGTATATCAGGACGATACTTATGCCAAATGCCTGGAAAAAGAAAAAAACAGGTACCTTCTTCCACAGTAGTTGGTTCTGAGTGAGATGAACAAAACAGCCCCTTTCCTTTAGAGATAAATACCATATAATAATCACTGAGGATCCGTCCTTTAGCCCAATTCAATTGATGGCTTTCTGGATGACCACCTTTTGGATATTGATCATTGGGCGTTACATTTGAATAACCTACAGTCGTGACATATATACCACTTTCTTTTTCTGATTTGCCCACATTCAGATATTTAAAAAAATTGTGAATCATCATTAAGCACTTTAATTGTCATTAAAATCTTAGGTCCGTTCGGCCGCCATTGCGGCTGAACGGAATTAAATTAATCATAGGAATATCAGTCTATTTAGTAGCCAGTGTTTTGCTTTAAAGTCCCCAGACTTTTATCCACTTCCGCACGTGGGAATGGAATAAGGTAATGTTTGTCTAAAAATTTGCTTACTTGTAATTGTTTAATGACATAGGTCTTGGTACCATCTGCCGCCTTAGTGATATCCATTCTAAGCAACGGCTGATTTAAGACCACCTTTGCAATTTTCCATCTGCGCACATCAAAAAAACGGTGTCCTTCAAAAGAAAGTTCAACGCGCCGTTCATTTTGTATGCGGTTCCTTAGCGCCGGGCCAGCATCCGTTACATCTGGCATATGCACGCTGGGCCGTGACCTTACCATATTCAGATACTTCCGAGCAGTTGCTTCATTTCCCAATTCAAATTCTGCCTCAGCATAATTCAGCAAGATTTCTGCAAATCTGAAAAATATCCAGGGATTCGTAGGTTTCACTGTTGATCCAGACGGAGGAATGTCTTCATTTAGGAATTTTTTGTAACCGTAAGAAGTAAGAGAAGCGTTGTAACCAGAGGAACTTTCAGGTGAATCCATGCCGCCATGATATGTTTCGGTTACTCTTCCAGCCCACAAGGAGCCATCATGAATAATAGATGCGTCAAAACGAGGATCCCTGCCAGCATATGGATGCTGAGGATCATAGCCTGAACCGGGATTTAGCGTTAAAGATCCGTCAGTATTTACAATATAAGGCTGTTTGCCAGTTGCTGCCATTTCATAGGCATTAACGATATTTTGGGTAGGATTTTGAGACATCCAGCCATTAGAGCCGTTACGACCTTGCCAAAGATTAAAATCTGTACTATTAGCTTGGGTGAAATACCGGGCAAAAATAATTTCCTTATTGTCTTGCAGGAAAGTCTGTTGATAGTCTGGATTTAGTTCATATCCAACATTTAGCAGCGCTGCTGCCGCATCTGCTGCTGCCTGCCATTTTGCATCATCGTGATCGGGATTGTTAAGTTCGCTGGCCGCATATAACAATACCCTGGATTTAAGTGCTAAACACGCATTGGCGGAGGCACGTCCTTTTTCGCCCTCAGGCTGATCAGGGGGCAGTAGTTTTGCGGCATCATCTAACTCTTGAACAATGAACTTGACACAGTCATTATAGGAAGACTTAGTAATCTTAAAATCATCATGCAAGCCAAATACTTTTGTAATAAGAGGAACATCGCCGTATCGCCAGATCAGATTCGCATATAACCAGGCTCGGATGAATTTCATCTCCCCTGTCGTACTGTTTTTAAATTTTTGATCACCGGGTGCTGCATCTATCTTGCTAAAAAAAATATTAATGGTTCGTATATAGCCGTAAGCATAATCAAAGTAATCTATTTTGTTTGAGACATCTGTTACGTTATCAGCTGTTAACTCACCCTTCTGAATAAGTGCGAAGTTTCCAGGATCGTGGATATTAAACGCGTCGTCCGAAGCGGCCGATAATAGATCCTGCTGAAATCCGTGCATCAAAGAATTATAGCATGCATTAACATAGAGTTGGATAAGTGCAGGATCATTCCATGTATCTGTGTCTGATATTTTATCCAGTGGAGTCAAATCCAGTTTGTTGCAGGATGAAAATGCAACAAAAATTATAAATAAATATTTTATAAGTTTCATTTTCTTTAAATTTAAAAGGTTAAGTCAACTCCGAAATTTATGACACGCTGCGGTGGATAATACCAGTAGTCTGAGGTCTCAGGATCAAAGCCCAAATCCTTCATATGATCATAGATTATAAACAGATTACTGCCACTGACTGATACCCTTAAATTCTGAATCCCAATTCGCTTTACTGTATTTTTAGGTAAGTTATATCCAAGTTCAACATTTTTAAACCGGAGAAACCCTGCATCAAGCAGCCACTGTGTTGATTTAGAAGTGTTATTGTTGAAAAGTTCATAGCTAGCACGTGGCATAGTGGCCGTAGTATGATCTGGTGTCCACCGATCAGTAGCTCGCCACTGAAGAAAATTACCCAGGGAGTAGCTCATGACTGGAAAATAGCCTCCAAAATACTGCTTTGCATTGGCCTGTCCCTGGAGTAAAAAGGATAGGTCAAAATTATTGTAGCTAAAGTTCGCCGTAAATCCAAATGTAATCTCAGGCACATTGGTTTGGTTAATACGAATTTGATCCAGAGCATCAATATTGCCATCCTTGTTAATGTCTTCATAGATAATATCTCCTGGCCGCGCATTCAGGTAGTGCGGACTGGCATCAATTTGTGCCTGATCTTTAAAGATACCTATGGCCTTGTAAAATAAATCTGAACCAATAGGTCGTCCTGTGGCTAATTGATAAGGCTCCGCAGCGGGTTGTTCATCGCTAAAAATCACTTTACTTCTTGCAAAGGCAACGTTACCTGAAAAATGATACTTTATTTTACGACGATTGTTGTCATGTGTTAATATTAATTCAAAACCGCTATTGTCAACAATGCCGACATTCTCGTCAGGAAGTGTGAGGCCGGTATAGCCAGGAATGACGGCTTTTCTGGTAGTGAGGATATCTGATCTTCTGGTTTTAAAATAATCAAAAGTAATACCTAGCGCGCCATCCCAAAGTTTTGCATCAAGTCCTAAATTTCCAGTTTTGGCTCTTTCCCATGTTATGTCAGGATTAGGAACACCAGTTTGCACCAACCCTGTGACATCCTTGCCACCAATAACATAATTACTTCCAAAACCGTAGGTAGTTACGTATTGAAAATCGGCGACTTTGTCATTTCCCATAATACCGTAAGAACCCCGGAGCTTCAGATCGTCGATAAAATTGAATTTTTTCATAAACTTTTCTTCTGAGATCCTCCATCCCGCAGAAGCACTCGGGAAGTTGCCCCATCTTCTTGTCGATGCGAATTTTGGAGAGCCATCGCGCCGCATGGTAAATTCAGCGAGGTATTTGCCCTTATAATCATAATTAATCCTTCCGAAATAATTTTTCCGCGCCCCTTGAGCGGCCGATCCGTCATTACTTTGTTTACTTTTATCACTGCTACCGGCAGATATCTCCGGTAATACAGTTGAAACAAAGTCACTTCGATAGGCATAGTCCCAATTGCTATTGATTGTCTGTTGCTCATACCCAAGTAGCACTTTTATGTTATGGTTGCCAAATTTTCTATTGTAATTTAGCTTTCCTACCAGATAAAATAAAGAGCCAAGGTCATTGCGGTCACTTAGACTGGCCAAGTCGGCACCCGTACCCGAACGTCCCCTGGTATATTCACCGGTCGCGTCATCCTTGTAATAAACAAAGGTGGGCGTTTGGAATATCTTGGTAAACACACTGTGTGGATCATAACTACCACTACCATCAAAGGACAATCCTTTAATCCAAGGCAGTTTCCAGTTAAAAAACAACGTCGTCTGAAAGGTATTGGTACTTACTTTCTGGTAACCGTTATTGTCATTTACCCAATTTAAAATACTTTCATTTCCCCTGTTGGGTTGTGGGAAATTGGTGCCAGGCCAGTAAGGTTGCCAGTTGGGTTGATACAAAAAGATATGGCTGTTTAGATTATTAGCTCCCTGAAAGGGAAAATGATTGTCGTCGAAACGGCCCGACAGGTTCATCCCTATAGAAAAATTATTCGTAATCTGTACATCGATATTTGAGCGAATATTATATTGTTTTATCTTTTCCGTTCCACCTTTATATTGGCCATTTTGCATCACTTCCCCCAAAGACAGGTAATAGGTCGTCCCATTTTTGCCACCACTGACAGACAGGTTAGTTCTATGCTGAGAAGTCCAATCCTTAACGATAAAGCCATACCAATCTGTATTCGGATAATTGGGATCCGATCCGTCTTTGTATTTTTGGAGTTCGGCGTCCGTGTATCTTGGATCTCTGCCTTCACCGGTTTCTATTTCATTATACACTTTGCCAAAAGTGTAAGAATCAGCCATAATAGGATTACGGGTCGGTTGGGTCATGCCTTGGTTAAAACTCAGGTTAACGCGTGGTGCCGCTCCGGCAATACCCCGCTTGGTTGTCACCAGAATCACGCCGTTGGCTGCCCGGGCACCATAGATGGCAGCTGAAGCGTCTTTTAATACGGAGATACTTTCTATGTCGTTGGGGTTGAGCTGTCCCAGCCCGCTTCTTTCCACACCATCAATAATGACCAGTGCTGAACCGTCACCAGTGGTGCTTCTGCCTCTGATACTAATGGATGGATTATCGCGACCAGGTTCACCTGATCGGCTATTGATAATAACACCCGATAATCGACCTGCAAGCGAATTGGCAATATTTACAGCCGGGCTTTTTACGATTTCTGAACCCTTAACTGCTACAACAGATCCAGTAAGTGTTTCTTTTTTCTGCACCCCATATCCAACCACCACAAAATCGGCCAGATCGTAAGAGGTTGCACGCAACTGTACATTTATTTGCGTTCTGTCATTTAAAGCGATCCTTTGGGTTTTATATCCGACATAAGAAACCAGTAGAAAGCCATCATCTGGCACATTTCTGAAAGAAACATTGCCATTTTCATCCGTTTTACCACCTAATTTAGTCCCCTCTACCTGTACACTTGCATTCTCCAT
>Ga0164242_10009518_pt1 | contig 10471 bp, 7 predicted proteins | sample OricomgcompostMG_FD_108783 | JGI IMG/M metagenome (GOLD analysis project Ga0164242, IMG submission 108783) | Miracle-Growth compost microbial communities from Emeryville, California, USA - Original compost - Miracle growth compost (MG) ... | reverse complement strand
TCGCGCTGCACGACGCGGGCTTCGAGACGATCATGATCAACTGCAACCCCGAGACGGTCTCGACCGACTACGACACGAGCGACCGGCTCTACTTCGAACCGCTGACCCTCGAAGACGTGCTCGAAGTCGTGCACGCCGAGCAGCAGGCGGGCCCCGTCGCAGGTGTCATCGTCCAACTCGGTGGGCAGACGCCGCTGCGGCTCGCGCAGGCCTTGAAAGACGCTGGGGCGCCGATCGTCGGCACCACCCCCGAGGCGATCCACTTGGCTGAAGATCGCGGCGCTTTCGGCCAGGTGCTCAACGACGCGGGCCTGCCGGCGCCCAAGTTCGGCACCGCTGTCTCCTACGCCGAGGCGAAGGAGATCGCCGACGAGATCGGATACCCGGTGCTGGTGCGTCCGAGTTACGTGCTCGGTGGCCGCGGCATGGAGATCGTCTATGGCGACGAGATGCTCGAGGCCTACATCGGCCGCGCCACCAAGGCCAGCCCGGAGCACCCGGTGCTCGTCGACCGCTTTCTCGACGACGCCGTCGAGATCGACGTCGACGCGCTTTTCGACGGCGAGGAGCTCTACCTGGCCGGAATCATGGAGCACATCGAAGAGGCCGGCATCCATTCCGGCGACTCCGCTTGCGTGCTGCCGCCCATCACGCTCGGCAGCGCCGAGCTCCGCCGCATCCGCGACTCCACGCTGGCGATCGCTCGTGGCGTCGGCGTGCGCGGGCTGCTCAACGTGCAGTACGCGCTGGCGTCGAACATCTTGTACGTGCTCGAGGCCAATCCGCGGGCAAGCCGCACGGTGCCCTTCGTGTCCAAGGCCACCGACGTCCAGGTCGCCAAGGCGGCCGCCCGGATCATGACCGGAACGACCATCGCGGCCTTGCGCAGCGAGGGCATGCTGCCGCCCCGGGGCGACGGCGCCGACCTGCCGGCGGAGGCGTCGGTCGCGGTGAAGGAGGCGGTGCTGCCGTTCGGCCGGTTCCACGGCGTCGACACCGTGCTCGGTCCCGAGATGAAGTCGACCGGCGAGGTGATGGGCATCGACGCCGACTTCGGAACCGCGTTCGCCAAGTCGCAGGCGGCGGCCTACGGATCCCTGCCCACCAAGGGAAAGGCGTTCGTCTCGGTCGCGAACCGCGACAAGCGGGCCATCATCTTCCCGGTCAAGCGGCTGGCCGACCTCGGCTTCGAGATCCTCGCCACCGAGGGCACGGCCGGGGTGCTGCGCCGTAACGGCGTGGTGGCGAGCGTCGTCCGCAAACACAGCGACGGCGAGGGCCCGGGCGGCGAGCCGACCATCGTGCACAGCATTCTGGCCGGCGATGTCGATCTGATCGTCAACACGCCGTGGGGCGTCGGCCCCCGCGTCGACGGCTACGAGATCCGCACCGCGGCGGTGATGCGTGGCGTGCCGTGCATGACCACCGTGCAAGCGCTCGCCGCGTGCGTCCAGGGCATCGAGGCATTGCTGCGCGGCGAGATCTCGGTGCGTTCGTTGCAGGAGCACGCCATGACCCTGCGCGCCGACCGCGCGCGTCAGGCCAGGTGAGGAGACGCCATGCCCGTGCAGGTCAACGGCGAGGTGTTGTCGCTGCGGCGCATCGGTGGCTACCACGCGATGACGGTGGTGGCGCCAGGCATCGCTGAGACCGCCAAGCCTGGCCAGTTCGTCACCGTCGCCGTGGGCGGGCCCGACACCGGCATGCTGATGCGGCGCTCGTTCTCGATCCATCAGGTGCACGAGCGCGGGGTCTACGGCGGCACGGTCGAGTTCGTCTTCGCGGTGGTCGGTCGGGGCACGCGATGGCTCGCCGAGCGGCAGCCGCACGAGCCCATCGACATCGTCGGGCCGCTCGGCCGGCCGTTCTCGCTGCCACGCGAGCCTGCCACCTGCGTTTTGGTGGGCGGCGGCTACGGCACGGCGCCGTTGTTCCCGCTCGCCGAGGCGCTGCGCGCGCGCGGCTGCCGGGTTGACTTCGTGATGGGCGCCGCGCGCGAAGACAAGCTGTTCGGCGCGCTCGACGCGAAACGCATCTCCGCGACCCTGAGCGTCACCACCGACGACGGCTCGGTGGGCTTGCACGGCAGGGTCTCCGACGCGCTCCCCGGCGTGCTGACGGCGAGCAACGCCGACGTCGTCTACGCCTGCGGCCCGATGGGCATGCTCCGCGCGGTCAGCGAAATCTGTGTGGACGCAGGCATTCCGTGCCAGATCGCGGTCGAGGAGTTGATGGCCTGCGGGATCGGCGTGTGCATGACCTGCGTGCTTCCCGTCGTCGGCGACGACGGGCAGACCCGCATGGTGCGTTCGTGTGTCGAGGGTCCGGTGTTCCACGCCGAGCGGGTGCGCTTCGACGACATCGGCACGATCCCGGCGGACGCCGTCGGCGCGCCGGAGGCCGTTCGATGACCACGATGACGGTGCGGGCGTCCGAGCCGGAGCGCGTGCCGAGCCCCGACATCGACATGTCGACCAGACTCGGCGGCTTCGAGCTGCCGAACCCGGTGCTCACGGCGTCCGGCTGCGCGGCGGCAGGCCAAGAGCTCGCGCAGTTCTTCGACGTCGCGAAGATCGGCGGCGTCGTCACCAAGTCGATCATGCTGCGGCCGAGGTCCGGCCGGGCGACGCCGCGCATGGCAGAGACGCCGAGCGGCATGCTCAACTCGATCGGACTGCAGGGCCCCGGGATCGACGCGTTCCTCGACAAAGACCTGCCGTGGCTGGTCGAACGCGGCGCGCGCGCGGTGGTGTCGATCGCGGGCGGCAGCGTCGACGAGTTCGCCAAGCTCGCGGCCCGCCTTCGCGACGCGGGCGGCGCCTCGATGATCGAGGTGAACATCTCCTGTCCGAATGTCGAAGACCGCGGCCAGGTGTTCGCCTGCGACCCGCGCGCCGCGGCCGACGTCGTCCAGGCCGTTCGGCGGGCCACCGACCCCGGCGTGCCGGTGTTCGCGAAGCTTTCGCCCGACGTCACCGACATCGTCGCGATCGCGCGCTCGTGCGTGAACGCTGGCGCCGACGGCTTGTCGATGACCAACACGCTGCTCGGTCTCGTCATCGACACCGACACCATGCGGCCCGTGCTCGCGGGCGTCACCGGCGGGCTCTCCGGCCCGGCGATCAGGCCGGTCGCGCTGCGCTGCGTCTGGCAGGCGCACGCCGCGCTGCCCGACGTCCCGATCCTGGGCATGGGCGGGATCCGCACCGGTCTCGACGCGTTGCAGTTCGTGCTCGCCGGCGCGTCGGCGGTCTCTGTCGGCACCGCGACGTTCCACGACCCGAGCGCGCCGCTTCGGGTGCTGCGCGAGCTGCGCCAGGCCCTTGCCGAACGCGGGTTCGAACGATTCTCGGACGCCGTCGGGCGGGCGCACCTCGCCTGACCGCCGGTGTTTGTCAGACGAAACGAGGTCTACAGACCACGTTCTGCCTGACAGTCGGGGTGGCGCTGGCCGGCCTTCAGCCACGGGCCGCGCGCTCCGATGACTGCACTGTGAGGCAGGAGCCGGAAGTCGTGCCGCGACCGCTGCCGGATGAGGGCGCGGCCAGCCTCGGCGTGCCCGGCCTCGGCACGCCCGGCTGGACCTGCGTTCGGTGCCGGGCCGTCAATCCGCTGAGCGACGACCGCTGCGCCGGCTGCGGCACGTCGTTCGCGGCCCTGCTGCGGGCCGGCGGCGCGGCCCGCCCGCCGCTCGGTCGGGGGGCCCAGGGGATCGCGGCCGGGGCGCGAGAGGCGACGCTGGTCATCGGCCTGTTCGTGGTGTGGAAGCTCGCGAGCACGGTGTCGCTCATGCAACACGACGGCGCGTTCGCCCGCGGCCGCTGGATCTGGCGGCTCGAGCGAACGCTGCGCCTGCCGAGCGAGATCGCCGCGCAGCGCCAGATTCTCGGGCATCCAATGATCGTTCAGGCGCTCGACGTCTTCTACCTGGCCGCGCACGTCGGCGGCATGGTCGCGTTGTTGCCATGGCTGTACCTGCGCCATCGCGAGCGCTACAGACGTTGGCGAAACGTCGTGGTCGCGTTCACCGGGCTGTCGCTGCTCGTGCAGCTCGTGTCGGTCGCCCCGCCACGGCTGCTGCCCGGGCTGGGCTTCGTCGACACCGCCGCGCGCTATCACCAGTCGGCCTATCAGAACCTCGGGCCAGGGCTGGTCGACCAGCTGTCGAGCATGCCTTCGATCCACGTCGGCTGGGCGGTGATCGTCGCCCTCGCGGTCATCGCGACCAGCCGATCGCGGTGGCGGTGGCTGATCGTCGCGCATCCGGCGCTGACCGTCTACGCGGTCGTCGTCACCGCGAACCACTTCTGGCTGGACGCCGTCGCGGCGCTCGCCCTGCTCGGTGCGATCTTCGCCGCCGAGCGCCTGCTGGCGAGGCGTCGGACCGATCATGCGTTGCCCTCCGCGGCCTGATATCGCTAGGTTGCCAAGGCGGCCGCACATTCGTGGGCGCCGCCGTCGCGACGGCGCCCGGCGGTGCCGGCGCGCGTGGTGGCGAATATGTTCGTGCTCGTGTCCGGCTTCTGTTCCGCTTCGGCTCCGATCGTCTCGGGGCCGCCGCCTGTGCGAGGTGACCTTCGTGGCGTTGCCGCCGCTCACGTCTGAACAGCGTGCCGAGGCGTTGGCCAAGGCCGCGGCCGCGCGCCAGCGACGGGCCGAGATCAAGGCCCGGCTCAAGCATTCGGGCGAGTCGCTCGGCGCGGTCATCGACCTCGGCGACACCGACGACGTCGTCGGCAAGATGCGGGTCACGGCGCTGCTCGAGTCGTTGCCGGGCGTGGGCAAGGTGCGCGCCGCGCAGATCATGGAGCGGCTCGGGATCGCCTCGACCCGGCGAGTCAGAGGTCTCGGGGCGAAGCAGCGGGCCGCGCTGGTGGCGGAATTCGGGGGCGGCCGTTCCTGAGCAGCTCCCGGCGCGGCCGGCCGCGACCGCGGCGCAGCCGCCGGTGCGCTTGACGGTGCTGACCGGCCCGTCCGGGGTCGGCAAGGGCACGGTCGTCACCGAGCTGGTGCGCCGCGATCCGTCGATCTGGGTGTCGGTCTCGGTCACCACCCGCGCGCCACGCCCGGGGGAGGTCGACGGCGTCACGTACACCTTCGTCGACGACGCGGCGTTCGAACGCATGGCGCGTGACGGCGAGCTGCTCGAATACGACCGGCACTTCTCCCACGCCTACGGCACGCCACGGCGTCCGGTCCTCGAGCGGCTCGCCGCGGGCGTGCCGGTCCTGCTCGAAATCGACCTGCACGGCGCGCGCCAGGTCAAAGCCGCGATGCCCGAGGCTTTCTGCGTGTTTCTCGCGCCGCCGTCGTGGCAAGAGCTCGAACGCCGGCTCGCCGGCAGGGGCACCGAATCCGCCGAGGCCGCGAAAGCGAGGCTTGACCGCGCCCGCATCGAGATCGCCGCGGAGGCGGAGTTCGACGCCGTCATCGTCAACGAGTCGGTCGAGCAGACGTGTGACGAGCTGATAACCTTGCTGCGACTGCGGCGCTGACCGCTGCGGTCTCACGAGATCTGCGAGTTCGATCCCCAAGCCTCTATCGAAGGGCGTCACGTGTCCGGCATCGTCGCCAGCCCCGAGGGCATCACCAACCCTCCCATCGACGACCTGCTCGAGATCGCCGACTCCAAGTACGCCCTGGTCATCTACTCGGCCAAGCGCGCGCGGCAGATCAACGCTTACTACTCCCAGCTCGGCGAGGGCCTGCTCGAATACGTCGGTCCGCTGGTCGAGACCCACCCGCACGAGAAGCCGCTTTCGGTCGCGCTGCGCGAGATCAACGGCAAGCTGCTCACCGCCGAGCCGGTCGAGCAGTAGCGCCTCTTACGCCGGTGGCCGCCACCGATGCGTCAGCGAACGCCGGGCCGCGCGTCGTCCTCGGCGTGTCGGGGGGCATCGCCGCGTACAAGGCCTGCGAGCTGCTGCGGCTGCTCACCGAGTCGGGCCACGACGTCACGGTCGTGCCCACCCCGGCTGCGCTGAGGTTCGTCGGCGAAGCCACCTGGGCGGCGCTGTCGGGCAAGCCGGTTCACACCGAGGTGTGGGACGACGCCCACGACGTGCCCCATGTGCGCCTCGGGCAGCAGGCCGACCTGGTGATGGTCGCGCCGGCCACCGCAGACGTGCTCGCCCGCGCCGCGCACGGCATGACCGATGATCTGCTCGCGAGCGTGTTGCTCACCGCGCGTTGCCCGGTCGTGTTCGCGCCCGCGATGCACACCGAGATGTGGCAGCACCCGGCCACCCAGGCCAACGTGGCGACGCTGCGCGAGCGTGGCGCGATCGTCATCGAGCCCGCGGCCGGCCGGCTGACCGGCGCCGACTCCGGCCCGGGCCGGCTGCCCGAGCCAGCTGAGATCTTTGCGGTGGCCCGCCGCGTGCTCGCGCGAGGCGTCGCGGGCTTGACCGACGATCTGCGTGGACGCCGGATCGTCGTCTCCGCCGGCGGCACCCGGGAGCCGCTCGATCCCGTGCGGTTCTTGGGAAATCGATCGTCCGGCCGGCAGGGTTACGCCCTGGCCGCCACGGCGGTGGCCCGGGGCGGCGAGGTCACCGTCGTCTCGGCCAACGTGACGCTGCCCGATCCGGCCGGAGCGAAGATCGTGCGAGTCGGCGACGCGGAAGAGCTGCGGGCGGCCGTGCTCGACGCCGCCGCCGATGCCGATGTCGTCGTCATGGCCGCGGCGGTCGCCGATTTCCGGCCCGCCGAGATATCGACGTCCAAGCTGAAGAAATCGGCGGGCCCCCCGCCGCCGATCGACCTGGTCGAGAACCCCGACGTGCTCGCCGAACTCGGGCGTTCCCGCCGTCGGGGCCAGGTGCTGGTGGGCTTCGCCGCCGAGACAGACGACGTGCTTGCGAACGCGCGCGCGAAGCTGGAGGCGAAGGGTGTCGACATCCTCGTGGTCAACCGGGTGGGAGCGGGCGTCGGCTTCGAGGTTCAGGAGAACGCGGCCACGATCCTGCAGCCCGCCGTCGACCCCGTCGACGTTCCGTTGGGGCCGAAGACGGCCCTCGCAGACCGGATCCTCGACCTCGTTGTCGCACGCCTCGCAGCGCAGACCGGTCGCAGCGACGACCGATAGGAGCGCGCCGCCGAGCGCTCGATGTGTTCTTTCCCACGCGAAATGGCGCGCGGAGCTGGCTCGACGCCCGTCGGAACGGTCGCTACCATGACTGACCAGCTGGCGGCCGGGGGGCCGTGAAAGAGCATGTGTCGGCCGCAGTCGAGTGTCTGCGTTTTGCGTGGGGCGCCGTTTGACGTCGCGCGCGGGTGGGTGGGGACCTGAGAGGGTTACGCAGACATGGTGGTTTCGTCGCGCGGTGTGGGTCGCATGCCGGTATGGGCCCGATGGCTGAGCGGGACGACCGTCGCCGCGGTTGTCGCCGCCGGGTTCGCCGTGATCGCCGCGCCGGCGCAGGCCGCCGCGCGGCCCTACGACGTCGAGCGGGTGAGCCTGCCACCGAACGGCATCGACGGCTCGTTCGGCGACCCGTCGAGTGATCCGGTCCCGGCGATCTCGGCCGACGGGCGGTTCGTGGCCTTCACCGGCAGCTTCGGCTCATGGGGGCAGCCGTTCGTGCGCGACCGGCTGAACGGCGAGACGATTCCGCTGTTCACCGACGACGACGTCGATGCGGAGGTCCTCAGTCTCGCTCCCGCGATCTCGGCCGACGGGCAGGTGGTCGCGGCGGCGGGCGCGGTCGAGCATGCCGACAACGTGGTCCTTCTCTTCGATCCGAGCACGGGCGACCAGCTCCGCACCGTGGTGTTGCCGGACGGCACCGACGATCGCGATTCGATGTACATCACCGGGCTCGCGCTCGACGCGGCCGGCGACCGGCTCGCGGTCACCACGTGGCAGGAGACGAGCGGCCGCAACCGGGCGTACGTGATCGACCTGGAGACCGGCGACTGGGCGTACGTCGGCGCGTGGGCGCAATCCGGCGCCGATTGGGAGCTCGAGGAGCCGAGCGGGCCGCAGCTTTCCGACGACGGCGCGACGCTGCTGCTGACCGGCACGGAGGTCTACGGCGGCGAGGTCCGGACGCACGTGTACGACGTGAGCGACCTGTCGGCCACGATCGTCGATCCGGTCTGGTCCGCCGACCAGGATGCCCGTCCGGGCCTGTCCGGCGCGGGCAATGTCGTGGCCTATGTCCAGGAGCTGGCCTACGTGCCGTCCGGCGGAACGACCGACGGTCCGTCGACGTACAACATCGTCACGCATTCACTCACCGGCGGCGACGACGTCATCCTCGATGCGGTGGCATCGGACGCCGGATCGTTCGGCGACGTCGCGATCTCCCGCGCCGGCGACGTGGTCGCCTACGTGAAGGAGTCCTACGACAACGACCTGTCGTCGGTCTACAGCGTGCGCACCGCGAGCCCGTTCTCGCTCACGCTGGTGAGCGCGACGCCTGACGGCCAGCCCGTTGATGGCGACCGCCCGGCGATCTCGGCCGGCGGCGGGATCGTCGCCTTCGCCTCCGACGACGACGCCCTCGTGGGAGACGGCGAAGGCGACGGCATCTTCGTCGCCTACCACGACGACACGTCGCCGCCGGTTTTTCCTTCAGGCGCGAGCCTTTCGGCCACTGACGTCGGCGCGAGCGTCGCGACGCTGTCGTGGCCGGCCGCGGCCGACGACGTCGGCGTCGTCGCCTACGAACTCGACATCGACGGGGACTGGCTCGCCACGGTGCCGCCGGGCAGCGATCCGGCCGGCGCGCTCAGCCACGGCGTCACCGACTTGTCGGCCGCGACGACCTACACCTTCAGCGTCGCCGCGCTCGACGTCGCGGGCAACGCGAGCGAGCCACTGACCCTCGCCGTGACGACGGCTGAAGGGAGCACGTCGGGGGAGGCCTCGATCGTCGCGAACGCCCGGCGTGACGGTGGCGTCGACCTGTCGTGGGACGTCTCGACCGCCGCCGATCTGGTGGGCTATCAGCTGATGCGCGGCACCTCCGCCGACGCGCTCGCGCCGGTCGGCGACATCGTGCCCGCGGGCACCACGTCGACCACCGATCGCGGGCCGCTCCTTTCCGGCACCCAGTACTTCTACGCCGTCACCGCCGTGCGTGCCGACACGACGACGCCCCACACCCGCACGGTCGCCGTGACGACGGCGCCGATCGCGGTCGATGTCGTGCACGCGAACGTTCCGACCGTGGGGTCGGTGGCCGCCCTCGGGTCCGACATCGCGCTGACGGCGACGAGCCAACCGGGCCGGACGACGACCGCCACCGTGCGTTACGTCAGCGGCGGCGCGGCGGCGGCCAGCACCGTCACCCTCGCGGAGACGAGCGCCGGCCATTACGCGGGCGCGTTCACGATCGCCGACGGAATGACCTCGGTGACGGGTATCGACATCACGGTCACCGACGGTGTGAGCGATCATGCGGTCACGCGGTCGGCGCTCGCCGCCGCGGCGGCGGTCAGCGGCGCCATCGACCTCAGTGTGACGGGCGCCGCGGCGGCCGGTTTCGTCGGCGAGGTGACCGCGTCCAGCTCCGGGACGCAGGTCGGGGCCACCCGCGACATCGACGGGCCCGGCGTTGTGACCGTGGCGATGCCGCCGGCGAGCGACGTCGAACTGAACGTCTTCCGTTCCGACGGCAAACCGGTTCACCAGGCGACGGGCGTCGCCGTCGTCGCGGGCGAGCGGACCCCGCTGACGGTCTCGCCGTCGTCCGAGGCCGATGTCTCGGTACATCTTGTCGACAACGGCGGCGTGCCCGTCGTCGGCGCCAAGGTCGTCTTCTCGGACGGCGGGTCGGTTGTCGCGGCCCGCACGACCGACGACGACGGCGACACCGACCCGATCACCGGGCTCGACAACGGAACCGACGTGACGATCTCGGTCGGTGGCCTTCCGGCCTTCGTCTTCGTGTCGTCGTCCGCCTCGACCACGGTGACGCTGGGACCGGGCGCGAACGTCGAGCCGATGACCCTGATCAGGCGGTCCCCTGCCGTGGTGCGAGGGACGGTGACGTACGGGTCCGACGGCGATGTCGCGTCGTCCGCGTTTGTCACCGTCACGCAGCAGGCCGACGGCCAGACCGCGACGAAGACGACGTACAGCGATCTTTCCGGCCACTACACCGTGAGCGGTCTGTTTGCGGGTGAGGGCGTGACCACCGTCGTCCGGGCCGTTCGTGCCGACCTCGGGAACGCCGACGCGACAGCGACTCTCGTGGGAGGCGACAACGCGGTCGATCTGGCGCTGCCCGCGCCCGTGACCTACGAGATCCACCCCTCGCTGTACACCCGGGAGCCGGGCAGCCCCGCGGTCGTACAGCCGCTCGACTGGCGCACGGCCGTCCACTTCTATGCGTCCGTGACGGCCGGGGGCCGCACGTACACCGGCTTCGTCGAGGACCAGCCGATCGCCGTCACCGCGCCGCCGGGCAGCGTCGTCCAGTTTTGCGCCGACGGCGTTCAGGCCGGACTCGGCTCCCGGTGT
>Ga0164242_10009517_pt1 | contig 10471 bp, 10 predicted proteins | sample OricomgcompostMG_FD_108783 | JGI IMG/M metagenome (GOLD analysis project Ga0164242, IMG submission 108783) | Miracle-Growth compost microbial communities from Emeryville, California, USA - Original compost - Miracle growth compost (MG) ... | reverse complement strand
CGGGTATCGGCTGCGGCTTGTATGCGGGCGGTGATGCGGGCTTCGGCGGATGCGGTGAGGCGGGCGGCGAGGTCGTCGTCTCGGTCGCGGGGGATCAGCACGGGGATGCTCCGGGGTGGTGGTTGGGGTGCCGGCCGTCCGGGCTGGGCGGCCGGGCGGGTGGTCAGGTGGGGGACATGTCCGTGAAGCGGGCGTAGTGGAGCTGGGCGGCGACGGTGATCTCGGCGGTCGGGCCGTTGCGGTGCTTGGCGACGATCAGGTCTGCCTCGCCAGCGCGCGCGGTGTCCTTGTCGTAGGCGTCCTCGCGGTGCAGCAGGATCACGACGTCCGAGTCCTGCTCCAGCGCTCCGGACTCGCGGAGATCGGCGAGGATCGGGCGCTTGTCCTGTCGCTGCTCGGGCCCGCGGTTGAGCTGGGCGAGGACGAGGACGGGCACGTCCAGGTCCTTGGCCATGAGCTTGAGCTGACGGCTCATCGCGGCGACCTCTACCTGTCGGTTCTCCGCGCGGCGGGGGACGCCGCTGGGCTGGAGGAGCTGGAGGTAGTCGACGACGACGAGGTCCAGGCCGGCCGCGCGCTTCAACCGGCGGGCGTCGGCGTGGATGTCCGCGACCGTGCGGCCGGGGTCGGTCCGCAGGGTCAGGGGCGCGTGCTGGAGCTGCTGGAGGGCCGCCCGCAGCCGTTCCCAGTCACCCGGGCCCATGCCGCCCTGGCGGCCGAGATGGTGATGGGGGATGCGCCCGAGGGAGGAGACCAGGCGGTTGGTCAGTTCCTGCCGGGACATCTCCAGCGAGTAGAGCGCGACCGGTCGTTGGTCCAGGACGGCGGCTTGCCGGGCGACGTCCAGGCCGAACACGCTCTTGCCCATGGCAGGGCGCCCGGCGGTGATGATGAGCTGTCCGGGCTGGAGGCCGTTGGTCAGCGCGTCGAGGTCGGCGAAGCCGGTGCGGACGCCCTGCCGGGGCCCGTGCTGCTGGAGGTCGAGCAGGTCGGCCTCATAGCGGCCGAGGGTGGCGCCGATGGCGCCGTCGTCGTCGTGCTGGCCGGGGTCGGAGGTGAAGCGCTCTTCGAGGAGCGCGGCGATCTCCGACGCGGACAGGGTGCCCTCGCGCAGCGCGTCTTGGCCGATGCTGAGGGTCTCGGCGAGACGCCGGTTCTGGGCCTTCTCTCGGACCAGTTCGGCATGCCAGCCCACCGAGCCGGGGATCGCCCGGGAGACGAGCTCGTGGAGGTAGTCCCGGCCGCCTACGCGGCCGAGCTGCCCGCGGCGTTCGAGCTCGGCGGCGACCGAGATCGGGTCGAGGCTGTGGTCGCGGGCGTCGAGGTCGGCTAGGGCCTCGTGGATGGTGGTGTGGGGCAGCAGGTAGTAGTCGCTCGGCCGCAGGATGCCGAAGACCTCCGCAGCGGCGGCGCGGTGGCACATCATCGAGCCGAGGACGGAGCGTTCGGCGTCGACGTCGGCGAGCGGGTCGGGGGCGCGGGTGTGCGCGAGGGTGTCCGTCATCGGGCCCGCCGCCGGTCGGTGCCCTTGAGGACCACGACGGTGGCGCCGTCGGCGAGGCGGGAGGCGGCGCGGGCCCCGACGAGGGCGGCGACGTCGAACGTCCCGGCCTGGTCGGCGTTGCCGGTGAGGACGGTCGGAAGCTGCCGCTGCCACCGCTGGTCGATCAGGGCGTACAGGTGGCCGGCGGCCCAGTCGTTGACGGGCACTGCGCCGAGGTCGTCCAGGACGAGGAAGCTGGCGCGGGCCCAGCGCTGGAGGCGGTCGCGGTCGACGGGGAGGTCGGTGGCGGCCTTGAGTTCGTAGGACGCGACGACTTCGCACGTGCCGCGCCAGCCGCTCGTGAGCAGGTGCTCGATGAGCTTCCATGCGGCCCAGGTCTTGCCGGTGCCGACGGGGCCGCCGAGGATCAGGTTCCGGGCGGTGCCGGCGAGGAAGGCGTCAGCCCACGCGCGGACGGTGTCGGGGAGGTGGCCCTCGGCGGCGAACACCGGGGGTCGGCGTTCCCTGAACCGGCGCATGGTCTCGGCGAGCTGCTGGGCGTGGTGCTCGCGCTGGAGGTCGTGAAGCTGCTCGTTGCTGCGGGTGTCCGTCACAGGTTGACCTTCACTTCGGTGTTGGGGTCGGTCAGAACGTCGTGCTGGGAGCCGGGCCGGGGCTGGGCGGGCTTGGCCCGGCCGAGGGCGATTTGCAGGGTGCCGCCGGAGATCGGTTTGCCGTCGCGGGCTACCTGGTCGAGGGCGCGGGCGAGCTGGTCGCGGTCGAGGCCGTTGCCGATGGCGGTGCGGATGACGCTTCGGACCGCCATGAAGGACTGGGCGAGGTTCGCGCCGTGGTGCTCCCAGAACGCGGCCGTGAGGTCGTCAGCGACCTGGTGAGCCTTCGGCGCCCGGGGCGTCTTGGCGGCGCGCTTCTTGGGGGCCTGCTCCGGCTGCTGCTGTCCGCTGCTGCCGTCGGCGGCGGCAGAGAGAGAAGAGACAGGAGACCAGAGATAAGGGGCGGGTGTGGACTCGCCCTGAGCGAGTGGTGACTCGCCCTGGGCGGGTGTGGACTCGCCCTGAGCGAGTGGTGACTCGCCCTTGTGATCCGGAAGGGCGGGTGTGGACTCGCCCATAGGGCGGGTGTTGACTCGCCCTTCCGCCAGAGCGGGCGGGATGCGGAGGTTCATGCGCTTGCCCGGGACCGCGTACAGCGGGCGCCCGTCCTTGCCCGCGCCGATCGGCACCCGGCACTCGTAGCCCATGCGCCCCATGCGCTTGAGCGCATCCCGGACGCTGTCCACGGTGGCACCGCCCCACCGCGACAGATCCTCAAGCGTGACCATGCTGTGCGCGCCCGGACGATCCGCCGGAACGCCGTCCGCGATCTCCAGCAGCAAGAGCCGCTGGAGCGCGGACAGCTCCGGCGGCAGGTGGTCGCGCAACGCGCGGCGCTGCTCACTGCTCACACGATCTCCCGTTGGGCGAAGCGTCGGCGGATGCCGGCTTCGGGCGGCGTTCGGAGGACGGGCAGCCCGCCCCGGCCACCGCGGTGGCGGCCGGGGATGGGCCTGGTGGTGCGAACGGTCACCGGGCGGCCCCGAGGACCTGCTCGACTTCGGGGACGGTCCACGCCCAGCGGCACAGCAGCCGGGATTCCTCGCGGGCGACCTCGGCCGGCCACAGGCCGTAGCGCTGCCGGGTGTTGAGCGGCAGGGGCGCGGGGCGGCGGCGCGGTGTGGGGCGGGCGTCGAGGCGCCGGTTCGGGCGGCGGTTCACTGGGCGCCGCCGCGGGAGGCGTGGAGCGCGCGCATGATCCGCAGGTCCACGAGGAACCGCTCGGTCTGGGCGATCAGGTCGGCCATGCCGGCGTCGTCAAGCTCGGCGCAGTCGGCCAGGCCCGCGTGCACGATGGCCCGCTCGGTGTCGTCGTCGCCGAAGTGGATGATCTCGGCCCCGAACGTGATCCCGCCGATCGACACCTGAGTGCGGAAGGGGACCGTGTCGGGAATCGCAGCCTCGGCCGCGGGGATGCGCTGCTCTGCGGGGGTGTGCGCGGTACTCTGCAAGGGAGCGTTCCTCATCAGTGAGGACGAGCCCCCGGGACCTGCTGGCGAGCTGATGACCGGGGGTTTCGTCGTGTACGGGGTTCGTTCGGTGCTCGTCCCGGCTGGTATCCGGGGCGGGTGCTTGGCCTCACCGGGGTTGGCGCCCTGGTGGGGCCTCTCGGCTTTCAGGCGCCCGTGCCGGTGGCGGTCGGGGTGATGCCGAGGGCGGCGAGGATGTCGCCGCTTCGGACGCGGAAGGCGTTGCCGAGGCGGAGGACCGGTACGGGGAACTCTCCGCGCTGGTGAAGCTCGTAGGACAGCGTGCGGCCGATGGAGAAGGCGCGGCCGGCGGTGACCAGGTCGACCGCGGCGGGCAGGGCCAGCAGCTCCTCCCGGCTGAGGCCGGGAGTCTTCGGTGAGGCGGCGGCGGGCGGCAAGACATCTCCTAGATTGCATTCTGCACTTCCGGGGTGCGGACTGAACCCCGTGGGCACGAACATAGCACCACGCCCCGGTATGGTGCGAACGAATCCGGTAGGGTTGCCGTATGCACTCCACCCTGAGCGAGGTCATCGGCGACTCGGTCCGGCGGCGCCGCGAGCACCTGGGCATGACCCGGGAACAACTCGCCGACCGCTGCGCCGAACTCGGGTACCCGGAACTCACCTACGCGGCGTTGACCAACATCGAGCGGACCGGCACATCCAAGACGAAGCGCCGCCGGGAAGTCACCGTGGACGAGCTGATGATCTTGGGCTACGCGCTCGCCATGCCGCCGCTGCTGCTCGCCTTCCCGGTCGGCGAGGTCGACGCGGTCCCGATCCCGCCCCGCTCGAACCCCGCCCACCCGCACCTCGCGTACCGGTGGGCCGTCGGTCTGGAGCCCCCCGGAGTCGTGGGGCCGAACGGCCGCATGCACGCGGCGGGCGGCCCCGTAGGTGGCAGCAACAACTACCGGGACATGCAGCAGGCATGGAATGCGGCCGGCTCTGCGCTCTTCGAGTACGAGACGCTGCACAGCCGTTCCGGCGATGTCGGTTCAGCGATGCGGTGGCATGGAGAGCCGGAGCAGGAGGAGGCGTTCCGGAAGCTGGCGGACCAGCTGAATCGGATGCTCCGGGCAGGCCTGAGCGTGCCCGCCTACACGCCAGCATGGGCGGCGCGGCTGCGACCGCTGCTCGACCAGGAAGAGCTGCTGCCCGTCCTGCTGCCGGACGGCACCGTGAAGCTCGGGGGGTATGAATGAAGGGTTCGACGTTCAAGCGGTGTACGTGCCCGCCCCAGTACCGCACCACGGTTGACCAGGCCACCGGCCGCGAGAAGAAGATCCGGATCAACTGCCGGCGCAACCACGGCTCGTGGTCGTACATCATCGACACCGGCCGGGACGCGGAAGGCCGGCGCCGCCAGTTGAAGAAGGGCGGCTTCAAGTCCGAGGACGAAGCCGTTGCCGCCATGCAACTGGAGATCCAGCGTGTCAACACCGGCACCTTCACCAGCGATGACGGGCAGACCGTCGCGCAGTGGCTCGCCACCTGGGTAGACCTCAAGGCCCGCGCCGGCCGCCGGGAGTCCACGCTGCGCTCCTACCGGCAGCACATCGAAGCCCACATCGCGCCCGCCATCGGCCGCATCCGGCTCCGGGACCTGCGGCCCGGCCACGTCGACAAGCTGCTGTCCCAGCTCAACGACGGCACCCGCTCGGCCGCGACCGTGCAGCGCATACACGCGACGCTGCGCTCTGCCCTGTCCACCGCGGTACGGCAACGCCTGATCACCTTCAACGCGGCGAAGGACATCGAGCTACCGCGGGTGAAGCGGCCGAAGGTGAAGCCGTGGGAGCCGGCCGAGCTGGGCGCGTTCCTCGACTCCGTCGCCGCGCACCGCCTCGGCGCCCTGTTCGAGCTGATCGCCGCAACCGGGCTGCGCCGCGGCGAGGCGATCGGCTTGCGGTGGGACGACGTCGACCTCACCCGCCGCACCCTGATCGTGCGCCAGCAGCTCGTGCAGGTCGTCGGCCGGAAGAAGGCCAAGGCCGCGCCGGTGCCGTGCCCGTACTGCGCACCTGGTCACCTGGGCGTCGCGTTCGGGGAGCCGAAGACGGACGCCGGTGAAGGCCGCGTCGTCGACCTCGACGAACACACCGTCGGGGTGCTGCTCGCGCACCAGCTGCGGCAGCAGGCCGAGCGGGAGGCGTGGGGCGACGCCTACGCGGATCACGGGCTGCTGTTCGCGCGCGAGGACGGCAACCCGATGCGGCCGGACGACGTGACGAAGCTGTTCGGGGTCCTGGTCGACGCGGCCGGGCTGCGCCGGGTTCGGCTGCACGATCTGCGGCATGGGCAGGCGTCGTTGATGCTCGCGGCCGGCGTCGACATGACGGTCGTGTCCAAGCGCCTCGGGCACTCGTCGATCTCGATCACGGTCGACACCTACTCGCACCTGCTCGGCGGAGTCGGCCGGGACGCGGCGGACCGAGCGGCGGCGCTCATCCCGCGGGCTGCTCGCGAGCCCGATGCGACCAATCCGCGACCAACCGGGGCGCCCGCCGCCTCGGCCGAGCCGAACGGCCGTGCTGCGCAGCAGGTCAGCGCGGGTGTAGAGAGTGGGCCGCCAGGGGCTCGAACCCTGAACCTACGGATTAAAAGTCCGCAGCTCTGCCAATTGAGCTAGCGGCCCGAGGCCGGCGCCGCACCGGAGTGGGATCCTCCGGCACGTCCGGCCGAACGTAGCCTACCTGCTGGCACCCCGCCGCGTGAGGGCCATCCGCCCCGGCGGCGAGCCACAACGCGCAACCCTCGCAGGGGCGCCGGCCGACCCGACCGGCGTCCCCTGCGAGCGGCGAGCCCGCCGGGCGCCCCCGTCAGTAGAGCTGCTTGAAGATGTTGTAGCCGTAGCCGACTTTGACGCGGGCCTTCACGGTCCCGGTCCCGGTTCCCTCGTACCACCACAGGCCACCGGCCGAGTCCCGGGCGACGAAGCCGTTGTGGCCGTCCTCGCGCACGTCGCCGATCGGCACGATGGTGTTGTAGATCCCGTACCCGTAGCCGATCTGCACCCGGGCCGCGTACCCGCCCTTGCCGTTGCCGCTGTACCGCCACAGCTTCCCGGACGAGTCCACGGCGATGAAGTCCGGGATCCCGTCACCGGTCAGATCGCCGGTACCGACGATCTTCGTGTAGATCCCCCAGCCCGTCCCGATCTGGACCCGGCTGTGGAAACCGCCGGTGCCCGTGCCCTCGTAGAGCCACAGCACGCCGTTCGCGTCCCGCGCGATCAAGTCGTCGTGGCCGTCCTGATTCAGGTCGCCGGTCGACACCAGCAGGTTGTAGATGTTCCAGCCCCCGCCGATCTTCACCTTCGTGACCGACTGCGGGTTCATGTACGACTGCGCGCCGGCGGCGCTCTCGTAGGCCCACAGCACCCCGGAAGAGTCCCGCACCAGCACGTCGTTGGTCCGGTTCCCGTCGACGTCACCGAAGGGGACGATCGCCGTACCGGTCCAGGTCTCGGTCGTACTCGGGGACTGCACATACGCGTTGCCCGAGATCACACCCGCGGCCGACCCCGTGTACCAGGTCCCCGCTCCCGTGCTGCGAACTCCCAGGAAACCCGGACGCCCGTTGTCGATGTACGAGCGGAAAGCGGGCGCCGCCTCGTCGTCGTGGAAGGTGGCACCTGCGACGGTGGTGCTCGGACCACCGTTGGCCGGCGTGAGAACGAGGTTCCAGCGGTAGTAACCGTCGACCAGCTTGACCCCTGGGAGCGCGGATCCGTCCCACGTCCCGCGGTACGCCTCTCGGGCAGGTCCCCCGGTGATGTCCGCGACCTTTTGCCCTGTGGCCACCCGGGTGATGACCAACTCGGTGCCGCTGACGGGCGCGCTCAACTCACCCCAGAGGCTCGAGGATGTGTGCCCCCCGAAGAGATCCGACATGCTGGTGATCCGTGCGAGCGTGATCGGCGAGGACGGCACCCCGGGGGAGAGGACGTGGACCTTCCGGTCGCCCCCGATGTAGGCGATGTCGCCGCCGTAGCGGTCCACGTTCCAGGTGATCCCGCGTCCGGCGGGCTGCACCACGCCGAGATCGACCGTGGCACCGACGGCGTCGGTGTGCAGGTCGATCAGCGAGAGCTCGGCGAGGCCCGACGCCGAGTCGGTCGCACCCTGCTCGACCACGAACCCGTCGCCCAGCATCGCCGGGCCGGACGGGACCTGGATGTCCTTGTTCGTCGTCAGGTCGTACACGCCGGCCGGACCGCTCGCGCCGCACGACCAGTACAACCAGTGCTGGCTGGACTGGAGTTCCGTCGGCGTGCAGGCGACTCCGGTGCTCACGGTCGTTGTGCTGTCCCTGATCTTTCCGGCCCCGGACGCTGCCCAGGTGTCGATCGCCATCCAGGTGGTGGTCGGGCCGACCGCGGCGTCGAGGTCGTCGCCGTACTGCGCCGCCCCGTTCCCTGAGTCGGCGGCGACGTCGTACGTGTAGGACTGGGTCCCCGTTCCACCGGAGACGAACGAGTACGGCGTCTGCACCTGCTGCACCAGAACGCCGTGGGCGAAGATCAGCGACTTCGGAGTGCTCGGCAGAACCGCCAGCTTCTCCACCACACTGTCAGAGAGGGATCCATCGCCGGCTGCGCGATACCGATGGATGGCGGAGGAACCACCGGACGTCCGGTCGACCCCCAGGACGCCGCCGTCCGCGGCGCCGAGGAGCGAGTAGATCGACGCGTTGACGGACACGGGGAACAGTTCGACCGGCGCGGCTCCGGACAGCGGCATGGAATACACGCCCGTCGCCGCGGTATCCCCGGTCGACGGCCGGAATTCGACGAGCAGTTGCGAACCGACGATCGTCGCCGAGGCGACAGCCACGGCGCCGGGCGCGCTGAGCGTCACCGGCTGGACGTCGTTCCCCGCCAACAGGTCGTCCACCTTGTACAGGGTGAGGGTCGCGACGGGGTTCCCGGACGCCTGGCCCGGGTTGCTGCTCATGATCACGTAACCCCCGGAGAGGGAGACGTGAGGCGTCGTGCCGGCAGGGGCGACCACCGGCACGGTGTGCGCGGTGCCGGTGGCGAGGTCCAGCAGCGAGTAACCGGACTGCGCCGCGGCCGCGTCCGTCGCAGGCGTGTTCCAGGAGACGAGCGTCGCGTCCGCGGTCGGGTCCTCGGCCCCGGTCTGGATCTGCGCGCCGTCGGGAAGTCCCGTGACGTCGACGGGCACGCCGGTGGACGAGCTGCTGTAGTCCATCAGCTGGAGGGTCGCGTCGGCGCCCGAGCCGAGCACGAACAGCATCCGGCTGCCGAGGGCGGCGATCGGCTTTCCGCCGTCCGGCGCCGTCCACGTGGTCCACCGGCTCGTGGCCGGGTCCCCGACCGTGATCGCCGTGGAGTCCGGTTCGGTGAACGCGAACGTGTCCCCGTTCCCGGTCGGGAAGGCCGGAGCGGTGGTGCTGTCCAGGCCGCCCTGCTTGACGATCGTGTCGGACAGACCCGACACCGGCGTGTCCGTCCCGGTCGCGTAGTCGGTCCACAGGAGGGACGCCGTCCCGTCCTGGCGGTGCAGGAAGCCGGTGCTGCCGGCCACCACCAGGCTCTCGTTCTCGATGAGACCACTGTCCCCGGTCGGGTACGTGTCGATCTCGGTCGGCGTCGGCGCCGGGGCGGTGGCCGCCGCGGCGGCGGATGAGGCGACGAGGCCCGGCACCGCACCGAGCAGTGCCATCGAGAGCGCGCCCGAAGCGGCGAGCGCCGCGGCACGTCTGCGGATCACGTGAATCCAACTCCTCTCCGGCGGGCGGCGATCGACGCGTGAACCAGCGGATCGGCGTCGCCCTGACCGGTGCCATGGCTGTGCGACTGTTCGCACAGAAATCCCATGCAATTCCCGCAGCGTAGCAACACCTTGCGACACTCGGGACCGCTTTCATCTCGCCGGTTCGACCACGAATCCCCCGTTGCGGGACAGCACTGGACACTTCACCGCCACCGCCACCGGCCACCGCCCGGCACCTCCGGGAACATCGGCTGTTGGCCACCCGCTGCGACAACGCCAACGGCGCGCCACCGCGGGCCCGGTGGAGGTCCCGCGTGGCGCGCCGCGCGGAGTGGGGGTGAGGCTCAGAACAGCTGCTTGAACATGTTCCAGCCGGTGCCGATCTGGACCCGCGCGCGGAACGTCCCGGCGCCCGTGCCGCTGTACCGCCACAGGCGGCCGGAGGCGTCGCGGGCCACGAAATCGTTGTGCCCGTCCTGGTCCAGGTCGCCGATGCCCACGAGCGTGTTGTAGATGCCGTAGCCGTAGCCGATCTGCACCCGGGCCGCGTAACCGCCCTTGCCGTTGCCGTCGTGGCGCCACAGCTTGCCGGACTTGTCGACGGCGATGAAGTCGCCGATGCCGTCACCGTTGAGGTCGCCCGTGCCGACGATCTGAAAGCACAACAGCCTCCGGGGGGTGCACCCCTCGAACGACGGAGGGCCGCCGCCCGCGTGGTGCGGGTGGCGGCCCTCCGGTGCCTCACGGCACGCGCCGTGCGGCGGGGCTGATCAGGCGTCAGCCGTTGCGCTTCCAGCGGGGCTTGCGGTCGTCCTGGCGGTCGAAGCCGCGGCCGCCGCGGTCGTCGCTGCGCGCGGGGCGGTGGTCGTCCCGGCGCTCGAACGGACGGGAGGCGCCGCCACCGCGGTGGTCGTCGCGGCGGCCGAACGGACGGTTGCCGGCGCCGCCGCGGTCACCGAAGGACGGGCGCGCGCCGCGGTCGCGGTCGCCGCCGTACGGGCGGTCGTAGGAGCGGGCCGGGCGGTCGTCGCGGTCGCGCCGGTCGAACCCGCCGCGGCGGTCGTCACGGTCGCCGAACGAACGCGCCGGACGATCGTCACGGTCACGACGGTCAAAGGAACGAGCCGGACGGTCGCCCCCGAAGGAACGACCCGCACGGTCG